>ERZ836358.67-NODE-67-length-134016-cov-10.103441_pt1 | contig 134016 bp, 75 predicted proteins | sample MGYA00519942_ERZ836358 | MGnify/ENA primary metagenome ERZ836358 (study PRJEB31850, sample SAMEA3708798) | human gut metagenome | biome: human gut; feature: human-associated habitat; material: faeces | place: China | collected 2014 ...
ATTTGTTCGGGGTCGAAGTGTCCCATTTGCTGGATTTCACGCATGGAACGCATCAAGTCCTCACGACTGAATAATTGACCCGGGCGGGTGCGTAACTCACGACGGACTACATTTTCATATAAACGGTCGTTACCATTGATGCTGATTTTGTTGATAGTAGCCTGCCGACCTTCAAAAATACGCATTTCCAAATCAATGGAGTCACCTACGATGTTTACTTCCACCGGGTCGAGCGAATAGAACAGATAACCATTATTGTAATAAAGGTTGCCGATTGCATCTTCGTCCGTACTGGTGCGCTCTTCCAGCAGTTTCTGGTTGTAGACATCTCCTTTCTTCATGCGCAACAAGAAGTTCAACTGTTCGGAAGGATAAAGGGTGTTACCAACCCACGTTACATTACGCAAATAGTATTTCTGGCCTTCTTCAATTTCCATTGAAATATCTACCGTACGTTCATCATAGGGCTTGATGCTGTCTGTCACAATCATGGCATCACGATAACCTAGTTCGTTATATTTGTCTATAATGAGCTGTTTATCGGCTTCATAGTTCTCCTCCACGAATTTCTTTGTGCGGAAGAGGTTGAGAAGTTTGCCCTTCTCGTTGGTTTTCTTCATCACACGTTTCAGTTTCTTGGTGGTGATGGCTTGGTTACCGGTAATCGTGATTTTATGTACTTTTACTTTCTCTTTCTTGTCGATATTAATATCGACCAAGACTTGATTGGCATTATTGGGATCATCTTTTTGGGTAATGATCACATCGGCATTTTTGAACCCCTTATCATCAAAATAACGTTTGATCAGTGTTTTGGCACGATCTATTAAGTTAGGAGTTACTTGGTTTCCTTTTATCAGTCCTACTCTGGCCTCTAAGTCTTCACGCTCTGATTTCTTCACGCCATGATAGCGGATGTCGGACACGCGGGGACGCATGGTCAAGTGGATTGTGAGCCAAATCTGATCGCCTTCAATCTTGTCTGCCGTAATTTGTACATCCGAAAAAAGACCATGTCGCCAATAGCGTTTACATGCTTGCGTTATTTCATCACCGGGTACGGTAATCGTTTGGCCTTTGGATAATCCGGATAAACCAATGATTACATAATCTTCATAATTCTTGGCTCCTACTACCTTTATATCTGCTATTTCATACTTTTTGGGTGTTCCCGAATAAAGGATAACCGGCTTTTCGGCCCCATCAGTATTGCTTGTGTTCTGTGCCGCGCTGGTCAGTACACAGCTAAAGAGGCAGATAATTGTTACGAGTATGGAGAAAATACGATAGTACATCTTTTTATTTACTATTTTACAATTTACTATTTACTATTTGTGTTTGTTCGGTCAACTGATTTGTTCACTGGTTTTTCCGAACCTGCGCTCACGTTTCTGATAGTCGTAAATGGCTTTGTGAAGTGCCTCTTCACGAAAGTCCGGCCAATAGGTGTCGCAGAAATAAAGTTCCGAGTAAGCACATTGCCAAAGCAGGTAGTTACTTAGGCGAACTTCTCCACCCGTACGTATCAATAGATCCGGATCGGGCATAAAGCTGGTGGTAAGGTGCTGGGAGAACAGGTGGCTATCAATCCGGTCGGGAGCTAATTCGCCTTTTTGCACTAAGATTGCAATCTGGCGGGCCGCTTCTGTTATCTCCCAATGAGATGAGTAGCTGATTGCCAGCACTAAGGACATTCCCGTATTATTTGCGGTATGTGCCACACAGGTTTCCAAACGTTCCCGTACATTGTCGGGTAGCTTGGTTAAGTCTCCTATAATTCGGAAACTGATATTATTCTTCATGAATGTTTCTTCCTCGATAGAGTCGAAAAGAAGTGCCATCAGTGCGGCGACTTCGTTAGAAGGACGATTCCAATTTTCGGTGGAGAACGTATATAAAGTCAGATATTTGATGCCTAATTTTGACGCTTCTTCTGCAATGATATGCACAGTCTCAGCACCGGCTTGGTGTCCGTAACTGCGTTCTTGTCCACGCAATTTTGCCCAACGCCCGTTGCCGTCCATGATGATTGCCACGTGCTGTGGAATTCGGCTTAAATCAAGTTCTTCTGTATTCAGCATCTTTCTATACTTACATCTCTTGTCTTGGTTACTATTATTCGTCTTATACCTTATATAATAAAGACAACAATAACATAATAGGTTTATGGTATAGCCGGCATCAGCTTATTAAGATGTCCGCGCCAAACAGCATTTGTCTTTCCGTCGCCACCAAATATTACCCATATATAAGGACTGTCAACAACAATGGAGTAAGGGGCGGTTATGCCTGCCATATCTTTGTCCAATAAGAACTTCTTTTCTGTTTTACGCCAAGATATGCCGTCTACTGAGGAGTAGATAACATTTAGTCTGTTGACGTCTTCACTTCCGAATATATAGAATATATTTCCGTAATTCATCACAACCGGATTTTTCAATGCCGGGCAGAATGCATCATATGCCGTATTATCAAGTGGGAACCAATTCCTGCCATCGTTAGAGACCCAGGGAACCGTTTGTGATAGGTCGCTGTTTGAGGTAGTACCTACCATTATAGTCTGCAGCTGATAGTTTGTTTCAAAGTTGGCGGAGTAGATATTGGCTGTCGGATGATAATTTGTATCGTCAAATTGACCGCTGTTTTGGCTTTCTCCATTGTCGCTGGTAGAGTAAACTCCGTTATCGGTAATAACGGTAAGCGTATTCGGAAAACCTGCCACTAATGCCTGAACATCACTTCCTAATTTAGGTACGATTTCCCATTGAATGCCGTCTTGTGAGGTAAAGACTTGCTTGTTTTCTGTAACAATGTAGAGTTGCTCTCGGGATGTGGTGCTTGTAGCTCCTTCTTCATATTTCACGTTGACAAGTGTTGCCAGCTTGGCATCAGTCGGAAAATCTATATAGGCATCAGCTGTTTCCCATCCGTATTCACTTGGCTTTGTAGAAGTCTTATAAGCAGCATTTTGTGTAAATACCCATAAGTCGTTATTGAACAATATTGCTTTTTGACCTTTTACAGAAGGTATCCCAGGGAGGGCAGATGCCATACGATCCCAAACTAAAGAGTCAGGATCCTGTTTATGTCTCCTGATTTTGAGGGTATACTCTCGAACTGTACTGAGGTCCGGTGCATGCACCTTAAATTTTATGCCATCGTTGTTGTTGACTGCTCCAGTCAAGTCTACCGAGTCGGTTTGGACAAATACAGTGTCATTAAGTCCGGCAGTTATCCAACCGCTTACGAGGAAAGTGTCAATTAATATGCGATCAATAATGGTATCTGCTCCAACAGGCAATGAGTCTTGGTTGTAAATCTCTCTGTGCAGTTGGTCTATTGTGAATTTATAATGCTTGCCATATATCGTGTCAAGGGCAAATGCATGTACCGTCGCGTCAGAACTTAATTCGATTGTATTATCATCAGAGTCAAGGCACGAACTTATTGCGATTGATACAAAAATGAAACTTGCAATTATTGCTAAAAACTTTATTCTCATTTTAAAAGATAGTGTTTATTTACAAGTTGCAAAAATAGGAACATTTTTTTCTATAAACAGCTTTATCGGCAAGTTTTATATAAAATTATAGATAATATGGCTGTTTTTCTCGATTAAAAAGCCCTCGAATAAGGCTGTTAGCCTAATCTTGTGGCGATGTAATGCCGAAAATTTCTTCCGAAATATTGTTCATTGACATAAGGTGTTTTATTGCCTATTTCAGGTGCTTTAACACCGGAAAATAATTTTAGAGGGCTTTCTTCCACGAAAATCTCGTCCCATAGCTCTGCATTAATGAAAGATTGTAATAAGTAGCTTCCTCCTTCTACCAGTAATGATTGCAGTTCTTGCGCATACAGATGTTGCATGATTTGGGGCAATATATTCTGTTGAAAGTCAATAACGATGTATTCAGTGTTAGGGAATGCTGCATGCGGCTGTCCCGTAAAAACAAGTGTGCGGATACTGTCATCGAACAGATGTAAGGAAGGTGAGAGGCGTTGCTGCCTGTCTATAACAATCCGTACGGGAGATTGACCTTGCCAGTTGCGTACTGTCAGACTGGGATTGTCCAACTCTGCTGTGTGTGTGCCCACCATGATCGCGCTATGTTCTGCCCGTCTTTTGTGTACAAGCATGGAGGTCAGAGGAGTGGATAGAATAACCGGTTTTCCGTCCTTTCGGCATTTGTCAATGTGCTTATCGGCAGACTCAGCCCATTTCAACGTGATGTAGGGCCGGTGCAAAGAGTGGAATGTGACAAAACGCCGGATTAAGTTTTTGCAATCTTCTTCCAGTACTCCGACGATGACTTCACGTCCTGCATCTTTCAATTTTTGAATACCTCGTCCTGCTACTTTTGCAAAGGGATCTTGGCAGCCGATTACAATACGGGGGATTTGTTTCTCGATAATCAGATCGGCGCAAGGCGGTGTCTTACCATAGTGGGCGCAAGGCTCCAGACTGACATAAATGGTGGAGCGTTTCAGTAAAGAGGGCTCTTTTACAGAGCGAATCGCGTTAACTTCGGCATGCGCTTCACCACAACGTATATGATAGCCTTCGCCTATAATTTTCCCGTCGCACACAATTACTGCGCCTACCATTGGATTGGGAGCAGTGTTGCATAAACCGTTTTGGGCTAACTGAATACAACGGCGCATATATTTTTCTTCTTCCATACTTTGTATTACTCTTAAAGTTCTACTATTTTTGCAGCTTGAATGCCGAATGTTATGAATGTTTCCGTCTCCCATATTCGTCGTGCTTTGCAGGAGAGTTACTCTGTGCAAGAAGCTGCCAACTTATCCCGCATTGTCTGTTGTGAAATGCTGGGACAGACCACGATTGATTATTATTTGGGCAAAGATATAATTTTATCTTCAAAAGAGATGCAGAAATTAAATGGCATTCTTGCCCGTTTGCTTAATTTTGAACCGATACAGTATATACAGGGAACTGCCCGTTTTTTGGAACGCTCCTACCATGTTGCTCCGGGAGTGTTGATTCCCCGCCCGGAAACGGAAGAATTGGTGGAGGTAATGCTAAGGGAAATCCCGTCTGATGCCCGTATCCTTGACATTGGAACAGGAAGTGGCTGTATTGCTATCTCTCTTTCCAAAGCGTTCCCGAATGCGAAAGTAACGGCCTGGGATGTTTCGGAGGATGCCCTTTGTATCGCTCGCCGCAATAATGATGATTTGCAGGCGTCGGTTTGTTTTGTGAAGCAGGACGTATTGGCATGGAGAGGGGATGGCGGACAGTGCTATGATGTGATTGTCAGTAATCCACCGTACATCACAGAGTCGGAAAAGCAAGAGATGGAGCGTAATGTTTTGGACTGGGAACCTTTTTCGGCATTATTTGTTCCGAATAATGATCCATTGCTCTTTTATCGGAGAATTGGAGAATTAGGCAGGATGATGCTGGTAGACGGTGGCCGGCTTTATTTTGAAATAAATCGGGCTTATGGGGAGGCTACGGCGATGATGCTTTGTGGACAAGGATATACCGGTATACGGATACTAAAAGATATTTCCGGAAATGATAGATTTGTAATTGCAGAACGATGATAGAAATTACTGAAACAGATGCTTTAAGCCGGCTGGCTGCTTATTGTTCCACAGCGGAACATTGTCGGGCGGAAGTTACGGAGAAGTTGCAGCGATGGGGGATCTCCTATGATGCCATAGACCGTATCATAAACCGTTTGGAACAAGAAAAATACATTGACGAGGAGCGCTTTTGCCGCGCTTTTATTCATGATAAATACCGCTTTGCCAAATGGGGGAAAATAAAAATAGGTCAGGCACTCCAATTAAAGAAAATTCCCCAAAGAGTTTTTTCTCCGTACCTGAATGAAATTGATGAGGATGAATATCTTACTATTTTGAATAATCTGCTGATGACAAAACGTAAAAGCGTTCATGCCGAGAATGAATTCGAATTGACTAACAAGTTGGTACGTTTTGCTCTGAGCAGAGGATTCGCAATGAAAGATATTCGCCATTGTATTACACTTTCTGATGAAAATGACAATCTGGAGTAAAAATTATCCGTTTTCTTTTTTCTATTCTCGTTAGCTTTCTGTATTTTTGCGGCATATTTATCATAATAGTTAGTTTAGCTATGAAAACTTTAGAAAGATTGTTTGCAGAGAAGTTGCTGAAGATTAAAGCGATTAAACTACAACCCGCTAATCCATTTACTTGGGCATCAGGATGGAAATCTCCGTTTTACTGTGATAACCGTAAAACTCTTTCATATCCTTCTCTCCGTAATTTCGTGAAATTGGAAATTACGCGTCTGATTCTGGAACGTTTCGGTCAGGTTGATGCGATAGCCGGTGTCGCTACAGGAGCTATTCCTCAGGGGGCATTGGTGGCTGATGCATTGAATCTGCCATTTGTATATGTGCGCTCTACTCCAAAAGATCATGGATTGGAGAACCTGATTGAAGGTGAACTTCGTCCGGGCATGAAAGTTGTGGTGGTGGAAGATTTGATTTCTACCGGTGGAAGCAGTTTGAAGGCTGTTGAGGCTATTCGTCGTGATGGATGTGAAGTGATCGGTATGGTTGCTGCTTACACTTATGGGTTTCCTGTTGCAGAGAAGGCATTCAAAGAAGCAAAGGTTCCTTTGGTGACATTGACCAACTACGAAGCCGTAATGGAAGTTGCGCTTCGTACAGGTTATATCGAAGAAGAAGATGTGGCTACGTTGAATGAGTGGCGTAAAGATCCTGCACATTGGGACGCTGGAAAATAAGATTTATTTTATATAATGATAAGATTATGACGAAAGAACCATTCGGATAAATACTGTCCGGATAGTTCTTTTTGTCTTTTAAAGACCATTAGGATTATGACTAAATTTGAAAGTGCGGTGAAGGTGATACCTGCCTCGCAAAATGCTGTTTACGAGAAACTTTCAGACCTTAATAATTTAGATAAGGTAAAGGATCGTCTGCCGCAGGACAAGGTGAAGAATTTGAGCTTTGATAAGGATAATCTATCGATAGAGGTGCCACCGGTTGGGAAAATCGTATTACAGATCGTAGAGAAAGAACCTTGTAAGTGTATCAAGTTTGCAACAACGAGCTCTCCTTTGCCGTTTAATTTGTGGATACAGATTGTGCCTGTTACAGAAACGGAATGTAAAATGAAACTTACTATTGGAATGGAGTTAAATCCGTTTATGAAAACTATGGTGCAGAAACCTTTGCAGGAAGGATTGGAGAAAATGGCAGAAACTCTGTCGCTAATCAAATATTAATTCATTAATCACTAGAAATTCATGGTTCAGAAACTTTGGGAAAAATCCGTTCAGGTGAATAAGGATATAGAGCGTTTTACGGTGGGACGCGATCGGGAAATGGACCTTTATCTGGCAAAACATGATGTGCTGGGATCCATGGCGCATATCACGATGCTGGAAAGTATCGGCTTGTTGGCAAAGGATGAGTTGTCTTTGTTGCTTGCAGAATTGAAGAATATTTATGTTACGGCTGAAAAAGGGGAGTTTGTGATAGAAGAGGGAGTGGAAGATGTCCATTCTCAGGTGGAGCTGATGCTGACTCGTAAGCTGGGCGATATAGGAAAGAAAATTCACAGTGGGCGGTCACGCAATGACCAGGTATTGTTGGATCTGAAACTTTTTACCCGTACGCAGATAAAGGAAATAGCTGAGGCTGTGGAGCAGCTTTTCCATGTGCTTATCATGCAGAGTGAGCGTTATAAGGACGTGTTGATGCCGGGATACACTCATTTACAGATAGCAATGCCATCATCTTTCGGACTGTGGTTTGGCGCTTATGCGGAGAGTTTGGTAGATGATATGCTATTTTTGCAGGCTGCCTTCAAGATGTGTAATCGTAATCCTTTAGGCTCTGCTGCAGGATACGGTTCTTCCTTTCCTCTGAACCGTACGATGACTACTCGGTTATTAGGCTTCGATTCATTGAATTATAATGTGGTATATGCTCAAATGGGGCGCGGTAAAATGGAGCGTAATGTTGCTTTCGCTTTGGCAACTATTGCGGGTACCCTTTCCAAACTTGCATTTGATGCTTGTCTGTTCAATAGTCAGAACTTTGGGTTTGTAAAGTTGCCCGATGACTGTACTACCGGTTCGAGCATCATGCCACATAAGAAAAATCCGGATGTATTTGAACTGACACGTGCCAAATGTAATAAATTACAATCATTACCTCAACAGATAATGATGATAGCCAATAATTTGCCTTCCGGTTATTTCCGGGACTTGCAGATTATTAAGGAGGTGTTCCTGCCTGCTTTTCAGGAATTGAAAGACTGCCTGCAGATGGCAACTTATATTATGAATGAAATCAAGGTGAATGAACATATTCTTGATGATGATAAATATTTGCTTATTTTCAGTGTGGAAGAGGTGAACAGTCTGGTCCGGGAAGGTATGCCGTTTCGCGATGCTTATAAGAAAGTTGGTTTGGACATTGAAGCCGGTAAGTTTTCTCATGACAAAGAAGTGCATCATACGCACGAAGGCAGTATTGGCAATCTGTGCAATGATGAGATTTCTGTTTTAATGCAGAAAGTTGTAGATGGTTTTAATTTTGGAACAATGGAACAGGCTGAAAAGGCATTGCTTAGTAGGTAGCGTTATTAGTTAACTTGCTGTAGTGTACGATGTTAACTTCTTATATTAAGTATGTTAACTTATTAATGATAGCTCAGTTAACATCGTACTTCCTATTTTGTTAACTTTTTCCGGTGAAAAGTTTGGCTGTAACGGGGAAACTGTTTATCTTTGCATCCGTTCTCCAAAAAACTGCGGAAATAGCTCAGTTGGTAGAGCATAACCTTGCCAAGGTTAGGGTCGCGAGTTCGAGTCTCGTTTTCCGCTCTTTCTTTGAAAGGATGCTCGAATGGTGGAATGGTAGACACGAAGGACTTAAAATCCTTTGGCCATTGCGGCTGTGCGGGTTCAAGTCCCGCTTCGAGTACAGATGAAAGCGCTAATTACTTAGTAATAAAGTAATTGGCGCTTTTCTTTTGTGGATTTTGGCGTGTTCTTGGCGTGATATTCTTTGAATGTGGTCTTTAGGAATAAAAAAGGTTGCTCCCCACACTTGGAAAGCAACCTCACATTTGCGTTTTAAAATACCGTTATGGCATTTCTGCTACAAAGATAAATAAAATCTTGATTTATTCCTGCTATTTCTTTATTCCCATTATTATCCGCATATTAGGCATTACTGTTTTCTCAACTCTGTGTGTCTTTGTGTCCGCTGTTTGGGTATCCGCTTTATTTGTTCTTCCACGCTTTAGTTCCTTTATCTCTTCCTGCAATTCGTCCACGCGTCCTGATACGATATTGTAAGCGTCCAGCAAATGGCTTATGTACTTTACAACAGATTGCATGTTTTTCAACTCTCTAAGAACCTGTTCATGTTCTTCTGATACTATATTCATTTGTTTCACCAAATCGGATATATTTCTTTCCATGATAAATTTTTGTTTTAGATGTTAATATTATTGTTTAAGTTGATTTATTGCTTCATCCAAAGAAGAGATCATTCTCTCATATTCCCAGTGTGATACAGTAACGTTATTCTCATTGACCCAAGCAAGTTTTAAACAGTCTGCACAAGTCTTTACACCATGAGTAAGAGAATGTAGTTTCATGTACCTCTTAATCATGTGGGCTTCTCTCATTATCTTACTCAAATTGTAGCGTTTCATATCGTTGTTGCTTTATGTCTAACTTTGATGATGCAAAGGTGTAGTATTTTCTGTACTAAATAAAATTGATAGATAGGAAAAACTATACTATTAAGATTAATTAATATAGTAAATACTGTACTTTTTACTATTAAAGCTATTTTTGCAATAAATAATCAATGAGATATGAGAATAAAAGAAGTATTAAAAGAAAATGGTTACACTCAACAGATGTTAGCTGACAAAATGAATGTGAGTTTGTCTGCTGTTAAACAAATGGTTTCTGCTGGTTCTTTAACTACATCTACGTTAGAAAAGATTGCATCAGCTTTGAATGTTCCAATATGGCAGCTCTTTGTATCTCCCAAAGAAGTACAGCTAAAGACAGACGTTCTTTCCCTCACTTGTCCCCACTGCGGTAAGAGTATCAACATTAAAATAGACTAATTATGACTACAAATGAAGTAGATAAGTTAAGCCTTATAAAAGCTCATGCTTTATTTGAAACTGGAGATATAGACCGTATCGAGGTGGGAACCGTAAAAGGGCTATGCGAGATACACCGCTATCTGTTTAATGACTTGTATAACTTTGCCGGGAAGGTACGCACTTTGAATATAGCAAAAGGGAATTTCCGCTTTGCTAACTGCATGTATCTTGATGTGATGCTTCCGGTTATAGAGAATATGCCTGAAACAACGTTTGAAGAAATCATTGCCAAATACGTTGAAATGAATGTAGCACACCCTTTTATGGAAGGCAATGGCAGAGCCACCCGCATTTGGCTTGACATGATATTGAAGAAGCGGTTACAAAAGGTTATAGACTGGCAGAACGTGGATAAGATCCTGTACTTGCAAGCAATGGAAAGAAGCCCTATCAATGATTTGGAATTACGTACATTATTGCATCAAGGGTTGACTGATAAGGTGAATGATAGAGAAGTAATATTTAAGAGTATTATCCAATCATATTATTACGAGGGGTACGAGCTTTAAAATGATGCCAGCCTCAACAAGGCCATATAAGATAACGGGACACTATGCTAAAGTTAGAATAAATACCTTTTGTTACGGTGTTACAGTTGTGACGATGTTTAATTCTCTGATTTGTAGGAGTCTATGCTAAAAATATCGTAATATCATCTTTTTTTGTATTGGTTGCGGTATTGTGGTAGCAATAGAATACAAGGCATAATCGTTTTAAATATGGGTGCAGTACAGTTTTACGGTAAATTCCGCAAAACCCCGATGATGTGATGAAAGGAAAGAGTAAAGACGAATAGGATATTTGTTCTTTTTTGTGGCGTTACGTTGAGGCAGCCAATATTCAAAGTATTAAACATGATGTCTGCAAAATCTGTATACAAACTATAGCTTATTGAAAGGCATTTGGCAAAACGCCATTTTTCATATCTTGATAAAACAAGGATAGTTTCGTTACCTGTATGTCGGGAAATCGGCTACCCTTTTAGATTATACCTTTGCACTGCATCAATTATTAGACGGTGCGCAGAAATGCACAAGCGCCAATCGTGCCGGTAACAGGCGCATCGTGGAAAGATGTACTACCCCACTTCTGTAAATGCCGGAGTATCCTATTACCTTGTCGCATTTTTGCGATTGGGCGATGATTGAATTCTTATCCGTTTGTGCCCTTGTTTTATTCAAGCTGTTTTAATGTTTTTTATTAAAGCAGTATAAATTATTGCCAACGATATAATAAATTCTTAAAAGCGATTATTTTACCCTATCCGTAATATGACCGTTATTTTCTCATCTTGGGTGGTTAAAGGATCTATAATATTCTGAGATTCTTTTCCATGCCTTTTCCAAGGTATAAATCTGAGATTTATTTCAAAGATAATACATTTGATATGAAAACGGAATGGCATCCGGTCCCTATTTCTCAAGAGACTGCTATATAACAGTTCTTTAAATAAACATGTTGGATAAGTATGTAAGAAAATTATGATGTCGGAAATAAATTACTTACACAATGAAGGGTGCCAAAACAAACGCCTGAATATGAATTGTCATAGCCAGAAAAAGGCAAAGGGAATGACCAAGATGATTGACGGTGTTTTTTATTATTTCTTTCTCTCTTTTCAAATCGCGTTTTTGCCATTCTAACCAGCCCAACGCCTGATAACTGAAACATAAATGGCATAGAGCAATATGTTTGAAAATTTAATCAGTAAAATATTGAGAATTGAGCGGGAGTCTATACCCAATCGTCAGGAGATTGTTATCGCACCTGATGTCATCTATCATCCGCACCTGTTCCTGAAAAATACGGGAAAGACATCGAAGCGCTCCGAAAGAAAAATGGAGATGCTTTCAAAACTTGTCTCCGTATTAATTTTACATTCAAGAGGTTTTATCAATCATGCTGAGAGAAAGGAGGCGTCGAATTGATCCATGCAGAGGCTTACAATCCTATTTGATGAAAGAATGGGATATAGATTAACACAACATGCCTTTATTAATTTTTCCTGTTGGATATTGACGGAGAATCTATACGGGTAATAGCCGTAATCTTCTTGTTATGTATCATCCCGATCGGCTCGGCTGTTTTAAAGATTTAACTTCAAGTTTCCATCTGGTTGATATGTGAAAGTAGCTCTTGACCAGAACTGTTCAGGCATTGAGCTTCATGCCTGTTCTGGAACGTTTTCAGTCTGATAACGTCTTTACAGAGCTTAATTTGTAGATTATAACTGATTAAAACAGCGATAAGGCATATCGTGGAGTATTGTGTTATTATTGGGTGGTTTTATGTTATCACTTCTTACTCTATAGCGCTATATTTGTACCAATGCTTTTTATAGTGATTTAATTTAGTGAATTAAAAAATAAGTGAACTTTTATGTTTTATATGAGATACCTGACATCTGTACTATTTCTATTTTTAGGAATTCTGCCTTTGGTGAGTTTCGGACAAGAAGTTCATACCATAAAAGCTATAGGAGATCTTCCGTTCAGTAATCAATTTCAAGTGAGAGTGAACGGACAAGTTGCTACTGTTGAAAAACTGGAAAAGTTTGATGTCCCTATTCATTATACTAGGATTGCGTATGGTGGTGATAAGCCCGTAACAATAGAAATCGAGATAAATAATCCTATTGAATATTACTCCATTAGCCCTAAAAGGAAGCAACTTAAAGGGCTGGTCAAGGATCATATTCTTTCATTTTCTCTTGATGGACCCACTTATTTGCTGGTCAAAATAAACAGAATGGAAGAACTTTTTATTTTGGTTGATAAAATGCAGGATTATAAGTCCGATACCTTTACAGGTTCTTTGACCGATATTATGGATTATCAGGTGGATAATACAGGAAAAAGTATTGAAACTGCGAAACTTCAGAAGGCTATAGATGATGTTTCCCGTATGAATGGAGTTTTATATTTTCCTGCGGGTATATATAAAACAGGAGAATTGAAAATGCGGAGCAATATGTCTGTTATCTTATCAGAAGGAGCTTTGTTATTGGGAAGTGAAGATGTGAAAGATTATGCGGATAAGTCTTTGATCCGCCTGGATAATGTTTCAAATTTCCGTTTATTAGGTTATGGTGTCATTGATGGTTCTGGTTGGTCAGGACTGCGTAACAATGGAGGTACTGGATTTCATTTATTATATGCATCGGATTGCAACGATATATTAATTGATGGTGTTATGCTTCGTGATCCTTCCTTTTGGAATACGAGAGTCTATCGTTCCAAAAACTTCCATTTGAAAAATATAAAGATATTCAATAACCGTCCTTATAAGAACTGGACTAATACGGACGGCATTGATTTTGATTCCTCTGTTGATTGTTCAGTCACACATGCTGTGATACATGCCGGTGATGACAACCTGGTGGTGAAAGGGCTTGATAAGGAGCGATTGTTTATTTCTGAGAATATACTGTTTGATGATGTTTTGACAGTTGGTAATTCTGCTGCAACTAAGATCGGTACGGAAACAGGGGTGGAATATTTCAAGAATATAACATTCAGGAATATAGATGTAGTAAAATGCAAACGTGCTTTAGTAATAAACGCCTATGACTCTACCTATGTTGAAAATGTCAAGTTTGAGAATATCTTTGTGGAAGAGTTCGATTTCAATGGTACTGAATCTCCCCGTCTGATCGATTTTGAAATAACAGATAAGAGCTGGCGGGGATGTGTGGGAAATTGTACGATTAATAATGTTCGGATAAATAATGTACATGTTGGGTGTGGTCTGCAACAGGTGACTTCACAGATATTAGGGAAGAATCAAGAGTTTGGAGTGGATGGAGTATACATTCATAGTCTGAAAGTGCGAAATAAAGAAATACATAGCCTTTCTGATTTGAATATGAAGGTAAATGAATTTGCAAAAAGAATTATATTCATAAATAAATAGAAATCTGATAGATGAAAAAAGTATTATTAAATCTAGTATTCTTTTGTGCTTTGGCATGCTTTGCTGAGGCACAGGAGTTTAAGGTTGCTGATATATTCAGTGACAATATGGTGTTGCAGCAAAAAATAAATAATCCGTTCTGGGGATGGGGAAAACCGGGAGCGAAAGTGACTATTTCCACTTCATGGAATCCTGATAAAGAATATACAGGGGTTGTTAATTCTAAAGGAACCTGGAAGATAGTCGTACCTACGCCTGCTGCCGGAGGACCTTATGAGGTGACAGTCACTGCCAATAAGAAAAAAGTCTTTCAGAATGTGTTTGTGGGAGAAGTATGGCTGGCAAGCGGACAGTCCAACATGAGCATGCCGTTGAAAGGATACTATTGCCAGCCGGTGTTGGGGGCTACGGAGGCCATATTATCTTCAGCAAAAAAGCAAATACATTTCATTAATATACCTACTTTAGCGGCCTATAAACCATTGGAGCATTTTGATGCCGGATGGGTGAAGGCTTCTCCGGAGAATGTAGCGGAATGTACGGCTGTGGGATGGTTCTTTGCTGATTTCTTACAGCGTAATATAGATGTGCCAGTCGGTATTATTAATGCCAGTTATGGAGGCTCCAACATCGAAGCATGGATGAATGCGGAGGCTTGTAAACAATTTGATGATATCCCCGTACCGCCATTGAGTGATGAAACTTCTCCGTGGATTAGTAATGTGCCTACGGTTTTGTATAATGGTATGATTCATCCGCTAGTGGGATATGGTATAAAAGGTATTATCTGGTATCAAGGTGAATCCAACATTTTCAATGTGCTTCGTTATGCTCCGTCAGTTGCTGCCATGGTAAGTAAATGGCGCGAAGCATGGGGACTAGGAGAAATACCTTTCTATTATGCACAGATTGCCCCTTACGACTATAAAGAGTGGAACTTTTTTACACCTCAATGGCCGGAAGTTTCGGCTTATCAACGGGAAGCGCAAAGACAGTGTCTAAAGCTGATTCCAAACTCTGCAATGGCGGTATTGTTGGATGTAGGAGAGCGATATCTGATCCATCCGAGAAGGAAAAAAGAAGTGGGCGATCGTTTGGGCATGCTGGCGCTTTCTAAAACCTATGGAGTGAAAGGATTTGAAGCAGAAAGTCCAACTTTCAGCAGAATGGAAGTTGAGGGAAATAAGGCTATTATCCATTTTGACAATCAATTTAACGGGCTTACCAGCTACGGGAAGACTTTAGAACTGTTTGAGATATCTGGAGATAATAAAGTATTCCATAAGGCGGAGGCTTACATTGATGAAGAAAAAGGTACTGTGGTTGTTTCATGTAAATATGTGACGGAGCCTAAAGCTGTGAGATATGCATTTAAAGATTTTGTGAAAGCTGAATTATTTGGTACAGGCGGTTTGCCAGTATCGTCCTTCCGAACTGACAATTGGGATTAATTAATAACATGATATTATGCGAAAACTATTGATATTATTTGTATTGGTTTTGCTTCCATGGTTATCTGTTCAGTCACAAAAGCCGATTTATCAAGATGCGGGACAGCCAGTTGAAATCAGAGTAAAAGATTTGCTGAAGCGGATGACATTGCATGAAAAGGTGCTTCAGCTGAATCAATATACATTTGGGGAGAATGATAATCCCAATAATATAGGTAAGGAAGTGAAAAATCTTCCGGCGGAGATTGGTTCGTTGATTTATCTCCATACCGATCCGAAGTTACGTAATCAGATTCAGCGTAAGGCAATGGAAGAATCTCGCCTGGGAATACCCATTCTCTTCGGATTTGATGTAATTCATGGATTGCGTACTGTGTATCCGATATCATTGGCACAAGCCTGCAGTTTTAATCCGGATTTGGTGACTCTGGCTTGCAGGGTAGCTGCTAAGGAATCTGTGTTGTCAGGTATTGACTGGACATTTTCTCCTATGATTGATGTGGCGAGAGATCCTCGTTGGGGGCGTATTTCCGAATGTTATGGAGAAGACCCTTACCTGAATACAGTATTTGGCATAGCATCGGTAAAGGGTTACCAGGGTGAGAAATTGTCAGATCCATATTCTATCGCAGCTTGTCTGAAACATTATGTAGGTTATGGAGTATCCGAAGGCGGGCGGGATTACAGATATACAGATATATCACCCCAGGCTTTGTGGGAAACCTATCTACCGCCTTATGAAGCTGGTGTAAAAGCAGGTGCTGCTACACTTATGAGTAGTTTTAATGATATTAGCGGAATACCTGCTACTTCAAATCATTATATATTAACTGAAATCCTAAAAAATAAGTGGCAACATGATGGTTTTGTCGTATCCGACTGGAATGCAATAGAACAGTTAATTTATCAGGGTGTTGCCAAAGACCGGAAAGAAGCTGCGTATAAGGCTTTTCATGCCGGTGTGGAGATGGATATGCGTGATAATGTATATTGTGAATATTTAGAGCAGTTGGTTGCTGAAAAGAAGATACAAGTGTCGCAGATAGATGATGCGGTTGCCCGTATACTCCGACTCAAATTTCGCCTGGGCTTATTTGATGAACCTTATGCGAAAGAATTGATTGAGCAAGAACGTTATTTGCAGCAAGAGGATATTGCTTTGGCTGGTCGTTTGGCAGAAGAATCAATGGTGCTGTTGAAGAATGCAAATAACTTATTACCTTTTTCTTCAATGATTAAAAAAGTTGCGGTGATAGGCCCTATAGCAAAGGATAGTGTTAATCTATTAGGTGCTTGGGCTTTTAAAGGGAAGGCTGAAGATGTGGAGACCATTTATGAAGGAATGCAGAAAGAATTTGGCGATAAAGTACGGTTGGACTACGAGCAGGGTTGTGCATTGGATGGGAGTGATGAATCGGGTTTCTCTGCTGCCTTAAAAACGGCTGAAGCATCCGATGTTGTAGTACTATGTTTAGGCGAGTCCAAACAGTGGAGTGGAGAGAATGCTTCACGCTCTACGATTGCTTTGCCCGATATTCAGGAGAAGTTGCTTTTGCATCTAAAGCAGGCGAATAAGCCCATTGTACTTGTTCTTTCCAGTGGCCGCCCTCTTGAATTGATCAGACTGGAACCTCAGGTAGAAGCTATCATTGAGATGTGGCAGCCCGGTGTTGCGGGAGGAACTCCTCTGGCAGGCATTTTATCGGGCAGGGTGAATCCTTCTGGAAAGTTGTCAGTGACATTCCCACTGTCTACAGGCCAGATACCGGTCTATTATAACATGCGGCAGTCTGCCCGTCCGTTCGATGCGATGGGGGATTATCAGGATATTCCTACCGAACCTTTATATTCGTTCGGGTATGGATTGAGTTATACTACCTTTGTTTATTCAGATGCGAAACTTTCTTCCTTGAAAATCAGGAAGGATCAGAAGATAACAGCTGAGGTCACAGTGACTAACGCGGGTAAGGTGGAAGGAAAAGAAACCGTGTTATGGTATGTGTCCGATCCGTTCTGTACTATTTCCCGTCCTATGAAAGAGTTGAAATTCTTCGAGAAACAGTCGTTGAATGCCGGTGAAAGCAGAGTCTTTCGGTTTGATATTGATCCTATGAGAGATTTGAGCTATACGGATGCAACGGGCAAGCGCTTTTTAGAGCCGGGTGAATTTATAGTGTCGGTAGGTGGACGGAAACTGACTTTTGAAGTTGTGGACTAAGTTTTTCGGTGAATAAACAGTCTTTGATAAAAATAGATATGATTTATGAATAGAATAAGAATAAATACCTTGTTGCTCTTGTTGTGCATATTCCTTCCGGGAGTGGCGCAGGATGTATCTGACGGATGGAATAAAAATAAAACAGCAAGATTGACCAAACCTGTATTTGTCTATAACAATTGGTCCGCCTACGATGAATTGTCTGATAACATTCCTTTGAATGAGACATTGGCAATGAAAGAGTTGGATCACATTGCGCGTTTGAAAAAAATGGGTGTACAAGTGGATTATTATCTGATGGACGCATTTTGGTTTGATGTGAATGAAGGATATCGTAAGTGGAGATCGGACTGTTGGCCGGAAGGTCCCAAGCGTTGGCTGGATGCGTGTAAAAGAGAAGGAATAAAGCCCGGTTTGTGGTTCTCTACGAACTTGCTGCGTATAGGTGGCGAGGCAAATACGATGAAAGTTATTCCGGAATGGGAAAGTTCTGTGGCGGAAGACGGAGTAACTCTTTGTCTGTTCAGGGGAGGATATTTACATCATCTTATGCAGACTCTGCAAATGTACGCAGATATGGGTATCAAGATGTTCAAATTTGATTTTGCTTATTTTGATGCGGCAACTCCTGATGCCAAATGTACGATGCTACCTGCTGACATTGAGGAACAGAATAAAAATGCCTTTATTTCTGCCATAAAAGAATTCCGTTATAAGAATCCGGATGTACTTTTTATTGGTTACAATGGTTTCGGGGGAGATATGGAAAATACGGTTACTCCGTTTCGAAAAACGGTAGACCTACGTTGGCTGGAAATATTTGATACGATGTATTGCGGTGATCCCCGTCTATCCGATGTGCCGATGATGAATTTCTGGCGCTCACAGGATTTGTATTCGGATCACATGACCTTCCAATACTTGTTTAACGGAGTGCCGGTTCAGCGCATTGATAATTGTGCTTTTATGATTGGCACCACGGGTACTTGTTATAACAGGGCCTTAAATGCTTGGAAAGGTATGATGATTTTGACGATGGCACGCGGAGGCTGGTTGAATGTTTGTCATGGAAATATTGATTTGTTAAGTGATGATGATGCTTGCTGGATGGCTAAAGTGCAGCAATTGTATATGAAGGTACAGCAGTATGGAAATATTTCGGCATTCGGTTCCATCCCCGGTAAGGCTCTGCCATACGGATATATGGCTTCCGCTGAAGGAGGAAACCTTTATACTGTGGTAAACGCCTCACAGGAGAAAGTCAAAGTAACCTTGCCTGAAGCGACAGGAACGGGGAGAGTGCTTTTCACAGACAGTGGTTTTATACCTGTTTTAGAAAAGAATATTGTGGAATTGGGTCCAGAACAGATGGCTGTTGTCGGGTACGGTAAGTTCAGTGCCCGGGGGTATGATTTAGGTATTGAGAAAGATATCGTTATCCCTGCAACAATTCAAAAGGTAAAAATAGATGTGCAAAAGAAAAATGAGCATATCTTGCAGGCACATTACACTTCTTCAAAAGGGAAAACTGTGCGAATTCTCTTTCAGCAACTGGATGAGCGTGGAAAAGCATTCCGTTCGTGGGGCGGTGCTCCTCCCACCGGGATTAAAATGGATCATTTCTTCAATATAGAAGTAAAGCAGGGCAAGCGTGCAGTTCCGGTAAAGAAATCGCATGATAAGATGATCTGGTGCGGTTTGTCATGGGCGGTAGGAGAGGTTTCTGCTGACGATATAAAAGAAGGACGTCCGTTGGAAATAAGTTGTACCACTATAGATGGGAATAGCGAACACTGCTTATTGGAAGTTTATGAGGTTGAATATTCTGCTGATAAGAAATAAAATTGGAAAAGGGATGGCTGGAACCGCTTCACAGTCATCCCTTTTTTGAGGTTATCGGTCTCCTTTTTTTAGATCCCTGAAATTCTTGGGTGTTTCATTATATACTTCCTTAAAGCACTTAATGAAATAATGTGCCTGGTTAAAACCGGTCAAGTAGGCAATTTCCGCAATAGACAAATCACTGTTTATCAATAGCTCGGATGCTTTTCGAAGCCGGATGGCCCGGATAAACTGATTGGGTGTCTGCCCGATGAGCATTCTGAATTTCTTATGAAGCACTGTCTTACTGATATTCATGGCTATTGAGAATTCCTCAATGTTGAAGTCTGCCTTGTCCAGATTCTCTTCTATCACCTTCATGGCCTGTTGCAGGAATACTTCCTTGGAATTGAACTCAATGGTATCGCTGTCTTTGGCAATCAGGTTCTTCAGGAGTTGTTCTTTTCGCTTTTGGCGCGTATTCAAGATATTCATTATTTGATTAATCAATGCTTCCGTATCAAAAGGTTTCTTGATATAGATGTCAGCGCCTTCTTTATAGCCTCTCAGTTCATCCTCAGATGAAGTTTTGGCAGTCAGTAATATAACGAATATATCGGCATAAAGGGAATTCTCCTTTATGTGGCGGCATAGTGTCAGGCCATCCATACCGGGCATCATGATGTCCGATATTACGATTTCAGGAAGATACTCATCTACTAATTTCAAGGCCTCTTCTCCATGGGTGGCTGTCACTATGTTGAAGTACTCCGTCAATTTGTCCGTAAGGTATTTAAGTATCTGTTCGTTATCTTCTACAAGAAGTATGGTGGCACTGTTCTCCATATTGGTTGCCTGTGCTTTAAATTCGGTAATATCAGTTGCTTCCTGATATTTTTCAGAATTCTCTACCGGTAGTTTGATGCACAGTGTGGTGCCTTGTCCGGGTTGTGAGTCAATAGAAACTGTGCCGTTCATTACTGATACGAATTTCTTTACGACATATAATCCTATGCCCAATCCGTTGGGAGTATTTTCTTTATTGTATTGGGGCTCACGATAGAATTTATTGAATACAGTTGTCTGGTATAGCTGATTGATACCCGGTCCCGTATCTTTTATGAATACACTCAATTGCCCATCTATATATTCCAGTGCTACCGATACACTGCCTTGATCGGGGGTATACTTGATGGCGTTACTCAGCAAGTTATATAAAATCCTTTCAAATTTCACACTATCAATCCATATATGTATGGAGGGGATATTGGCTTGGTAAGATAGCTGGATCTTTTTAGAGCTTGCCAGATAATTGAATGCATTCACTATGATGCGGCAGAATGATACGATTTCTATGGTTCTATTGTTTATCTTTACTTCAGAGAATTCCACTCGCTTGAAGTCGAGGATTGTAGAAAATAGATCGGATAAGAATGCAGCATTCTTAGTGATGATGGATAGTCTTTCATACTGGATATCATCTTCTTTGGTTTCACGCAACATATCATTGGCAGGTGCCAGTATCAAAGATAAAGGTGTAATCAGGTCGTGCCCGAGACTTTCGAAGAAACTTTCCTTTTCCTTTAATAGTTCTTCTTTCTTCAATGTCTCCATCTCCTGTATCTTTTGTATGCTCTTTCTTCTGTAGTGTCTGATAATCATATATATTATGAGTGCGATGCTCAACAAGATAATCAGGCAGGAAATGGAATAGAACAAAGGTGTTTTCCACCAGGGTGGAGCGACAATAATACTCATGGACCAGCATGGTTTGGTGCCTGACTCTTCGTTATATTTCATAATTTCCAGAGTGTATGTACCTGGGTTGAGTTGTGAGAAGGTCAGAGGTACGGACATATCAAGATATTGCCAGCTGTCGGTAAAACCGATCATCCTGTATAGATATTTATTGCAGTAGTTGGCTTCCCCTATTTCAGTAAAGGACAGGGAGATCCATTTGGAGGCATAAGAGAGGGTGATGGAAGGAATATATTCGGTATTCTCTTTTAAAATCACCCGGTTGTTTATCGTGTCACCGACTTGTATCTTTTGGTGGTTGATCTCTAGATCGGTCAATATGAGTTTGGTTTTATCATATTGATGCAGTGCCTTTTCCACATCCATGGCCATGAGCTGTTCGGTATTGCTGAACAGGATATATTCTTTGTTTTCATAAGTTATTTTTTCAGCTGAAAGGATGGAAGAATTGCCCCAATAGCTGATATTCGGTTCGCAAATGCGTTGTTCATTGTTTATGTAGCAGAATATCTTTTCACCGATAAAGAACCATAGATTTTGGTTATCATCGAGCAACAATGACTTGATGGCCCCTTGTGGCAATGGGTATGTAGGGAATGCTGTAGAAACTTGCAGTGAATCATTGGATACTTCCATCTTCAACAGATTGTTTGATGTTCCTATCCACCAGCATTTATTACTCTTATCTTCTATGATAGAGTAGACAATCTCCTGGTCGATGATTTTATCTTTTAGAGTGACCTGGTCCGATGCATTGAAGATAGAGAGCCCATTATGCGAAGCTATGAACAATTGATTGTCACGATAAGGTATGATAGCGTTTATTCTGTCCCGACTGAAATAGTCATAATGGATATAATCTTTTATTTGTTGGTTCTTCTTGTCCAGATATACGGACATCAGACCGTTTTGTTTGGTGCCTATCCACACCTTATTATCTTTTATATAGAAAGTCGTAATCTTTTCTAATTCAGTGCTTGCCGTAAATTCTTTCCATTGAATTTCCTGCGAATTATTATTCTGGAAAGAATATAATAATCCTATGCCATCGTGTCCCACTAACGTAATATCCTTATTTTGCCCGATAGATAAGATATGGTCCTTGAATTTATCTCTGCTTTTGTAGTTTTCCTTTTCAGTCGAGGTACGCATATCGAAATGATACATGCCGTCTCCTAAAGTTCCCAACAATATTTTATCTTGTAAAAGGGCGATAGAAGTGATAGGAGAATGTGTTTTACGAATTGAGAGTAACTGATTGATTCCCCTGTCTGAGGAGGAGTATTTATAGAGTCCTTTTCCGTATGAACCTATCCAGATATTATCAAGACTATCTTTATAAATAGTATTGATAAAAGTAGTGCCCAGATGTTCTGTGCCGGGCAATGGATAAATACGTTCTTGTTCTTTATCATATACTTTTATTCCCTCTCCCCATGTGCCGATTAAAAGTTTATTTGCTTCTCCTTCTATGCGGTATATGGGGGTATTGCTGTTATAGAGATGGATGGTCCGGGCTTGTTCGGGTTGTTGACTCCATGTTAATCCATAGAGTGCATTATCCCATGAAGAGTAATATAGTGTATTTTCTTCTCCGGTGTCGTGTATTTGTGTGATGGTTTGGTTCTTGGGGGTAATGTTTGCCCATATTTGTTTTCGGGAATTGTACATCACAAGTCCTGTATAGGTGCTGATCCATATATATCCTTTAGGCTTTTCCACAAAACTGGAAACAATGGCTCCTGAATGGCTGCGTTCGGCAGTAAAACTGGTACGTTCTGTATTCTTGGGAGTTAATTTGCATATACCTTCTTCCCAGCTTCCCAGCCAGATGTTATGATCAGAGTCTTCGAATATGGAAACAATTCGGTTAGGGATGGGTTCGGAAACTTGTTCATTGAGGTGGGTGAACTGGTCGGTCCGCGGATTGTATATATCTACTCCTCCGGTTTTAAAGCCAATCCATAACAAGCCTTTGGAATCAAGGAACAAGGTTTCTATATTGTTATTCTTAAGACTGTTATTTGCTGATTTCCCCGATTTATAGACTTTAAACCGATGTCCGTCAAAACGGTTGAGTCCATCTTCTGTAGCAATCCACATATAATAGTCATTTTCACAGATGGAAGTGATTTCAGAACTTGATAACCCATCTGCTAAATCATAATGCAATAACTTCTGTGCTCCGGCAGTGGAAGCTAAAAAGAGTGCGAATATAAATAATAACTTTCTCATAATTTTAATGTTTAGGACAATGCATCATATATTGTTCGAGTAAATCCTCCATTTCTTTTGCAGGTAAAGACTCTATTAAACGGATATGCTTTCCTGTTCTTGTAGTTCTCCACGTATTATTACCTTCAGAGTCTACAGATATAACTCCCCGTTCACTGATATAATAAGGCGTATAGCCTTTTATAGCTACCCAAACGGTTGCCTGATCCCAACTCCATCTACCTTGTGGCTCTCCCTGCGACATGCATAGTAAAAACACATCTTTTATAGGGTGATTTTCTACAGGCATCCGGCTAACCCGGCGACCGGTTATTATGTTGTAGCCAATCTCGAATCCACAGAAGATAATGTCTGTAGGCCAATGGCTCACAACGAAAGAAGAGGAGGAAGCGTCACAATATATATTATATTCTCGTCCTTCGGGGAATACTCCTGCCATGGAAACCAACTGTTTAACCTTTCTGCGTACAAGTTCTACTCCTGTTTCCGGTGAAAATTCGTCTCCTTTTGATTGTAGCAGTTCTTTTAGGTTGGAGAAAGCTCCGATGGTGCAGATTGTGACACTATTATCTGGTTGCGTGCATAAAATAGATCGATATACCTTAACAGCATCGGGGGCATCTGATGATTTTGCTATTCGGTGGGTATATTTCTGAGGCAAAACTTCAGTCCATTTCTTGTTGTGCGGGCATTCCAATGTGACAGCACTTTCTCCTTTAGCAACACCAAGAGAAATATCAGGTCGTTTGAAGTATGTATTAATGATTTCAATGCAAGGAATTGTTAATTCGGACTTATTAGACGATATAGTAGCCAGTATATCTACATATCCACTGTCTGCTAATGCATGCATCACTGCCATGGCACCCACGTCATCGTAGTCAGGTCCCAAGTCCGTATCTAAAATCAATCGGACCTTATCAGCATTAGTTATATTTGAAAGGCTACATCCACAAAGGAGAAACAATAAGAAAGAGTATAAAATAAATCTTATTTTAGTCATAGCATACTGATTAAAATTCAATAATCAAAAGTAGGAAAAAATAAGCGATCCCCTTCTTTTTGAAGACGCTTAAAAATAAAAGAATCGTGCCGATTGATAACAAATTCCTGTTTTTGATAGTGGATACAGGAATTTGTTATTCTTTTGCGCTTTTCTGTTATCCTGTTTATAAAGAAACAGAGACTTTTACATCAGTAACTTTTTAATTTAAAATATTATGAATAAACAACATGTTTTGCAAAGACGAATCATCTTCGGATTGTTATTCCTTGGTGGAGTAACTCTCTCTTATGCATCAACAGAAAAAGATCTCGGTTCTTCAACATCAGCCATTACACAACAGGCTGTAACAGTAAAAGGTTCTGTGAAGGATGCTGCCGGTGAAGCGATAATTGGAGCCTCTGTAGTAGTAGAAGGTACTACGAATGGTCTGATTACAGATGTAGACGGACATTTCTCTATTCAGGCATCAGTCGGACAAAATCTTGTAATTTCTTATATAGGTTATGAGACGCAAGTCATGAAAATAGTCCGGGCAAACCAACAAATTAATATTGTATTAAAAGAAAGCTCGGAATTGATCGATGAAGTTGTGGTTGTGGCCTATGGTACACAGAAAAAAGCCAATCTGACGGGAGCAGTATCTTCTGTAAAAGTCAATGATATTAAAGACATACCGGTATCCAATACTTCCAGTTTGCTGCAAGGACGAATGAGTGGCGTTACCGTGAGTTCTTTCTCTGCACAACCCGGTGCTGAGGGAGATGTGGAAATCCGTATCCGCGGTATAAACACTTTTGGTGACAGTAATCCTATGGTGTTGATTGATGGTGTGGAAGGAAGTTTAAATAGTGTATCTCCGAATGATATTGAAAATGTTTCGGTTTTGAAAGATGCAGCTTCCGCTTCTATATATGGTGTACGTGCAGCCAACGGTGTAGTCTTGGTAACAACGAAACGTGGACATACGGACCAAAAAACTTTATCTTATAGTGGATCTTACGGCATTCAGAAAGCTACGGTTCTACCTACCTATATTAATTCATGGGATTGGGCAACTCTTTATAATGAGCAGAATGAAGCTATGGGAGATGTAACTACGAATTTTACTCCCGAAATGATTCAGCAAATGAAAGATGGATCTAACCCTGATTTATTTGCTAATACTCGTTGGTCGGATAAAATATTCCGTTCTGCTCCTATACAGACACATCATTTGTCTATGTCGGGTGGAAATGCAACTTCTCATTATATGGGGTCGGTAGGATATATGGGACAGGATGGTATCATGGAAGGTACAAGTACTGACCGTTTTAATTTTCGTTTGAATGCTGACAGCAAATTCATTGATATAATCACTTTAGGACTGAATGTTTCTGGTAACCACGAAGAAGTAGAGGAGCCGACCATTGGTACTTACTATGTATTCGAACAGATGAAATGGCATTCCCGTCCTTCGGTGCCTTATAAATATAGTAATGGTGATTGGGGATTTGTAGATGGTAACGACAAAATGCAGGCCATTAAGAATCCGGCATATGCCACTACAATTACTTCAAAGAAGAAGTACAGTCGCTTTGATGGTAAGGCTTTCTTAGAAATTGAGCCAATTAAGAACCTATCTATAAAAACGAGTTTTGCTTATCAATATAACCAATGGAACAGTATTGCTGCTGAACCTGCTTATATCCCATTGGACTCGTATGGTAATCCTGTAGGAGGAAGTGGTAAAAATTATCTAACAGATGCTTATTATTCTGAAACTCAGTGGATCAATGAAAATCTTATAACTTATCATTTTGATGTGAGTGGACATGCATTCAACTTCTTATTGGGGCAATCCAATCAATATAATAATTTCCGTTCTACTACAGCAACAGGCGAGGATCTTCCAAGTGATAATATTTCTGTATTGAATGGTGCTTTAAGCACTTCTGCCAAAGGAGATGCTGCTGAAGCTGCCTTAAGATCTTTTTTTGGTCGTGTGAATTACAATTACAAAGATCGCTATCTGTTAGAGTTTAATCTTCGTCGTGATGAGTCTTCTAGAATCCCAAAGAAGAATCGTGTTGGTTATTTCCCTTCTGTGTCTGTGGGCTGGAATATTGCTCAAGAAGCCTTCATGGAAAAATATAACTTTATTAGTCAATTGAAATTGAGAGCTAGTTGGGGAGAATTGGGTAATCAGGAAATTGGTTACTATCCATTTGCACAATATATTGGTTTAGGTAATAATTATGTATGGGGAGATAATAAAACTCAAGGTGTAGCTATTTCCTCATTAGCGAACCCTGATATAAAATGGGAAACAACTGCTACTACGGATGTAGGTATAGATGCTGCTTTTCTGAATAATAAAATTACCCTTACTGCCGATTATTTTTATAAAAAAACCTCTGATATCTTGTTGCAATTGCCTATTCCTGGAATTGTAGGTATTTCTACGGAACCTTATGTTAATGCTGCATCAGTAAAAAATGAGGGCTGGGAGTTTGCTTTAGGTTATAATGATCAATGGGGAGATTGGACATTTGGTGCAAATGTTAATTTCAGTAAAGTGAAAAATGAGATTCTTGACTTACATGGTAAAGATTCTTGGATTACAGATTGGTCTATTAATTTGGAAGGACATCCTATCAATTCTTATTATGGCTATGTAGCTGATGGATTGTATCGTACACAAGAAGATGTGGATGAAGCCAATGAAAAGAATTCTGTTGGTGGCGGTGCCCTGAAGCTGGGTGATATTCGTTACAAGGATATTAGTGGCCCAGAAGGCAAACCGGATGGAGTGGTGGATACTAATGATCGTACAGTAATCGGTAATCCATTTCCTGATTTTACTTATGGTTTTGGTTTAAATGCTGCTTATAAAGGATTTGATTTTTCTGCTTTTTTTCAGGGAGTGGCTGGTGTAGATCGTGTCGTAATGGATTATCCTACTATTTCGGGTAATGTTACAACAGTATTTTTAGATCGTTACTCTGAGAGTGCTAATCCTAACGGAAATTTCCCACGTTTAGGTAATGGTGATTATAATAGTCAACCTTCTTCATTTTGGTTGAAAGATGCTTCTTACCTACGTTTAAAAAACATTGAATTGGGCTATTCTTTCAAGCAAGAATGGATTCGTAAAGCAAAACTGGAACGTCTGAGAATATATGTTTCTGCACAGAATATTCTGACTATTACTGGTATTGATGATTATGATCCAGAAAAGTATGGTACTGATACTCGTGGTCACGCTTATCCTAATGCCAAGACGTTCTCTGTAGGATTAAACATCACATTATAATTTAAAATAAAAGAATCATGAAAAAAATATATTATTCAGTTATTTTCTCATTGGCTTTCTCTCTTTTTTCTTGTTCAGACTTCTTGGACCGTGAATCTTTGTCAGAGTTGTCCAATGGTAATTTTTGGAATACAGAAGCTGATGCAACTAAGGCATTAGTCGGTTGTTATGATGCTTTGCAGAGTGAAGGCAGTTTGGGATTCTGTTGGCCGGGGGACAAGACTTGTAGTTTGCGCGAACTGGAATTTGCTACGGATAATGGTTATTTTGCTTGGATTCCGTGGGTTGGACCCGATGTTATTACTAATAACACCATGAGTCCTACGTCTGCTGTTACCAAAGCAGTATGGAATGCTTCTTACACAGGTATTGCGCGATGCAATAATGTTATTGAGAAAGTACCACAAATGTTGGAAGCTGGTAAAATAAGTGAGGAGGCTGGTACAAGGATTGTTTGTGAAGCCAAATTCATTAGAGCCTTGTTTTACAATCATCTGACTAGCTTATATCGCGATGTTCCCAAAGTTTTTAATGTGTTGACTACTGAAACAAGCCAAGTGCCTAAGTCGCCGAAATCAGAAATTATAGCTGATATAGTCAAAGATCTGAAAGATATTACTGCCGAGGGGATGTTACCTGTTACTGCTGATAGAGGACGCGCTACTAGAGGTGCTGCACTAGGTCTATTGACTCGTGTATACTTGTATAACGAAATGTATAAGGAGGCTGCAGATGCTGCTGCGCAGGTCATGAGTTTAGGCTATATAATAGATCCCAATTACAGTACGTTGTTTACAGAAGCTGGTGGTGCCAGCAAAGAAATAGTATTTGCCATTCGCTTTAAAAATACTGATCAACAAAATGGTGAAGGTGGTTTTTTAGCTTATAATTATGGTTATCCGATGGAGTGGCAGTTGCCTTATCCGAATTTGGCAAACGATTTTTATTGCAAAGATGGCAAACCCATTACTTCTTCGGAAATCTATGATCCGAATGATGATTCAACTCGCGATCCACGTTTGACATATACACTGATGACGAAGAATGGTGATACGTATGATGGTAAAGTTAGTGATGCATGGTGGTCCTGGAACAGTCCATTCCAATTGTTCATGCGTAAATATCAAAATCAACCTACTACATGGACTGCTGATAATCAGGATATGTATGTCATTCGCTATGCTGATGTGCTATTGATGCGCGCAGAAGCTTTGGCTAAGCAAAATACGGGTAAAGACGAAATAATGTCACTGGTGAACCAGGTGCGTCAGCGTGCCGATGTGATGATGCCGAAGGTGGAAGATGCTGAAGGTTCCAACCTCTCTTATGACCAATTGCTCGATGTGGTGAAACATGAAAGAAGGGTGGAGTTGGCTTTAGAAGGTACCCGCTATTTTGACCTTATGCGTTGGAAAGAAATGGATAGAGCATACGAAAGATGTCGGGCAGACGGTGGAGCAGGTTCTCATGTCTTTGATTCATCAAAGGGATATGTATGGCCTATTCCTCAATCAGAGCTAGATAATAATAGGGCTTTGGTTCAGGCACCAGAATGGGGTGGTAAATAATTGAAATAAATTCCAGAAAGAGGCTGGTCGGATGAAAATCTTGTCTGAAGGCCAGCCTTTGCTCTGCTAAATGTAATGATATGAGAAGTATATACAGCCTATTGCTTTTGTTAATAACGTTGGAATTGAGTAGTTGCAGTGAAAAGAAGCCCACCCCTCGAGAACAATCTTTCGATGAAGGGTGGTTGTTCCATCGTGGAGATATTATTGAAGGTGAGAGATCAGATTTAGACGATTCACAATGGCGTCTGGTGAATCTTCCCCACGATTGGAGTATTGAAAATATTCCCGGAACAAACTCTCCTTTTACTGCTGATGCTATCACTGAGGTTTCGGGAGGTTTTACTGTCGGTGGAACTGGCTGGTATAGGAAGCATTTCTATGTGGATACAGCTGAGAAAGGGAAATGTATAGTTGTTGCTTTCGATGGAATTTATATGAATGCAGATATTTGGGTGAATGATCGCCATGTAGCCAATCATGTTTATGGATATACTGCATTTGAGCTGGATATAACAGATTATGTGCGATTTGGAGAAAAAAACCTGATAGCTGTTCGCGTAAAGAATGAAGGTCTGAACTGCCGTTGGTATACAGGTTCGGGAATCTATAGGCATACTTCTTTGAAAATAACCAATCCGCTTCATTTTGAGACTTGGGGGACGTTTATCACCACACCTGTTGCCACAACCAATAAAGCAGAGGTATATGTACAGAGCGTTCTAGCAAATACAGAGAAAGTAACTGGAAAAGTGATTTTGGAAACACTGATTGTAGATAAGGAGAACCGTACTGTAGCTTGGAAGGAGCAACTGGTAACATTGGATAATCAAGAAAAAACAGAAATTAACCATATATTAGAAGTGACTTCTCCGCAATTATGGTCTACAGACAATCCTTACTTATATAAAGTTGTAAACCGTCTTCTGAAAGACAATAAGATAATAGATGAGGAATGTATTTCAATAGGTATACGAAATATTGCATTTAGTGCAGAGAATGGTTTCCATCTGAATGGTAAATCCATGAAATTAAAAGGTGGATGTATTCATCATGACAATGGCCCTTTGGGTGCAAAGGCTTTTGATCGGGCAGAGGAAAGGAAAATTGAATTATTGAAGGCGGCTGGTTTCAATGCGCTACGCTTGTCCCATAATCCTCCTTCAACTGCTTTGCTTAATGCCTGCGACCGTTTAGGTATGTTGGTGATAGATGAGGCTTTTGATATGTGGCGACAAGGTCATTACAAGGATGATTATGGACAGTATTTTGATAAGTTATGGAAAGAAGATCTGTATAGCATGGTTGCACGTGATAGAAATCACCCTTGTGTCATTATGTGGAGTATTGGTAATGAAATCAAAAACAAAGAAACTACTGAAGTAGTAGAGGTATGCAGGGAATTGACAGGTTTTGTGAAGGCACTTGATACAACTCGTCCTGTTACGGCGGGAGTCAACTCTATTGTTGATGCAACGGATGATTTTCTGCTCCCCTTGGATGTTTGTGGTTATAATTACTGTTTAAATCGTTATGAATTGGATGCCAAACGTCACCCGGACCGAATTATCTATGCCTCGGAATCCTACGCATCCCAGGCTTATGATTATTGGAAAGGGGTAGAAAATCATTCATGGGTGATCGGTGATTTTATCTGGACTGCTTTTGATTATATTGGTGAGGCAAGTATCGGCTGGTGTGGGTATCCGCTTGATAAACGTATTTTCCCTTGGAATCATGCTAATTGCGGCGATTTGAATCTTTCGGGCGAACGTCGTCCCCAATCCTATTTGCGCGAAACGTTATGGAGTGAGGCACCGGTATCCCATATTGTTGTGACGCCTCCTGTTCCCTCTTTCCCTTTGAATCCGGATAAGGCGGAGTGGAGTGTATGGGATTTTCCGGACGTTGTGGATCATTGGAATTTTCCGGGATATGAAGGAAAAAAGATGACAGTATCTGTATACTCCAATTGTGAACAGATTGAATTGTTCTTGAATGGAGAATCTTTAGGCAAACAAGAAAATACTGTCGATAAGAAAAATACGCTTGTTTGGGAAGTACCTTATGTTCATGGAATATTGAAAGCCGTGAGTTATAATAAAGGCAATGAGGTGGGCACTGCAGCATTGGAAAGTGCCGGTAAGGTTGAAAAAATCAGATTATCTGCAGACAGAACGGAAATCGTAGCTGATGGTAATGATCTAAGCTATATTACATTAGAATTGGTAGATAGTAAAGGCATTAGGAATCAGTTGGCTGAAGAATTGGTGGAATTTTTTATAGAAGGGGATGCTACGATTGAGGGAGTAGGTAATGCCAATCCTATGAGTGTAGAAGGTTTCGTTGCTAGTAGTCGGAAGACGTGGCGTGGAAGCAACCTGTTGGTGGTGCGTTCTGGTAAAACGTCTGGTAAAGTTATTGTAACAGCAAAAGTACAAGGACTTCCAGTGGCTAATATTATTATAAATCAGAGGAGTAAATAAAGACATCTACAATAGAAAAGTGGATATTGGCGGATAATGAAGAGTATCCCTAGATTCTATCAAAATCGGATAAAATTTACCTTTTATCTATCTTCTCTTTGTTATATATAAGGAGTAGGTCTAACGAAAATAGGAGATAATATGAAGTTGAAAGCATTAGTAAAACGATATGTATTTGTCATTGTAAACTCGTTGATTGTTACAGCATGCAGTCAGAGTATGGATTGTTCCGTACGAAAGATTAAGTTTGATCAGGGCTGGAAATTCCATCTCGGTCAAATAAAAGATGCAGCAAAAGAGTCTTGTGATGATTCGGAATGGCGAGTGTTAAATCTACCACATGACTGGAGCGCAGAACCTCTTCCCGATTCAGAAGGTTTATCAGTAGGACCCTTTTCTAAGGAAAGTATTGGAGGTTTTGCTACCGGACAAACCGTAGGTGGTGAAGGGTGGTATAGAAAATCATTTATTATTGACCGTAAAGATGCTCACAAGCTTCATTCCCTTTATTTTGAGGGAGTTTATGCGCAGTCCGAAGTGTGGGTGAATGGACAGAAAGTGAAATTCAATGCGTATGGATATTCATCCTTTAAATGTGATATCACTTCGTATTGCCATCCGGCAGGTGAAGTGAACACTATTGCTGTAAAGGTAACGAATGAGGGGAAAAATTCTCGTTGGTATGCCGGTTCAGGCATTTACCGGCATGTATGGTTAATTAAGACCGATCCTGTTCATTTGGATGAATGGGGAGTTGCTGTGCGTACTGTGAAAGTAACAGATGATGAGGCAATATTGGCAATAGAGGTAGATGTGCTGAATGAGAAAACTGAAAGTGCGGAAGCAAATATGGTGATTACTATTATTTCTCCTGATGGTGAGGAAGTAGGTGTGGAAGAGCAATCTGTGAATGTTGATGCAGCTGGTAAACAGACGATTGCTTTTTCTTTGCCGGTGAAACAGGCAAAGTTATGGTCGGTTGATACTCCGCATTTGTATAAAGCGAAGATTTTGCTTAGTTCCGGGCATGAGGTGTTGGATCAAATATCTATTCCTTTTGGTATCCGTACCATTTCTTTCAGTGCGAAAGAAGGATTTAAGTTGAATGATTTGTCTCTGAAACTGAAAGGTGGCTGTGTACATCATGATAATGGTTTGTTGGGAGCTGCTTCGTTGGATAGGGCGGAGATGCGTAAAATAGAATTGTTGAAGGCAAATGGATATAATGCAGTCAGATGTGCTCACAATCCTCCGGCAGAAGCTTTTCTCAGAGCTTGTGATGAGCAGGGTATGTTGGTAATTGATGAGGCTTTTGATCATTGGCAAAAAGAAAAGAATCCTCAGGACTATCATCGTTTCTTTGATGAATGGAACGAAAAAGATATTTCGGCAATGGTGTTAAGAGATCGGAATCATCCGTCTGTCATCATGTGGAGTATCGGAAATGAAATTCAGGAACGTTCGGATGATGCCGGTGTGGAGATTGCTGAAAGATTGAGGAATATAGTGAAGAAGTTGGATCCTTCGCGTCCGGTAACTGCTGCTATCAACGATTATTGGGATAATCCGCAACTGAAGTGGAAGGAAGATGCTGTAAAAGCCATGCAGCATCTGGATGTGGCAGGATACAACTATATGTGGTACGAATATGAGAATGATCATCAGCAAGATCCTTCACGTATTATATATGGTAGTGAGACTGTAGCTCAGGAAGCTGCTGTAAACTGGAATCTGGTGGAAAAGCATCCATATATCATTGGTGATTTTGTATGGACTGCCCTTGATTATTTAGGTGAATCGGGAATAGGTCATACACTGGAACTGAGTAAAGGCGAGAAAAATCCTCAGTTTATGGGGTGGCCCTGGTATAACGCATGGTGTGGAGATATTGATATCTGTGGAGAAAAGAAGCCACAATCTTATTACCGCGATATTGTTTGGAAGGAAAGGGAAATAACAATGGCGGTACAACCTTTGCCGGCTGCCGGGAAAACAGAAGATGTGAGCTATTGGGGGTGGAAGAACGAATCTCTTAGTTGGAATTGGAAAGGGCTGGAAGGCAAACCTGTAAAAGTGAATGTTTATAGTCGTGCGCCTAAGGTAAGACTCTATCTTAATAATGAATTGCTGGGTGAGCAAGAAGTTTCAAAGAAAGATTATACGGCTACGTTTATAGTCAACTATCAGCCGGGTGAATTGAAAGCAGTGGCTATCTATGACAACAGCGAATCTTCATGTGCTATTTTAAGAACCACAGGTGCTCCGGTACAGATACGTTTAATCGCTGATCGCAAAGTGATTAAAGCGGATAGGGATGATCTGGCTTATGTCACTGTTGAATTGATTGATAAAGAGGGTAAGGTAGTACCTGATGCTGATATGAAAGTGACTTTGAGTGCTGTGGGAAATGGTATTATCAGGGGATCTGGGAATGCATGTCCTACAGATATGGAAAGTTTCCGTTCCTTATCACCTAAAACTTTTAAAGGTAAAGCAATGGCTATATTGCAACCGGATGGAAATGCAGGTGAGATAATCTTGAATGTTTCAGCAGAGGGGATGAAAGGGGCATCGGTTACAATTAAGACGGTGGATCGGATGTCGGCTAAGCAACAGGGAAAAGATATCGTAACTCCCGGCAGTATTTGGAAAGATACGGATGGAAATCCGATAAATGCACATGGGGGAGGTATTCTCTACCATGAAGGTACTTATTATTGGTATGGTGAATTTAAAGGTGATTCTACCTATCGCCTGGACTGGGTTAAAACCTGGGAGTGCTGGCGGGCTGAAGCTGGGGGGGTGGCTTGCTATTCATCCAAGAATCTGACAGACTGGAAATTTGAGGGTAAGGTTCTGCCTACGGTAGATGATGATCCGACTTCTGATCTTCACCCTTCGCAAGTGATAGAGCGCCCGAAGGTCATCTATAATGAGAAAACCGGTAAGTTTGTAATGTGGATGCATATTGAAAGTCCTGATTATGAAAAGGCACATGCTGGGGTAGCAATCAGTGACTCACCGACAGGAACCTTCACTTATTTGGGGTCTTTTAAACCGAATGGAGCAGATAGTCGTGATCAGACTATCTTCAAGGATGATGATGGAAAGGCTTATCATATTTGCTCCTCAGAATGGAACAGTACTTTGTATATCAGTTTGCTGACTGATGATTATACAAAACCTTCAGGAACTTATGTCCGGAGATTTATTGGACAATCTCGGGAAGCTCCTGCAGTCTTTAAACGAAACGGTCATTATTATATGCTCTCATCCGGTTGCACCGGTTGGGACCCGAATAAAGCCAAATGGGCCGTATCTGATTCAATGTTGGGAGTTTGGGAACTGAAAGATAACCCCTGTTTGGGGCGTGATGCCGATAAGACATTTTATGCCCAAAGTACTTATGTACTTCCCATTGAAGGGATGCAGGATCAATTTATTGCTATGTTTGACAGGTGGAATAAAACGGATTTAATAAATTCACGATATGTTTGGTTACCGGTTGAGTTCGATGGAGACAGACCACTTATTCGCTGGGCGGATCAGTGGAGTACTCAGACAATGGAAGCGGTTTATTAACCTAATGATAGAATACAAATGAAAAAAATATCCTTTTTATTTATCGGTTTTTGCTTGTTTACGAATTTATCAGCACAGAAAGTTTATAGACTGGATGCTTCGAACGTCATGGAGACACCTTTGTACGGTCATCTGAAAATGGGAAATCCGGGGCCTAAGGAGAGAGCAATAGAAGTTAATAGCCTATATATGACCGTGGGCGGGAAGCCAATTCTACCCGTTATGGGAGAATTGCATTTTTCACGTATCCGTAAGGATTTGTGGGAAGATCGTATCTTGAAAATGAAAGCTTGCGGTATCAATATTATCTCGACTTATTTGTTTTGGAATCATCACGAAGAGATAGAAGGTCAGTTTGAATGGGAGAATGAGAAGGATTTGCGCAGCTTTATTAAGTTATGCCAGAAACATGGGCTGTTTGTAGTTCCGAGACTGGGTCCCTGGTCGCATGGAGAAGCTCGTAATGGTGGGACACCTGATTGGATTTTACAGAAAAAATATCTGAAAGACCGCTCAAATGATGTGGTTTATCAGAATTATGTCAAACGCTATTTTGCTCAAATAGCTAACCGGTTGAAAGGGCTTTACTATAAAGATGGTGGGAATATCATAGGCATCCAGTTGGAAAATGAATATTGGTATGGCAAGGAGGGTGAACCACATATCCAATGGTTGAAAGATACGGCTTTGGAAAATGGTATTGATGTTCCGATGTATACGGTTACTGGATGGGGAGACGGTTCTGTTCCTCCTTTTGAAGTGATCCCTTTATGGGGAGGATATGCAGATGCTCCATGGGTGGAACATGTGGGAAAAGAATACCAGCCGGGAAACTTCTTGTTTGACTCGTTTCGTGATAATGAGAATATAGGTAATGATCAAATAAAGCGGCAAGATGTGTATATGACATATGAAAAATACCCCTTCTTTACTTGTGAAATGGGAGTGGGTGTGCAAAATACCTATCACAGGCGACTCAGCATCGATCCTTTAGACGGGTTGGGCATGATGATAGCCAAACTTGGTTCAGGGTCTAATCTGCTGGGATATTATATTTTTGCCGGTGCCACTCAGTTTACGGGTAAACTATGGTCTACTGAGGAAGAACAATTGAAAACAGGGTATTGGAGTCGGTTACCAGTGAAGTCTTATGATTTTCAGGCTGCTATTCGTGAATCAGGAGAAATAGCAGAATCTTATAAGAAGGTGAAAAAACTGCATTACTTTGTCAATGAGTTTGAGAAAGACCTAGCTCCCATGATGCCTGTTATCCCGAAATGGGAAGAAGATGGGTTACAGGTGTCTGTACGCTCTAATAATGAAACTGGCTATATGTTTGGAATCAATTATTCCCGTTACCATCCGAAGAAGGCACAGAAGAGTGTGAAGTTTGAGGTGAAACTGAAAGATAAAATGCTTCGTTTTCCTCAGAAAAGTGTTGAAATGCAGGATAGTACGGTCTTTATCTGGCCCTTGAATGTGGAACTTGATGCTATGCGCTTGAATTATGCTACGGCACAATTAATGGGAAGCGTTGATAATTGTTATCTGTTTTTCCAGAACAGGCAAATTCCCGTGGAGCTATCTTTTGATAAATCGACTGTGAAAGGAGTGAAGGCAAGTCGGGCTAAGATACAGGAGGAAAGTGATAGTTGGATTGTTAACGGACTGAATCCGGGAAAAGATTGTGTACTTAAGGTACAATTGCAGAATGGAGAAGAAAAGTATGTTGTTATTCTGACAGAAAAAGAGGCTGATAACTGCTGGTTATTGGAACAAGATGGAAAGAAGGTATGCTATATTTCTGATGCGGATTTATACAGTTCATTTGGAGATGTTTATATTTTCTCTACTGATAAGAAGGCTGCTTATTATAAGTTGAAGACGGGTATGAATCCGCGATTTGAACAGAAAGCGGTTATTTTCAATCAGCCGCAAATGGATATTCGTATTCAGCCTAAGGGCATCCTGGAAGAGGCAAAATGGTTGGAAACAGCAAACTTTCATGGGATTGAACCTTATCAGCAGCGTTATCGCCGTTTCTTCTTTAAGGAATTCAACCTAGATAATCCTTCGACGATCAAGAAAGTCACTTTGTTTATGTATCCGGAGTCGAAATGTATACTCAATCTGAATGATACTTGGGTAAATCAGGAAATAAAACCAAACCAGTTAAATGAAATAGACCTTACAGGATATGCCAGGAAAGGTGTCAATCTATTGTTTGCAAGTTTCCCATTTGTTGAGGGGAAGAAGCTATTTGCTGCACGTGTTATTGTGGAATACTATAATTATGACAGGATTGAATTTAGTACCGACTCTTCCTGGCTGTCGACGGACTATTACTCCAATCCTTCACTTACACGGGAATTTCCACAACCGATGATGCCGATGGTGGTGGATAAACCGGGATATGCCGACGGTATTGCTCATAATACATTCAAAGAGTGGAGGCTACAAGTGCCGACAGATGCATTGGAGAATTTGAATAACATCTATATGCGTATCAACTATTCCGGTGATAAGGCGGAAATTTATAACGGATATATGCTTTCGGATGATGATTATAACAGTCATGCCACCTGGACGGTAGGTTTAAACCGGCAGGAACATTCTGTAGAGGGGAAAGAGTTGACGCTTGTGATTTATAAACTGGATAAAGACGAGAAAATCTTTTTTGACTTACCGGCAAACGGGACTGATGAGCAAGCTGATGTGAAAAAGGTTGAATTTGATTTTGAATGTTTACAAAAGATAGACTGATAAAATGAAACGACTCAATATTATCTTGTTTCTCCTGGCTTTGGCTGTTTTAACAGTTGAGGCAAAGGATTTGAAGGTTGCCGATATTTTCGGCGATAATATGGTGCTACAGCAAAAGACGGTCACACCGATATGGGGATGGGCAGATGCCGGGACGACAGTCACAGTGACTTCATCATGGAACGACAAGAGTTATTCCACCAAAGCAGGGAGAGATGGTACGTGGAGAATTATGCTTCATACACCGGAAGCAGGAGGTCCCTATGTATTAACCATAACGGGAGACAATACTCTAATTTTCAGTGATATATATGTGGGGGAAGTTTGGCTAGCAAGTGGGCAATCAAATATGGCTATGCAGCTGAAAGAATGTTATGAATCTACCAAAGCTATTCTGACTTCTCAAAAAAGCAATATTCGTTTTATAAATGTGCCTCCACTTGGCAGTTATAAACCACTTACGGATATAAAAGCAGATTGGGTGGTGGCTGCTCCGGAAAATGTAGGAGATTGTAGTGCGGTTGCATGGTATTTTGCTCATTTTATTCAGGAGAATCTTGGGGTTCCGGTTGGTATTATTAATGCAAGCTTTGGTGGTTCCGTTGTTGAAACCTGGATGAGTCGTGAAACTTGTCAGACACTGGGTGATATTTCAGTTCCGGAAGTGAGTGATGGTACTACAGGGTGGGAGGCCAATATACCTACTACCATGTATAATGGAATGTTGAACCCCATTGTCGGTTATGGCATACAGGGTTGTATCTGGTATCAGGGAGAATCAAATGTATATAATGTTTCTCAGTATTCGAATCGACTGGTTGTTATGGTAGCTGAATGGAGACGGAAGTGGGGAAGAAATTTTCCGTTCTATTTCACGCAAATAGCTCCTTTTGATTATACTACATGGAATGTTCCAAGTGAGGTCGGTGAGCATGTAGGTGCTTATCTGCGTGATGAACAGAGAAGAAGTATGGATCGAATTGAGAATAGTGGTATGGCGGTCATTTTGGATGTGGGAGAAGTAGAACAAATTCATCCGGTACGCAAAGAGAAAGTTGGTGAACGTTTAGGATTGATGGCATTAGCTGAAGTGTATGGTACGAAGGGATTTGAATATAAGAGTCCGACTTTTGAAAGGATGGAAGTCGATGGGGATAAAGCTGTGATTTTTTTTAAAGATTTATATTATGGACTAACGAGTTATGGAAAGCCCCTGCATTTATTTGAAATAGCAGATGAGAGTAAAGTTTTTCATCCGGCTGAAGCGTATGTAGATGAAGAAAGAGATGTTGTAATAGTGTCTTCTAAATATGTGAGGAATCCGAAAGCAGTTAGATATGCCTTTAAAAATTATGTAGAACCGGAACTATTCAGTCTTAGCGGGCTTCCGGTATCTTCTTTCCGGACAGACAATTGGTAATAATAAACTTTAAAATAATATGTACATGAAAAATATAAAGACAATACTTTGTGGAGGTTTGGTTGCAATGTTAGTTTCTTGCTCTTCGCAGATGACAACGACTAATTATTATTTTGATTCTGTAAATGGTGACGATGCTAATAATGGAACCTCTGTAGGGACTCCTTTTAAGTCTTTGGCAAAGCTTCAGTCTTTAACTCTAAAAGGTGGAGACAGTATTTTGTTGAAATCCGGTGCTGTATTTACGGAGAAACTTTTGCTTTCCTGTTGTGGAGAGGAGAATAATCCTGTCGTACTGGGCAAATATGGAGGATTGGAAAAACCGCATATAAAAGGAAATGGAGTTGATACAGCTGCTGTTCATATATTGAACTCAGAGAATCTGGTGATACGCGATCTTGAAATTTCTAATAAAGGTGATGTTCCGAAAGCTGGTTTATTGGGCTTGTGGGTAGAGTTGGATAAGTTTGGAGAATCACATAATATGGTCATTGATGACTTGTACGTGCACGATGTATATGGAAGTACGGTGATAGAGAAAGGTGGCGGCATAGGAATTTGCATTCAGAATGGCCGGGATAATGACAGTATTCTGAATCGATTTATTGGAATGACTATTGAAAATTGCTATCTGAAAGATTGCCAAAGGGATGGAATTAAGTTTAGGGGTTATTGGAGCAGGAAGCAGTGGAATCCTAATTTGGGAGTAGTCGTCAGGAAGAATGTATTGGATGGAGTGCCGGGTGACGGTATTGTTCTGGCTGGTTGCGATGGTGGATTGATAGAATATAACGTGATGAAGAATTGTCCGAAAACTCTACCTGAATCAGAAGCTTGTGATGGAATATGGCCTTGGTGTAGCGACAATACATTGGTACAGTTTAATATAGTAAGTGATCATAGATCTATTATAGACGGGTATGCTTATGATTCGGACTGGGGATGTCGGAATTCTATATTCCAGTATAATCTGAGCTATAATAATGATGGCGGCTTCATGTTGGTAATTGGTACGAATGGTTGGCCGGAAGACTGGTGTGTGAATGGGAATATTGAAACCAAGGTACGTTACAATGTCAGTATAAATGATGGACTACGCAATTATCTGACTAATGCTAGCCATAAAGATGCCTACTTCAGCCCTGTAATGCATTTCACTGGATATACTCAGAATACATTGGTAGAGAATAATTTGTTTTACCTGTTTCCAAAACCGGAGCCACAGATAGACCGTACGCTTTTCCATTTCACTAAGCATGATTCATCTTATGGGAAAGGAGATGTCTTTAAGAATAATTATATTTATGCTCCAGAGGTGATTGTAGCTGTAAAAGAGGAAAAGGCAGTGGGTAACCAATATTTCGGAAATGTATATATTGGTAGTTTGAAAACCCCTGCCACTGGTTTTACAAAGCAGGAAGGAACTTTCAATAAATCACTTTGGTATAACACAGAAGATAAGAATTGGGATATTCTTCTTGATTTTTTGAAGGATAAAACTGTACCTGTTAATGGTAAAGAACTGAAAGTACTTGATATAATCGGAGCTAATTGAAATAGAATCTTAAATCATTAAAATACTTTAGATATGAGTTTATTCAAATTATGCGTAGCAAATCTAGTGACATTATTCTGGGTAGTAGTTCCTGCTGTCATGGGTGCCAATATTATACCTCAGCCTTCTTATGTACAAGAGAAGCAAGGTACATTCGATTTAGCTCATAACAACAATATTCTATATGCCGGTAAACATCCGGAAGTAAATCAGATAATTGATAACTTTATGGAGCAAGTGTTGGGAGACTATGGTTTGAGGTTGCAAGCAAACAAGTCTAAAAAGGCCGGCATATTACTGCAAGATAAAAAATCCTTGAATGAAGAAGCATATGAACTTTCTGTTGTTGCAAATAAAGTGGTAATTAAGGCATCTGCACCTGCCGGTTTTTTTTATGCTCTCCGCACTGTTAATCAGTTGATTCTGGCAGATAAAAATCATACTTTACTTCCTTGCATCCTTGTGAAAGATGCACCTCGTTTTTCTTACCGGGGATTCTTGATCGATGCGGGGCGCTATTATTTACCTTTGAAAGATGTGAAAAAAGCTATTGACCTAGCAGCTAATTATAAGTTGAATCGTTTTCACTGGCATCTGACCGATGATCAGGGATGGCGGTTGGAGATAAAAAAATATCCGCGTCTTACCGAAAAAGGCTCTGTACGTTCTAATTCGGCTATTGGCACCTGGGATCAATATTATCCTCGTCATTATGATGGAAAAGAACATTCAGGATACTATACGCAAGATGAAATTCGTGATATTGTGAGATATGCAGCTGACAGGCAAATTACAATTGTTCCTGAGATTGAAATGCCGGGGCACGCCCTGGCGGCTTTGAGCGTTTATCCGGAATATGCATGTAGTTTTCATTCTTCACTTGATTTGATGGCAGGAGCTGGCATTTCTGATCAGGTGTATTGTCCCAAACCTCAGACATTCCGGTTTATAAAGGATATTCTTACAGAAATTGCAAGCTTGTTTCCCGGAGAATATATTCATATTGGCGGTGATGAATGCCCTAAAACATCCTGGAAGCAATGTGAGGATTGCCAGGCTTTGATAAGGAAAGAAAATCTGAAAGACGAGTTTGAACTTCATGCTTATTTTATTCAGCAGGTTGAGAAGATTGCGGAAGGTCTTGGACGAAAGCTGATTGGTTGGGATGAGGTTCTGGAAGGAGGACTTCCTCTGAAAGCTACGGTAATGTCGTGGAGAGGGGAAGCGGGAGGCATAAAGGCTGCTCAATTGGGTAATAATGTGATTATGACTCCTAATACTTATTGTTATCTGGATTATTATCAGGAGAATCCGGAATTTGCTCCTTTAGCTATCGGGGGATTTATATCATTGGAACAGGTATATGATTACGAACCTATTCCAGAGGCACTTACTGCGGAAGAAGCTAAACATATTATAGGGATTCAGGGAAATATATGGGGAGAATATGTTGCTACTATTGAGAAATTTGAATATATGGCATTTCCCCGCCTGCTTGCCATTGCAGAAGTGGCTTGGAGCCAGCCTGGAAATAAAAACCGGGAACTTTTTATTTCTCATCTGAAGAAAGAGTTTTCTTTTTTCCAGAAAAGGAATGTCAATACATGCCGTGAATATTTCAGACCTCGTATTCAGGGAGGTTGGGATAGTGAAAAAGGAATGTATGCGGTTACACTTGAGACTATATGTCCTGATGCTGATATTCGCTACACATTGGATGGTTCGGAACCTACGGTGGAATCGGATATCTATGAAGGCCCGGTTTATTTGACAGAGAATACTTGTGTGAAAGCTGTGGTGACAGATAAAGATAATCAAATATTAGAAGCTCCGACGGTGAAGAACTTTCTGGTGAATAAAGCAACGGGATGTACTTATACACTTTCCACCGATGCCTGGAGTTTGGATTGGTATCCGGTGAAGCCTACTCTGTTTACGGATGGTGTGCAAGGTTTTACTCCCTCAAATTACGAATGGGCAGCTATCGCTTCCGGTGTAGAAATTGTGATTGATCTGAAGAAGAATACAACAGTATCCGGAGTTCGCTTCGGCACTATGGTTGCTCCTATAAACAGTACGCTTCCGGCTAAGTCTATGATATGTTATCTTTCAAAAGATGGCAAGGAATTCCGGCAGATAGGAGAAAGTACCTTCTCATATCCTGTATACAAAGGAGAGAAAGAGATCTATCATAATTATGTGAAGACGGAAAAGAAAGACGGACGATACTTGAAGCTTGTGATAAACGGGCAAACTGAATTACCCGAAGATTACCCTTATCCGAATGCTTTGCCTTCGATTGCATTAGATGAAATAGAAGTTTTCTAATAAGAAGTGTGGTTATGAATAAATTGTTATTTTTTTCTATATTGCTATTGACCTGTGTAACGGGTTGGGCTAACGGCATACGAAATTTTTATGTGGATTCTTTTAGCGATAGTCAAGTTGCTGATGGTAGTATGGAATCCCCGTTTAAAAGTTTGGATGCTTTGAAAGGTGTTAAATTTCTGCCGGGTGATTGTATTCATCTGGCAGGGAATCAGATATTAACCGGAACTATTCATGTTAAGGGAGTAAAGGCAACATCTGAGAATCCGCTTACTATCACTTCATACGGGACGGGAGTTTCACATATTTATTCTGTCCATAGTTCTGCCATTGTAATAGATGCCTGTGAGAATATTCATGTAAAGAATGTAGTGGTGAAAGGTTCGGGGCGTAAAAAGGGCAATACGGGGACAGGCATAGAGGTGGTTAATTCGAGGTTGATAGAGGTTGATCGAGTGGAAGCTTCCGGGTATCAAATGAATGGCATTGGGGTAACTGGCGGAGGAGATGTACGTATAACTCATTCGTACGTACATGATAATGGTTATAACGGTATTGAAGTGACTGGTAAATGGGGAACAAAATCTGTGCATAATATTTATATAGGCCATTGTGTAGCCGAAAATAATGCTGGAAATCCTGCTATTTTGGACAATCATAGCGGAAGCGGGATATTGGTAGGCCATGCAACCAATGTAACAATAGAGTATTGTGAGGCTATGGGGAATGGTTGGGATATGCCGAGGTCCGGAAATGGACCGGTTGGAATTTGGGGATACGAATCAGATCGTTTAACTATTCAATATTGTTTTTCGCATGACAACAAGACTTCTCCGGAAGGATTAGACGGAGGCGGATTTGATTTTGACGGAGGAATAACGAATTCGTTAATGCAGTATAATCTTGCTATGAATAATGAGGGGGCTGGCTATGGCTTGTTTCAGTTTGGCGGCGCAACAGAATGGAACAATAATATCGTACGTTATAATGTGAGTATTAATGACGGGATTAAGAATTCTCATGCGGGTATTTATGTTTGGTGTGATCCGTATAATAAAGATGTTCCTTTATGTGAAACTAAGGTACACGATAATTTAATTATCAGTAATCAGGGGTATTCTATTTCTTTTAATACAGGATTTTCTTCAGGATTGGAATTTGCGAATAATACGTTTATTCTGACTAATGGAGGAATAGAACATTTGCACGGGGATGAAACGAAAGGAATGGCGATTTATAAAGGTAATCGATTTTGGTCTGAAACTGCCGGACAAAAAGGAGAACGACAGCCTCGGGTACCTCAGGATGCAACAGCAAACTATGAGGCAGTTGGATATAATCTTCCCGTAAGTGTAGATATATTTCGGCTGAAAGAAATTATAACTGATATGATACCCTTAACAAAATGAGGGCTATGAATAAAAAAAGTCTTTTCTGGTGGACATTGCTTGGTTGTATAAGTGGTTATTACTGCCAGGTAAATGCGCAGTCTGCATATCATATAAATCTGGATATACCGGATAAAATAATAGAAACCGGTCATCTGGATTTGGGTGGAGTGGCTCCTGATGGAGGTTCTATATCTGTAAATAGTTATTATATGGAATTAAATAAGTCTCCTTTCATTCCTATTATGGGAGAGATACATTATGCCCGTATTCCAAATGAACAGTGGGAAGAACAGATATTGAAGGTTAAGTCGGGAGGAGTGAATGTTATTTGCACTTATGTTTTCTGGAATATTCACGAGGAAACAGAAGGTGTTTTTGATTGGAACGGTGATAAGGATCTCCGGAAGTTTATCTCTTTTTGTCAGAAACATAATATGAAAACGCTTGTTCGTATAGGGCCTTTCTGTCACGGAGAAATCAGAAATGGGGGCATACCGGATTGGCTTTATGGGCGCCCGTTCCTGATTCGCACCAATGATCGGGAATATTTGAAATATGTAGATCGGCTTTATGCTGCCATTGCTTCTCAACTGAAGGGATTTTTCTATAAAGATGGTGGTTGCATCATTGGTATTCAATTGGAAAATGAGTTGCAACACTCTGCTGCTCCCTGGGCTATTCGCTACCCTGATCAGCCTATTGACTATACTGTTGCTGATTATGATGTGCAAAATACCAAATTTGGTGTATCGGTACAAGAACAGGATATCCAGAGTCCTGAAGCCGGTAATCAGCACATGAAAACGTTGAAAGAGATAGCACTGTCTTATGGGATGGAAGTTCCGTTGTATACAGCTACGGGGTGGGGAAATGCTGCGATCATTCCCCAAGAAGTTATTCCTGTAACGGCGGCTTATACTTATCCGACATGGGCGGATATAGGTATGTCTCCATTCTATTTATTCAGAGATATTCACGCTACTCCCGATTACTCTCCGGTACGATATGAAGGATGCCGCTATCCTTCTTTCTGTGCGGAAATGGGAGTCGGTATTCAGATGACTTATGGCAGAAGGCCGCGCATTCCGGCCGAAGCAGGTGAAGGACTGATGGTACGTTCGTTAGGAAGTGGCGCCAATGGCATAGGCTATTATATGTATCATGGCGGAATTACTCCTCAGGGAAAGAAGGGTTTCTTTAGTGATGAACCTTCAGGGGTGCCAAAGATGTCTTACGATTTTCAGGCTCCTATCGGAGAATTCGGACATACGCGCGCTTCTTATCATTCATTGCGCATTATTCATCATTTTGTGAATGATTTCGGTCATTTGCTGGCACCTATGGGAGTAGTGTTACCGGAAAACAGTGATACGATCACTCCTTCAAATACTCATACCCTTAGATATGCAGTGCGTAAAAAAGAAAATGCTGGATTTGTTTTTATTACGAATTTCCAGGATCATTGTAAACGTGAAGATCTGAGAGATGTCAGTCTTACTTTGAAATTGGCCGGTGAAACGGTTCGTTTTCCACAGGAGGGAACCGTAACGGTAGCCAAGAATGCCAATATAATTCTTCCTTTTAATATGGATTTAGATGGTATCTTATTGAAGTCGGCTACCCTGCAACCGTTGGCAAGAATTACTTCCGAAGGAAAGAAACATTATTTCTTTTTTGCACCCGAAGGAATGAAGCCGGAGTATATATTCGCAGAGAATACGGTGAAAGGAGGGACTAAAAAGTTGATTCCAGTACCTGGATTTAACAGCACGGTAAGACTAAAATCTATAACAGGGGAAGAGATTCTTATTACAACTTTAACTCGGGAACAAGCCTTAGCAGCCTGTAAAGTGACGGTGGAAAAGGAGGAGAAATTACTGATAACTTCCGCAGATGTGCTGCAGGAAGATGCTAAAGTACGGATTCAATCTACGGATACCATATTGAAGGTTGTTGCTTTTCCTGCGGTTCGTTTTATAACTGAAACTTCTGCGAAGATCAGTAAAAAGAAGTATTGCAGTGAGATATCATTTATCAAGAAAGGAGTACACATTTTCCCCGAGGTTCACATGGCGAGTGAGAGGCGTTTTCTGGTTCATTTGCCGGAAGGTGCTTTCAGAGATGTGAGTGATCTTATTCTTTCTATTGATTATATCGGAGATACAGGTGCTGCATTTATTAATGGAGAGATGGTGGCGGATAATTTCTATCATGGCAACCCGTGGCGGATAGGATTGAAGCGATATGCCGAAGCTGTTCAGGGCGATGGCATCTATTTCTACTTGCAACAATTGTTTGCTAATGCTACTTACCTGCAAGATTTACCTGAAGGGCTCAGGTTGGATTTCTCAAAAGGAGGGCTATGTCGGCTGAATAAGATACAGGTTATTCCTGAATATTATGCAACTTTTACTATTGGAAGTTAAAAAAGAATAGAAAATGAAACAAATAGATTTTTACCTGAAGTTTGTAATTCTAATATTGGGCATCAGCACTTCTTCTATTGTCTGCTTAGCTCAAGAGGTATTTCCCGTGACATGCAAGGAATATAATGAAATAATTCTGACTCATGTGCTAACTCCTGTAGGACCTGTCCCGACTGCTATGGATGCTGATGGTGTTTATCCGTATGTTAGTTATAGTGAGACTTCCAATCGGCCGGTTCCTAAAACTTATCGAATGATTTCACTTGAAAATGAACTTATTAAAGTTGTAATTTGTCCGGACTTATGTGGTAAGGTGATGTCGATGATACATAAAGGGAGTGGTAAAGAAGTCTTGTATAATCCACATCTTGTACGCCACACACGTATTTTGCCACGTTTCTATTTTGTGGCGGGCGGTATAGAGGTCAGCTTCCCTATTTCACATACCCCTACTCAGAATGAGTCAGTTTGTTATAAGATAGATCGGACTACTGACCGGATTTATGTTACTTGTGGTGAGCGGGAGATGCATTACGGTATGCAATTTTCTGTTGAATATTCTTTGGGGACAGGAGAACACTTTCTGACACAACGTGTCAGAATGCATAATCCGGGTACGAATGCCTATCCCTGGATGTCGTGGACAAATGCTGCTATTCCTTGCATGCCTGATACTGAATATAATTTTCCGCAAGGAGAAGTATTGGTACATGCTTCTGCATTAGATACAATAAACTGGAAAAAACAGGGACCTAAAAAAGAAAAAGATATATCAGAAATGACCGGGTATTTCTGGAAGACGAAAGATGTAAACGCTTTTGGCGCTTATACTCCTTCATTGGGGTATGGCCTTTATCATATTGCGGACGAACAAAGTGCACCGGGAATAAAGTTATGGAGTTATGGAGTGAAGGAAGATAAAGAATGGTCATTGCTCAGTACAAATAATAGACAGACTTATGCAGAACTACAAGGGGGACCTATCAGCGACCAGTCTATAAAACTGGAATTGCAGCCGGGTGAATACAGGGAGCATACCGAGTTTTGGATACCTGCTGATAAACGAATGGATATTTGTAAACTTTCTGTGCCGGAAGTTGCATTGCGTCCGATAACGGAAGTGCCGTTATTCGGCTGGGCAAGAGAGAATGAGATCGCTCCCTGGATTGCATTGCTCAATGCTTTTGAGTATGGAACGGATATTCCTCAAATAGATCCGACAACCACTTTTTGGGCACCTTCCGGAATGGAAAATCTAGATGATGCTTTTCAGTGGGCTATTATAAAATGCAATAAAGATCAGCAAGACTATTGGAAGTATTATTACGGTGCATGGTTGGCCGGACGCGAAAGAAGTAAAGAAGCTATTGTTTGGTTAAGTAGTGTGAATTTGGGATTAGCGCAGGCTTTATTGGCAAGATTGTATGAGATAAATAAAGAATATACCAAAGCGGAAGCTACTTATGATGCCATAAGCGAAGAATGGGTGGCACTGCATCCGCAGGTGGTTGTAGCTCGTGATAAATTGTTGCGTCAGTTGGGGAGTAGGACTCTTGCTAAACGCGAGGAATGGCTGAGTAAAGTTGATGCTTCTGCAGATGAATGGATTGCCGAAAGGCGGGTACAACTACTTATTGATAAAAAACAATATAAAGCTGCTAAAGACTTATTGTTGTCTATTAAATTTCAGAAAGTACATCAAACTTATAATCGTACGGATATGTGGCGTCAAATATGCAAAGCTTTAGGAGAATCTTCATATATAATTCCGGATAATTTAGGTGAAGACCGTTTGGCGCGCTTTGGAGCATATCGGGAATTTGAATAATCAATTCTATTAATTAAGCTATAAAACCATGAAAAAGAATCTGCTGATAACGGCAACTTTAGTTCTGTTTTTATCTACCTCTTGTGGCCATAGAGTGAGTGATGCAATAACTATTACAGTATATACGGATAGTATTGTCAGTGATGTGTCAAAGCATCCGGTAGGAATTAATCTGAATTTTATAATGGATGGCGGGCGTTTTCCTGAGGCAAAGAAGAACGTAACAGAAGTAGTAAAAGAACTAGGAACAAAATATCTGCGATATCCGGGTGGTGAGAAATCGGATTTATATCTTTTCAGCATACCGCCTTATGAAGAATCGCATACTTCATTGGCGAGAACAATTGGGTTGGATGATTATCCCGGAGTTTTTAAAGATGGAGAGTTTGTTTATGACCCTTTGGATTTCGATGAATTCATGAAAGTTTGCCGGGATGTTGGAGCTGAACCTGTATTGGTAATTGCTGCTGATAATTATTTGCGTAAACCTGGAAAGGGAGAAAGAGTCTCTAGCCGTGAAGCTTTAATTAAACATGCTGCTGAATGGGTGAAGTATGCTAATATTAAGAAAAAGTACAATGTACGATATTGGATGATAGGAAATGAAAGTTGGAACAAGAATAATGAAAACTCTACGGTTGAGATTTATGCTCAGGATATCATAGATTTTTCGAAAGCCATGAAGGCAGTGGATCCTTCTATCTTGGTTATTCCTAATGGTGATAGTGACGAGTTCTTCAAAACAGTTATAAACAAAGCTGGAAACTATATTGACCGTCTGTGTGTAAGCAATTATGGCGTTTTTGATTTCAATGCCGGATATGAGAGTTATAGAGATACTACTCGTTGCTTGATATGGCCGGCACAAACAGCACTTAATGCTATGAATAAGTATGCTACACAAGAACAGCTTGATAAATGGAAATTGATAGTTGCTGAGTATGGTACAATTGATTGGGCTGGGCTTTGGCATGGAACTAACGATATGGGACATGCTATTGTGAATTTTGATATGACCGGTCAATTATTGTTGGAGCCACAGATAGAGTTTTCATGTTTTTGGAATACTCGTTGGCTGAATAATGAAGAATATCCTCAGACTGATCACGATGCCGTTGATTCGAATGGAAATATCAATCCTACTGGATATTCATTGTTGATTTGGAATAAATTTATGGGTGACAAAATGATAAAATCCGAATCAATGGGGGCTATAATATCTTATGCTAGTTATTCTCCGCATGAGAATCGGTTATTTGTATATTTCATTAATAAGGGAGAAAGAGAAGAAAATGTAAATCTTATTATTCCTAATAAGGCTGCTGCCAAGATTGTCCAGTGCTGGGAGTATTTCGGTAAAGACGATAAGGATGTAGCTCCTATATGGCAACAGAAAAGAGTAGAAGGATTAGAGTTTGATTTGAAAAAGTATTCGATTACTGTTGCTGAATATCTGTTGTAGAAAGTCCGTATTTCATTTTTTAATTTGCTAATTGCGGAGTATTTGGTGGCAAGAGGTAAGGTGTATAAGTTTTGATAATGTGAAAAATAACAATTCGCTTACATTTGTGGATACTAAACCTCATTATGCTTTATTGGATGGGCTACGAGGAGTGGCAGCCTTGTTGGTTGTTTGGTATCATATTTTTGAAGGATATGCTTTCGCCGGGGGGATAATCGTAGAAGTAGTAAATCATGGGTATTTAGCAGTGGATTTTTTCTTTATACTTTCAGGTTTCGTGATTAGTTATGCTTATGATGATCGTATAGGCAAGAAGTTTACTTTCAATGGATTACTCAAACGTCGTCTTATTCGTTTGCACCCTATGGTTATTATGGGGGCACTGATTGGGACTGTTGCATATTGCATACAGGGACGTATGCAATGGAATGGAACACAGGTGCCATTTCATATCATAATAGGCTCGTTATTGCTAGGGCTGTTTTTTATACCTATCCTTCCTAAAAGTATATATGATGTTCGTGGTAATGGAGAAATGTTTCCGCTTAATGGTCCCTGTTGGTCATTATTCTTTGAATATATTGCCAATATAGTGTATGCGGTATTAATACACCGTTTCTCTAATAAGGTTTTAACGATATGGACTATCCTGTTAGGGATTGGTCTAGCATATTTTGCTATCTATGATGTGGTTGGGTATGGTTGTATTGGAGTCGGGTGGACTTTCGATGTGGTAAATTTAGTAGGAGGACTTTTACGTACACTATTTTCTTTTTCTTTAGGTATGCTGATGGCGCGTAATTTCAAAGCTATTAAAGTGAGAGGTGCCTTTTGGACTTGTTCGATAATATTGGTTGTTCTATTTCATGTGCCATATATAGCAGATAGTGACGGAATAAACTACAATGGACTTTTTGAAATGTTATGTATTGCAATAGTATTCCCGATATTAATATGGTTAGGAGCTTCTGGAAGGACAACTGACAATATGTCTACTAAAGTATGTAAATTCTTGGGAGATATATCATTTCCCGTTTATATTGTTCATTATCCTTTAATGTATCTGTTTTATTCATGGCTTATTGTTAATAAACTTTATACTTTATATGAAACTTGGCAGATTGTATTAATAGTGATGATTGGCAGTATTATATTAGCTTTTTTGTGCTTAAGATTTTATGATGAACCGTTAAGAAAATGGTTGCTAGAAAAGAATAAGCCAGAGAAATTTTTGTTGAAAAGGGAGTAGAGTGCTGCTCATATCTATTAGTTTATTTTAAGACAATGCCTTCCAGTTAAAATGGATTAATATATAGAAATATTCATATTTCTCATACGAGCTGATTGAGGATCTGTATTTGTTGGAAAAAGAACAGTCATTATTCATTAGTTGTTTGGAAAAAATCTAATATGAGCTTGAGCATGCTACAAATAGGCTTAGCAAAAGCCTATTTGCCACTAACATCGAACTATTGCTTGACAATTTTTAGCATCCGGTAAGGCTCAGAGTGAGGGATTACCAATAGTTAAATATTGCGTGGGCGAATAATGCTTGTCTCTAGGATATTTCGGTGACTTGATAAAAAAGCAAATATGAATGTAACTTATGTTTGGGCTATGAGACATTGCATCCGCAAGTAAGTATTATCAAATTGGAGCATTCAACACCCAAATTGTAACAAATACTGTAAAATTCAAGTCCTAGGTTAGTTGCTAATAGAGGAATATAACGATGGTTGCCATTCGGCTTTTATAACATTTGTTCTGAAATAGTCAAATGACCGAATTTAATAATTAATCTTCCTTTCTCTTATCTATGATTTCGTTGCGATATAGAGTTGTAAATCTGTTAAATAATTTTTACTATTATACTGTGATATAGTGTCAATCCTGAATTTTTCCTATCAAGGAGTTCTTATAAATGCATTTAAACCACTGTATAATGGGACAAAAGGTCGAACTAATTGTCTGTTAATGACTTTTGTTCGACCTCTTTTATATATTTCCTTTATATTTTTTTCGTGGGCGAGTATTTATACTCAATGGATTTCAATAGGCTTTCTTCTGAGGTTCCACCAACTAAAATTTTGTATCTTCCCTGTAGAGGGTGTACAGTATTACTATCTTTATCCCACCACGTAAAGGTATCGGATGTGAGAGGGAAAGAAACTTCAGATGTTTGACCAGCAGGAATGTGAATACGTTGGAACCCTCGTAGGGTTTTTAAAGGGCCATCGGGGTCATCATAGCGTTTTATATAAAGTTGAATAACCTCGTCACCGTTATAATTTCCAGAGTTCGTTACTTTCACTTTAAGTTTACCATTCTCAATGAAAGGGGTACTATAGGAGAAAGTAGTGTAGCTTAATCCGTGACCAAAAGGATATAGTGGTTCATAATTCAGATAGCGATATGTACGCCCTTGCATGTTATAATCTTCAAAATCGGGTAGTTGGTTGTCTTTTTTATAAAAAGTGATTGGTAATCTACCTGCAGGGTTGTAATCGCCAAATAGTACTTCTGCAATTGCGGTGCCGCCAGCCTGTCCTGGATACCATGCTTGTAGAATGGCATCGCAAATTTGGCTTTCGGGCTGCAACCCCATAGCGCATCCTGAGAAATTCACGAATACTATTGGCTTGCCAGTAGCTTTCAGGGCTTTTACTAATTTGCGTTGTACATTGGGTAGTTCGATAGTGGTACGATCCCCTCCTCGGAATCCTTCTGCATCTACATCCATTTCTTCACCTTCCAATGAAGCGGATATACCACCTGCATATATGATTACATCTGCTTTTGCTGCTTGGTTAATAACTGCCTGTATGTCGTTTGGATAATAATTTACCCAAGGATATTTCTGAACTTCTATATTCTTTTGAGGAATATAAATTAACCTTTCTTGAGGTAAATACTGTGTTAGTCCTTCAAGTAAGGTAATGGTGTGGACTGGAAAACCGTTGTAGTTGGCCCATTGCATCACAGAGTCATTAGCGTTTGGTCCAATGAGTGCTACTGTCATTTCTTTGTCTAATGGTAATATATTTTTATGGTTTTGTAGTAATGTCATACTCTCACGTGCCATTTGTAGAGCCAACTGCTGATGTGCATGACACGACAACAGACTGTCTGGCAACTGATCCCACGGGGTGGTGTCATCCATTTCACCCAACTCAAAACGTGCTTTCATGAGACGACACAATGATTGGTCTATAGCGGACTCATTGATCAACCCTTCTTTTACAGCAGATATTAATCCGGTATACGAGCGTCCACATTCCAGGTCAGTGCCACTTAATACGGCAGCTGCTGATGCATCAGCTTTGTTCTTATGTGTTTCATGCCGCCCTTTGAAATAGAAGTTGTCAATGGCTCCACAATCGCTAACTACCAAGCCTTTATAGTTCCATTCGTTTCGTAGTATGTTGATAAGCAAACGATCACTGCCGCAACAAGGGTCTCCTTCGAAACGGTTATATGCACACATGACTTCCTTTACATTTCCTTGTATGACTAAATCTTGAAAAGCAGGTAGGTAAGTTTCCCAAAGATCGCGTGGATTGATGTTCTCAGCATTAAAGCTGTGCCGATTCCATTCAGGTCCAGAATGTACAGCATAATGTTTAGCGCAGGCGTGTGTTTTGTTATATTTAGTATTTTGGGGACCTTGTAGGCCATTAACAACTGATAATCCCATACGTGAGGTAAGATAGGGGTCTTCACCATAGGTTTCTTGTCCACGTCCCCAACGCGGGTCACGAAATATATTAATGTTGGGTGTCCAAAAAGTTAGCCCTGTATATCGCTTGTAGTTGCCTGCTTCACGAGCCTGACGGTATTTAACACGTGCTTCATCACTTATAGACGTGAATACTTGGTAAAGTAATGTGTCATTGAAAGAAGCCCCCATGCCAATGGCTTGAGGGTAGACTGTGGCTAGTCCGTTTCTAGCAACTCCATGTAGGGCTTCGTTCCACCACTCATAAGGCTTGATTCCCAATCGTTTCACAGCTGATGAGTTGTTTTGCATTAAGGTAATCTTTTCTTCTAAAGTGAGCCGGCTTACCAAGTCTGCTGCTCGTTCGGTAGGGGAGAGGGACTTGTTTTGGTAAGGAGCTTGATTGCTACATGCTACCAATGTTAGCGTACATGCTAGCATCATGAATTTAATAAGTCGTTTCATAATATTAAAAGCTATTTGAGTTGTTTATATATTAGGAAAATGTTCATTAGTCGAATTTTCCCAAAACAGGAAATTCGGTAATACGTAGTGTAGTACATCCATATGGGATGAGGGTAATTTCTTCTTCTGAACCTTTTTCGTTATTTATGCCGTATATCATTCGGCTGTATGGTTGGGGACCCGCCATTTCATTATAGAGTGTCCATGAAGGTATTTTTTTTGCTTTGACCTTGATCTCTATAGGGGCACTCTCTTGATTCCAAAAATATTTGGCTTTCATTTTTTCGGGGTATTCTACTACAATAAAGTTTTTGCTAAAGTTTAGAGTGTCGAAGTCTATCAGTCCATAGTTCCACGGAGTGGTAGGCAGTACTTCATTATAACTTGTTCCAAAACGTACAGGATCGTCCTTAATTTGTTTCTTTACCCATTTTTCGCCTATTTTTAAAGAGTAAACTAGTGGTCCGCGTTCTACTGCAACTGAGTTTTCATACCATTCAGAAGTAAATACTTTCATGGGTAGAATTAGTTCAAGTTGATCTCCTGCATGCCACTCGCGTTTTATAACTTCGATACCAGACTGCGAGTTTGATAGCTGTATAGTTTTACCATTAATTTTTATTTCAGCTTCTTGACACCATGTAGGTATACGTAGATGTAATGGGAAATAGCAGGATGTGTTTATGGAATTAGGAAAATTGAAAGTGAACATAATATTGTTCCCCATGGGATATGTGGTAGTTTCTGTTACATGTACATCTACTCCTTGACCTACCTTTATAGTTGCTTCGGAGGGGGCATAAACCAGTGCAGCTATGCCGTTATCAGCTGTGGCGTACCATAAATTTTGTGTAAACTTAGGCCAACCTTGGTGAAAGTTACTGGTACAGCAAGGATAGCCGGTTAGAAGTCCATACACAATGTCTGTTTCGCAATGATTGATATCAAAATTGTGTTCGTGACGTGTGAGCATTACTTGGTTAGGTTGCTGAAAATATTGACGTGCCATGAAGTTATCCGTGATATGTGTAGGTAAAGCATTATATGCTAATTTTTCAAGATGATCGGCGAATTGTATATCTCCTGTAATTTCGAGCATGCTTTCTAATGAATACATCAGTTCTACAATAGAACATAATTCTGTCCCTTGGGTTGGTTTATTACCATGTAAAGCTTCATCTGCTCCATACATTCCTTGAGGTTGCCCGTGGTATTTGCGTATGTCTGAGAATGCTTTCTTGACAGCATGTATATAGGTAGAATCCGGATCTTGTTGGTAGTATATGATTGGCTCTTTGATACCTTGGGCTAAATTCACACCATGAATAGTATTAATACGTGTTAGGTCATCACGTCGCAAGAACATATCTACATAATCATAGCTTTGCTTATGTAGTAGCTTGCCTAATTCTAACAGAAATGATTCACCCGTTATATTATAAAGCCAATATACAATCTGAAGATTGTCGCAAGCTCGATACTCTGCCCAAAAAGTCCAATATCCTAAAGGCTTTTGTGGTAAAGTTTGTAATTGATAGCGGAAATAGCGGGTAAGAAATGGAATAACTCTTGTATCTCCAGTAGCCTCATAGTGCTGTTTCATGATCTTTAATATTACCATGCGAGGCCACCAATCTTCTGAGTTGTTACGCTGTAGCCCTGGCTCAGGTTCGTAGTTGCGTGAAGGACCGAAAAAACCGTCTTTACGTTGACTATTCAAAGCCCATTCTATCCAGGGTTGTATTTTGCGTTTCATTTCTTCATCGTCCAGGAGATAGGATAGGGGTAACAATCCATCTATCCAATATGGACCTCTTTCCCATTGGTCACCGTCACCCCCCAACCAGCCATTACGGATGCCCATAACTTCCGGATAGAGTTTGTCAAGTTGTGAAGACATACCATTACGTTGTCTGAAAAGCATTTCTTTGAGCCATCCCTTTGGCTTGATACTACCTATTGGAAGCTGTATATAAGGTTTTCGTTGAAGAGGGTAAAGGTTGTTACGATAGTTCACAGACATTTGAGGTTGTGCTAGGCTAAGTGGTATAATAAATACCGATAAAAACAATACTATTAGTACGAAAGTCAAAGATTTTATTGGTTTCATAAAGTTTGTGGATAAAATGATTTGATGTTTTTTACAATTCAAAGGTATGCTTTATTGTATGTAGTTCCAAGTTGATGCAGATTTTTACACGATATTGACAAATTATTGTTAGATAACCTTTTGAGGTGGTATATGAGAAAATATTACTACTCTGTCAGAAACTTATAAAATTGTGTCAGAATGGTGTGTTGTGCTGAATGAGTAACTTGTTCGTTGATTATAGTGCGGTGAAATTTGAATTCGTTTTTTAAGGGCATATGCTTTGTGTTTTTCTTAAGGTGGTAGTCGCCTTTGTAATGGGTGATCTATAGGTACTTTAGACTTGATAAAAATGTTGTTGTTATGAATTGTGTGTAGGCGGGCTTTCTATCTTGGCTTCATATTTTTTATTATCTGATGCTTTTGCAATATTCTTATTCTTAGGGTGTTATGGGATAAAACTACTCCTTTATAGATATTGGTACCTGAAACTTTATAGGTGTCTAATATTGAATGCCACTATTCTAATTGTTGTTATGTGGTGAAGTATGAAGATGCAAAATGGAGATATTCTGCCATTTTATATCATAAATTTGTAGAATTTTGTTTAGAAATGGTTCTTTATATAATTTTGCGATGAAGAAAAACAGCTGTTAATGTTAAAAAAACAAGTTAAGTATGAAAAACATTATTTTTACCTTTATGGTAGCCTATTGTTTCACTATTTTTTTTGCTGCTTGCAGCAATGATGAACTATTACCTGATTTTATTTATGAAATGACGGTATCATCGGAAACAATAAATGTAGTTTCTGAAGGAGCTACTGAAACTATCGAAGTTAATTCCAATTTTAATTGGACAGTGGAAAGTAATGCCGAATGGTGCAAGCCTACTATAAAAGGCGGTTCGGCAGGGAGTTCTTCTTTTCAAATTATAGTGGAAAAAAATGAAAAAATTGAGGAGCGTTTGGCAGAAGTAACAGTGAAAGCAGGTTCGGTTGAACGCAAAATTGAAGTTGTGCAACTTAACCCTGATGGTTTTGAAATTGTGGATATGCCCACTTCGATTACAGTAGACGGGCTTGAGAATGTCATTCAACTAAAAGCTAAAACTAACCTGAAGTTAGAAGTGACATCTGCTGATGGATGGGCTGTAATGCTTGAGGATGAGGTGGCTAGTGGCAATCCTCCTCGTCAGATTCCTTTACGTATTATGTTTAAGGATAATGTCACAGGTTCCCCTCGAACCTCTACTGTTTCTATTAACGGTAAAGGACTTCCTACTAATTATGCCAAAACATTCGAAGTTACTCAACAGCCGGCCCCCGAAGCGAATATAAATGATGAACGCATTTTGGGTACATGGTTGGTTACCAGGGCTATGAATGGTACATCCAATGATTTAGCTCTTTTGGGCAAGACGATGATTTTCGAAGCCAATGGACTGTTCAAAGAAAACTCATCAACAGGAGCAGTCATAGATGGAACGTGGAATGTGAGAGGTGAACGATTGTCCATTTACTATTCTGATAATACTCGTCGATATCTATACTTGGAGGAAACAGGTGAGTCAATCAAAGGAAGAATGACTTCTACTGATATTAATTCGGAGATTTTGTTTGAATCTACTCTTTCGCAGGCAACAGGAGGTGATTGTGTGCTTAGTCTTGTGGATGTAACCAACACTAAAGTCGTTTATATGATGGTAATAAATGGTGATGTGAGTAAATATTCAGAATATGGGTTGGTCATGGGACGTACTAAAGACCCTACAATGAATGACAAGAAGTTTGTCGGCAAAGGTGGAAATGTAGTAGTTGGTGAAATCACTAAATTACTTTCTGGTGATACTTACCATATTCGAGGGTATCGTGTTGAGGGTTCTAATACTTTGTATACAGAGAACATACAAATCGATATGCCAGTTAAGGATTATGATGGTAATCAATACAAAATAGTGAAGATTGGTGACCAATATTGGCTAGCCGAGAATCTAAGAACTACACACTATAATAATGGAGACGAAATTCTGTACTGTGATAAGAATCATAATGCAGAATTTGATAAAGCTGGTCGATCAGATATGGTAGGCGCATTCAGTTGGATTTTTGGTGAAGCTGCTGATTGGCAGTGGACTGCAGATACTTTCAATCAAAATGTGAGTGATCATAGTGCAAAAGCGTATGGTGGCATTTATAATTGGTATGCAGTAGCAGATGAGCGAGGTATTGCCCCTGAAGGCTGGCATGTACCCAGTAAAGCCGAATTGATGACTTTGCTAGAGTCAATTGGAGCCAGCACTGAAGATTTTGCTGCAGGTGATATGAATTACATGAATGGGCTTTTGGCGCATGACCACTATGCTAATTCTGCTGGTTGGAATGGCTGGGCTTGTTCAGGACGCAATGGAGATGGTACATGGAAAGGTTGGGATACTTTAGGAGCACGTGAAACAACTTGGTGGTCTATTGATGTTAGTGATTCCAACTATCCTTGGTTACTTTATCATCGCCGCGGTGATGGAGGTGATAGTGGTATTAGTTGGACTCATAAGTATGAAGGTTGGCAAGTGCGTTGTGTACGTGATGCTGGTAAATAATAAACTTTTTTAATTTAGAAAAACATAGTGAACATATGTATAAGACAATTCGGCAATTTAGCATATTTTTTGTTGTACTATTGATGTGTATAACAGTATCATTCGCTCAGACGAATGGGAGCATAACTGTGACAGGCACGGTGGTTGATGAAAAAGGAGAATCTATTATTGGTGCGACTGTACAAGTGGAGGGTACTACAAACGGGGTGATTACTGATATAGATGGTAAGTATTCAGTGAGAGTGGAAAATGATAAAAGTACACTTCGCTTCTCATTTGTGGGATTAGTCCCTGTTGTTGAACAGGTGAAGGGACGGAGAATCATCAATGTAGTATTAAAATCTGATACCGAAGTTTTAGATGAAGTGGTGGTGACTGCCTTAGGTATCAAAAAAGAGAAAAAGAAGTTGGGTTATGCGGTGCAAGATTTAGATGCTCCTGCGCTCACCAAGATTCCGGCTGCTAATACTGCTTCTAATCTAACCGGCAAGATTGCTGGACTCAAGGTGTCAAATTCTCCTAACCTTTTTGATACCCCTGCACTCCTTTTGCGTGGCGTGGCTCCTGTAGTTGTAATTGATGGAGTACCAGTTGAAAGTGCAACGTTTTGGGAGGTTGCCCCTGAAGATATAGAGAGTATGTGCGTATTAAAAGGCCCTGCTGCCGCTGTCCTTTACGGACAGATGGGACAGAATGGTGTGATTCAGATTACCACAAAGAAAGCTAAAGAGGCGGTTAAAATTTCAGTAAACTCATCCACTGGATTCGACACAGGTATGATTGCAAATCCATCTTACCAGAAAAAATATGGAACAGGTTATCAAGGTCAATATCGTGTGGGTAATAGTACCGATGAATTTTGGGGAGCATGGGGGCCGGAACTCGATGGTAGGTTACTTCCACAATGGAATAGCCCTTATGATGCCGATGGCAACAGAATTGCTATACCTTGGATTCCACGCGGTAAGGATAATTTAAAAAATATGTTGCGTACAGGGGTGGTGACAAACAATAATATAAGTGTGGAAACGAAATTTGATAAAGGAGATTTCCGTATATCTTTAAGTGAAATGCATCAAAAGGGTGTGTTTGAAAATACTAAATTGAACAGTTATACTGTGAATATGAGCGGTGGTATACAATTCTCCAAAAAATTGCGTTTTGATGCCAATATTAATTATAATAAGATTGATTCACCAAACTTCCCATCTGTGGGATATGGTCGGAACAGTCCTATTTACTCTATGATTCTTTGGGCCGGTGCTAATGTGGATGTACGCGATTTACGTAATTATTGGGCTCCTGGCTTGGAAGGTTTGCAGCAACGTAATTTTGATATTGGGCCTGGTTACGACAATGGTTCATTCGATTATAACAATCCTTATTTCATTTTATATGAAAATTTGCATGGCTATCACAAGAATACAGCATACGGCAGTGCATCATTGAAATATGATGTAACTAACGAATTGAACATAACTTTGCGTACAGGTGTAAACATGAATCAGCTAATGGAGGATTATCGTACAGCCTATTCTACTGCATATAATCGCAACGGAAATTATTCTCAAAGCTACAAAAATGATTTTCAGATTTTAACAGACTTGATTGCTAAATATGATAAGAAATTAGGTATATTTGATGTAGGTGCAATGCTTGGATTTAATGCACGTCAATATAATGACGCTTCACACTATGCTGAAACTGACGGCTTGGCTGTTCCTGGTATTTACACTTTATCAAATTCAATGAAACCGACTACCCCTACCAGTAGTAAGCGTGAGTTGGCTGAGTATGCGGTTTATGGATATTTGGATTTAGGTTGGAAAAACTATTTGATGTTAAATCTGACGGCTCGTAACCAATGGTCATCTACTATTCCTACTTTTGGTAAAAATAGTTATTTGTATCCATCTGCACAGCTTTCTACAGTAGTATCAGAATATATTCCTATGCCTGAATTTATTAGCTACTTAAAGTTAAGAGGCTCTTATGCTCGTGTGGGTAGTGCTTTCTCTCCTTATTACTTTTCACCTGTGTATAGTGAAACTGGTACCTGGAATAACAATTTAGGTTTGACTTCTCCTGAAATTATTTACTCTAAAGACATCAAACCTTCTTATAGTACTGGTTATGAAGTAGGTGGCGAACTTCGTTTGTTTAACAACCGTTTAGGTTTTGACGCAACTTATTTTTATTTTATTGATGGTCCACAGACTTACAATCAACCCATTTCAGAAACATCGGGGTATGGAGCTTATTGTTTGAATGGATTGAAAACATTACGTAAAGGTTGGGAACTTTCAATTACCGCTTCTCCTTTTAGAAATGAAAGAGGTTTTAATTGGGATCTTGTATTGAATCTTTCTTCTTATCGCAACTATTTACATGAATTACCTGAAGGGCAAACGCAATACGGTGAGTTAAAAGTTGGTGATCGTATGGATGCTATTTATGGTTCAGCCATAATGTATGCTCCGGAAAATAGCGAGTATGCAGGGCAGGTGATTATAGGTGATAATGGAAATATTCAAAAGGATAATATCAAACAAAAACTGGGATATTCTAATAATGATTTGATGGTTGGCTTCAGTAACAATATGTCATATGGCCCAGTATCACTGAACTTCTCGTTTGATGCCTGTATTGGTGGTAAGATGCTTAGCCAATATAACAGATATATGTGGGCTGGTGGGCGTTCACTTGATATTGATGATCAAGAGCGCCAAAACTGGTATGCTGGTAAAGAATACATTGCAGAAGGCGTAAAAGTTGTATCGGGTGAGTTGAAACGCGATGGAGAAGGTAATGTTATTAGTGACACGCGTAAGTTTGCTCCTAATGATATTCCAACTAATTATTTTGATTATGTGCAGAATTCTAAAGGATATTATGGTATAGATGAGTGTGTGTTGGTTGATCGTTCATTCTTGAAACTGCGTGAAGTATCGCTCACTTATGATCTCACTAAACATTTGACAAAAACTCCTATTAAAGGAGCTAGTGTTTCTTTGGTAGGTCGTAACCTTTTCCTAATTACTAAATCTGGATTAGTAGACCCTGATCAGTATAATGAGAATACAGTGTGGGATAACCTGCAAACTCCTTCATTCCGCAATATCGGATTTAATGTGAACGTAACATTCTAAATGGATAAAAGTAAAAAACAACAATTATGAAAATACTAAAAAATAAATTCGCAGCTTTGGTGGCAGGCGTGTTCATGCTTTCTGCATGTCAACCATTCTCTGAATATGAGAATAATCCTAATTCGGCCTCTCAAGGGCAGGTGCCTCCTACTTTGCTTCTTAATACAATTATTAAAAATACCTTAGGATGTTATCGCCCCTTGATTGGGGTACAATGTGGTTGGTCACAATACATCGCATCTATATCAGCTCAACAGGGTGATCTTGAGTTCCAAGGTTATTTGGGAGGAGAGGCAGGATTAACTTACCATATCATGCGTGATGTAGAAGCAATGGAATTTGAGGCTGATCGTGTAAACTCCCCTGCATACAAAGGGGTAGGGAACTTCTTTAAGGCTTGGAATTATATTGACATGACTATGCAGATGGGTGATGTACCTATGACTGAGGCAATGAAAGGACAGTCTGAAGCTAATTTTACCCCTAAATACGATACTCAAAAACAGGTGTTTCAAAATTGCTTGAGCATGCTGGAAGAAGCCAATTCCATCTTGGCACAGGCTGCACAAGAGAAAGTTTCATTAGGTAGTGGAGACCTCATTTTTAATGGGGATGTAGCACAATGGCAAAAGGCTGTGAATGCTTTAAGGCTTCGTACATTAATCAATTTGAGTAAACGTTCTGATGATGCCGATTTAAAAATCAAAGAACAATTTGCAGAGATTGTGAATAATCCCACAAAATATCCGCTCTTCAGTTCAAATACAGATAATGTTACTTACCGTTGGTACGATATCGAAGATAATCGTTATCTGTGGTTCTATTTGAAAGCTAATGTTGATTATTATAGAATTGGAAATACTTATTATGACTTGATTAAGAAATATAACGATCCACGTATTTCTGTGATTGCCGAACGTACAAAAGTTGCACAGGATGCTAATCCTGATAATTCAAACTTTGATGTGAATGAGTATGGTGGAGTGAACTCGAACGATCTCTACGATGCTATTTATGCAACACGTGAACAGGCCTCAACTTTCAATCGTGAATATTATTGTACACCTGTAGGGGAGCCTATGATTTTGTTAGGTTATTCAGAACAGTGTTTTAATATTGCCGAGGCTATCAATTTAGGTTGGATTGAAGGTGATGCCGATGCTTATTACAAAGCAGGTATACGGGCTTCTATGGAATCTTACAATCTTGATGAAGCTGTTATTTCTGACTATATCAATAGTCCTGCGGTTGCTTACAACAACGATTTAGAGCAAATCCTTAATCAGAAATACATTTCGTTCTTCAATAATTCAGGCTGGGAGCCTTTCTATAATATGCGTCGTACAGGAGTTCCTGCATATCAGATTGGTAGTAATATGAGTAATCCTAGCGGTAAGGTTCCTGTGAGGTGGAGGTATCCAAGGGCTGAATACCAAACAAATGAAGCTAATGTGAAAGAAGCGATCAAACGGCAGTACGATGGTTCGGATGATGTAGATGATGTTATGTGGATTTTGAAATAAGTGTGTATAATTAGGATTATTGAATAGTTATGGGGAGGCATCAATGCCTGTATATATACATTGATGCTTCCTTATTGTTATTATTTAATATTGTATTAGTTTTTTCTTTAGCTTCCATTGGGTGGTATAAAGATTGTTTGTTTACTGAGAAAATAAAAATACTAATGAAAAAGTTCCTCTTATATTTCATTCTGAGTATTGTTTGGTGCATAGCATTACAAGCTGGTGAAATTCAGAATAATGACGACGCACGCCAATACAGTGCTGAAGCACGTCCTTGGGTGTGGTGGTTTTGGCTAGGAAATGCGGTAACAGAAGACCTAATTGATAAGCATATGGATGCATATGCAAAAGCTGGATATGGTGGTGTGGTAATTATAGCTACGTATGGTGTGGAAGGATACGAGGACAAGCAATTAACGTATAGGAGTGATGAGTGGTATAATATGGTGAACCATACATTGAAGAATGCTAAACGGCTGAATATGAAGGTCGATTTGGCACTTTCTTCTGCATGGCCGTTTGGAGGTAAACAGGTTGTAAAACAAGATGGGGCCAAATTTTTAAAACGCTCATTGAGTTTTGAGTCGAATGGGATAATTGATAAGTTCTTAATAGATGATAAAGATAATGAATATATTATTGCTGTATCAGCTTTCTCAGATGATGGCGAATATCGTGATCTGACTTCTCATGTCAGTGCAAGTGGTAAATTGAAAATATCGCTTCCAAAAGGGAAATGGCGAATAGAAACAGTAATGGGAGGATATACTAACCAACATGTTAAACGTTCTTCTCCAGGGGGAGAAGGACTTGTTTTAGATAACTTTGACAGAGATGCATTACGTAACTATTTAAAAGATTTTGAAAAAGATCTGATACGCATGAAAGGTATTCGGGCGGTATTCAATGACTCATATGAGGTATACGGTGCCGACTATACTACTACATTTATTTCAGAGTTTGAGAAAAGACGTGGGTATTCTCCAAAGCCGTATCTCTCTCTCTTGTTTGATAAGCAGCAAGGTGAGCTTCACGAAAGGTTCCTTTGTGACTATCGTGCTACGATGGCAGATTTGATTCTGGATAATTTTACCAAGGAATGGACTCATTGGAGTAATGAGAATCTTTTGCTTACTATGGAACAGGCCCATGGAAGTCCTTCAAATGTTTTGGATATGTATGCTGCTGCAGACATCCCTCAGTGCGAATCGTTTGGTCCCAGCTGCTTTAATATAGATAAAGTGCGAGTGGATGAGGATACACGACGAGTTCCTTATAAAAGGCCTGATGTATTACATATGAAATTTGCTTCATCGGGTGCAAACCTTATGGGAAATCGACTGGTTTCGAGTGAGACAGCTACATGGTTGACTAATCATTTTCGTACTGCTCTCTCTCAAGTAAAACCCGAGGTGGATAAGCTTTTTGTGGCAGGTATAAACCATATACATCTCATAAGTTCCACTAATACACCTTTAGATTCAGAATATCCTGGCTGGGTATTCTATCCGGCTCCGGACTTTGGTCCTCGATCATCATTGATGGACTATATGCCTGATTTTAGCCTTTATGTCTCAAGGGTACAGAATGTACTACAGCAGTCTGAAAATGATAATGATATATTACTTTATTATCCTGTATCTGATTACTTTAGTGAAACAAAAGAAGACTTGGGAGTACTCACCATGATGGACCATCTTACTACCAAATGGGGATTTGATTGGCCATTTGCTGTGACTGGTCGTAATTTAAAAGATGCTGGTTATCAGTTTGATTATGTGTCTGATAAATTGTTACAAGGCATGACTGTGGATAATGGAATGATTAAAAGTCAAGGTGGACATCTATATAAAGCCGTAGTAATTCCAGCATGTAAGCGTATACCTATTGAAACTATGACTAAATTGTTGCAGTTAGCTAAAAGTGGTGTTTCTGTTATATTTGATAGTTCTATGCCTCTTGATGTTCCAGGACTTCATAAAGTGAGTGAGAGACTGCTGATACTTAACAATCTTCGTGAAACCATGAGAAGTGTCCCCCAAGTGTTTATTACAGAGGATGTTGATTCAATTTTACAGAAACTTGAAATTCCCAAAGTAGGATTTACTACTGTAGGACTGGATTTTATTCGTAAAAGTTACAAAGGAGGAAAAATATATTTTGTGGCTAATCAAGATAGTAGATTCAATTATGGTAATATTATGCTTGATGCTAAGTACAAAAACTTAACAGCTTACAATCCACTCACTGGTGATTTTTATAAACTTTCTGCAACAGAAAGGGAGGGACGTAATTGTGAAATACGAATTCAATTGTTGCCTGGAGAATCAATTATAATCTTTGCTGATAATAGAATACAAAAAGCAGAAGCTTACAATGAATACATAGGAAAAAAATATCAGTTAAAAGGGGAGTGGACTATTTCTTTTGGAGAGGAGAAGAATTCTCCTGCTACTTTAACAACAACTAAGCTGCGTAGTTGGACTGAGTTGGGTGACAGCACACATTGTTATTATAATGGAGTGGGATGTTACAAATTGGCATTTGATTTACCAAAAGGTTTAGAGAACTCTACAAAATTACGGTTGAAATTCTCTGATGTTCGTGATATGGCTGAAGTGTTTATCAATGGAAAATCAATAGGAAGAACTTGGTGTGTTCCTTATTTATTGGATTTTGATGCTAAGCTTTTAAAGCGGAAAAATAATAAAATAGAAATAAAAGTGAAAAATATAGCTACTAATAAAATAATAGGTATGGATCGCCACCATATTAAATGGAAAGAATGTTATATTAGTGACCCAAAGCGTGGTGATTATAATACCACTGATTGGCAGTTAGAAGAATCAGGATTGGTAGGTGATATATATTTAATAGGTAATGATTAATATACAAACAAAATGAATAATAAAATAAAAGGTTGGTTTTTGAAGAGTATAGTAATCTCATTGCTCTTTCAAAGCTTTTCTATACAAGCACAAGAATTGAAGCAAAAGCTTTCTGATTTTACTGCAACCGAACGTCCATGGCTTTGGTGGTATTGGTTAGGTAGCGCAGTGGATTGTACAGGGTTAGATTGGCATCTGCAGCAGTTTAAAGAAATGGGCTATGGTGGTGCCAGCATTGCAGCCACATATGGGGTTGATGATTATAAAGAGAAGTTTATTCCCTTTATGAGTCAAGACTGGATTAAAATGTTGAATTATACTGCTACTAGTTTTAAAAACAACGGGTTGGCAATTGATGCATCACTAACTTCTGCTTGGCCTTTTGGAGGACCTAATGTTACCCCTGAAATGGGTGCTAAATATTCGGTTGTGACTCGCGTATTTACAGCAATGCCTAAAGAGAAAGTAAATATTCAAGTAGATACATTGGGCAAAGGTGAAATTCAGGTACTAAGTGCTTACTCTGCTGATGGAGAATATATAGAACTTACCCAGCATATCAATAAAAATGGTATATTGACTTACACATTTCCTGCAAAAAAATATGATGTATATGCTTTATTTTCTTGTCCTACCGGACAACGGACGAAACGTTCAGGATTGGGAGGCGAGGGATTGGTAATAGATCATTTTGATAAAAATACGGTCCATCAATATTTGAAAAGATTTGATGCTCTGTTTCAATCACGGTCAGACTTGCGCTCAACTTTCAATGACTCATACGAGGTTTATGGAGCTGATTATACTCCTGTATTGCTAGATGAATTCAAAATACGTCGAGGTTATGATTTAAGAAAAGTACTTTACTTACTTGATCCTTCGAACAAAAGTGATGAAGCGCGTAGAGTATTATGTGATTATCGTGAAACAGTGTCTGATCTTCTATTGGATAATTTTGTGAAAGTATGGCATGAGTGGGCGAATAGTCATGGAGTAAAAACTGTGGAACAAGCTCATGGAACTCCGGCTAATTGGCTCGATTTATATGGGGCTTCAGATATCCCTCAAACTGAATCGTTTGGTGCCAGTCCACTGAATATAAAGAATGTGCGGATTGACAAAGTATATAACGAAAAGTCTTTTGGTCGCCCAGATAAGATGCTATTAAAATTTGCTTCATCTGCATCGCACGTAATGGGTAAGTCTCTCACGTCATCAGAAACAGCTACTTGGTTGGGTGATCATTTTAAGGTGGCATTATCACAGGTAAAACCGCAAATTGATGAGTTGTATATAAGTGGAATCAACCATATAATGTTGACTTGTGGTGCTTATTCACCCAAAGAAATAGATTTTCCAGGATGGAGGTTTTATCCTGCAGCTAATTTTGGAATAACCAGTGCTTTCAAGGAAACAATTCCGAACTTTTCACTCTATGTCGCGCGCTGCCAACATCTGTTACAGAATAGTTTAACAGATAATGAGGTACTACTGTATGTACCTATGCATGACTTTTGGACAGAATCGGACGATGAAGATGGACGCAGTAAATTAAAGATGTTTACCATACACAATCCTGATACTTGGTTCTACCGTCAGGACATAGGTGATATTGCACGTACAATGAAACGTGAAGGTTTTGATTTTGATTATATATCCGATAGGCAGATTATTATGTCAGATGCAGTTAATGGTAAAATCGTAACACCAGGAAAATCTGCTTACACTACTATTGTTGTGCCTTGTTGTAAGCGTATGCCACTTTCAACGCTACGTCAACTCAGACAGTTTGCAGAGAAAGGCGTTCAAATTGTTTTTGCATATAGAATGCCTCGTGACATTCCAGGTTATTATGTATCTGAAAAACAGCGTAAAGAATTTTATTCATTGTTGGATGAGATGAAAGGTTATAATAATGTCCAAGTGGATGCTCAGTTTTGCAATGCTATTAAACGTTCTGGTGTGATACAAGAGAAATTTGGCACCCAAAATTTGGAATTCATACGTATGCGGAATAAACAAGGCATAATTTACTTTGTTGCTAATCAAAGTAATGAGTTTGAAGAAGGCTGGATTAAACTCGGTAGAACTACAGAGAATATAACGCTTTATAATCCGTTGACAGGTGAAGAGGGGATGGCTAGAATATCAGATAAGGGAGTTTATTTACAATTAAAGCCGGGGGAATCCTGCTTTATCAAACTATTTGCAGATAACAATGCTCCTATATGGAATTATCATAATGCAATTGCCTCTTTCCGTATAGATGGTGATTGGAAAGTATCTTTCAAAGAGGGAAAACCACAAGTACCTGCATCTTATCATACCACTGCTATAGGGAGTTGGACTGAGGCTCCAGATACTATGGCTCAGTATTTTAGTGGTATAGGAGTATATGAGACTACTTTCAATCTCCCTGATGTGAAATGTGATAATTATCAGCTTGCTTTAGGCGATGTTCGTGAGACAGCTAAAGTTTGGATAAACAATCAATATGTTGGGGAACTATGGGCAGTACCGTTTGATCTGAATATTAATGCTTCCTTGCTTAAAAAGAAAAACAATCGACTTCGTATTGAGGTGCGTAACCTTGATGCAAATAGAATGATATGGATGGACCGTAACGATGTGAAATGGCAAACGTTTTTTTTGGTGGACGTTGCATATCGTAATTTTAGTGCTAAGCTTTGGGACAGCGTTCCATCAGGCGTGTTGGGACCGATTGAATTAAGATGTTGTAAACATGGACAATGAGTAAAAATGAAATAATATATAATTTATGAAGAAAGCATACTTATTTCTGATTTGTAGCATGATGCCACTGATGATGTTAGGGCAATATTTCAATGTGAATGACTATGGAGCTATTGGAAATCATACACTGTGTACGGAGGCGTTCCAAAAGGCCATAGATACTGCTTCTGATAGAGGAGGTGGAAAGGTTATTGTACCTGCAGGAGATTATGTAAGTGGTCCTTTATTCTTGAGAAGTAATATTGAGTTTGAGGTCTGTTCGGGGGCTACAATTTACTTTAGCAATGATATAGCAAACACACCTATTATAAACGGATCCTGGGAAGGTATTGAACGAAAAGTATATGCTTCACTTTTTACAGGACATGATTTAAAGAATGTGACAATCACTGGTCGTGGACGAATTGACGGACAGGGAAAAGCATGGTGGGATGCCTTTTGGGAAACTGACAAAATGCGTACAGCTGCAGGTATCCGGGAACGTGAACCGGAAAATCCCGAAGGTTCACCGTTAAAATATCCACGTCCGCGTATGATTAATTTATACCGTTGTGAGAATGTGAAAATTGCAGATTTGACTATAACTAACTCTCCCTCATGGACAGTACACCCAGTGTATTGCCGAAATGTTATTATTGATGGCATTTCTATTATTCAGCCTTATGAATCACCTAATACAGATGGCATTGATCCAGACTGTTGTAACGGGGTGAGGATATCAAACTGTTATATAGATTGTGGTGATGACTGTATAACATTGAAGTCTGGTTACAATGAGCATGGACGCAAGAAAGGTATTCCTTGTGAGAATATTGTCATATCAAATTGTACGTTTGCTCATGGACGTAGTGCAGTGGGAATAGGTAGTGAAATGTCAGGAGGAATAAAAAATGTCACAGTTATGAACTGCGTTTTCAAAGGAACATTACGTGGCTTACGTGTGAAGACTGGACGTGGACGAGGTGGAACAGTAGAGAATATCTTTGCAAGTGGAATTATCATGGAAAACCTGCGTGAAGGTATTTCGATTGATATGGGCTACGAAGGGGTTAGCGGGAAAATTTATCCGGTAACAGAATCAACCCCGTTCTTCAAAAATATTCGTTTCAAAGACATTATCGGGACGAATGTAGAGCAGGCTATTAATATTATAGGATTGGCCGAAGCTCCTCCACAGTTCATTGTGCTAGAGGATATTCGCATGGTATGTAAACGAGGATTAGAAGCCAATTATGTGAAGAATTTGACTCTGCGTAATATAGAATTACTGAATGTAAATGAAAAATCGTCATTTAATATAACGTGTGGTAATCAAATAGTACTCGATAATTTGATAGGTAATGTTACTTCTAAGGATGCCCCTGTTGTTGATGTATTCCGAACTGATGGGGTGCTGTTAAGGAATTGTGTAATGCCTATGCTTGGTAAGAACAAATTTATCAATTTAAAAGAATGCAGTAATGTGAAATATGTGGGTAACCTGTTCTGTGAGTAATAGTACAATCTATATCCATTTTTAAAGTAGAAAAAGATGAATAAATATGTAAAAACACTGTTTAGTATAATTATTGCTGGTTTTCTGTTCATTGCCTGTGAACCAGTCAATGAACCTCGTTTACTTCCGGCATTAGGCGATGAGCCGCTTAGTAAAGAGTTCTGTGTAAGTGTTAATGGAGTGAAAGCGGCTGTTGAGAAAATGGCAAAATTGGATATTCCTATTCATTACACACAAGTCGTTTGTAATGGAAAGGCAAGTATGAAGATTGTGGTGACAGTTCAGGAGGATATCCAAAGTTATCGCATAAGCCCATTAAGAAAAGGTATTCAAGGTGAGGTAGTTGGAAATGAGTTGACTTTTACTGTAGATGGGCCAGGCTTTTTTGTGGTAAAAATTAATAACATGGAGGACCTTTATCTGCTTATTAATCCATTTATAGACTATCAGGCTGAGCTTAAGAATCAGACTTTTGTGAATATAAAAGATTATGATATAGACAGTACAGGAAATACGCTTTGTACTGAGAAGATACAGCAGGCCATTGATGAAACCGCAAAAAAAGGTGGCGTATTGTATTTCCCTAAAGGCATTTACCGAACCGGGCAGCTTAATATGCGTAGTAATCTTTCGCTATTTTTGGCAGATGATGCGTTGCTTATGGGTAGTGTTAATCCTAATGACTACCAGGAGAAATGTTTAATTCGTATAGATAGTGTGGACCATTTTCGTATATTGGGATATGGTACAATAGATGGAGCCGGTTGGAGTGGATTGCGTAAAAATGGTGCGCGTGAATTTTATTTAGTTTATGCTTCTAACTGTAAGGATATTGTTTTTGATGGTGTTGTACTTCGCGATCCTACTTTTTGGAATACTCGTGTGTATCGTTCAGAGCAGGTACATTTTAGAAATCTTAAGGTGTTGAATAATCGTCCTGTGAGAAATTGGACCAATACAGATGGAATTGATTTCGATTCGTCGAAAGACTGTTCACTCATAAACGCAGTTATTCATGCAGGTGATGATAACGTGGTAGTTAAGGGGCTGGACAATGAACGGGTTTGGACAACTGAAAATATTTTGTTTGACAGGATTTTAACTATGAGCAACTCAGCTGCAGCGAAGATTGGTACTGAGACTTGTGTGAAGAAATTTAGTAATATTACATTTAGTAATATTGATGTCATGAAATGTAAAAGAGCAATGGTAATCAATGCATTTGACTCCACTCATATTGAGAAAGTACGATTTGAGAATTTTTATATTGAAAGCTTCGAATTTCCAGGAAATGAGGCTCCTAGATTAATTGATTTTGAAATTACAAATAAAAGCTGGCGTGAATGTACTGGAAATAGCACAATTGATGGAGTAGAAGTTAAAAATATACATATATTATCAGATATGGATGGAGTAGAATCGCAAATATTAGGAAAGGATGCACAGTACTGTGTTCGCAATGTAAACATCACAGGTTGTACTGTACAAGGAAAGCCTATTTCTGTTGAAGGAGGTATGAATTTAAAAATTAATGAGTTCGTGAAGTAAGTTTAGGAATCTACCACTTATTATATTAATAAATAGAGTTTATAAATATGAAAATCATACGTATCTGTTTAATGGGCTTGGTAATGATTTTGAGCGCTACACTAAATGCAGATGTACGGCAATATCATTTTTCACATCTTACTATGGATGATGGTTTGTCTCACAATGATATTACTGCCATTATACAGGATGCGTATGGATTTATGTGGTTTGCTACACGCGATGGCCTGAACCGTTACGACGGTAACAAAGTGAAAGTTTATAAGAGTGAATGTTCTCCAAATAATTCGCAAGGTATAAATAGTATTTTTTCACTATGCTTGGCTCCAGACAGTACACTTTGGATGGGTGCTCAAGGTATCCTTTGTTATGATACTCAAGGAGATTCTTTAAGGCAGGTACAGATCAAAACAGTGGAGGGACGTAGTCCAAAGGGGATGATTCTGTCAGTAAAGGCAAATACAAAAGGAGTCTTGTTCTTTTTGGAAAAGGATGAAGGCATATATAGTTATGATCCCCAAACTTGTAGGTGCCAATTTTATTCCTTTGCAAATTTAAAAGTTGGGGTATCAAAAGTTACTGCTACAGCTATGTGGATTGATAATGACGATAATGTTTGGATTGGCGGTGATAAAGAATGTTTGATACAACTTGATTATACAACAGGAAATTATCATGCTGTTAAAATAGACTGCCTCAATGCCGAGAATGATGGTATGCAGGTGATAACTGGTAATGGACATTATATTTATATGGGCTTTCAATATTCAGGTGTGGTGAGATACGATTTAAATGACAAAACCGTTCAATGTTTGAAAATAGGAGAAAGTGTAGAAGAGCCTCTTTATGTACATGATATACAAATAAGTGATAATGGGCTTTGGTTGGCAACAGAAACAGGATTGTATCTTTATGATGAAATACAAAAGAAAGCATCAAAATGTGTAAATGACTATTTTGATAAGCGTTCGCTTTCTGACAATGCTATTTATGCTGTCTATCGTGATAGCGATAATGGACTATGGGTTGGTACTTATTTTGGTGGTATCAATTATATGTCCATCAATGAAAATAGGTATATTGAGTCATACTATCCAATAGCGACTAAAACATCTCTTAAAGGAAGGGTTGTAAGAGAAATCAGATCTGACTCCATGGGTAATCTTTGGATTGGAACAGAAGATGCTGGTTTGAATTACTTCAATTCACAAGAAAAAAGTATTATTCCTGTTAGCGCTCACTTGGAGCACTATAATGTTCATGGATTATGTGTAATTGATGATGAACTTTATGTGGGGGTATATTCTGGTGGACTCAATATTTATAATCTTAATACTGGAGCGGTGAAAAGATATTATATATCAGACGAACGCTACAATGTACAAAATTCAATTTATGCTATTTATCAAGATACAAAAGGCCGTATTTGGATATGCACGCAAGGTGGACTATATTGGTTCAGTCCTAAGGAAGGGACATTTACGCGGATAAACGGCTTTTCTAACATGTACGTACATAATATTTGTGAAGATCGTCATGGTAATATTTGGCTTGCCTCAGTAGGTGGAGGACTTGTATGTTATACTTTTGATTCAAAAAGAGTTGATTTTATTTCTGAGATTCAAAGGCAAACTGGACATTGGATTAATAAAGTTGTGGATGTTTATGAAGATAAAGATGGCTGGTTGTGGATGGGTACAATTGGATATGGCTTATTATGTTATAATCCTGATGACAAGCAATTTTCTCACTATACTATTGAGGATGGTTTCCCAGATTATACAGCTTTCAGCCCAATTCAAGATGACTTTGGGGATATTTGGGTAGGAACTAATCGTGGCTTAGTGCGGCTTAATCCTTTGTCTGGTAATATTCGGGTATTTACTAAAAGTGAAGGATTAATTTCTAATCAATTTAATTATAACTCTGCATATAAAGACAGTCGTGGAAAGCTTTACTTTGGAACCATTGGAGGTTTGGTTGTTATTGACCCTCTCAATATTAAAGATGATTTAAGCTTCCCAACTGTTTATCTAACAGGGTTTCAAATTAACAATAAAGAAGTTATTCCTAGAGCAGATTCGCCTTTGAAGCATTCTATTATTCATACAAATGAGTTAGAATTGGAATATGACCAAAACTTTATTAGTTTTGATTTTGCGGTATTGAAGTATGCGGCAACGACAAACGATGCTTGTTGTGTGAGATTAGAAGGTCTTGATAAGGACTGGTCTTACACGGATGTGCAGCGTATTTCATATTCTGATTTACGTCCGGGTAAGTACATATTACAAATAAAGTCTAAAAACAGTGTAGGGCAGTGGCAGGAAGCTCGTTCACTTACTATACAGATACATAGTCCTTGGTGGAAAAGTGTGTGGGCATATACTATTTATTGCATATTGATACTTGCATTAATTGTGCTTCTCATGTCCTATAATCAGCAGAAAGTGAATAAAAAGCATCAGAAATTAATGCAAGAATTAGAGCATGAAAAGGAACGTGAATCTTATCATGCCAAATTGGAATTTATTACTAATATAGCACATGAGATAAAAACTCCGCTTACTTTAATAAAGACTCCGCTGGAATATATTATGCGTAACAAATCATTGGATAAGAATACGCAAGAAACATTGGATATTATGATGAGAAATACGGAGCGTTTGCTTTCACTTACTTATCAGTTGCTTGATTTTCAGCGAGTAGAAACAAAAAGAGTACAATTGAATTTTGAACGCACTGATATAAATTTATTACTTAAGTCTATTTATAGGCGTTTTAAGCTACCGAGTGAACAACATGAACGTGAGTTTTCATTATTACTACCTGAAGACTCTTTGTTTGCTGATGTAGACTTGGAAGCATTTACAAAAATTATAAGTAATCTATTTACAAATGCTTCAAAGTATTCTCTCTCAGAAATAAAAGTAGAATTAACCACTGTAGCAAATAATAGTTTTTGTGTTATTGTTGAAAATGATGGAGAGTTGATTGAACCAACAATGAGAGAAGCCATTTTCGAACCATTTGTGCAAGTCTCATCTCAAGGGCCGATAAGTTCTGGGAGAGGTTTGGGTTTGCCATTGGCGCGTTCTTTGGCACAATTACATGGAGGTTCACTGATACTTGATACCACATGTATAGAACGGAATCGGTTTGTGCTGAACTTACCATGCTTTCATCAAATAAGAACAGATGATATTGAACTGAAAGATGAAGAGTCTATTAGTATAACAAATGTGAAGTTTTCAGAGAAGCCGGCTATGTTGATTGTTGAAGACAATTTGGAGATGCAGGACTTTATATCAAAACGTTTGATGGATAAATACGATGTATATAGAGCTGCTGATGGTTTGGAGGCATTGAAGGTGCTTAAGGAATTTGATATAGACATTGTTGTAAGTGACATTATGATGCCCAATATGGATGGTATGGAGTTGCTCAAAAATATCAAGGAGACTGTAGAGTATAGCCATATTCCTGTTATTTTATTAAGTGCTAAATCTGATTTGGAGAGTCGTATAAATGGATTGGAATTGGGAGCAGATGCCTATATTGAAAAACCGTTTTCTTTAGAATATCTTATGGCACAAATTCAAAATCTGCTTATGAATCGAAAGTCCATTAAAGAATTATTCTACAAACGTCCTTTCATTGAAGCAAATGTTGTAGCACTTACAAAAACAGATGAGTTATTTTTGAAGAAAATGAATGAGATTATCGAAAAGAACATAGATAATACGCAATTCAGTGTGGATGTACTGACAGAAAAAATGAATATGAGTCGCTCAAGTTTACACCGAAAAATAAAGGGGGTGACGGACCTTACACCTAATGATTATATTAGATTACAACGGTTAAAACGTGCTGCCTCTTTATTGTGTGAAAGTGGTTATAGGGTTAATGAGATAGCATCGCTTACCGGATTTACTAGTGCATCCTATTTCACAAAGTGTTTTCATCAACATTTTGGCATGCTTCCTAAAGAATTTATAAAGCAATCAGGGAGCAGCAATAACCTGACAGAATGAAATTGTATTTGAATAATGAATTAACTTTTAAATAAATAGACTAAGATGAATAAAACAAATTGGGCACGTATGTGTCTTGCATTGCTCCTACTAATTTTTTCGTTTAATGTATCTGCGCAAAAAACGTTTAAGAATCCTATTCTTCCAGGGTTTCATCCTGATCCTTCTATTTGTAGGGTGGAGAATGACTATTACATGGTAACTTCTTCATTTGAATGGTTTCCGGGTTTACCTATCTTTCATAGTAAGGATTTGGTAAACTGGGAGCAGATAGGACATGTGCTTGACCGTCCTTCCCAACTACAAATGAAAGATGGTTTGAAAGCGTCGAATGGATTATGGGCACCTACCATTCGTTATCATCAAGGTACATATTACGTGATTTGTACAGCTACAGGATGTGGAGGCAATTTTTTTGTAACTGCAGACTCTCCTGAAGGACCTTACTCGGAACCAATCTTTATTAAGGATGCACCTGGTATTGATCCTTCTCTTTTCTTTGATGAAGATGGGACCATGTGGTACTGTGGCAGCATCAATGGAGATAATAAAATACCGCCTCGTCGTTATCCGGCTGAAGATCGTATTTATGTGCAACAACTCGATCCGTCAACAGGACAATTTATTGGTGAACGGCATATTGTTTCAAGTGGATATGCTATCAATAGTCCTTATGCTGAAGCGCCACATATATATAAAATTAAAGGGAAATACTATTTGATGATTGCTGAAGGTGGTACGTGGGAGAATCATGCAGTGTCCGTTTTTACTGCAGACAATATTGTTGGTCCATATACTCCGTTTATTTGTAATCCGGTACTGACGCATCGCCATTTGGGTAATGATATTGATATTACTACAATAGGGCATGCTGATCTGGTACAAACCCAAAATGGAGATTGGTATAGTGTGATGCTTGGGGTGAGACCTGTAAATGGGTTTAATATGCTGGGTCGTGAAACTTTTTTAACTCCTGTAGAGTTCCAGGGGGAGCAACCCATTTTTAATCCAGGAGTAGGAAGGGTGCTCATGGAAGAACAATTTCCTAAGCTTCCTGAATGTCCGGTAATAAAGCCTGATAATAGGGATGAATTTAATGGGCAATCGTTAGCTTATTGCTGGAATTTCTTGCGTACTCCTTTTGAAAAATGGTATGAGTTAAAAGATTCTAAGCTTCAAATTAACCTGCGGCCTCAGCGTGTGAGTGAGTTGGTGAATCCCTCTTTGATTGCTCGTCGTGTGGAACATCATAAGTTTTACACAGCTTGTGCCATGCAATTCAATCCAACCAAATCCAATGAGGAGGCCGGTATGGTAATTATGCAAAATGATCGTTTCCATTATCGTTTGACTATAGTGGGTAAAGGAGATACTCCTCGTGAACTGAGGTTGATTCAAGTGAAAAATGGGAAAGAAGCCATATTAGCTCATGTTCCGTATAGAGCAGACAATGTCATTCTTTCTATTCAGGGTGATGGGTTGAAATATGCTTTTTACTATGGTGAAACAAATGAGAATATGCGTGCGCTCTGTGAAGAAATGGATGCAACTGTTTGTAGCACGAATGTAGCTCGTGGTTTTATCGGTCCGTATGTAGGTATGTATGCTTCCAGTAATGGAGAAGTAAGTAAACGAAAAGCGACATTCTCTTGGTTTGAGTATGCAGGATTCTAATTTGAAAAACAATAAATATTAAATCTTATAAAGATGAAACAAGTTACTAAAACAATTTTTGTTTGTGGTATGGCATTAATATGCTATACAGGTGGTGACACAACACTTTTTGCGCAAACAAAAATGATTAATCAGGTGGATTTTTCTCAAGTTCGTATACAGGATGATTTTTGGTCTCCTCGCCTGAAAAAGCATGTCACTAATACACTACCTGTTTGTATAGATCAAATAGAAAATAAAACTGGGCGGATACGAAACTTTGAGAATGCAGCAAAAAATTCAGGAAAGCATTCAGGTATTTTTTATGATGATTCGGATGTTTATAAAGCTTTGGAAGGCATTGCCTACTCGCTAATCAATAATCCTAATCCAGAACTGGAGAAAAAGGCAGATGAATGGATAAACAAAATGGCTGCAGCCCAACTTCCAGATGGATATATCAACACTTTTTATACCCTTACAGGGTTGGATAAACGTTGGACAAATATGGACAAGCATGAAATGTATTGTGCAGGTCATATGATTGAAGCAGCTGTGGCATATTATAAAGCTACGGGAAAACGCACGTTATTGAATGTGTCTACACATATGGTGGACCACATGATGACACTTTTCGGGCCAGATAAACGCCATTGGGTGCCTGGACATGAAGAAATAGAATTAGCCCTTGTAAAATTGGCGCAAACAACGGGGGAATCCAAATACGTGGATTTCGCTAATTGGCTATTGGAACAACGCGGGCATGGTTATGGTACTAAGGGGGATAATAGTAATTGGGATAAATCGTATTATCAAGATGAAGTTCCTGTTTCGGAAATGGAAAGTATTGGTGGTCATGCTGTACGTTGTATGTACCTATATTGTGGTATGGCTGATGTAGCTGCAATAAAACACAATCCTCAATATATTGATGCGCTTAATAGATTATGGACTGACGTTGTGGAACGGAATATGTATATAACGGGTGGTATAGGTTCATCACGTCACAACGAAGGTTTTACTGAGGACTATGATCTTCCTAATTTAGAAGCTTATTGCGAAACTTGTGCGTCGGTTGGTATGGTATTGTGGAATCATCGTATGAATCAGTTCACTGGTGATTCTAAATATATTGATGTATTGGAACGTTCCATGTATAATGGTGCATTAGCTGGTATTTCTCTCAATGGTGATCGTTTCTTTTATGTGAATCCTCTTGAATCTAAGGGAGACCATCATCGTCTTCCATGGTACGGTTGTGCTTGTTGTCCGAGTCAATTATCACGCTTTCTCCCTTCCATTGGTAACTATATTTACGGTATTTCTGATAATGCTATTTGGGTGAATCTCTATATTGGCAATGTGGCAGAAGTAAATGTGGATGGAGTCCAAGTAACTATGAAAGAAGAAACGAAATATCCTTGGAATGGAAGAATTAAATTTACGATCAATGCAGATGAAGAAATCAATAAGGAGTTGCGTTTGCGTATCCCAGGATGGTGTAAAAAATATAATTTATTCATTAATGGAAAGAAAGTTAAAAAACTGAGGATTGATAAGGGATATGTAGTGATAGCCGATTGGAACTCAGGCGATAATATAGAATTGGATTTTGATATGCCAGTAGAAGTTGTGAAATCTGATGTCAGGGTGAAGCAGAATATAGGAAAGCGTGCTATTCAGCGTGGTCCATTGGTGTATTGTATTGAGGATGCTCAAAACAAAGACACAATTGAAGGGATCTATATTTCTCCAAAGACATCATTTAAGACTGATTTTAATGTGAATCTTTTGAATGGTGTTCAGCAAATTACTGCCAAAGATGGGAAAAAGACATTTACCCTAATTCCTTACTACGCATGGGATAATATGGAGGCTGGTAGCATGAAAGTATGGATTGACTATAAAAAATAGTGAAATTCCCCTGTGGGGTGATTGTGTAGTCTCGTGAACGCTTCTGACAAAAGAGGGTTAATGAAGAAATGTAGTACATTAATTGGATTATTGCTATCCGCATTGTACTTGCTGATAATTTCATTTGTTTTTGATTAATTATATATATAACTATGAAAATAAAGCGAATACTGGCTAAGAGAATCTGTTTGATAGCAGGAACTGTGTTGTCAGTTGTTATAGGCGGACAATTGTCAGCTCAAACCATGATAGCGAAGAAAGCGAAGGTGTATGCGGTGGCAGATGCACACTTGGACACGCAATGGAACTGGGACATTCAAACTACTATCAAAGAGTATATTTGGAACACTTTGAACCAAAATCTATTTCTTTTGAATCGATATCCCAACTATATTTTTAATTTTGAAGGTGGGGTAAAATACGCTTGGATGAAGGAGTATTATCCTCGTGAATACGAATTGATGAAGGCCTTTGTGAAAGCAGGACGCTGGCATGTGAGCGGAGCTAGTTGGGATGCAACCGATACCTTGGTTCCTTCTACTGAGTCATTTATTCGTAATATTATGTTGGGGCAGGAATTTTATCGTAAAGAGTTAGGCATAGAAAGTTCCGATATCTTTTTGCCCGACTGTTTTGGTTTTGGCTGGACACTTCCTACTGTAGCTTCTCATTGTGGGTTGATAGGTTTCTCTTCACAGAAACTAGATTGGCGTATGAATCCTTTCTATGGTGAAAGCAAGCATCCTTTCACCATAGGTTTGTGGAAAGGTATAGATGGTGCTTCCATTATGTTAGCCCATGGATATTATTATGGTCACCGCTGGAATAATGAGGACCTTTCCAACAATAAGACACTATTAGACTATTCCAAACGTACTCCATTAAATACAGTTTACCGCTATTACGGAACAGGTGATATGGGTGGTTCTCCCACTATTGCTTCTGTTGCTTCTGTGGAAAAGGGTATTAAGGGAGAAGGATCGTTAGAAATTATCAGTGCTACGAGTGACCAACTGTTCAAATCATATCAGCCATATGATATCCACCCTGAACTTCCGGTATTCGATGGTGAACTGTTGATGGATGTTCATGGTACAGGTTGTTATACTTCACAGGCTGCCATGAAACTTTATAACCGTCAAAATGAACTTTTAGGAGATGCTGCAGAGCGAGCTTCTGTGGCTGCTGCCTTGCTTGGAACTGCGGAATATCCAGGAAAGAGCCTGACGGAATCTTGGCAACGCTTTATTTTCCATCAGTTTCATGATGACTTAACAGGCACTAGCATTCCTCGTGCTTATGAATTTTCTTGGAATGATGAGTTACTTTCATTGAAACAATTTTCCGGTATTCTCACTCATGCTGTGAAAAGCGTGGCAAACAATCTTGACACTCAAGTTAAGGGGGTTCCTATAGTGTTCTATAATGCTTCTGGTTTTGAGACTACCGATATCGTGAGTATAGAGATAGAGGCTCCCCATTTCCCAAAAGAGGTGACTGTGTACGATGAACAAGGTAAAAAGGTGAATTCACAGCTAGTTTCATATACTGATGGAAACGTACAGCTATTGGTGGAAGCCACTGTTCCCGCTGTGGGGTATGTGGTTTATGATGTGCGTCTTGCAGGAAGTGAAAAAGAAATGGCTATTACTGAAGCCACGAACATTGAAAATTCATTTTATAAATTGATGCTAGACGAAAATGGTGATATAGTTTCGCTGTTCGACAAGAAAAATAACAAAGAATTAGTGAAAGCTGGCAAAGCTATTCGTTTGGCTCTCTTTACAGAAAATGAATCGCTTTCTTGGCCCGCATGGGAGGTACTAAAGAAGACTATAGACAGAACTCCAATTTCTATTACTAGCAATGTGAAGATGACTTTGTGCGAGAATGGTGAATTACGTAAGACTCTCTGTGTGGAGAAGTCTCATGGTGGTTCTTTTTTTCGTCAATATATTCATTTATATGAAGGTGCGCTGGCACATCGAATAGATTTCATTAATGAAATAGACTGGCAGTCTGCCAATTCTTTATTGAAAGCAGAGTTCCCTTTCAATTTGGATAACGAGAAAGCGACTTATGATTTGGGGGTGGGTAGTGTGCAGAGAGGCAATAATACTCCGACTGCCTACGAAGTATATGCTCAATATTGGGCGGACTTGACAGATAGCAATGGTTCTTATGGAGTTTCTGTAATGAATGACAGTAAGTATGGCTGGGATAAACCTGATAATAACACTTTGCGTCTTACTTTGCTACATACACCGAAAACAAAAGAACACTATGCTTATCAAAATTGTCAGGATTTTGGCTATCATACTTTTACTTACAGTTTGATCGGTCATGCAGGCGCTTTGGATGTAGTACAGATTCGTGAGGAAGCGGAGTCGCTAAATCAGCGTATCAAAGCATTTGCTACTGAAAAGCATAGTGGTGAATTAGGGAGAAAATATTCTTTAGCTTTCTCAGATAATCGGAATGTTCTTATCAAGGCGTTAAAGAAAGCTGAAAGTTCGGATGAATATGTAGTACGTGTATATGAGACGGGAGGCAAGCTGGCGCAAGAAGCTTCAATTGTTTTTGCTGATAATATCGTGGCGGCTGTAGAAGCAGACGGTACAGAAAAAACTATTAATAAGGCGGATTTTAGTGGGAACTGTTTAAAAGTGTTTATCAATCCCAATAGTATCAAAACCTACAAGGTACGTTTTGCTTCCGAGCGAAAAGCGCAAATGGTTACTAAACCGTTACTTCTTACTTATGATAAGAAGTGTTTTAGTTGGAATGAGTTTAAAACTGCAGCAGACTTTGAGTCTGGCTATTCTTACGCTGCCGAACTGATTCCGGCTGAGATAGATGTGCATGGAATACCTTTTAAGCTGGAAACTCATGAAGAATTTAATGGTATGGTCTGCAAAGGTAATATTTTGAAATTGCCTACGGATCATGATTACAATCGCCTTTATATTCTTGCGGCGGCTGCCGAGAAAGATGTGCAGGGAGTATTTCGTGTCGGTAAGTCCGAACAGGAAGTCGTTGTACCTTCTTATACCGGCTTTATCGGGCAATGGGGGCACACAGGACATACGGAAGGCTATCTGAAAGACTCTGAAGTGGCTTATGTGGGTACCCATCGTCATTCAAGCGGGGGCGACCACCCTTATGAATTTACCTATATGTTCAAATTAGCCATTGACTTGCCTGCTAAGGTTACAGAGGTAGTACTGCCCGATAATAAGGATATTGTCATCTTTGCTGCTACTTTGGTTAATGATGATACTTTTCCCATTTATCCTGCTACTGAGTTATTTCGTACAGCAAACAAGAATAAAACTCGTCCAATGAGAATTTTTGCTCGAAAGGTAGATTGACATGAATAGGACGTTGTAATATCCGATGTAATTATCAAGTTTCTCATCTACTAATGAGCCTCTTATATGTAGCATGATGCGAAAAATGTTTAATCAATATAATATTACCCTAACTTTTTCGCCTATTGCTTTGTAATGTCATACTTTTTATTTTTATTTGCTTACAATAACCTATTTGTTTTCACTTAATTAAAACACACAAAAGTAACATGACAAAGAAAAACATCTTGCTGTGCAGTGTGATGACACTCTTTTTATGGACAGCATGCTCAGAAGCAGAGAAGTATCAGTATCCGTTTCAAAACCCTAAACTAAAAGTAGAAGAACGAGTTGACAATTTGATGTCATTGCTTACTCTTCAAGAGAAAGTCAGTATGATGATTAATCGTTCATTGGCTATCGAGCGGTTAGGCATCCCTGCTTATAACTGGTGGGGAGAAGCTTGCCATGGTCTGATAGCGGGTGGGGTTACAGTATTTCCTCAATCCATTGCATTAGCCGCAACTTTTGACGATTCTTCACAACTGACTACCTATACAATGGTGTCTGACGAAGCACGTGCACGTTATAACACCTTACCACTTGATGGAGATATAGGGCCATACGTTTCAGCGATTCCTAATCTTACTTTTTGGGCTCCCAATATCAATATATTTCGAGATCCTCGTTGGGGACGCGGGCAAGAAACTTATGGAGAGGACCCTTTTCTGATGTCAAGAATGGGCTTAAACGTCGTGCTGGGAATGCAAGGCGATGATGAACATTATTATAAGACACATGCTTGCGCCAAACATTACGGTGTGCATAGTGGGCCAGAGCCATTACGTCACGAGTTCAATGCTGTGGTTTCGATGCGCGACTTGTGGGAAACTTATCTTCCCGCTTTCGAAACATTGGTAGTCAAAGGCAATGTACGTGAAGTGATGTGTGCATACAGCGCTTATGAAGGTGAACCATGTTGCGCCAGCAATCGTTTGTTGGTAGACATCCTACGTAATCGCTGGGGGTTTGATGGAATGGTAGTAAGTGACTGCGACGCCATCAATGACTTTTATGTGAAAGGCCGTCATGAAACACATCCGGATGCAGCAGCAGCCAGTGCGGATGCCGTATTGACTGGTACAGACTTGGAATGTGGGCGAAGCTACAATGCATTGATAGAAGCCGTAGAGAAAGGTATTATCAAGGAACAAGATTTAGACGTATCTTTGCGTCGTATCTTGACTGAACGCTTTCGTCTAGGATTGCTGGATCCGGCCAAGTATGTGCCTTACTCTACGATACCGGGCAGTGTGATTGACTGTCAAGAGCATCGGGATCATGCTTTGAAAATGGCTCACGAATCACAGGTTCTATTGAAAAATGAAGGTAACATACTGCCATTGGATAAAAACATCAAATCCATTGCCGTAGTTGGTCCCAATATCAATGATTCCATTATGATGCGTGGCAATTACAGCGGTTCACCGACCCATTGTATCACCATTCTGCAAGGTCTCAAAAATAAGTTGCCCAATACTCGTATCATCTCTGAACGCGGGAGTGAGATTGATTCAGATTATTTGCAAATACCTCAAATGCATCTGGTAAATCATGATGGTCAAAAAGGCTTTTTGGCCCAATATTATGCCAAACCCGACTTTTCAGGAGAAATCATCAACACAAGTCATGCAGAAGTGATAAATTTCCGTACAGAAGGAGGATATGGATTTGGGAAAGATGTGCCCGCTTCGGATTTCAGCGCCAAATATTCAGGAACATATGTTCCTGATTTCACCGGTACACTTTGTTTCTCTGTTCGGGGAGATAGTTATGTGTTAAAGGTGAATAATAAAAAGATAGGTGAATATGTTCCCAAGGAATTGTCGTTTAAATATACTCCTGGGATGAATCTTACAGAAGCGCAACGCCGAGAGTTCACAGAGTCGATGAAGGGCAGACGTGGTTCCATTTATACGCTTCAAGTAAAAGAAGGCGAAACTTATCAGATTGCTCTTGATTATAAATCTGGTAAAGAAGGGAGTGTCTCACACCTTTCTGTTGATATGTATGAACGAAAACTGGCGGTATTTGAGGAGCTGAAAGAGAAAATTAAAGATGTTGAGGCCATTATATATGTAGGTGGTATCACCCCCACACAAGAAGGTGAAGGACATGAACGTGCGAAAATTGAATTGCCTGATGTACAAAAGCGTTTCTTGAAAGCGATGCACGAGACCGGTAAACCAGTAATCTATGTAAACTGTTCCGGTAGTGCCATAGCATTGGCTGACATTGATTATGCATACGATGCGCTTTTGCAAGCCTGGTATCCGGGGCAAGAAGGAGGAACGGCTGTGGCTGATGTGCTGTTTGGTGATTATAACCCTTCCGGAAAGCTCCCTGTGACATTCTACAAATCAACAGAACAGTTACCTGAATTTACCGATTACAGCATGGAAAACCGCACTTATCGCTATTTTAAAGGTGAACCTCAATATGCGTTTGGTTATGGATTGAGTTATACAGACTTTGAATTTGGCGAGGCATTACTCTCTTCCAGTTCAATCAAAGCTGGAGAGAAAGTGGAAATCACTATTCCATTAACCAATGTCGGCAAAATGGATGGTGCTGAAGTTGTGCAGGTCTATGTAAAAAGTCTGACTAATCCTGATGCTCCTATCAAATCACTCAAAGGTTATGTGCGTCAAGAGATAAAAGCGGGTAAAAGTGAAAAAGTGAGAATCACACTCGAACCTGAATCTTTTGCTTATTATAACGCGGATGTAGATGGTCTGAAAGTTTTTCCTGGTAAATATCAAATATTGTATGGTAATTCCTCGCGAGATATGGACTTAAGCTCGTTAGATTTGGAAGTTACACCTGCTGTACAATAAGAGCGGATACACCGTAATGGTGGTTTCTAATGGTTAGGTTGTATAGGGATATTCCTTAAAGAGAGAATATCCCTTGCCCTATCCGGTTTGAATCAAGCTGGATTTGAATATATTATAGTTATGGTTGCAGAAATAGTTCAGACTTTCACAGAATAGAAAAAAACGAATGTCTAAAAAAAATCATTTAAGTAACAAAACTTAGTAAAAATGGTATGTAGTTACTTGAATTAAGGATTTTTCTAATAATAAAGAATATTCAGTCTATTGGTCGTGAATAGATAGGTCGTGAACTGTATTGATGAGTTCATGCTAAAGCTGTTTATTTTGAGTAATAAGGAGTCTTTGTGATGTAAGTGGTAAAAGTCATTAATGATACAGTCGGGGACGTTTATTATTGAACCGGTAGCCTACGCCTAACATCAGATAGTTGGGCTCGTGGAAATCTTTAAGATTATATCCGATATGTAGGAAAGTGTCGTGAGATATATCTATTTTGAGCGCTAATATCTGATAGAAAGATTGGAGGTCTCCTCCTCCATGCAGGATGTTGGCTCCGAAACCTATGCCAACGGTGAAGTAGGGCATTACCCATTCTCCGCGTGCTGAGACACCCAAAGAAAGTTGCTTACGTAATGGTGGGATGCCAAAAGCTTCCTCTTCATTTCCACCATTAAGAGGAGTAATGTAATCTTTGGCATAAATATTGGCACCGGCGTCATATACACCGTCTAATGATACTCCTGCGCGGAATTTATATCCAAAATTATACATGGGAGCAAGACAAAACCCTGCTACGGCGTATTTTCCCGGTGCAGGAACTTGCCCGCCTGGAACATCGACGGCTTTTCTTCGCCATGAACCAAACACTGTGAGGTCGTAGCTGACATGTTTGGGAAAGGCCGGGCTCGGAATTTGTTGTGACGGTTGTAATACATCGTTTATATTCCGATTGAAATTATATATTATTCCGATTTTGAAATCTACTGTGTTCAGGCCGGTATTGGGATATCGGGTATTGCCGTTGGAAAAATGCACTGCGGTTGCCCCGATGTTAAGGTCGAATAGAGGAGAGAGTATCCAATCAAAATGAATTCCGGCACTAAGGTATGCATTAATTTTAGTCCCTATGACGGTATTGTTGGGGTTGTTGAGATAATTATAAGGTTTCCAGCCGAAGGAGGCTCCAAATCCCCATTCGTAGTTGAGCGATAGTCGGGGAGTGAGTTTGGCAATACGTGCTCCCTGAAATGCGTAGAGGGCAATAGGAGTCCCTATTTCTTTGTCGTTGCCGAAGTCGAAATATCCTAATCCTATGCCTTGGTACGAACTTCCGTATATTCGGTCTGCAGTACTGCCCGGCTGTAGCTGGAAGGAATATTTCAAATGAGCCGAGTAGGCAGAACTCAGCCTTTTATGCATATTGTTTTCTCCCCGCAAGAAAGAGCTGGTAGGGAATATATATCCTGGCCGGCCTTCAATGCCGAGCCGGTGGATATAATTATTTTGTGCATGTATATTGTCAGAGAGGAATAGTATAATTATCAAGAGAAGTATATCTTTTCCTGTCTGTATTTTGCTACTCATAATGTTGTGCTGTTCTTCATTGGTTATCTGACTTTTTGTAAAATCTGATTTTTATGCAAATATAATCTTTTTAATTCGTATATTGATAATCAAATGCTTACGAAAGAAAAGTCTTTCAATCCGTACTTATATGCTTTAAGTAGAACGCAACAAAGATAGGGATTCTTTTTTATCCAAAGACATTTTACCCTGCCATTTTCAATACTTGGCAGGGTATTATTTTTTCTCCTCCCTAAAACCTCCCAAACTCTTATATATGATAAAAAGCTTGGAGCATTATTCAGCACTGCAATGAAGAGTGCGTACGGCTTCAAGTATTAATGATAAAAACAATTACCGGGTCACGCTTATTTTCAGACGATGGATAAGATGGCGATTCGATGATGCGTAGCAATTCCAGTATGTGGACAAGACATAAAGTTCCCCACGAAAGAATGTATGCCGCATGATAGGCCAAGTAAATGCGAGGAGCTATTTATAACGGTTCAACTATCACAACCAGTCGAAAGATTGGTTTATTTTTTTCTTCTTCCCCTTCCTTGATTTCCCCTCAAAGCCTTATATATGAGAAATATGTATATAAGAGAATAGAAATAATAACTAACAATTTAAAACAACAAAGAGACATGGGAAATTTAATTAAAGGATTGAAGGTCGCAGCTTATGTGGCCGAGATTATCGTGGCAGGTTCCGTATTAATCGAGCTTGCGGAGAAGTATAGTGGCAAATTCGGGAAAAAGAAGATTGCCACGAGTGAAGTCAAGGCCGTTGATGCTGCGACTGAAAACTGATAGTACGTCTGATGAATGGATTATGACAAGAAAGCAGACGTAATAATAACCGTATTGGAGGTAGCAATTTCAATACTCAAAGGGATAAAGAAGCTAAGAGGTATATTCATAAAAGCAAAGAAATAACACCTCTTGGCTTTTTGTTTTTTCATCGCATTTTATTAACCGACTAAAAAATAACGAGAGTATGGAAACAATGACTAATGAACTTACTGTCATTCCAGGAACAATCGGAATGATGGGCGGAATGGGTATGCTTAAACCTGAATTTATCGAAGACGCAGTAATCGTATCGGAAGAAGAACAGGAGGAGCATCCCAATTTTATTGAAAGTAACACTTCGGGTATTACGCTTGAAGAACTTGAAAGGAACTGTATCGTACCCAGCTTCAGTGACAACCAGCTAACAATCAGCCACCAGACATTCATACACCGGATCGAGGATGCTGCAAGGAGCTATTTTACAGGTGAGAACATTGGAAACACAGAGATCAGAGTGTCCCACAAAATCCTGGGCAGAGTGCCAAGTGCATTGACCAAAAGGAAGGAGGAGCTTAAACCTGAGGACGAGACCATCTACTACCAGAGAATGGCTTTCTGTTTTCATATCAGAACAATGAGCAGAATGATGAACGGAGAGGAAGTACATCTATGCATAGGAGGTGTAAGAAGTCTGAATGAAGAAAATCTATACAACCGAAAATCACCTGAGAAATTCAAAATATTCATAGGTTGGCGTGTGCGTGTATGTTCAAATCTAATGCTGACCAATGACGGACTGACCGGACGACTGGAAGTTATGAGTGACACTGATATTTACAATTCAGCACTCAGATTGTTCCAGGACTTCAACCCGGAACACAATTTGAGACTACTTGAGAACTTAGGAAGAACAAAGATTTCACAAGAACAGTTCTGTCAGATTATAGGCAGATTGAGATTGTACCAAGTCTTGCCTGCATCACAACTTAGAGAACTGCCAAAGGTGATTTTAGGTGACTCAAATATCAATGCGGCAACCAAAAACTACGTGGATAATCCTAATTTCGGATTACGTGGCAGAGAAAACATATCTTGCTGGGATTTGATGCAACTCCTTAATGATGCGGTTAAACAATCCTATATTGATAAATTCTTGGAGAGGAATCAGAACTGCACTGATTTTGCTGTGGGTATCCAGAAAGCATTGAACGGTGAGGATACAGAGAATTATGGGTGGTTTTTGAGTTAGACCGGAAAATAAATTAACTCACAAGGGAGAAAGATCTGAAATAACAAACATGGTCTTTCTCCCTTTTTTTGTTGAACCCTTTTAAAAATAAATAACATGAGCAGATTGGATATACTTAAAGCCTCCCTGGAAAAGAAGCAGGCTAAATTTAATAGAAAACTGAATGAGTACTTTTCCGATGTGAAGAGTGCCAACGGACAACCTCTTAACGACAAGAGAAACGGATATTCAACGATGAAGCGTTGGGACAGGCAAAATGACACCCTTTCCAAAATACAGAAAGAGATTGAAAAAACTCAGACAGCGATTGAACGGGAAGAAAGCAGAATAAGATGTATTGACCGCAACAGAAGTTCAATGCCCGAAGAAATTCAAAAGCTTATCAATGACGGCACTTTAAAACAATGGGGCAGATATCCCCATATCATGTTTGTGGAAGGTGTGGATAAAGCACGTATCATATGGGATGACAGGAAGAAAGTGGTGATGCACAAGTTTGTAAGCTCCATTGCCGATACAGAGCAGAGAAAGAAGTTTGCCCGGGTGTATAACTCACTCAATGCGTCAATAAATGAAGAGACAGGAAAACAAGGAAAAAAATAGCAGAAAGACATTATGGAAAGACAAGAATTGGAAAACAGCAGGGAGTTCAAGGCTGCAAAAGAACTTGAACATGCCCTGAACGATTACGGGTGGAATAACAAGAGGTTCGCTTCGGCGGTTACTACATTCCACAGGACCCTACAACAGACTTTATTCAGAAGTATGGTTGAAGTGATAAGGATCATGGGAAGTGAAGGTTACGGATATGACCTGAGAAACAAGTATTCCCATGAGATATGTAAGAAGATAGTGGAATCCGGAGTCTTGGAGGACAAAAGGATACCATTCATCTGAAACGGTTGAGACATACCGAAATTAATATTCCGGGGAGGGATATTTCCGATTAAAAGGAAGTATCCCTCCTTTTTTATTTACTGACAATTTAAAATTCAGAAGATTATGTTATACTATGATTTTTGTGGCTACGAAGGGTTCAAGGCGTATTTCGGCCTTGAAAAGAGAGACAACGGTGTAGTGGTAAGAAAGAACAAGATATTGCTGGCCCACCTTAAGAATCCTGCATTACTGAAGTACTGCGAGGAACATAACGACTATACTCTGCTGCATATATACAATATGGCTGATCTACAAAAGAAGGTATTTGAAGCCATTATCAAATCAGGAAAGGATGATGAAAAGCTGCCCCATAAAGTGGAGCTGATAGGTGAAACATACTATTCCTCCAAATATGAGACCGATGAATTCAGAGGCCTGTGTGAGGACCTTGACAAACATTCAATCCGTTATATCAATGTTGAACGTAACCGGGTTTTCAAGATGAGGGCCGGAAAGTTCATGAGAGAGCTTATCCTTGAGACAGAGATAGGGAAACTGCTTTCACCCTGTGTGGTGAACTGGATTGCAGGAGATGTATTTGCCCAAAGATGGTGTACTTATACCTATGGATATACTCCCGATATGGAGCTGTTTGTCAACGATGAGTTCTGGAGAATCTATGACAGCAGCTATTGCAAGGGGAACTTCGGTTCATGTATGACGGATGAGGACCGTACTTCATTCTATTATTCTTCAGTGAAGGCCAAGGCGGCCTATATAACGGATAAGACAGGGCTGATTGTGGCAAGGGCAATCCTTTTTACCGATGTTACGGATCAGGACGGTAAGAAATGGAGGCTGCTCGAAAGGCAATATTCCTCAGAGAGCGATGACGTGTTGAAACGCCTGCTTGTGGATAAACTTATTCAGGAAGGTTATATTGACGGCTATAAGGTGATTGGCGCTTCCTGTCATGATGCAAATTCCTTTGTGGACATTGACGGCAACTCATTATCCGACAGGAAGTTTGAGATAGAGTGCAATCTGGAAGAGACGGATACGCTTTCCTACCAGGATTCCTTCAAATGGTACAGTTACAGCCGCAGCAAAGCCTATAACTACGAGAACCCCGACTCCTCATACAACCTTGACACCACAGACCTGAACCTTTATGGCGATACCGATGAGGATGGAAGTCCATGGGACGAATATCACCAATACGACTGTGATGAGACCACACTCTGCTACCTGCATGGAAATGCGATAAATGTAGACTCCGAAAACCTGGATGATTTCCTGTGGATAAGTTCCACAGGGGAATACCATCATAAGGATGACTGTGTATGCTGTGACAATTGTGGAGAGAACCTGCTGGAAGGTGATGCGGACTACTCCGAGGTGACAGAAGAGCATTATTGCTGTAAGGAGTGTATGGAGAAGGCCGAGGATACATTCAAGCGGAAGAACTGGTATTATTCCGAGTATGATGAAGCATGGTATGAAAGCCTTGATGATATAACCAGGATCAATATCTGGAATGAATCGGAAAGTATCTATGAAGAGAAATCAATCCATGTAGATACCTTGAATCGTCTGATTGGGAATGAGGACGCATGGGAGTTTGGTGAGGATGTATTTGATGAAGTGAATCCGAGTACCAATCTCCCGTATGGTTATAAACTTAAAAAAGAGATGAGTCATGAATACGCAACTGTTGAAGAGGCTGTATAGTATTTACAGCCCCAGTGGAAAGGAGCAGAAGATGATGACGTTTCTATGCTCCTATATAAAACAGCTCCCCGGAAACATATCCGTATCAAAGGATAAATTCGGGAACCTGTATGTGATAAAGGGAGAAGCTGAGACCTATCCCTGTCTGGTGAGCCATATCGACCAGGTATCACACTGCAACCATTCAAAGGATTTCAAGGCGGTAGAGACAAGGGAAGTCATATTCGGTTATTCACCCAAACATAAAAGGTTTGAGAATTTGGGAGCCGATGACAAGAACGGAGTGTTCATCTGCCTTGAATGCCTAAAGAAGTATGATTCTGTTAAAGTAGTCTTTTTTAGGGAAGAGGAAACGGGATGCAGGGGAAGTTCTGAAGCGGTGATGTCTTTCTTCGATGATGTGAGGTTTGTTATCCAGCCTGACAGAAAGGGGAATTCGGACCTGATTACAAGTATCGGATATGCTGACCTGTGTTCCGAAGGGTTCATGGAAGCGATAGAACCTGAGAAATGGGGTTACATGGAGGAGAACGGCTTGATGACCGATATTCTGACCTTAAAAGAAAAAGGATTGGAAGTTTCCTGTATCAACGTCTCATGTGGCTATTACAATGCCCATACCGATGAGGAGATAACGGTAAAGAAAGACCTGATGAAAAGCCTGCTGTTTGTAGAGCATATCATAGAAGACTGTACCAACACCTATCCCCATACGCAAAGTGATTCATATTTCAGTCCCTATGAGTTCGAGGATGAAATTTATGATATACTGAACAATGATCCGACTTTAACTCCCGAAGACCTTTATGAAATGTATTCCACAGATTTTCCACACTTGAGACCGGATGATTACGAGAGGATATGCAGGGATTACCGGATGCTTTGGAAGGAATATGAAGAATACAAACTGATAAACGGCAGCGGATATGAAAACGAGAAGATTCTGTCCTAAATGCGGACGTATGCTTTTAAAATCAAGGATTAAAGGCTATGTATTCCAGTGTATGAACTGTGACGAGGATTTCTACAGGTTTGAAGTCCTTACGAGAAAACAGAAAAGAATGATGGATTTAAAAACAAAGAGTGATGGAAAGAGATAAGAATTACGATTTGGAACTGGCTAAGTATATCTGGTCAATTCTGAAATACAATCCCCCTGTCCTTATGTCTTGGGGAGTGGATCTTGATACGATAAAAGTGATAGACAGGGGCTTGCAGTTCCATGTGCAGGGTTTTCTTCTGACCGGAAATGTAGTGATAGTCTATAATGAAGGGACGGATTATTTCGACGTAACTTTCCACAGGGATGGTTCTCCTGAGGAAGTCCGGGTTTATAATAATGTCGCCCTTGACGGACTTGTGGATCTGATAGACTCGAAAGTGGAGAAAACCGATGATTATGAGAAGAGAGTTTCTGATACATATGATACATAAGATATCGGCGGTTCTCTGAGAAATCGGAATATGTGATAATAGGCTTTCTGTGAGGGAGTAGGTTTTATAAGAACTCGAAATCTCATGGAAAGCCGTTTTTATAAATCAGCTTAAAGGTTATTGAACGGACGTTTAGTAACCGAGAAGAGCGTTAAATAAGTGTTAATTATGAAACAGAAAAATTATGTAGCCTACCTGAGACAATCCACGATGAAACAGGAAATCTCAGGACTTGGCGTGGAGGCACAAAGAGAAATAATACGGAATTACCTGAAGGATAAAAAAACGATTGCTGAATATATTGAAACGGAAAGCGGGAGAAAATCCAACAGACCTAAACTTGCTGAAGCTTTGGAGTTATGCAGAAAAACAAATTCTATTCTGATTGTAGCAAAATTGGATAGATTAAGTCGGAATGTGGCTTTCACCAGTAAATTGTTGGAGAGTGATGTCGAGATCGTATTTTGTGATTTTCCTGAGGCCAATAAACTTGTGCTACATATCATCAGCAGTATAGCAGAGTATGAGGCGGGATTGATCAGCCAAAGAACGAAACAATCCCTGAAAGCCAAGAAATCAAGAGGATATAAGCTTGGTAAATCCGAGAACTTATTAAACAGACTGCATCAAGCGGTAGAAAATAGCAATAAGACCAATCACCGGAAAGCTCTTGACAATCCTAACAACAAGAGGGCGATGGCATTGTTGAAAAATCTGGTGAAAGAAGACAGGAGCTTATCTGAAATGGCGAGAATCCTGAACAGTGAAGGATTTGTAACTTCCAAGGGATGTCAATTCAGAGCATCACAGGTAAGTATATTATTGAAAAGGTATAACTTAAAAGAAGATTGAGATTATGGAACCTAAGTATGTATTGATTTTGGATTTTTGTGTCGGCTGTCTGAATATCATAAAGCTGACAGATGAAGAACTGAGAGAATCGGAGAATTACGAGGACTTTGAATCTTTCCTTTCAACCATCGAGGGAAAATACGGATTCAAACTTAATAACTGCCAGTGGATGGTTACAGAAAATCTGGACATCTATTGCTATCGGAATGGAGAAGAGACAGAGCTCAATCTATTATAGTCAAATCAAGAAGAGAAACTGAGGTAATACTTGGTTTCTTTTTTTTCTTTCTTCAGGTTGGTCGGAGACAAGGGTATGGAGCGTAAGTGGAATGTAATACATAACTGGAAGACAAAAGTGTTATAAAAAATTGTGCAAATCAGGTACAAATGCTTAAAGAATAACGTTTTTGTCAGTTTTTTTATAACATCCTACGGTTATGTATCAATACTTCGTATCACTTCTGTCTCTGACCAACCCCTGATCAAATGAAGGTGTCGTTTACTTGTAGGTCACCATATTCTTAACCGGATGAATAGTCTCGGCATGACTTTATACATTTTTTGCCGACAATTATTTCATCCGGACCTGTAAATGGTGGGATAAAACAAAACGATTAGAGATTTTTTTATTCCGGTCATTGATTGATATTTATAGTGCTGTCTGAATTTGGGTTGTGAGATTAAGGATATTTTGTTGATTGATAATAGTTGTCAGAAATTCATATCTTATTATAGCTAGGATAATGGATAATATTGATCTGTAATTGGATTTCATTTCCCTGCCTCAAGAGAAAAGAAGAGCGGAAAATATGGGCGGAAATGATGCTTTGTATGATCTTTTTAAACTCTACCTCATCAAAAATCAGGTCTTATAGTTTTCCGCCCTTTTTTCCCGCTTCTTGCTTTTGAGGGTAGGAAGAAACGAATCATAAACAGAAAGTAGAATAGAGATCGTGATTATAGCTGAGTGCTTGGTAATGTAGAATAAATTGTGTTATACTGGTCTATTATTGATTTTACATATGCAACATTTTCGGTATTCAATCTTACCAATGGAGAGTAAACGGAACGCAATCAATTTTTTTGTATATAAAACCTATTCCTTTTAAGTAATATTCCCGATTTTGACAAAAAAAGTTGCACTAAATTATTGTATCTCTCTCTCTTTCGTTTGTTGTAGGCTCACGCCGCCTGAGTGGGTATTATTATGATATAAATAGTAGTGTATCTTATCATATAGTTTGCCTGCGGTTGACTCTGCGATATGCTTTTGATGGTGAAAATATAATGCACAACCAGAAGAAGTATGTGAGAATTTTTATTATAGTTTCCGGGGCGTAAGGGGATTATTTTACTGTTCCTGATGGTTCATGGCGTATTCTTCATGGATCGCCCGCTCGAAGGGTAACATCAAAGTGGCATGATGGGGTAATTTATCTTGAGGTATGGAAGAGAAAGAAAATACCTGTGATCAATCATTCTCTATTCATTCCAATTTACTTTTGGATTTATCATCGAATAGTAATAATATTGGAAAAGAATGAAATACGATCAGACTTTAACTTGGAAACATAAAGAAGAGCTTCTTGATTCTATACCAAGATAAAAAGCCCTTCAAATCATTACTGAACTCTTAATCGGGTTATCATATAAAACGTTCGGAGAAGTCTTCAGGGGTGAATGATTGAAGTAATCTGAAAAAGGGAAAAATACAAGGGTATGAAATTATAATGATTAAATATTGTTAAAAACAACGTAATGCTTTACGTTAATAATTGAATGAGGTTAATGTTTACATGATTTATATAATATATATATTTGACCAGCTGTTTAAATATAAAATGCATTTTATTATAATAAATGTTGGATAAAAAACAAAATGCCTATGAAACATCACTGAATTTGCACAAAAGTAAATAATTTACTGATCTATTTTCATTATACTATGTATATAAACACAAAACAAAATCAAAAAATAATACTTAAATTTATGGAAATAAAATTGTTTACCAAACGTATTAGTATACTTTTTCTTTTAATACTAGCAATTACAACTAATATGATTTATGCACAAAACACTGACATTATATCTGGAAGAGTTTCCAGTTCGATTGGTGAACCTATGATTGGAGCAAGTGTTATGGTAAAAGGTACTACTAACGGTACGATAACGGATCTCGATGGAAATTTTAAAGTAGAAGCATCATCAACTGCAACGTTAATTATTTCCTATGTAGGGTATGTCACCCAAGAAGTGCAAATTGCTGGTAGAAAAGCTGTCAATATTACCTTAAAAGAAGATACTGGACTGCTGGAGGAAATTGTAGTGGTAGGTTATGGTACCCAGAAAAAAGAAACATTGACAGGTTCTGTAACGAGTGTCAAAGGAGATGAAATTAAAAAGAGCCCAGCTCCTAATGTAAGTACCTCACTGCAGGGAAAACTACCAGGTCTGATAGTTAATCAACGTTCCGGAGAACCAGGACGGGACGACCCAAGTATTGTGATACGTGGTTTTGGTACATTTGGTGATAGTTCCCCATTGATTATAATTGATGGAGTGGAACGTGGTAATATGAGCCGGATGAATCCTGAAGATATTGAGAGTATATCGGTACTGAAAGATGCTTCAGCGGCTATTTATGGTGCACGTGCGGCAAATGGTGTCATACTTATTACTACTAGAAAAGGAAAAGTAGGAAAGCCGGAATTTTCATTGGGTTTCAATACTGCCTTTTCATCACCTACAATTAAACCTAAAATGTTGGATGCTGCTACATATGCACAGGTTTATAATGAAGGGGATTGGTACCGAAAAGGGCGACCGGAAACTGATTACACGCCAGTTTATCCTGATGAAGTTATTCAAAAATTTCGAGATGGTTCAGATCCTATTTTATATCCGAACACTAATTGGCTAGATGAAACATTAAGGCCATTTGCATTACAGACGCGAACTAATTTTCAGGTTAGTGGTGGTACAGAAACAGTTCGTTATTTAGTTTCATTTGGTGCGCTAACACAGGGCCCTGGTTATTATCATCAACCTGTAAAAAATCATCAATATACCGTACGTACAAATATAAACGTAGATCTTAGTAGAAATTTGACTTTCGGTGCGAATGTCAGTGCAATTATTAATAATCAACAACATACAACTGTAGCTACATGGATAAATTTCACCAATATATTACAATCCAGCCCAACTTTGGTGGCAAAATATCCAAATGGCCTGATCGCTGGTGGTAGATTAGGGGAAAGTCCTCTATTATTAGATCAAAGAGGCACTGATAAAATTAAGAATACTCCGATATACTCAACATTTACAGCTACTTATAAGATTCCTTGGGTGAAAGGTTTAAAATTAGAAGGTTCTTTCAACTATGATATCAATAATCAGTTTGAAAAAGTGTTTAATTTGCCATACTATTATTATGATTATAATACCGTAAGTAAGGAATATGATAAAAAAGAAGGTACAGGTACTTCAACGGTAGAATTAACTGATACTTATAGCCGCTGGACTACAATGTTGTACAATTTAAGGTTACTGTATGAACAGCAGTTTGGAAAGCACCATATTGGAGCTATGATAGGCCAGGAACAACAGAGAAATACCTATTCATATGCCATGGCTTATCGAAAGAATTTTATAAGTTCGGCAATTGATCAAATTAATGTTGGTAGTTCTGCTGCCGAAGATAAAAATAATGGTGGATCCGCTTCCATTACAGCGCGTAATAATTTCTTTGGGCGTTTCAATTATGACTATAGCTCTAAATATTTAGTCGAATTATTATTCCGTTATGATGGTTCACAGAACTTTCCAACAGGAAAAAGATATGGATTCTTTCCTGCTGGTTCTATTGGTTGGCGTATTTCAGAAGAACCTTTTCTAAAAGAAAATTGCAGTTTCCTTGACCAGCTAAAATTACGTTTGTCAATAGGACAAACCGGTAATGACAAGGTTGCTTCTTATCAGTATATGCAATCATATTCATTTGGAGGAAATTATGTATTTGGTAAAACCGATGCATCTGGTATTAATCCTAATACTATGCCTAATCCTAACATAACTTGGGAAAAGAGTACAAAATTTGATTTTGGCTTAGATGCTTCTTTGTGGAATGGGTTATTAAATATGGAACTGACGTTGTTTAAAGAGAAACGAACTGATATTCTTGCTGCACGTAATCTTTCAATTCCAGGGACATTGGGCTTTTCAGCTTTACCAGATGAAAATATAGGTAAAGTAAATAACAAAGGATTTGAGCTAAAATTGTCTCATCACCAAACTTTGAATGATTGGTTTTACAATATAGAGGGAAATATGTCGTATGCTAAAAATGAGATAGTTTATATGGATGAAACACCTAATGCCGAAGCCTATCAAGATAAGACAGGACGCCCCGTGGGAGCTGGTCTATATTATAAAGCCGATGGTATTTTTAATACACAAGAAGAACTCGATGCATATCCGCATGCAAACGGTACGCAGGTTGGTGATATTAAAGTGATTGATTTGAATGATGATGGAGTAATTAACTCTGATGACCGATTCCGATTCGATTACACATCAACTCCTCGTTTTGTATTTGGGTTATCGGGATATGTGAAATATAAAAATATAGATTTAAGTCTTTTCTTCCAAGGACAAACAGGAGCTTACAATTACGACAATGAATTTGAAAGAATGGGAGAAGAGGATCCTAAAAATGCTTTTGTAGATCGTGCAAAAAATCGTTGGACCGTTGACAACCCTAATGGAACGATGCCAAGGTCTAACGCTTATCAACCTGGAAGCACAACATTCTTCTTGTATGATGCAACTTTTATACGATTGAAAACATTAGAGCTGGGATATACTTTACCTAAGAGTCTTGCTTCACGATTACAATTAGGAAGTTTGCGTGTTTATGTGAGTGGGTTCAATCTGTTAACATGGGCGAAAGAAATAAAATGGACAGACCCTGAAATTAATGGCTATGCCCTATATTATCCACAGCAACGTGTATTTAATGTTGGGGTAAATGTTAAATTTTAAAATACGGACAAATGAAAAAGATATTAATTGTGCTTTCATTGGTTTTATTAACCACATCTTGTGATGACGTTCTGGATATTTCTCCTAAAGATCGTATTGTTGACGACGCAGTTTGGGTCGATGAAAATCTTGTAAGAGCTTATCATACAAGTTTATACAATAGTCTTCCGCATGGATTCCGCATTAATATGCAGTCTAAAACAACTGATGAAGCTTATTGTACTAAATCTAATGGGGCTAGTATTATAGCATATGGCACGATCACTCCGGATAATCTTGGCAGTATTAGTGTTACAGATTGGACTGGTGGGTGTAATCTCTATATTTGGGATTCTGCATTTCAAAACATCCGTAAAATAAACGTATTTCTTGAAAAAATGCAAGAAAGTACATTGGCAATGGATGATAAAGATAGACTTATTGCAGAAAGTAAGTTTTTACGTGCTTATATTTATTTTATGCTTATTGAGCGATATGGAGAAGCTCCTATTGTAACACAATCTTACGAATTAGGCACAGATATAACATTTACAAGTGCTTCATTTGATGAATGTGTAAAATTTATAGAAGAAAATATCTCTGAAGCAATGCCGGCACTTCCTGCGTTCTATGCAACAACAGATGCAAATTTTGGTAGAGCCACACAAGCTGCATGCCAGGCATTGTTATCTAGATTGTATTTGTATGCCGCTTCACCATTGTTCAATAAAAATAATGATAAAAATAAATGGCAGAAAGCCTCTGATGCTGCTGAGACGTTTTTGAAAACATATAAGCAATATGAACTTTACCCTGATTATATCGAATGTTTCAATCAACCAAGTGGAACAGAAAATAAAGAAATTATCTTAGCACGCAATTTTACTGTAACTAATGGGCATAATGCTCCGATGGATAATTTGAATCGTCGTTTTGGAGGATATGGTGGCTGGTGGGCTAGTAATGGTCCCTCCCAAAATTTAGTTGACGATTATGATATGAACAATGGAGAACCTGCATTTATTTGGAGCAATGGCATAAAGAGTATTAATCCTGCATCGGGATATGATCCACAAAATCCTTATAAAAATCGTGATCCGCGTTTGGATGCAACAGTGATACATGACGAATCAAACTATCATGGTGAGTTCTTTGAAATGTGGGTAGCGTCAGATGGTAAAAGTTGGGGCTATGATAATTATAGGCAGAATGCCGATAATCCCATTACAAATTATGTATTGCGGAAATTTATGCCAGGAGAAGATACACCATTGAGTTGGCAGACCCCTTGTACAGTTCCATGGATATTTTTTCGCTTAGGAGAAATTTATTTGAACTATGCAGAAGCTCAATTTGAATTGGGACATGAGGATATTTGTCGGGATTATATAAGCAAAATACGCAATAGGGTTGGTATGCCTAAAATACCAGCAACTGTTACAGGGGAAAATCTGAGACAGCGTTTGTATAATGAACGTAGAATCGAATTGGCTTTTGAAGAACATCGCTATTTTGATCTTCGCAGATGGAAAATTGCAATGGATATTGAAAATCGCCCTATCTATGGCATGAGTATAACTAAAGATATTAATACCGGAAAAAAAGTTTATAAAGAAGAGAAACTACTAGAAAGAGTATTTACTCCTCAAATGTATTTGCTTCCTATTTCAGCTGCTGAAATAAAGAAAAATAAGGGCACTTTATTGCAGACAGAAACTTGGAGATGATATTGACATTATGTGATAACTATAGAGAGTAAACTAAACTGTGCCAGCAAAGGAAAAAATTACTTTGTTAGCGCAGTTTTTTTGAAAGAAAAGCCTAATAAAAAATGCCGAGAATAAAGATACAAATTCATGGCCCAGTATTCTGCTGATATTCAAGGAACAGTGTGGGAAACATCTTCATAATCAGTACGACGGCTTGAAAAATCAGAAATAATTTATTAACGGCCTAAAAGTATATATCAGGCAAACAAGTATTGTAACAGCTAAAGCTCACTATTATAGAATGAGATTTATATATCATTATATTAATGAATATAGAGAAGTGAAATATAGTAGCAGAAATACTATATTATTAGTATACAACTGAAGATAAAGGTTTATCATATACTGTAACCTCTAATGTAAAATATTACGTTGAAATGATGTATCAGTGTTATTAACTTTTATGAAAGTTTCCTCCGCAAACTCTTCATTGTATTGTTTTCTATAAATAAGAAGGCTAGTTCTCTAATGATTATCCATCTTGTGGTATCCTTTTCGGTGACTGTGAAATCAAATAGTTCAATTGCAAACTATCCATGTCCCAAAACGATAGTGGAACAATACAAATGATTTGATTTCTCATCTACTAATGAGCCTCTTATATGTAGCATGATGCGAAAAATGTTTAATCAATATAATATTACCCTAACTTTTTCGCCTATTGCTTTGTAATGTCATACTTTTTATTTTTATTTGCTTACAATAACCTATTTGTTTTCACTTAATTAAAACACACAAAAGTAACATGACAAAGAAAAACATCTTGCTGTGCAGTGTGATGACACTCTTTTTATGGACAGCATGCTCAGAAGCAGAGAAGTATCAGTATCCGTTTCAAAACCCTAAACTAAAAGTAGAAGAACGAGTTGACAATTTGATGTCATTGCTTACTCTTCAAGAGAAAGTCAGTATGATGATTAATCGTTCATTGGCTATCGAGCGGTTAGGCATCCCTGCTTATAACTGGTGGGGAGAAGCTTGCCATGGTCTGATAGCGGGTGGGGTTACAGTATTTCCTCAATCCATTGCATTAGCCGCAACTTTTGACGATTCTTCACAACTGACTACCTATACAATGGTGTCTGACGAAGCACGTGCACGTTATAACACCTTACCACTTGATGGAGATATAGGGCCATACGTTTCAGCGATTCCTAATCTTACTTTTTGGGCTCCCAATATCAATATATTTCGAGATCCTCGTTGGGGACGCGGGCAAGAAACTTATGGAGAGGACCCTTTTCTGATGTCAAGAATGGGCTTAAACGTCGTGCTGGGAATGCAAGGCGATGATGAACATTATTATAAGACACATGCTTGCGCCAAACATTACGGTGTGCATAGTGGGCCAGAGCCATTACGTCACGAGTTCAATGCTGTGGTTTCGATGCGCGACTTGTGGGAAACTTATCTTCCCGCTTTCGAAACATTGGTAGTCAAAGGCAATGTACGTGAAGTGATGTGTGCATACAGCGCTTATGAAGGTGAACCATGTTGCGCCAGCAATCGTTTGTTGGTAGACATCCTACGTAATCGCTGGGGGTTTGATGGAATGGTAGTAAGTGACTGCGACGCCATCAATGACTTTTATGTGAAAGGCCGTCATGAAACACATCCGGATGCAGCAGCAGCCAGTGCGGATGCCGTATTGACTGGTACAGACTTGGAATGTGGGCGAAGCTACAATGCATTGATAGAAGCCGTAGAGAAAGGTATTATCAAGGAACAAGATTTAGACGTATCTTTGCGTCGTATCTTGACTGAACGCTTTCGTCTAGGATTGCTGGATCCGGCCAAGTATGTGCCTTACTCTACGATACCGGGCAGTGTGATTGACTGTCAAGAGCATCGGGATCATGCTTTGAAAATGGCTCACGAATCACAGGTTCTATTGAAAAATGAAGGTAACATACTGCCATTGGATAAAAACATCAAATCCATTGCCGTAGTTGGTCCCAATATCAATGATTCCATTATGATGCGTGGCAATTACAGCGGTTCACCGACCCATTGTATCACCATTCTGCAAGGTCTCAAAAATAAGTTGCCCAATACTCGTATCATCTCTGAACGCGGGAGTGAGATTGATTCAGATTATTTGCAAATACCTCAAATGCATCTGGTAAATCATGATGGTCAAAAAGGCTTTTTGGCCCAATATTATGCCAAACCCGACTTTTCAGGAGAAATCATCAACACAAGTCATGCAGAAGTGATAAATTTCCGTACAGAAGGAGGATATGGATTTGGGAAAGATGTGCCCGCTTCGGATTTCAGCGCCAAATATTCAGGAACATATGTTCCTGATTTCACCGGTACACTTTGTTTCTCTGTTCGGGGAGATAGTTATGTGTTAAAGGTGAATAATAAAAAGATAGGTGAATATGTTCCCAAGGAATTGTCGTTTAAATATACTCCTGGGATGAATCTTACAGAAGCGCAACGCCGAGAGTTCACAGAGTCGATGAAGGGCAGACGTGGTTCCATTTATACGCTTCAAGTAAAAGAAGGCGAAACTTATCAGATTGCTCTTGATTATAAATCTGGTAAAGAAGGGAGTGTCTCACACCTTTCTGTTGATATGTATGAACGAAAACTGGCGGTATTTGAGGAGCTGAAAGAGAAAATTAAAGATGTTGAGGCCATTATATATGTAGGTGGTATCACCCCCACACAAGAAGGTGAAGGACATGAACGTGCGAAAATTGAATTGCCTGATGTACAAAAGCGTTTCTTGAAAGCGATGCACGAGACCGGTAAACCAGTAATCTATGTAAACTGTTCCGGTAGTGCCATAGCATTGGCTGACATTGATTATGCATACGATGCGCTTTTGCAAGCCTGGTATCCGGGGCAAGAAGGAGGAACGGCTGTGGCTGATGTGCTGTTTGGTGATTATAACCCTTCCGGAAAGCTCCCTGTGACATTCTACAAATCAACAGAACAGTTACCTGAATTTACCGATTACAGCATGGAAAACCGCACTTATCGCTATTTTAAAGGTGAACCTCAATATGCGTTTGGTTATGGATTGAGTTATACAGACTTTGAATTTGGCGAGGCATTACTCTCTTCCAGTTCAATCAAAGCTGGAGAGAAAGTGGAAATCACTATTCCATTAACCAATGTCGGCAAAATGGATGGTGCTGAAGTTGTGCAGGTCTATGTAAAAAGTCTGACTAATCCTGATGCTCCTATCAAATCACTCAAAGGTTATGTGCGTCAAGAGATAAAAGCGGGTAAAAGTGAAAAAGTGAGAATCACACTCGAACCTGAATCTTTTGCTTATTATAACGCGGATGTAGATGGTCTGAAAGTTTTTCCTGGTAAATATCAAATATTGTATGGTAATTCCTCGCGAGATATGGACTTAAGCTCGTTAGATTTGGAAGTTACACCTGCTGTACAATAAGAGCGGATACACCGTAATGGTGGTTTCTAATGGTTAGGTTGTATAGGGATATTCCTTAAAGAGAGAATATCCCTTGCCCTATCCGGTTTGAATCAAGCTGGATTTGAATATATTATAGTTATGGTTGCAGAAATAGTTCAGACTTTCACAGAATAGAAAAAGACGAATGTCTAAAGAAATCATTTAAGTAACAAAACTTAGTAAAAATGGTCTGTAGTTACTTGAATTAAGGATTTTCCTAATAATAATGATATGAAAAAGAAAATATTCAGCCTATTGGTTTTGGCTATTGGATTTCAAACGGTTGTTTTGTCTCAAAAAAATGAGTGGAAAGATCCGGAAGTAAATGCTGTAAATCGTGCACCGATGCATGCCAATTATTTTGCCTATGAATCTCATGAAGCCGCTCGTGCAGGTGTTAAGGAGAAATCTGATAATTTCCTGTCACTGAATGGAATATGGAAATTTAATTGGGTAAAAAATGCCGACCAACGTCCAGATGATTTTTATCTGTTAGATTATAATGATAGTGCATGGAATGAATTAAAAGTGCCTGCTGTATGGGAACTGAATGGTTATGGAGATCCTATTTATGTCAATGTAGGATATCCTTGGAAAAATCAATTTAGAACTGATCCTCCGAAAATACCTGTAGAGAACAATCATGTGGGATCATATCGCAAAGAGATTGTTATACCGACAGAGTGGAAAGACAAGCAAATCTTTGTACATTTTGGTTCTGTTACTTCTAACATTTATTTGTGGGTAAATGGTAAATACGTTGGGTATAGTGAAGATAGTAAATTGGAAGCAGAGTTTGATTTATCGAGTTATCTTAAGCCAGGTAAAAACCTGATTGCATTTCAGGTGTTCCGTTGGTGTGATGGGTCATATCTTGAAGACCAGGACTTTTTCCGTTTTTCAGGTGTAGGGCGTGATTGTTATTTGTATGCTCGTAACAAGAACTATATACAAGACATAAGAGTAACTTCCGATTTGGACCAACAGTATGCAGACGGATCTTTGAATATATCCCTTCAGATGAAAGGACAAGGTTCTGTAGACTTGGTACTCTCGGATTCGAAAGGAAATATCGTTGCAAACACCCGGGTAAATGGTTCGGGTGATCTTTCAGCTATCATGGAGGTTAAAAATCCCCTCAAATGGAGCGCAGAAATGCCTAATCTTTATTGTCTGACGGCTACTTTAAAGAAAGGCAGTGACATTTTAGAAGTTATTCCGATAAAAGTCGGTTTTCGTAAGGTTGAGATTAAAGATGCCCAGTTGCTCGTGAATGGGCAACCTGTGCTAATTAAGGGAGTCAATCGTCATGAGATAGATCCGGATTATGGATATGCTGTTTCTCGAGAGCGTATGTTGCAAGATATCCGGATTATGAAGCAGTTTAATATTAATGCTGTGCGTACTTGCCATTACCCAGACGACAATCTTTGGTATGAGCTATGTGATGAGTATGGTTTGTATGTTGTGGCTGAGGCTAATGTAGAGGGGCATGGAATGTTATATACTAATAATCAACTTTCCAAGCACCCTTCTTTTGCTCAGGCTCATTTGGAACGTAACCAGCGTAATGTACAGCGCAGTTACAATCATCCTTCGGTTATAGTCTGGTCATTGGGCAATGAAACCGGTCCCGGTCCTAACTTTGAAGCTTGCTACCGTTGGATAAAAGAGGAAGATACAACACGTCCCGTACAATATGAGCAAGCAGGGCGAGACTATTATACTGATATTTTTTGTCCGATGTATCTGTGGTACAGTGCTTGTGAAGATTATGCCAAAAGTAATGCCACTAAACCGCTTATTCTATGTGAATATGCACATGCTATGGGCAATTCTATGGGGGGATTCAAAGAATATTGGGACTTGATACGTAAATATCCGAAATTTCAGGGAGGCTTCATTTGGGACTTTGTAGATCAGTCTGTACGTTGGAAAAATAAAGACGGTATTGAAATATATGCATATGGTGGAGATTTTAACAAGTACGATGGTTCTGACAATAATTTCTGTGATAACGGTTTGATAAGTCCTGACAGAATACCGAATCCACACGTGTACGAAGTAGGTTACTTTTACCAATCCATTTGGACACATCCTGTTAACCTACAGAATGGTGAAGTAGAAATCTACAATGAGAATTTTTTTCGTGATCTTTCTGCTTATTATTTGAACTGGCAATTGTTGGCAGATGGTGAATTAGTAGAAGCAGGTACTGTTGACAATCTAGATGTTGCTCCTCGGCAAACAGCAAAACTGAAATTGAAGATTTCCGGTATAAACGTATATAGAGGTAAGGAACTATTGCTGAATGTGTCTTATAGACTTAAAAAAGCTGAGGCCTTATTACCTCCCGGATTTACTGTTGCAAAGGATCAAATCTCCATCACTCCCTATAAAAAAAACGATATGACATTAGTGAACGTGAAGAAAGCGAATATAGAGCCCCCTGTTCCTTCTGTAAATAATGATGATGGTAATTATCTTATCGTTGAGGGAGAGGATTTCATTATCAAGTTTGCAAAGAATAATGGTTTCTTAAGCAAGTATAAGGTGGCGGGCAAGGAATTAATGAATGATGGCGGACAGCTTGTTCCGAATTTTTGGCGTGCGCCTACTGATAATGATTATGGTGCCCGACTGCAAAATAAATACAGAGTGTGGTTAAATCCCAGATTAAAAAAAACAGCACTTATCAACAAGCAGGAAAATGGGATGATTGTGGTGGAAACTAGATATGAAATGCCGGATATATCTGCCAAATTATATTTATCATATGTGATAAATAATGCAGGCGAGATAAAAGTCTCTCAGAAATTGATTGCCGGTGAAGTCAAGGAAGTACCTGATATGTTCCGTTTTGGCATGAAGATGCAGATACCCAGTGAATTCCATTGGGTCAATTATTATGGTAGAGGTCCTGTGGAGAACTATGTAGACCGTCATCATGCAACGGATTTGGGAATTTATCGTCAAACAGTGGCAGAACAATTTTATCCATATATTCGTCCACAGGAAACTGGTACAAAGACTGATATACGTTGGTGGAGACTGTTGAATGAAGCAGGTTCTGGATTGCAATTTATTGCGGAAGCACCGTTCTCGGCATCTGCCCTGAATTATACAATTGAATCTTTGGATGACGGTATAGACAAGGATCAACGTCATTCACCGGAAGTCATCCCGACGAATTATATAAATCTTTGCATAGACAAGGCTCAATTAGGCTTAGCTTGTGAGAATAGCTGGGGAGCTATTGCTTTACCGCAATACCGTTTGCCATATGGACATTATGAATTTAGTTTTATAATGAAACCGGTATTTAATAAAGTTTATTGATATGATAAATTGGAGTTATGGTTATTTATAGGTCGTGAACTGTATTGATGAGTTCAGGCTAAAGCCGTTCATTTTAAGTTCCTAATTTTTAAAACCGGAAGTGACGGATAAGAAGAGATAGTACTAAAAAAGCTATACCATTATAGTTAACTTTGTATATGACAAAACAATATTAACTCATAACGATATAGCTTATATGAAACGTGTACAAAGTAACACATTAGATTTTAGTGGACAAAATATTTATGTAGGAATTGATGTCCACCTGAAGAGTTGGTCGGTTGCAATTTTATCAGAGTACAGTGTTCTGAAAAGGTTCAGCCAGAGTCCTGTCCCGGAAGCCTTACACCACTATCTGGTAAGCAATTATCCGGGAGTGAATTATTATTCAGTCTATGAAGCAGGTTTCTGTGGCTTCTGGATATACGAAAGACTGACAGATTTGGGTATTAACAACATAGTGGTCAATCCTGCCGATGTACCGACCATGAGCAAAGAGAAGCTGCGTAAGACCGATGTTAAGAATTGCAACAAACTCGTCCATGAGTTACGTTCCGGTTCGTTGGAAAGAATATATGTTCCGAGAGCTGACATCTTGGAAATGCGCTCTTTGATAAGGATGAGAAACCTAATAGTAAAAGACAGCACACGTGCCAAGAACCGTATCAAGTCATTGCTTCGTTTTCATGAAGTAGAAATAGCGGAAGAGTTCACGCGGTGCTCGATTGGCTGCTGGTCAAAACGTTTTCTGAATTGGTTGCACAAACTTGAACTCTCAACGGAGTATGGTAAGAAAGCACTGAAACTTCACCTTGAGGAGTTCATTCGTTTGAGGAGGATGCTATTGCAGGAGACACGTGTCATCCGTGAAATATTCCGGAAGGCACCATTCGACAAATCGATACGCCTGCTGACATCCGTTCTGGGCATAGGTGTTACAACCGCTGCCACTCTGATGGTCGAGATTGACGATATTGTCCGTTTCAGTAATGCGGATCATCTATCTTCTTTCATTGGATTGGTTCCCATGTGCCATTCTAGTGGTGATAATGTTGGTGACATTACCTCCCGTCGCCACTTCACGCTTCGGTGTCTGTTGGTAGAAGCGGCTTGGATTACCATTCGAAAGGATCCGGCTATGACAATGGCCTATACGGAATACAGGAAAGGGATGAATCCACAAAAGGCAATTGTAAAGATTGCCAGACGGTTGGTAAACAGAATATATTTTGTATTCAAACATGAAAAGGAATATGTGTCATGTATTGTTACAAACTAGAATCTATTATTCCTCCAATAATACTAATAATCCAGCTCCCACTTTATATTATAAAATAATAATGCCCCCACCGGTCAATATTTTTTAAGGGGATATTTCTGAATATTTCCAAAGGGCGAATCACTTGGTTCTTTGGGGTAGCTTATGCTGAATTTTCTACAGCCGTAACGGTCTGCATTGATTGGATTGTTATGTTTTTTTTGTAATTTCGCTCCCTATAACCGCTGTGTTTTTATGCCATGATAAAATTTAGTAAAACTCATATATTCGTTTTAAGTCTCTCTTTGGCTTGTTTAGTTGCTGTCTCAATGCATTTATGGCCAAAATCAGCGAAAAATAGTAATGGGGTTGTTTTACAGCCCCAGTTCTTTACCGATACTATTTCTAAAATCGTGGCGTATTATCCGGGAGAGATAGGAGTAGCGGTAATCATAAACAACACAGATACGATTACAGTCAATAATAAGAGCATTTACCCTATGATGAGTGTATTTAAGGTTCATCAAGCATTGGCCATATGTGATGATTTTGGTCACAAAGGTTTTTCCCTTGATTCATTGATGACTATACATAGAGATGAGCTCGATCCCCAAACGTGGAGTCCTATAATGAAAGAACATCTGGAACCTGTGATTCCATTGAGAGTAAAAGATTTATTATGCTATACGCTCATTCTAAGCGATAACAATGCAAGTAATTTCATGTTCAAAAAGTTGGTTAATATTACTCAAACAGACAGTTTCATTGCCACTCTTATCCCCCGTTTAAGTTTTCAGATAGCTTATACTGAAGAGGAAATGTCTGCTGACCATGACAAAGCGTATGCCAATTATACTTCTCCTCTGGGGGCGGCAATACTCATGAACCGATTGTTTACCGACAGTTTAATTGATTATGATAAACAACAATTCATTATAAAAACATTGGAACAGTGTTCTACCGGCAAAGACCGGATTGCAGCACCGTTGCTTGATAAAGACGGGATTACTATTGCCCATAAAACAGGTTCCGGCTATACCAATGAAAACGGAGTACTGGCAGCCCACAATGATGTAGCCTATATCCGTCTGCCAAATGGCATATGCTATACATTGGCAGTATTTGTTAAGGATTTCAAAGGCAATGAGACACAAGCTGCAAAAGCCATAGCACACATATCCGCTATTGTGTACTCTTTAGTGACACAAACTATAGAACATTCCTAAGCGTAATGCCTTTCCAATTGCAGTTGGCAACAGTTCTATCTTCTTTGTTCTGTTAACTAACGTTTTAGGGGATAAGTCGGAGACAAGGGTATAGAGCGTAAGTGGAATGTAATACATAACTGGAAGACAAGGTGGAATAAAAAAGGTGTGCAAATGATGTACAAAAGCTTAAAGAATAAGTATTTATGTAGATAATTTATTCCATCCTACGGTTATGTATCTTTTATTTAAACTATAGTTTCACCCCTCTCTATTCTCCCATAATGGAGCACAAGTTCTTTGGCTGTATGTTTTTTCCCTTGGATTTCATACTTGGTCAGATCCATCTTGCAACATCCTATGACATGTACCTATTTTTTCCACAGACAGATAACGTGACTGACAGATCATAAAAAGTGAACCAGATATCCATTAATACATAATCCACATGAATCCTCTCTTTGAAAGCCCTGCATAACATATTCTTCATGCTCTTGATCTTACTCATGGACAATTTAATTTCTTTTTAGGGATTTGCCCATAGATTTATTGAGATGGGATTTTTTATATTGTTCCTTCTTTTTTATCGGATCAATTCGCCATCTTTCTTTTTACCTAATTCATGATACAAGAAAAAGTCTGACAGGATGGAGAAAATCTCGTCGAAATAGATCATGCTGGGGATGTCGCTTGCAAATTTTTACTATTTCAACAAAATATCAATTGCAAAACGAAGTATAAAACAAAATAGAATTTACTTTTTCTTGTTATTTAATTAAAAAAATATAACTTTGACCGTAAATAAACTTATCACAAATAAGAAATAAATGTCTAATAGTAATGACATAGAGCTGAGAGCAAGCCTGGAGGATTTATTTAAAAGTAATTATTATCCTCTCAGAGCATACACATTACGCTTTATCTGCAACAAAGAGATAGCTGAGGATATAGTGCAAGATGTTTTCTTTGAACTTTGGTCTCGACGCAAAACGATACGTTTAGAAGACAAAAATGCCGTTAAATCCTATTTGTTTAAGTCCATATATAATCGTTCTATCAATCTTATAAAGTCAAATGCTCTGTATACCCATACTTCTCTTGAGGAGATTAATGAAACACAAATCATAGAGAGTTATTTGTCGCAACACTTGCGTAACCAAGAGCACTCTTTATTATTAAAAGAGTTAGAAGAAGAGATCGCTACATATGTTGAGACTTTACCTCCTCAGTGTAGAAGAATCTTCTTATTGAGCAGGACTTATGGCATGAAAAATAAAGAAATTGCCGATCAACTGGGGATAAGTATAAAAGCTGTTGAAAAACAAATTACAAAAGCTATCTTCGGTTTAAAGGAATACCTTGAAAAGAAAGACCTTCTGTTTCTATGTTGGTTCTTTTCAACTTATTTTTGAAATAATTAAAAATCAAGGTAGGGGTAAGGCCTCTTTTTTTGTATTATATATATGAAAGAAAGAGACAACTACATAAAAGCTCCACACGATCTGATAATTCGTTATTTGGACGGTTTCGCTTCATTGGAAGAGAAAAAAGAACTATTATATTGGTTGAAATCATCGGATGAAAACAGAGATTACTTCATTCAAATTCGAGATTTATGGCTTGCCTGTGATTCGGCTATGGCGACTGACGCAGAGATTGATATCGCCTTAAAACGTCTGCGAAACCGTTTAATCTTTGCAAGACAAAAAACAGTTTCGCCCAAACGCTTTCGTATACAATGGCAACAAGTAGCGGCAACTTTCCTTGTTTTAATAAGTGTTGGGTATGGTTTTTATAGTAAAAAGAGGATTGTCGAAACTGTTCAGGAAATTGTTGTTCAAAATCAACTGATCACAGCTACAGGTAGTAAGGGACAATTTATATTGCCAGATAGTACTATTGTGTGGTTAAATTCCGGAAGCAAACTGGTTTATCCCGAACACTTTGAAAAAGATCGTCGGGTAGTAACGCTGGAAGGTGAGGCCTATTTTCAGGTGGCGAAGAATAAAAGCAGACCATTTGTCGTACAGGCAAAAGATCTTGACATAGAAGTGCTGGGTACTTCATTCAATATAGCTAGCCATGCTATGTTGGACAAGGTTGAAACTGTACTACTAAGTGGGAGTATCAAGGCTAATATAAATGCTACGGGCAAAAAAATCCTATTGAAGCCAAACGAGTTACTCGTCTACAAAAAAGAAACAGGAGAGACAATCACTGAAATCACATCGGCGCAATATCACATTGATTGGATTAAAGATCGGTTAACCTTTGACAACGATCGTCTTTCTGATATCATTATCAGTCTGAAAGGATGGTATGCCGTACAAATTGATTGTCCTCAGCCTTTCTCAGAGAAACAACGTCTGTCATTTACTGTAAGAGGAGAAAGCCTGAAAGAGATCTTACATGCCATGAGTTTGATTATCCCTATGAGATACACAATCAATGGGAGTCAAGTAAAAATAATTCCATTAGCAACAAAGTAAAAAACATACTCACTATTAACAAACATTTTTCACCTTAAAATCAATACATCATGAGACACAACACGGCATAGTACTACCAAAAATAGACGGATGTAAGACATCCGCCTATCCATCGAATTGAATTAACAAAAACGATCACAACTCCTACCAAAGATCCTGTGATCAATGTTTAACATTAAATCCACGTAAAAATATGAATAATTTTTATGAGAAAGGGCTTTTCGCACCTATTCTTAACAAAAAAAAATACCGCGTTATGAAAATCACCGTTGCGATATTAACTTTCGCATTGTTTCATGTGGCGGCTATAGCAAGTTACGCTCAGAGTGCTAAAGTTAACCTGAATGTCACTAATATAAGTGTCAAGGAAGTTCTCCAGAAAATTGAGAAGATAAGCGAATACACTTTCTTCTACAACGACCAGACTATGGATTTGGGACGAAAAGTAAGCATAAATGCCCGTAATAAAGATATTACGGATATCATTTTTGAAATTCTACCTAATTTTACTTATCGAATAGAAAACAAGAAAATCATTCTTATTCCACGATCCAATCACCCCGACCAACCTAAACAGAGAAAAACTATATCCGGAGTTATCACTGATGAAACTGGTGAACCATTGATCGGTGCCTCTGTTCAAGTAAAAGGGAAAGCAAACGGAACAATAACCGACTATGAAGGTAAGTTTAGTCTGAATGTCGACAACAAAGATATATTAGAAGTATCTTATATTGGTTTTATCACACAGACTGTTACCGTTGGAAGCAAAACTGCTTTATCTCTTGTCTTGCGTGAAGATGTTGTCGGGATGGAAGAGGTCGTAGTCATCGGTTACGGTACGATCAAAACCGCTGATGTGACCAGTGCGGTTGTATCGGTCAAACCCGAGAATTTCACGCAAGGCAGTGTGAGAGACGTTGGCCAATTGATTCAGGGAAAAGTTGCCGGATTGATCATCAATACCACAAGTGGAAACCCATCGGATAATTCTTCTATCCGACTGAGAGGAAATACCACTCTGAATGGAACGAGTACTAGCCCATTGATTTTGATTGATGGTATCCCAGGCGATTTAAATACCGTTTCACCGGAAGATATTGAATCGGTTGATGTCTTGAAAGACGGTTCAGCAGCAGCTATCTATGGTACCCGAGGTACTAATGGAGTGATTATCATTACGACCAAAAGAGCGGATGGTGACATACGAAGTCGTGTGGATTATTCAGGATATATCAGTACCCAAAAGATCCGAAAAAAGACGGAGATGCTTAATGCGGACGATTACCACCGTCTTATCTCAGAAGGTGTCATCGGAAAATCTCATGACTATGGTGGAAACACCGATTGGTTTGAAGAAGTATCAAGAACGCCATTAATTCATAATCATGATTTGACCATCAGAGGTGGAAGCCAGAAAACAAATTACTTAGTTTCCATCAATTACAATAACTCAGAAGGTATCTTCAAGAAATCATTTCGTGAAAGATTTAGTGTTCGTGGTGACATGAATCACAGTATGTTCGGCGGTAAGCTGTTGTTAAATCTTGGTATTGTGTCGCGTAATGATAAATCCAGTTCTTTCAATGGCGACATATTCAAACATATAAACCAATCTCACCCGACAGTGCCAGTTAAAAATGCAGATGGAGAGTGGTATGAAGTAACAATACAAGGAGTTGAAAACCCAGTTTCTCGAATAATGGAACAGGATAATGAACGCCATTCCCAATACACGCGTATCAATGGTAGAATTACACTTAAGCCAATAGAGGGATTGAATCTGCAAGCACTTGTTTCTTATTCTAAATACAATATGCAAGGTGGCTCTTATGAAACCAGCAGACATATATCAACCATTCGGGATGGACGCAATGGTGTAGCAAATCTTAACGCCGACCAAAATATAGATAGATTAGTGAATTTAACAGCTGAATATAAGAAAAGTTTTAAAGATCATATCTTCACCCTATTAGCCGGATATAGCTACGAGGATAGTGATAGAAGAAATCAATCAATGAATAATTCCGATTTCGCTACAGACATTTTTGGTCAGTTTAATATTGGATTGGGTGAAGCTGGGAAAAAAGGTACTACCTTTTGGGGGATGAGTAGCGGTAGAGACCGAACAAACTTGATTGGTCTATTTGGACGATTGAATTACAATTACAAGAATCGTTACTTGTTGATGGCCAGTGTACGGCGTGAAGGCGCAAGCCAACTGTTTGGAACAAAGGACCCTTGGGGAACATTTCCTGCGGTATCGGTTGGTTGGCGATTGAAAGAAGAGCCATTTCTGAAAGATGCTTCATTTATTAATGACTTGAAACTACGTGCAGGTTATGGTGTGACTGGGACTCAGCCCAATAGTTCGTTCTTAGGTGTAGCAACTCTTAAATACAGTGGTGCCACTTTTACCAACGGACAGTGGATACAAACACTTGTTCCGGGACGTAATCCCAATCCTAATTTGAGATGGGAAGAGAAACATGAAACAAACGTCGGTATAGATTTTGCTTTCCTAAGAGGGCGTTTGTCAGGTAGTGTTGACTATTATGTCCGTAAGATTGACGGACTCTTGTACGATTATACCGTACCTGTTCCACCAAACTTGGTAAATACCACACGTGCCAATGTAGGCGAAATGAAAAATGAAGGTATTGAGATATTACTGAGAGCAATTCCTGTAAAAACAAAAGATTTTGAATGGAATACCGACATGACTTTCTCTACGAATAAGAATAAGTTGGTTACACTTTCCAATGATTTATATAAGCCTCAAAACTCTTATATCACCTCTGGTGATGCGCAGATCCCTATCTATGGTCCTACTCACCGACTGGATGTAGGAGGCGCGATCGGTAATTTCTGGGGCTATAAAGTAATTGATATTGATAGTGACGGTAAATGGATTTATGAAAGTCCTGAAACAGGAAAAGCAGTTGCTTATGATGACTTCGCCAAAGTGGACGAGAACAAGATGATTATAGGTAACGGACTCCCTAAGTTCTATTTAAGCTGGAACAACTCTATTCGCTATAAAAATTTTGATTTTGCAGTAACTATGCGTGGCGCTTTCGGATACGAAATCTTGAATTTTGAACGGATGTACTATGAAAACACTAAAACACACCAATTGTATAACCGGCTGAAAACTGCTTATGATCCAATATTTGGCAAAGCGGTGTTAAACAACGATTTGGATCTTGAATATAACTCCTACTATATTGAGAAGGGTGACCATTGGAAAATTGATAACATTACATTGGGTTACACTTTTAATACCAAGAATTGGAAATATATTGACCGACTCAGAATCTATGCTTCAACGCTGAATACTTTTGTGTTTACTAAATATAAAGGAACAGATCCTGAAGTTAGTTCAACTGGCCTTGCTCCTGGGAATGACCTCCCGAATAAATATCCGACGGTAAGAACGTTTACGTTTGGTCTTAATATTAGTTTTTAAACTTTAACACATACACAGAATATGAAAATATATAAATTAAAGAATTGGCTGATAATCTTGTTGATTTCTGTAGCAAGCAGCGGATGTACAGAATTGTACGATGAAAGTTATAATGAGATTATTGCAGATCAGTTTAAACCGACTGAAAAAGATATTCCTGCTCTCATTGGTTCCGCATACACTCAATTGCGCGCTTCAATGCTTGATTTTGATGGTATTTGGCGTTACCAGGAGATTACTGCAGATGAGATTGTTATACCTGCTCGACCCAATGGATGGGTGGATGGTGGTCTTTATCGTCGTGCACACGAACACTCCTGGACTACTACCGAAAACTGGACGCGTGGCCTTTGGACGCGTATCTATCAGGGAATTACCAATTGTAACCGCTTGATCTTTCAACTTGAATCTGGATTTTTACCTATAAATGATCAAGATCTATATGAATCAATGATTGCGGAATTACGTGTAACGCGTGCTTGTTATCATTATTTTTTGTGCGATTTATTTGGTAATGTTCCTATTTCCACCAAGTTTGACGTACCGGATGGATTCTTACCTGAGCAATCAACTAGAAAACAGGTCTATGATTTCATTTTGACTGAGATAACCGAATGTCTTCCTTTATTGTCTGAAGAACGTAACCAAAGTACGTATGCTCGATTCAATGTCTGGGCTGCTCGTATGCTGATGGCAAAAATGTATCTGAACGCGGAAGTCTACATAGGTATTGCGGAATGGGAAAAATGTATTCAACAATGTGATTTGATTATCAACTCAGGTGTTGGCTATCAATTGGAAGCCAATCAGAAAAATGTATTTGTAACCGAAAACGAGAACTCACCCGAGATCATTCTAGGGTTGGCTGTAGACCCTAAATACACCACATCGTGGAATGCTTTCGACCATCACATGCAAACATTACCAGCTGGCTTACAATATAAATACGGGTTGACGATGGAACCTTGGGGCGGTATGTGTGCCATTCCACAATTTATCGATACATTCGACCCAGACGATAGTCGATATACGGACAATTTTATCTATGGCCCACAATATACAAGTGATGGAGAACCTATATTGATATCAATTGGAAACTCTGAGTATATTGGTAAACCAATGAATTTTGTGAACGAAGTAAACAGCATTGCCCAATCGGAACAGCACCAAGGTATTCGGCTTGAAAAATACGAAATTGGTATCGGGTCATCCAATTGTCTGGCAAATGATTTTGTTCTCTTTCGTTATGCCGACGTATTGATGATGAAAGCCGAATGTCTGCTGCGTACAGGCAAGTCCGATGATGCTGCTGCACTTGTAACAGAGGTACGTAAAAGAGCCTTTAAATCGGCTCCCGAAAAAGCTATCGTAACAGGCGCCGACCTTTTAAAAGGCAGTGTGTACGATTATGGTGTCAGAGACAATCGGGATACTCCGACAAATACTTTCGAAGGGGGTAAAGATATTAAATATGGCCGTTTTTTGGATGAATTGGCTTGGGAATTCAATCAAGAAGGACGTCGTCGTCAGGATATGATCCGTTTTGGGGTTTATACTAAAAAATCTTGGTTTTCCCATACTCCTAATGGTGATTACCGTACATTATTCCCTATCCCGCAGAGGGAAATAGATGCTAATGCCAACTTGAAACCAAATCCGGGTTATTAATTGAACGAAAAGACTCTGAAGAGATGGTTAACCCTTCAGGGTCTTTTTTGTTTTATTATTTTATTACCAAATGCTTATATCAATGAAAAAAGTATTTTATCTCATTCTTCTGCTGACATTATGTCAAGTAGGGCAGATTAATGCACACAAATTTGAAAAGACCTCTTTGGGAGGTATATACGAGGTGAATGGAGTAGATATAGAAGTACAATTTTATACCCCCTCGATCGTTAGAATAATCAAAGCTCCCAAAGGAAGAGCCTATGAGAAGAAGAGTCTGTCGGTCATTGCTAACCCGCAACAAGTAATTTTTACCTCTCATAAGAGTGGTAAAAATATCCGTCTTGAAAGCGATCAATTGCGTATTATTATTGATCAATGCTCAGGGGTAGTCTCTTTTTATACGAAAAAAGGCAAAAAATTGTTGTTGGAAAAATCGGCTGCAATTTTTACTGATTTCAATGATGCTGGTATGAAAACGTTCAGTGTATATCAACCATTCATTCTTGAAACAGGTGAGGCCATTTACGGACTTGGTCAATTGCAAAACGGAAAGATGTCGCAACGTGGTGTCACCAAACGCCTTATCCAGGGAAATACTGAAGATGTGATTACTTTCTTTCAATCAGTCAAAGGCTATGGTGTGTTCTGGGATAACTATTCTCCCACTACGTTTACTGACAATGCCCAAGAAACTTCTTTCAGTTCCGAAGTAGGTGACTTGGTTGATTATTACTTTATGTATGGCGGAAATGCTGATGGTGTAGTAGCTCAGATGCGGAAACTTACTGGTGAAGTTCCTATGTTCCCACTTTGGGCATATGGATTTTTCCAAAGCAAAGAACGTTATAAAAGCCAGCATGAAATTGTAGGAGTGGTCCGCAAATACCGTGAATTAGGCGTACCGCTTGATGGTATCATTCAGGACTGGCAGTATTGGGGAAGTAATTACCTATGGAATGCGATGGAGTTCTTAAGTGAAGAATTTCCAAACCCAAAACAAATGATGAATGATATTCATGGCATGCATACTAAAATGGTTATCTCGATCTGGTCTTCCTTTGGTCCGATGACTAAGCAATACCGACTGATGGAACCGAAGAATATGCTGTTAAATATGGGTACCTGGCCTCAATCAGGTTTGAGCAGCTGGCCTCCCAACAGGGAATATCCGTCAAACGTAAAACCTTACGATGCTTATCATCCTGAAGCACGTGCTATCTATTGGGATCATCTGAATAAAGGCCTTTTTTCACTGGGCATGGATGGTTGGTGGATGGATTCTACCGAACCCGATCATCTTGATGCCAAACCCGAAGATATGGATAATCAAACCTATTTGGGATCGTTTCGTAAGGTACGCAACGCTTATCCATTGATGACCGTAGGGGGTGTCTATGATAACCAGCGCGCTATCTCTTCTGATAAGCGAGTGTTTATTCTGACTCGTTCAGCATTTGCCGGTCAACAACGCTATGGAGCTAATACCTGGACCGGTGATGTGCAAGCTACCTGGAATAGTTTGGCTCGACAGATAACGGCCGGATTGAACTTCTCTCTTTGCGGTATTCCGCACTGGAACAGCGATATTGGTGGCTTTTTCCTCGGGAGTTATCCACGCAAACTGGAAGATTCCGGCTACCATGAGCTGTTTGTTCGCTGGATGCAATTCGGTACATTTAATCCGATGATGCGTTCACACGGTGCTGATGCTCCGCGTGAAATTTGGCAATTCGGACAAAAAGGTGATCGTATCTACGATGCGATTGAGAAATATATCCACCTACGTTATAGCCTATTGCCATATATTTATTCAACATCGTGGAACGTAACTGCTAACCAGTCCAGTATAATGCGTGCCTTGGTGATGGATTTCAAAGACGACAAAAAGGTATGGAATATCGCCGACCAATTTATGTTTGGCAAAGCTTTATTAGTTTGTCCAGTCGTGGAATCGCAATACACCAAAGAAACGGGAGAAAGGCGTAATCCTATTCGGACTACAAATTATTCCGAAACGAAATCAAAATCTGTCTATTTACCACAAGGTACACAATGGTATGATTTTTGGACCAACGAGAAATACCAGGGAGGCAGGACAATTGAGCGCGAAACACCAATCGATATTATTCCTTTGTTTGTGAAAGCCGGATCCATCCTTCCCATTGGTCCAAAAGTACAATATGCCACCGAGAAAACTTGGGACAATCTGGAACTGAAAATTTATACCGGAGCCAATGGTCGTTTTGTATTATACGAAGACGAATTCGATAACTACAACTATGAAAAGGGTGCTTACACAGAGATTACTATGACATGGAACAACGCACTGCGCATACTGACTATCGGTACTCGCAAAGGATTCTATAAAGGAATGCTTCAATCCAGAACATTTACGGTTCGTTTGCAAGATGGAACCTCCAAGACGGTGAACTATAATGGCACGCAAGTGGAAGTACAATTTTAACAAAATAGAATAAGTATGAATAAAATCAATTACTTGAATGTTTTTACTGTTTTATTATTTCTGGGCGCACTCTCTTTGCAACGGCTCCAAGCACAAAACAGACCGGTGGTACAAACCAAGTTTACGGCAGATCCGGCACCAATGGTTCATAACGGGACGGTATATTTGTATACCAGCCACGATGAAGACGATGCACCGGAAGGAATGGGACGTTTTCTGATGAAAGAATGGTTATTGTATAGTAGTACTGATATGGTCAATTGGACTGATCATGGTGCAGTAGCCTCCCTGAAAAATTTCGAATGGACAGAAAATAAGGAAAACGGTGCATGGGCGCCTCATTGTATTGAGCGTAACGGTAAATTCTATCTCTATTGTCCTACACCAGGCGGAACGGGTATGGGTGTATTGGTAGCCGATTCCCCTTTCGGCCCCTTCAAAGACCCGATCGGAAAACCTTTGGTTATGAATAGCTGTGAGGATATCGATCCGGCTATTCTTATTGACGACGACGGACAAGCCTATATGTATTGGGGAAATCCTAATCTTTGGTATGCGAAACTCAATGAAGATATGGTTACCATTTCCGGAGATATCGTGAAAGATCCATTGGTACGCAAAGAACAGGGTAAAATAGATCAGTACCATTACCAAGAAGGACCCTGGGCTTATAAACGCAACGGACACTACTATATGGCTTACGCCAGTACCTGTTGTCCTGAAGGGATAGGCTATGCTATGGGCAAAAGTGCGATTGGTCCATGGAAGTTTAAAGGACATATCATGCAGCCCGATCGCAGAGCAAGTGGCAATCATCCAGGCATTATTGATTATAAAGGGAAGACCTATATGTTTGGGTTCAATTTCCTATTGAATTTCCGGCAAACTGAAAAACACCATGAGCGGCGTTCTGTATGTGTAGCGGAGATGAAGTTCAACCCCGACGGAACGATCCAAGAACTACCTTGGTGGGAAGAAGGAACGCCGATAGACCCTGTAGGAACATTGGATCCTTACAAACGTACTGAAGCGGAAACTATTGCTTGGAGTGAGGGACTAAAAACCAAATCGAGCGCTTCGGTGGGAGTTTATGTCACCTCTGTCCATGTTAATGACTATATTCGAGTACGGGAAGTCGATTTCAAAAAAGGAGCGAAAAGCTTCGAAGTGAGTGCTGCTTCTGTTTCAGGTGGAAAAATCGAAATAAGATTGGGAAATATCGATGGCCAGTTGCTGGGCGTTTGCAATATCAATTCTACCGGTGGCGCCGAAATTTGGCAAACTTTTACCACACAAGTGAAAAAAGTTAAAGGCGTACACGATCTCTATTTTGTTTTCAAAGGAGGTAAAGGTGAATTGTTCAACTTGGACTACTGGAAGTTTAAATAATAATTATATCAGGATGTTAAGAGGAAGTAAGCTCTGCTGAGGAGCAACCTACCAACAATAAGCATCCTGACGGTATGCATTAGCGCTATTTGGGAGGCGGTCACACGCCTCTCTTTTTGTATTACTGATACGGTCTGATATGGCTAAGAAAACCTGAGCCAAAATCCTATGGTAAAACAAACTTTTCACAACGGACATCAGCGAAGCGAGCCGCAGCTCCTTTATCAGTCAAACCATGTAATGAGAGTTACAGACTTATTTGAGCGGACGTCAAAGCCACAATAATTATGTAGTATTTCTCTCAAAAGAAAGCTGTTTTACTATTAGGTCTCTCATCCCTATCAAAGAGAGTATTTCCAAGATGTCAGCTCTCGGAACATATATTCTTTCCAACGAACCGGAACGTAACTCATGGACGAGTTTGTTGCAATCCTTAATATCGGTCTTACGCAGCTTCTCTTTGCTCATTGTCGGAACATCCGCAGTATTGATCACTATGTTATTGATACCCAAATCCGTCAATCTCTCGTGTATCTAGAAGCTGCAGAAACCGGCTTCATAAATTGAGAAGTATGTGGCACCAAGATAATCGCTTACCCAATATTTGTGTAACGCTTCCGGTTCCGGGTCTTGTCCAAATCTCCTCATTACAGAATGTTCTGATAAGATTACTACCGATCAACTCTTCAGGTAGGCATCAATTCCTACGTAAATATTTTGTCCACTAAAATCTAATGTGTTACTTTGTACATGTTTCATAAGCTATATCGTTTTTAGTTAATGATGTTTTCGTTACATACAAAATTGACTATAATGGTATAGCTTTTTTAGTACTATCTTACCTTATCTGTCACTTCCGATTTTAAACATAGGAACTGTTTTGAAAACATATTTATGTTTTCAGGTTTCTTCTATTCATAACCTCCTTTTTTATACTATGCTTTCTATAGACTGAAAGAGACTAGCTCTTTCTTAAAAAGTAATAAATCCTTTCAGGAGTTTTTCATTCTCATCATTTCTTTTTGCCCTTTCTTCAAATTTATTGTAACTTTGTAATTTAATGAATAACACGACAATTTATACTATGTTAGTAACATGAAAAAAATATTTGCTTTACTGTTGATGTGTGCAACCGCAGGGGTAAGTGCGCAAAACAAATTGTATCCCAATGAGTTTCCTCTTTCACAAGTAACCCTTCTTGAGGGAACATTGAAATCGGCTCGTGACCTGAACATCAATACACTACTCAAGTATAACTGCGATCGCTTGCTGGCTCCTTATCGCAAAGAAGCAGGACTGACGCCAAAAGCTGAATGTTATCCCAACTGGGACGGATTGGACGGACATGTGGGCGGGCATTATCTCACTGCTATGGCCATTAATGCTGCGACAGGCAATGAGGAATGTCGCAAACGTATGGAATATATCATCAAAGAAATTGCAGAATGTGCCGAGGCCAATCGCAAGAACCATCCTGAGTGGGGAGTCGGCTATATGGGCGGAATGCCTAACAGCCAGAATATCTGGAGTAATTTCAAAAAGGGAGATTTTCGCGTATATAGCGGTTCGTGGGCGCCCTTCTACAACCTTCATAAGATGTATGCAGGCTTGCGTGATGCATGGCTATATTGTGGCAATGAGCAGGCAAAGGATCTTTTTCTGCAATTCTGCGATTGGGCAATCGATGTTACATCGAACCTGTCTGACAAACAGATGGAACAGATGCTTGGCAATGAGCATGGCGGTATGAACGAAGTGCTTGCAGACGCATATGCCATTACTCACGAACAGAAATATCTCGACTGTGCAAAACGCTTTTCCCACAAGCAGCTATTCACTCCTTTGTTGCAGCGACAGGATTGTCTTGACAATCTGCATGCCAATACTCAGGTGCCTAAAGCAATCGGCTTTGAGCGCATATCGGAGCTGTCGGGCAATGAGGACTATCACATGGCAAGTTCATTCTTTTGGGATATTGTGACCGGAGAACGTAGCCTTGCCTTTGGTGGTAATAGCCGTCGCGAGCATTTTCCTGCAAAGGATGCTTGCATGGATTTTATCAATGACATTGATGGTCCGGAAAGTTGCAACACCAATAATATGCTGAAACTTACAGAGAATCTGCACCGTCGCAATCCGGAGGCTCGGTATGCCGACTACTACGAACTTGCCACATTCAATCATATACTTTCCACTCAACATCCGAAGCATGGGGGATACGTGTATTTCACGCCCGCCCGGCCTCGTCATTATCGCAATTATTCAGCTCCTAACGAGGCTATGTGGTGTTGTGTAGGTACCGGCATGGAGAATCATGGTAAGTACGGACAATTTATTTACACCCATGTTGGTGATGCTCTTTTTGTGAATCTCTATGCGGCTTCGCAACTTGATTGGAAAAAACGCGGCATTACGTTGCGACAGGAGACAACTTTCCCTTATTCTGAAAACAGTACGCTTACTATCACTGAAGGCAAGGGTGCGTTCAATCTCATGGTGCGCTATCCGGAGTGGGTACATCCGGGCGAGTTCAAGGTTAGCGTGAACGGACAGTCTGTTGACGTCATCACAGGCCCGTCGTCATACGTCAGCATCAATCGCAAGTGGAAAAAGGGGGATGTTGTGAATATCAGTTTCCCGATGCATGCATCCCTGCGTTATCTGCCCAACGAGCCACAGTATGTTGCTTTCATGTATGGGCCTATTCTTCTTGGAATGAAAACCGGAACAGAGTCGATGACTTCACTCATTGCCGATGACAGCCGCTTCGGACAGTATGCAGGCGGGCCAAAGTTGCCTATTGATAAAGCACCGATTCTCATAAACAACGATATTGCAAACATTCCGTCACAGCTAACTCCTGTGCCGGGAAAGCCGTTGCACTTCACGCTCAGTACCCGCATGGAGAATAAGATTGAAGGAGAACTGCAGCCGTTTTTCGAGATTCACGACTCCCGTTACATGATGTATTGGCTTGCCCTTACCGAAGGAAGCTATAAGCAGTATATCGACAATATTGCCAAACAAGAACAGGAACGTCAGGCGCTTGAGGCAAGTACAGTGGACAAAGTGCAGCCTGGTGAACAACAGCCGGAGACCGATCACAAAATGGAGACCGATGAGTCATATACAGGCAATACGAATAACATCTTCTATCGTGATGCCCGCAATGGACATTACTTCAGCTATCTCATGCAGACCAGTGGTTTGACCGACCTCAAACTGCGACTTAAGTATTGGGGAGTAGGCGAATGGAAAACTCATGAGTTCGATATCTATATTGATAACGTGCTTCTTTGTTCTGTCAATAACACCGGTAAATATCGTATCTCGGAGTTCAAGGCGGAAACCTATGACATACCCGCTGCCCTTCTACAGGGTAAGGAACAAGTGCGCGTCAAGTTTGTGGCTAAGCCGAACAGGCAAATAGGTGAGATATATGAGGTAAGGCTCGTTAAGCCCCGCGCGATGATTTAAAGAACAGCAGAGTGAAATCCAATCGCTACGGTATGCCTTACCATAATGAAAATCACAAGCCTATCATTATCAAACGTAGTTAAAAACATTTTACCCATGTATAGGATGTTCTGTACATGGGTATTTTAAAATGATTAAGTAAATACATCTTTGTTCACACACTTTTATTTTGTAAAAAAATGAGAAATATAACAATAATGTAATTACATGATGGATAAAAAAACTTATTTCTACTCTTTTTCTTTCCGTCGGTGAAAACAAAATGCGCCTGCCGTTGTTTATACTGCATATATGATAGCAATCATATTGTTTCAAATAAATTGCATACCGGTCCTTTGTGAAAATCATCGGTATTTGTTAAATCAAAAAGACGGTAAGAGCCAGCGGATTCCTATCGTCTTTTTAATACGTCCAGCATAAAGTGTAAGCGACTGCTCAACTACATCTTGTGTATTTGATTTTTTATTAAGATGCACTCCATTATAAGTGTATCTCAATTTTCATATTATTGTTTATCATCCTCAGACATTTTCAAATTAATAAAGGAGTAACAAAAAAGCCGGAACTTAGTCCGGCTGATTTAAACAGGTTTAATAAGGTGCTGAGAAGTTATTGAACAGGGCATATTCCGTACAATTCACCTCTACCCATAGTCTTGGAAGTCCAGTTGATCCCATCGGTAGAATAATAAATAGCCCGTATGTAGTATCCTGAGGCATTCCATATTCTTCCTACCGCAACGAACTTCCCATTTCCGCAGCAAACGGCCATTATAGTGGGGGCGTCTGATATAGTTGTTGTAGTCCAACTGATTCCATCAGTAGAATAAGCAACATCCCCATCAGTTCCCACTACAACAAACTTTTCATTTCCGTAGCAAACACCATACCACCAATTACTTCCCACATTCTTGGCAGTCCAGTTGATCCCGTCAGTGGAATAAGCAACGCCTCCATCGTTCTCAACTGCAACGAACTTTCCATTTCCGTAGCAAACGCTATTCCAATCATTGCTTCCCACATTCTTGGCAGTCCAGTTGCTTCCGTCAGTGGAATAAGCAATCACTCCATTTTCTCCCACTGCAACGAACTTTCCATTTTCATAGCAGACGGCCCTCAAATTTCTCTTTCCCGGTATAGTAACTGTTGACCAGCCGGCCCCGTCATCTGAATAACGAACATTTCCTCCCGTTCCCACTGCAATAAAATTTCCATTTCCATAACAAATTCCCGATAAGTCATTAAATCCTGAGGTTGCTGTCCAATTGATTCCATCAATAGAGCAGGCTGCACTGTTACTGTCTCCCACTGTTACATATCTCCCGTTTCCATAAGTGACTGCATTCCAATCATTACTTCCTATATTTGCCATATTATTGTCTCCTACAATTATAAATTCATTGTTCCAATTAATTATCCCATCTGTCGATATTGACTCTTGTGGTTCTTTGGGTTGATCTGTTGGTGGAATAACAGGTTCATCCGAAATAACCGGTTCATTTTTCTCACAGGTCATAAACACGCAAAGGCACAATACGATACAAAACAGTTTGATTTTCATGATTTTACTTTTAACTTCTACAGCTTTGATGTAAAATACCAATCATATTATATGTGATAAGCTACAAGTTTAAATAGATGAAATCAGATTTCTATCCTTTCAATATAACCGTTGCTTCCACAGACGATAAACCCTGCCGGTCCTCTTTCCTGGCTGCATGTGAAAAGGATAGTGTTTCCGGATTCTTCCTGGGTAAACATATCGTATTCCGTTCTCTCATTCCCAGTATTTCTACCGACATCAAACACCACATATTCGGGTATTCCGCTTCTGTCTATGGAGTTGAAGTTATCTCCCGAATGCCATCCTATAGAAAATCCTACTGTTTCCGTTTCTCCCGAATCTTTTCCGTTGACAAGCTTTCTTTTCAGGGAAGATACGTTGACCCTTTGTGTTCCACCTGTGGCCGGAACAGACATAGAGTCAGTATCTATGAAGAAGACATATTCCCATGTGATTACACCTGCTTCCTGAGACACCGCCACTTCATTCCTGCCTTCTCCATGGGATGCGGTAACGACAACGCTTCTTTCCTCTCCTGTATTCTCTACCGCTGTCAGTATGTTTTCCGATAACGACCAGCCGTTACTATGTGCGGGTATACTGAAAAACGGTGTTCCGGAACCGTCTATGTCTTCCTTACTGCCTGAGTCCCATTCCCTGATACCTTTCCTTTCCGCTGTTCCCGACAATAAGGATGTACCGCCTCTTGCACCTATTCTTACAGGGTCGGCCGATATGTTGACGGTCCAATTCTCCCAAGAATCCGAATAAGAGTTAGCAGCCTGATAAACATCAGCCCTACCAGAAGTACCAGTCTTACCGTTTAAGGTTACTGATAAGGTTACAGTGGCTACAGTGGTCCGACTTGAAGCGGTTGTTCCTTTAGAAGGTGCTGTAGTAGCTCCTTTAGAAGGGTCTGTTGTGCCCGTCCCGGAATTAGGCGCCTTAGTAAAAGTCAGTAAGCCGCCGGAAGTAACAGTTGTGGTTTTTCCAGATACCCAATGAACAACCTGACTATAAGAATAAGTAGGCATAGTGGCTGAAGCTCCAGACGCCGGAATATCTGAATTATAAACCAAGGAAACTGTTGGATTTGCATAAGAACTGATAGAATCTGCATTTTGTTTGTGAGTTGCAGCAGCTGTTTTCTTAGGATCAGAACCGAAAGATTCAGACTGGGTCCATGTAATGGTACCGCTTGGCTGTGTTGATCCGGTATTTGCTCCATAACTGATAGTATCACTTGCGGCGCTCCATGTTCCGGAACCTGCCGTTTGATTGTTACTGGAGCTATAGGCTACGTTTGTCTGTGACCCTTCTACATAGATACGGTTTCCCGCATTACTGTAACTGTACTGTCTCTTATACGAGGTCACTGTGAATTTCTGTGATCCTCCCGCCGCGGATATGGTAGCTGTCGCAGGAGTTACAGAGAAAGTATATTCCCAGTCAAGACGCTCTATGTGGTCTTCGGGAACCAGCTGGTCGGCCGCATAGGTATAACCCTTCTTTATATGCAGACCGGCCGCTTCGATCTGGCTTCTTGTGGGGCACATCATAGTGTCTCCGGTAAAGGCTCCGGGAAGCAATGTGTTACAGAAGTCCTTTGTCGCTATTCTGAAATATTGTGCCATTATATATTATAATTCTAATTTAACCTGATAATAGGACTATAATGTATCATCATCCGGGGTATTGCCACAGCGGATATTCTTATGGTTACCGCCGTTAAAAGGATTAAGAAAACCGTCATGTTCCTCACACAACGGTTTTCGATACACACTATAGTCCGGAATTTACTTCATTCCGTATTCTCACTATCCTATTTGGACTCTTAAGATGACGGATACCGGGCTTATATCCAGGGAGGCGTTCTTTATCCTGCTTGCCCCGAGAATTTTAGCACTCTTGCAGTATGCATCCAGAAAGTCGGTCCGGCTTATATGATAGGGATAGCCGAATCCCGGAACGGGAAGTGTGGGGAAAGGGACAGGCATCATAAAACCCTCGTATTCATGGGCGGTCATCATGAAGGCATCCGCATCCATTATGTCTTTCGTCGGATCTGCATTATAGGAACTGTAATCAAATCCCCTGTGGAAGGACATGGCAACCGCATTGCCGATTGTGTACAGCTCGAATCTGACTCTATCCTTACCAATTGCACTGTCCAAATACTCCTGCACCGAAGCTTCAACCGTATCCTTGTCCATTACCAGAAGGTCATACACCTTGCCAGCTATGAATATTTTCTTATCTATTTGAGTGTTGTTATTTTTCATACTATTTTTATAAATGTTTCTGGTTTAATAAATTACTATAATTTACGTTGTGATGATAAGGAACACAACGGTCCGTCATATCGGTCATTGTTCCCCCACGCCCTATTTCAGTTTATCCAATCCACTACAGTCTCTCCCTTATATCCCTTTTCTCATACAAACCAGGCATAGGCGATTGCATTTCCGTTGTTTGGGATGGCTGTAAAATCTCCATCTTTGGCAACAGAAGCGCGGGAAGAAAAGACATGGATTTTTCGTGGCGGATTGTCCCGGAAGAACGGTTTACGCCTTTTTCCCTCCAGGAATGTCAGTTTCAGGAACACGGCAATCTTAGTTCCTTCATCGAATATATCCAAGGCTTTCTCTATAAATTCCAGGGCTATTTTATAAGGTGGGTTGGTAATGATAGCCCCATGAAAATTTTTCGGTAGCTTTCAGGAAATCAACACCACCGATACTATAGCCCCGGTCTATAAGGTCAGTAGAATACACCTTTTTTGCCAAGTTCTATCTTTCGTAGCTTTAGAATATTATCTGCATTAAGATCCTGTCCGAATAGCATCTCAGGCCGATATGTTCCACTGTCTGCCCTATCTCTTCAAACAGCTGGAATTTATAGAACCTGATGAAGCTTGTGATGCCAGTATAGAAATTCTTCCCGGCAAAACTCAAGGGATAAATCATCGGGTATCCTCCAACTTGTTGTGGCTGGAATGCGCCTATTCCCACCCCGGTTATCAAGGCCATGTCCGCATCAAAAATGATCGGTTTGTCGGGATCATAGTTGAAGTCCCTGACAAAGAACATTCTGACCTCCTTCTCGCTGATCTCCTTGATCCTGAACTGTGCCATCCCGGAAGTGTTCTCGTCCAATGATTCCTGTACCCGTGATTCCATTTCTTCAATGCTCATATTTGTATTGAGCACTTCTCCGTTTGCTATAAAATAATTTTTCATAATGATTTAGGTTTGGATTTCTGTGATGTGATTGTTAATGTTATGCCCAATTCCCTTTTCAGATAAGAGACAAGGCCGGAATAGGCGTCAATCCGTTTTCTTTCCCTATGTATGATTGATAAAGCCTCTTGTAGGGTCAGATTGATGCAGAGACCGGTTTTAAAAGCGTCTCCATATTTCTGTCGGAGCGCTTCTATGTCTCTTTGGTATTTTTCAGGGATAGGTTTGGATGATACTGCTTTTTCGGTGACATCAGGTGCGGTAACAGTTTCCTGACGATTGGGCATAGGCTCCCGCTCAACTCCCAATATTTTATTGATTAGATTTTCAAACATGTTGCTGTGTGCCATTTATGTTTCAGTTATTAGGCGTTGGGCCGGTAGGAATGGCAAAAACGCGATTTGGAAAAAGGAGAAGAAAAAAATAAAAAGGGCGCCGTCAATCACCTGGTCATTCCCTTTGCCTTTTCCCAGCTATGGCAATTTATATCCCAGATGTTTGTTTCGGCGCTCTTTCTTTGTGAGCATTGTTTCTTCGGTAATAAGGTTTTGGGAAATATCGGACGGAGAGAGACTGTACACCTTATCATATAATAGCGCGCCAAACATGAAAAACGCGCGTCATTTCCAGCCATGCCCTAATCTGTGTATAAGTTCTTTTCAGTTTTCAGTCATGGAAAGGATGGCGGAACAGTGGAGGTTTTGTCATCCTTCCTTCATTAGTATCAAAAAGGCGGTCTGAAAGCGGGAGATTTTTATACGTGTAAAAGTTAAATCAATGTACAACTCAAAACTGTAATAAAATGATGACTGAAAAATTAGAACCTGATGAAAAAACTATCGCTTCCCTTAACGCCAGTCTTGAGAAATGCTGGAATGATGCGGAAAATCCATTGCCGTACATACCTCTTGTTGTGCCACCCATAGAAGTGCCGGAATTCAACCTCTTCGGCAACGGGAAAGAATGGCATACGGAAAAGAAGGATGAATACACGACACCTGCAACACCTGCATCCACACCCAGAGATACACTACAGGCAGACGGAGCGGACGAACTTGACTTTATAATGGGACAATCCTTAAACAATATGATGATGGAAGAGCAACGGAAACCAGTACCGGAGATATTATGGGGAGGTGACGGGAATGGTAACGCGCTATGGTTCGAGAATGAGTTCGCCATCCTTTTCGGGCGGACAAATACGGGCAAGAGCCTCTATGCGGTCCAGATAGCGGAGCATATAAGCGGGCGACTGGGGAAAACCGTATTATACCTCGACCTTGAACTCTCCATGAAGCAGTTCCAGGAGAGATATACCTCAAAGGACGGTGAACTGCATGTATGGCCCGAAAATCTCCACCGCCCGGATCTAAGCATGATCGGAGACGGCCTCTATGATTCGGACAAGTTCCTGCCGTTGATAAGGAGGATGATGGTCAGGGTGAACGCAAAGGTACTGATCCTTGACAACCTCACCTTTCTTGTCAATAACGGGGGAATGAAGGCGGAGGATGTGAAGCCTATCTGCCAGGAGTTCTGTAGCTGGGCGAAGGAAGGCTATTCGATTCTCGTGGTCAACCATACCCCGAAGATTCAGCCGTTCACCACTCTCGACATCAACCACTGTTTGGGCTCAAGCATGCTCACCAACTTCGTACAGTCGGTCTTCGCCATAGGAACGGACAGCAACAATCCCTCGACGGGCAGATATGTGAAACAGCTCAAGAGCAGGAACGGCAGGATAGTATGGGACGGGAACCATGTGATACCTTATGTGATTGACAAGACGCTCGATCCTACAATGCTCCGTTTCATACAGCCTCTTTATTTACTTGTGTAAAATTGTTATGGGTATAGCCAGTTATTATGCTTGTTGCGATTGTTATGTTATCAGCTTTAGTACAGTACATCTGATAATGTATAGGGGAAAGGCTCTTTTATGTAATAAAAAGTATGTAAGTCTGATAGTTACTTAGGCCATATATACTTTAGTAGAAACTATGGCATAACATTTTCCGCAATACTCATTGGCTTCGGGAATGACCATTCAAAGATTTCACATTGAATTAATAAAAATAACCGGAGTAGGATTATGATTTCCTTCTCCGGTTATAATGAGAGTAAAAGTAAAGAAAACACTTTATTGTAATAGGGCGAGATTATACTAAATTATATATCAAAGACTTTACCTATTTTTACCTTTCAACCTATTAATTGTCTTGACGATTTCGTTCATTACCTTTTTCTTAGAAGTTTGGAATGTTTCAAGTTCCTTAATAATGCTTGTCTTATCATGATATAAATTATACCAACCTAATGTTTCGGCAGCCGCTATACGAAGTTCTTCTTCTTGGCTTTCATTTTTGATAATATTCAGTAATGGATCAATGGCTTTAGTGATAGGTTTATTTCGGAACCTACTTATTTCGCTTTGTATCTGTTTGGTAGTGCTTTCCGGATTGCCAATAAGTGCAAAATCCCTTTCAAGTCCTTTCTTTTGGCGAGGAAAGTATTCCAACAATTCATTCACATAGGAAGAATCGTAGAAAGACCAATCGGCAGCCTGTTTTTTCAATTCATTCAAAGCCATATCATGGTCGAATGTATTGATAGCACTAAAAATTCTGAAACGATGGCGGTTTTCATGTCCGCGCAACAGATAGCTTTCTATCCATGCCGGCAACAATTCCGGATTGCAGTTCTTTTCAACATATTCCACCGCATAGCGACGGATCAGCTCATAACTGTCATTCATGGCTGTCTGCAATACATCGGCAACTTCTGTCGGATAGTTCAAAGCTAATAGGCGTAATGCTTCTAACCGCACTACGAAATAGTTCGATTCGTAGTAACTTTTCTTCAGTAGCTCGACGAGCCCACTATAATTTGCCATTGACAATTGGCGGAGCGCCATTGCCTGCATGTCAGCCATAGGGGAATTCAGCTGTTTTTTCCAGA
>ERZ836358.85-NODE-85-length-115951-cov-25.282986_pt1 | contig 115951 bp, 106 predicted proteins | sample MGYA00519942_ERZ836358 | MGnify/ENA primary metagenome ERZ836358 (study PRJEB31850, sample SAMEA3708798) | human gut metagenome | biome: human gut; feature: human-associated habitat; material: faeces | place: China | collected 2014 ...
GATCAGAAAAGAGAAAGAAGAACTGCTGATTGCCAAACGGACGGTTGAAACGATTCTGAATATCGACAGACAGAAAGAGCAGGAAAAAGAAAAAGAGAAGGAGGAAAAGAAGAACTTCCGTTAAAGCAAAAAGCCACGGTCTGCACTCCCCTAAAGGGTGCGGATCGTGGCTACTTTTTTGTATTTTACTTTGATATAATATGCTAATCATCACCTGTCGGAAATAATCATGTCAATTCCTCGCTGCAGGGTTTCTGCGCCCATTGCTACAAAAATTACGGTAAATCCACTAACAAATCCCAATGCGCCCAACAAAGTCTTTTTGTGGTGTGCTGCCCACCGCCTGCAAAATAGGAGATATAGATGGGCAGCATAGGAAGCAGGCAGGGCGATATGAAGGTGATGATTCCCTCCAGGAAAGTTATTGCATATTGCATGAACCGCTACACCCATTTCCGAACACACCGGACAACAGCCAGCCGATAAAGCCCATATGGGCCATCGTGATGAACGGGTTAGAAGTCAGCGGACAAGCTCCTGTGGAGCATCCCACAAAGTAATAATATGCAAGGCCGACCAGAGCGCCGCCTACGGTAAATAGAATTGGCTTCAGCCATTTTTTAATATTTTCTTTCATCTCATATTCCTCCTGCTAAATATTCCTCTGCATAGTGAACAGCGGTTGCCCCATCGGCTACAGCAGTCACGACCTGCCGCAATGCCTTTGTGCGGACATCCCCAACGGCGAATACACCGGGGATGTTGGTGCAGGTACTCTCATCTGCGATAATGTATCCAGCCGGATCAATCGTAATCTGATCTTTCACCAATTCGGTGGAAGGTTTTCTTCCGACGCTGACAAACACACCGTCGCAAGCAAGTGTGCTTTCCTCTCCGGTTTTCACATTCCGAGTCCGGATACCGGTCAGCTTTTCGTTATGGAGCAGTGTGACGATCTCACTGTCCCAGAGGAATTCTACATTTTCCGTTTTCATCAAAGGCTCATGGTAGATCTTTGTTGCTTTTAAGGTATCTCTCCGGTGAACGACGATGACTTTTTTGCAGATACGGGAGAGGATAAGGGCATCCGCCGCAGCGGTATTGCCACCTCCTGCGATTACAACCGTTTTGTTCCGATAGAACATTCCGTCACAGGCTGCGCAGTAGTGGACACCTTTGCCGATTAACTCCTGTTCACCATCAACACCCAGCTCTCTGGGGCCAGCTCCGGTAGCGAGCACAATGGTCTTTGCGTACATAGGGCCTTCGCTGGTCACCGCTTTCTTTATAGAACCGGACAATTCCAGGGACAGCACCTCAGTCAGCTTGGTTTCCACTCCAAATCGTTCCGTTCCTCGCTTCATCTTTTCTCCCAGGGAGAGACCGTCGATGCCATCCTCGAAGCCGGGATAGTTGTCGATTTGTTCGGTCAGAGCCATCTGCCCGCCGGCAGACAGCTTTTCTAAAACCACAGTGTCCATTCCGGCTCTTGCAGCATAAAGGGCTGCGGTATAGCCGCCGGGACCGCCACCTACAACGATCATGTCATAGATATGCTGCGCATTATTTACTTCCTGAGTCCGGTGCTGTAAGGTTTCCTCAATAAAAGCCACCAGATGCGTTCTGGATTCCGGAGCGACGATAGAGCCAAGAGCCTGTCCGTTGTGATAGATCAGTAGAGTAGGGACAACTTCAATAGCCTCGGCCTCAGCCAATTCCGGCTCATCATCAATGTTGACAGCAGTGAATACCAGCGTATCCTTATATTCCTCAGCAACGCTTTCCAATGCTGGAGCCAGACGGCGGCAATATACGCACCAAGGGGCTGAAAACTCCACCAGAACAGTCTTTCCGCTATGCACCATTTCTTCAAATTGATTTCTATTGATATTGATAACTGCCATATTGCCAGCTCCTTTCTTTTGTTTGATTATAGTATAGCCAATCTAAAATAATATTTCGGTGATAATATCACATAAAATAGTGCGACATTGCTGCCGCACTAAACTTTTTTGTTATTAAGTAACTCGAGGATATGTTCACTGGAATGGATGATTTGAGACTGTTTATCTTTTATGGATGTTTTTCTTATCTCCTCCAGCGAGAGAGAAGCATATAAATGAACCGTGTTTGCTTCCTGTCTAAGAGAATCGTTATACTGTTCAGCTACAAGATATTGTTTCTCAAGAATACTAATTTTATTTTGGAGGTCACAAATCTGCTGTTGAAGCGACATCACTTTTTTCTTTTGAATATAGAGGAAAGAAGTAAGAAGCAGCAGGATGATTGAAATGATAAGAATAATCATTCTTATTACTTTCCCTCCTTTATGAAAAGATAAGTCTTAACTGCATTACGGAGCGTTTCTGGTAGAACGGGAACAGGCAAGATGATCACCTTACCCGTATTCTTTTCAATCGTTATTTCTGATTCCGGTTGATTGGACAGAAGAATTACGGGTGTCCTTTTATCCGCCCGCCATGGCTGATCCGGCTGTTTTGTCAGAGCTTCTGTAACAACCCAAAGCATAGGCTTTTTCTTTCCAAGCTTTTTTCTTGCAGCTTCCGGGGTTTCAAATACAAGGATATGTTTGGATAAGTTCTGCAGTACCAGTCTCAGTCCGTTCCCATAGGCTGAATCACTGCACATAATGGCAATCGTGGCATTTGATTGATCATCCTGTGATGCCTTTATAAAATCAAGAACTGGCGTATTATAAAGGTTGAAATCTTTTTCTGTATGTTCTGCTTCATAATAAGCTCTGACCGCTCGACACATTCTTCGGCAAAACTGTTCAATATCAATACGGATGTCCGTGAGGCTGTTGTCAGAACTTATTCTATCCAGTTGGCAAACGGAAGTTCCGCAATTCACACCCAAGTGAAAACGAATCGAAGTATTGTCGTCAGTATTTGCAAAGCCCTTGTTCTGGTGCAGGTATTCACATCGAAGCTGCCAGCATCGTTCTCCGCAGATATAGGACGAGATATCTTGCGCAGAGACTTTAAAGAAAGGTGCTGCGTATGTATCAAACCAACGAATATATTGATTTCCTACATCACGAGTTGGTCTCTGGTTTCTGTCCAGAACAGCACGTCCATCCCGATAACGCTTTACAATTTCTGGGAAAGCAATCCCGCCACAAATATCAGGTAAAGTCAGCGCCAATGCCAAAGCAGATTGCCAGCGTCCATCCTCAATGTTCAGTTCTACTTCCTCTATGCGATGTAAAAAGGTAAAGCTGGCATTGTCTTGACTCATAGGTATCCTCCTGTAAAAAATCCGCCTGCCGGAAAACCGACAGGCGGCATACTGCCTTTTATACTTCCATCATCTATAGGCTATAGTGATTAAAGAACCAAAGAAGGAGCAGAGTAAACCCGTGCTGCCAATTCTTGATTGAGCATATACAAGCTCTTGGGATCGGAGCCAAAGAGTTCAATTTTGGAAATCAAATTCTTTGCATTGGTTTCTTCTTCACCTTGTTCTTTCACAAACCAATCGAGGAACTGCATGGTACGGAAATCCTTTGCTTCGTAAGCATCACTATAGATATCATTAATCAGCGAGGTCACATATTTTTCGTGCTCAAGACCTGCCTTCAAAACATCCATATGGCAAGCTGCATTCAGATCAGGCTTGTCAATGGCTTCAAACGTTACCTTCTGGTTTTCGTTTTGCAGGTACTGATAGAAAAGCATGGCGTGGTCACGCTCTTCCTGAGCCTGAATTTTATACCAGTTGGCAAAGCCGTCAAGCCCGACTTCCTCGAAATAGTTTGAAAAATTGAGATAAAGGTATGCGGAATAGAATTCCGTATTTATCTGTTGATTGATAAGCGCATGTACTTTTTCGTTCATTTGCAAGAACCTCCATGTTAAATTTCAGTTTTCCACAGGCCGTGGAGGTTGCAATAAGCATAGACAGCTACTGCTTTATCGTCTCCCAGGGAGAAGGTGACATGGGGTTCGTCACCGGGCTTCAAAACCTTACGCTGACCACCGTTTTCAGTCTGGACATAGACCCACTCGATGAAATGCTCCGGAAGCATAGGATGATCTACAGAACCCACATTGACATGGATTGCACCATCTTCAACAGTAACAGCAGGCAGATGCTTTTCGCCGCTGGCTTCTACGGTGTTAGGCTCGAGAGCCTCCATTTTCTGACCACAACACATCATGGGAACACCTGCGTCGTGAATCATACAAACCAGATTGCCGCAATGACGGCAGATATAAAACTTTGCACTCATTTTAATTTTCTCCATTTTTTCATTGTCCACATGGGGCTTTTCAAGGACCTCCTGGGACGCTGTTTTTTCTTCTTTGGGTTTGAAAGCGTCTTTGCCTGCTTTACAGACAGGACACTTCCAATCGGCAGGTAGGTCTTCCCACTTGCCACCGACAGCTTCATCGTGAATATATCCACAAATGCTGCAAACATATTGGTTCATAGGTTTTACCGCCTCCTTTATCTATATTTTATCAAATCACGACACATATTCCGTGACTTAATCACCTATTTCAGTCGCAGGAGTGATGGCCGCAGCCGTGGGAACCGCAAGAGTGACCTTCCCCATGGTGGTCGTGATGATCACACCGGACATTGGGGTTGAAGTCCAGTTTGCCTGCTACCAGTGCTTCTGCTGCTGCATCAGCGTTGCCGGAAACACCACCATAAAGCCGGATACCCACATCGCTCAGTGCCATCTGCGCACCGCCGCCAATACCGCCGCAGATCAGGGCATCTACCTTCAGGGTGCTCAGAAATCCTGCCAGCGCACCATGGCCACTGCCGCCCGCATCCACAACCTCAGACGAAATGATATTTCCATCTTCCACATCAAAGATTTTGAACTGTTCGGTGTGACCGAAGTGCTGAAAGATTTCTCCGTTTTCGTAAGTGACTGCGATTCTCATAATATGATCTCCTTTCGGTTTTTTGTACATCGGATGGATTTTTTGCTGATAGCAATTTCTGCACCCGTAGGCTACGCTGTTACCGCTGCAGAGTGTAAAATCCCCTCCCTCGATTCGCAGAGGAAGTCCCTCAACCAGCGTATCGGCCAGTTTTTTGCGGGCAGCTGCATAAATCTGCTGAACCGTTGTTCTGGCAATATGCATATACTCTCCGCATTGCTCTTGAGAAAAACCTTCACGGTCAATCAGACGAATAGCTTCATACTCATCCACATTCAGGACAATGGGAGTCAGTTCCTCGCCGCCACGAACCGGAACAAAACCATCATTATCTGGCAGACAACATACTTTTCTACATTTTCTCGGTCTTGGCATAGATTCACCTCCATATTATTTGCGGCATATGCCATTTATACGATCATTGTACATCTCCCTTTCTCATATGTCAACGGAGTTATTGACATATGCTATAAATTATTTTATACTATGTGTATTCAAGGAGGTGTACCCATGGATTTTTCATCTTATTTTCCAATTTGGAACAAACTGACACCGACCCAGCAGCAGATTTTGGAGCGAAATGCAGTTTTACGAAAAGTGGACAAAGGGACTGTAATTCACAACGGAACTGTGGAGTGTACCGGTCTTCTGCTGGTAAGAAGCGGACAGCTTCGTGCCTATATTCTTTCCGATGAAGGACGGGAGATTAGCCTCTATCGTTTGTTTGATCGGGATATGTGTCTGTTCTCTGCCTCCTGCATCATGCGCTCTATTCAGTTTGAAATCACGATTGAGGCGGAAAAAGATACGGAACTGTGGGTGATCCCCTCTGAGATTTACAAGAGCATTATGGAAGAATCTGCACCGGTTGCAAACTACACCAACGAACTGATGGCAAGTCGGTTTTCCGATGTAATGTGGCTTATGGAACAGATTATGTGGAAAAGCCTTGATAAACGGGTAGCCGCTTTTTTACTTGAGGAATCTACCATTGAAAACACAAGCGAATTAAAAATCACCCATGAAATCATTGCCAACCACCTCGGCTCTCACCGGGAAGTCATCACCCGGATGCTGCGGTATTTCCAGAGCGAGGGCATGGTCAAACTGTCCCGTGGTACTGTGACCATCACAGACGAAGAAAAGCTCCGGGGACTGAGCGAATAATGAAATCGTTGCGAAATCGCCACCGGCATGTATGTACCGATGGCGATTGTTTTATCCGTCTTTTTTGTCCTTTACCTTACAAATAAGCTGCGTCATTGTACCCATCGGGCAGTAAACGCACCAACTTCGTGGCTTATACAGTACCATCGTAATCAGTCCAAGCACGGTCGAAGTCAGCATCACGCTGTAAAAGCCAAAGGCAAACTGTGCAACGCCCGGATGGAACAGTGTCCCGTTATATGCCCAATTCCAAGGTAATTTGAATGTCCAGAGCAGTGTTACGACTTGTTTTAAGTCCTGCGCTCCTGCAAAAACCAAATAAGTATTCCAGAGCATCTGAAAAAACATCACAAAAAAGAAAATCAGGAAACCGTACCGAAACCATTTGCTTTTCATCCACCTGGGAATATCCTTTTTCCGTGATAGTCCGAAGCGTCCACCCAAGATGCCGAAGAGTTGTCCCCGTCCGCAGTAGCGGTTACAATATCCTTTTGTTCCTTTGGCTATGGAAATAATCAGTGGAACAAGAAAACAAATCAACCCCAGCCACGCAAACAGGATATTAAAGAATCCCAGTACTAAGTAGGTCAGCGATGCGATCCAGAGATAATCATACCAACGCTTTTTCTGCTTGCTCATGCCTCTGCCTCCTGAATCATAATTACGCTTGCCGGACATTCCTTTGCACACTTGCCGCACCCAACGCATTTTTCCAAATTCACCTGTGCAGCCACACCTTGCCTGATTTGAATTGCCCCAAGGGGGCAAACCTTAACACAACATCCGCAAGCAACGCAATACTCCTGATCCACGAATGCCTTTCGTTTCTTTTTGATCGCCGTCATAATAGCCCTCCCCATGTTCCCTTAACAGTTGGTATTATAGCAGAAAGCATGATATTCTTCCGTGATGACATCACCAAAGCAATACCTACCCCACATTTCCAATGATACAGGAAATGTGGGGCATTCTTATTTATCCATACCACAAGTAAACGAAGATTCCACAAGCGCACGGTCATTGATAACAGTATCGTAGAAGCGGAAACCACCTGAGAAATTGTAGGCAGCGAAACCGTTGCCCTCCAAAATGCGGCTGGCAATGTAGCTGCGCAGTCCGCTTTGGCAGATCACATAGATAGGTTTGCTCCTGTCAAGCTCGTTCAATCGCTCCCGAAGATCATCCACCGGAATGTTTAAGAAGCCGTCGATATGACCATGCCGGTATTCTCCTACGGTTCTGGTGTCAAGAAGTGTGACACTGCCGTCCATCGGCAGACTTTCCAAATCCGCAAGATGCCACTGTTTCAGTGTTCCATTTGCAATGTTGTCGATCATAAATCCAGCCATATTGACAGGATCTTTTGCCGAGGAATAGGGCGGCGCATAGGCGAGGTCTAAGTCTTTCAGCTCTACGGCTGTCATTTTTGCACGGATAGCAGTTGCTAATACGTCGATCCGCTTATCTACGCCCTCGTAGCCCACGATCTGTGCGCCCAACAGACGGTAGGTTTCCTTTTCAAAAACCACCTTCATAGTCATAACCTTGCCGCCGGGATAATATCCTGCATGGCTCATGGGTGACAGAATGACCGTATCTGCATTCAGCCCTGCATTTTTTGCATGGGTTTCGTTGATACCGGTAGACGCAGCGGTCAAATCGAACACCTTGATTACGAAGCTACCCTGACTACCCATGTATCGGCTGTCCCCACCGCAGATGTTGTCGGCAATTATGCGTCCCTGCTTATTTGCCGGTCCTGCAAGGGAGATGAGGGTATCTTCATCAATAACAAAATGCTTGACCTGAACAGCATCTCCTGCGGCGTAAATATCCGGAACAGAGGTTTCCATACGGTCATTGACCACAATGCTGCCCCTGACACCAAGTTCCAGTCCGGCTTCTTTTGCAAGATGGGTGTCCGGCGTTACACCGATGGCAAGCACTGCTATATCTCCGTGAAGAGATGTGCCATCTGAGAGCAGGACATTCACGCCACCGTCTTTTTCGATGAAGCCTTCCACCTTATGCCCCAATGCCAGGTGAATGCCATGCTTTCGGACTTCTGCGTGAATGAATGCTGCCATATCCGAATCAAATGGCATCATAAGCTGCTTTTGGCTTTGCACAATGGTCACATCCATGCCAAGCTCACGAAGATTTTCTGCAAGTTCCAAGCCGATGAAACCACCACCGGCAATTACAGCGGATTTTGGATGATTATTGTTGATATACGCTTTGATTTTGAAGGTATCTTCCACGGTACGCAGAGTGAACAACTTGTCCGCCTCCATACCGGACAGCTTCGGCTGGGTGGGCTTTGCACCGGGAGAGAGGATCAGTTTGTCATAGCCTTCTTCAAATTCCTCGCCAGTTTTCAAATTTCTTACAGAAACCGTTTTTCTATCGGGATAGATGGCGGTCACTTCATGCAACACTTTCATCATGATACGGAAACGGGAGAAGAAGCTCTCCGGGGTCTGCAAGGTCAGCTCTTCCGGATCGGTAATGGCATCACCGATATAGTATGGCAGACCACAGTTGGCATAGGAGATATATCCCGAGCGCTCAAAAACTACGATTTCTGCCTGCTCATTTAGTCTGCGAATACGGGCGGCAGCGGTAGCACCGCCAGCCACACCACCTACAATAACAACTTTCATATTAGCGTTCCACCTTTCCTGCATAAGTGGAAATTCCGCCTATGTTTTTCACATTGGTATAACCCATCTGCTGCAAAATAGCAGCTGCCTGACGGCTTCTTGCACCGCTGAGACAATGAACAAAAATGGGGGTAGCTTTATTGTCAATCACGCCAGTCACTTTGTTAATGGACTGCAAAGGAATATTTTTACTGCCGGGGATATGCCCCTGCCGGTATTCGTCAGGGGTACGAACATCCAGCAGGACTGCGCCATCCGTAACGCTATATTCTTTGACACCCTGATTGATGTCAGGGCCTTTCAGGAAATCAAAAAATCCCATTTTTGCACATCCTTACAGCATGGCGAGAATCTGAGCCTTAGGTCTGGCACCGGTGGCCTGATTTACGACTTTGCCGTTCTTCATAACCACCAGAGTGGGAATGCTCATCACACCAAACTGCATAGCCAGTTCCTGTTCCTCATCCACATTAATTTTAACAACCTTGATATCGGAGCGCTCCTCGGCAATTTCCTCTACCAGAGGAACTACCATGCGGCAAGGACCACACCAGGGAGCCCAAAAATCCATCAGGACGGGCTTGTCCGAGTTCAAAACCTCTTGATTGAAATTGTTTTTATTTACATTGATAGCAGACATATTTAAGTCCTCCTGTTTTTTTTATGGCTTTATTATATCCAGTAGTCGTTCCTTGTTCTGTGATTTTATCACTTATCGCCGGTGACTGTTTCACCGGGCCAACTTTTAATTCCGCCGATCTCAATGATATTGGTGTAGCCCAGTTTCACCAGTTTTTCAGATGCCTGCTTACTCCGATTACCGCTGCGGCAGTATACCAGAATCAGCTGATCTTTATCCGGCAGCTCAGAGATATCCTCTGTGCCAATGGATTCGTTGGCAATATTGATAGCCTCGGGAATATGCTTTTCGCTATATTCCTGAGCAGTACGAACATCGAGGATGATGTATTCGGTTTCCTCCTCCATCATCGTGACAGCTTCCTCCATGGAAATCTGTCGATAGGTAGTTTCAGATGACTGGGCTCCACAACCTGTTAAAAGTAGAAGCATCATTAAAATGGGAATAAATCTTTTCATGTATAGACCTCCATATTTTGAAGATAGGGCAGCCGTTTCCAGCTGCCCTGTTTCCGATTTTTATGTTCTTGCCATGCCGTCTACGCTGAGTACAACACCTGTGATATAGGATGCTTCGTCAGATGCCAGGAACACAAATGCATTGGCAATATCCTCCGGCTGACCCAGGCGGCGCAGGGGGATCTGTTTGATGAGCGGATCAATTACTTCCTTGGGAACAGCCTTCATCATATCGGTCAGGGTAATACCGGGAGCGACTGCATTCACTCGAATACCCTTCGGACCCAATTCCCGGGCAAGGGAAACTGTCAGGCCATTGACAGCAAATTTGGATGCCGGATATGCAAAGCCACTGGGCTGGCCGTAAATGCTAACCATTGAAGAAGTGGAGAGAATAACACCGTGACCTTTTGCAATCATGCACTCACTGGCGGCTCTTGTAGCATTGAACACGCCTTTTACATTCAGATCCATAACCTTGTCAAAGGTTTCCTCCGTATACTCGGTAAAGGGAGTGCTTTCGGATACACCGGCATTGTTCACCAGAATATCAACGCAACCGTATTTTGAGGCAGCTTCTCGGAAAGCATTGCGGACAAATTCCAAATTGGACAGGTTAGGACTGATTCCCGCAACTGTTGCATCAGGGTATTTTTCTTTCAGCTGCGCAACCGCTTTATCAGCAGAACCTTGCGAGCTTGCGGTCAGGATTACCGTAGCACCTTCCTTCAAAAATTTGTCTGCGGTAGCGTAACCAATGCCACGGCTGCCTCCGGTGATAATTGCAACTTTATCTTTCAGTCTCATAAGAGTACCTCCTTGTGTTTTTGTACTCGTATTATAACCTGTTTCGGGGGTACTCTCCGTGATAAAATCACATTTTTCCAAGAAGGAATAATAGAAAAATCATTCCCGTGCATAAATAAAAAAAGTCACAGTCACGCTCCGATTTGAAGTGTAGACTGTGGCTTTTTATTTTACAGGTTCTGCACTTTCAGCCATCTTGATGATTTCGGAATCATCAAGTTTGCTTGGAGTGTATTCGAGAACATAAGTGACTTCCGGAGAATAAGTCCAACAGAGAAATGCCGTGTCATCTTTCTTGTAAAGAGCGCCCGGCCAGTCCTGAATCATCATTTCCTCACAGCTGTCCATACTGTCAACCGGGAAAAGCACTCCCAGGGCTTCTGTATGTAATCCGGTGATTTCTTCCGGGCCTCCTTCGTAAAATGTGGTTTTCAGGATACGGTAGTAGATATTGTTATCCTTGTCGTTTTGGTCTCCGTAGGTCAGAGTGGCTGCGAGTTCTGTTTTGGAGACCTTCCTTACATCTTCTCCAAGAACTTCTTCTGCGCTCTTTTCGAAACGCTCAGCAAAGAAATCGTTATCGGGCCAATTAGTGAAACCAGTGTGAAGGCTGTATTTAACTTGCTAGCTTCTTCCTTGGCAAGCTTTAGCATAAGCATTATATTCCGCTTTGTCCTCACTTCCAAGATTGATCTTTTCTCCTCTGCCGCTTTCTCTTTCCTCTTTCCCATTTTATCACCCCGTGCTGTGATTTTTTGTAAAAACATTGTATCAAATTATCCGATTGTTTTCAACCTTTTACTCATAGTTTATGTCAGCTTCCTTGCTTTATTGAACCAGTACTCCGTCCAAATCTCTAATCCCATAGGCATGAAGCACAGTGCCAGATATCCAATGGCTGTTACGATGCCAATTCCATTCAGGGGCCGCCAGATGATCCTGGGATTGTACCACATTTTGCTGGCCCCCAAAATCACGCCCATGACTGTCAGGGTAATGCAGGCAAACAGCCCAATCACAAAGGCGCGGTCCCGATTGTCAAAGCGGTAAATTGAGAAAGCCGTCCGGCCCCGCAGCAGGCTCCCACGGGAACGCATGGAATCGGATTCCAGGCCCAGGGCTGAAATCATCCAGGTAATGAGCATGGAAAAGATGCGCAGGTAATTAACAATCCGCTGAAAAATAGTTCCCTGATTGCTGCCTTTGCCAATGCCTTTTTGCGCCAGGTTGATGCGCCTTGCCTCCAGACCGATTCTGGGAATCAGGCGCAGCAAGATGGTCAAAAACAGGGACAGCAACGGGCTGATTTTCCCGAACAGGTACACCACCTTGTCCGAGGACACCACCCGGAACATGGCTTCCAGCCACATACAAACGCAAGCAAACCGCAGGCCGAGAACCGCGCCGTACACCAAACTTTCCAGGGTCATGTTGTTATCTACAAAGTTTTTTCTCAGGACGGTGACACCAAAATGATGGTAGGAACTGTAGTACAGGGCAAAGGCTGCCACCAGCAGCAGCAGGCAGAGATTAAAAATGGCGGCCCGCTTTCCCCAGCGCTTGACACTGTAGGCAAAGGCGCAGAGATAGGCAATTGCCAGAAACACCGGGTGCCGGAAAGTGGCAGAGCCATAGAGAACAGCGGCAAAGAAGATGAAATTCGCCGCCGGATGGCAGGCTTCAAACCCCATTGTCTTCCTCCGTCATGCCGTATTGCAATTTCACCCGGTCCAGCTTTTCCAACAGCGCCGGTCCGAACAGCACCATGGTCAGGGCTGTGCAAAGCCCCTGGCTGATATTCACCGGGAAACCCGACACATAGAGTGGCCAGGCCGTCTGAGCGTTGATAATGGGCAGGGTCAGAAACACCGTGCAGGTATCCAGCAGCGGGCCCACGAACAGGACACAGGCCAGAAAGCCAAAGATAGCCATTACCCAGCGCTTTTGTGGCAGTCGGCCTTTTGTGAACAGGAATCCCGCCAGCATACCGCCCGCGCCGTAGGCGAACATCTGCCAGGGCGTATAGGCTCCCTGACCGTAAAAGAAGTTGCTGGCAAACGCGGAGACAGCCCCCACCAGGAAACCCGCCTCCGGACCGAAGGCAATGCCGGACAGCATGATAATGGCGAAGATGGCCTTGAAATTGGGGATGGGGATCACCACACGGGCCGCCACCGCCAGGGCGGACAGCACCGCAATGACTACAAGCTCCCGGGCCTGGGGCTTGCGGCTTTCAAAGGCCAGGAGAAACGGAATGATGATTTCGATAATCACCAGCGTGCTGGTAAGATAGTAGGCTCTGCCGGTCAGCCGAAGCCCGAAGAACAGGGTTGCCGGAATCACCAGCAGGAAAATCAGGAGCGTGGCAATGTGAGATTTTTTCATTTTGCTGCCTCCTTGTTTTCTTTGTAGAGACGAATCACGTCTTCCGCCGTAACGGCTCCCTCAAACACATGGCGGCTCATGCGGTGGGCAGCGGTGGTATAGAAGCTGTTGGCTCCAAAGAACCGTCTGGGCGTGTCCGTGGTCAGAACTTGTCCGTCAAAGAACATGCTGACAATATCCGCGTATCGGGCGCAGAACTCCACATCGTGAGAAACCATAACAATGGTAATGCCCTGTTTCTTCAAATCCGCCAAGATTTCCGCAAAGGTTTCCTTGAAGAAGCTGTCGATACCTTTGGTAGGCTCGTCCAACAGCAGAAGCCTGGGATTTGTCAGCAGTACTTTTGCCAGGGCCGCCCGCTGCTGCTCGCCGCCGGACAGGTCGTAGGGGTGGCTGTCCAGAAGCTCCGTCACCTGGCAAAGGGCCGCGATCCGTTCAATTTCCTGCTTATCCTTGGTCATTTCCGCCAGGTCTTCCCGGACAGTCTTTTTGACAAACAGGCTCTTGGGATCCTGGGGCAGCATGGCAAGGCAGCCGTGGAATAGCTCTGACGACTTGTACTTTTCCACCGGCTTGCCAAACAGCGTCACCTTGCCCCGGTAGGGTCTGCAAACGCCGGAGATGGCCTTTAAGGTGGTGGACTTTCCCGCGCCGTTGCCGCCGAGAATTGCATAGAGGCTTCCTGCGGGTATTTCCGCACTGACACCCCGCAGAATATCCGGAGAATCCTTTTCATATCGGAACCAGAGTTCTTTTAGGACAAGGGCCGGATTTTCAATTTCTTCCGGCAAGGCGGGAGCGGGGATGGCCTTGATGCTCGGCTCCTTTGGAAATTCCTTACTCAGCCAGCTGCGCCCTTGGCGAACGGTCAGCGGGCTTTCGCCGGTGCCGCCTGCTCCATAATAAACCCGCACAGGGGTGGGCATGGCAGCGAACATGGGGTTATTCCCAGCAAACAGCAGCTGCCCCACCTTTCCGGGGGCATCGTCCGCAATCACTCTGCCCTTGTCCATGACCACCGCCCGGTCTGCATAGGGGAAAATATCCTCCAGCCGGTGCTCGGTGATGATCACCGTGGTACCCAGCTCCGTGTTGATCTTCCGCACTGTATTCAAAAAGTCCGAGGCGGCAATGGGGTCCAGCTGGCTGGTGGGCTCGTCCAGGATCAGCACCTCCGGCTGCATGGCCATGATGGAGGCCAGATTTAATAGCTGCTTCTGCCCGCCGGAAAGGGTTGCCACATCCCGGTGGAACCAATCCTGAATGCCAAAATAGCAAGCCATTTCCGCCACCCGGCCCCGCATTTCCTTCTGGTCGCAGCCCAGGCTTTCCAGCCCGAAGGCCAGCTCGTGCCAGACCTTATCCGTGACGATCTGGTCATCCGGATTCTGCATGACGAAGCCGATTTTGCCGGACTGGTCCCGGTCAGAAACCTGCTTCAAAGGAACACCATGGAAAAGAACCTCCCCGGTTCGTTTGCCGTTGGGGGTCAGGACGGTTTTCAGCTGCCGCAGAAGGGTACTCTTGCCGCTGCCGGATTTGCCGCAGAGAACCAGAAACTCCCCCTGCTCAATGGTCAGACTGACATTTTCCAGCGAATGCTTTCCCTTGGCAGAGGCATAGGAAAATGTCAAATCCTTGATCTCGAAATGTGCCATTGAATGGCCTCCTTTATGTGTAATGCGGTGGGCAGTAAGAGGAACATTCCATAGGCCAGAAGCCCCAGGAGATTCCACCCGCCAATGGGTGCAATGGACAGAATAGGTGTAAAGGCCGCGCTTTTGTCTCCGATAAATACAGCAATGCCAAAAAGGGCCGCCATCGCCGCCAGCAGGCCAAAATCCAGGCCGGTCATGCGGTAGATCATAAAGCTGGTGCGTTTGGCGGTGCCGTAGCCCCGGGAGCGCATAGAATCCGCCGTAACCACGCTGCCCTCCAAAGCCCAGGAGGTCAGCGCCCCCAGTATGGACATGCCGTCCTCCAGCTTTTCGCGGGTGGTGTCTCCCTCGGCGGCTCCTTTGCCGATGGACTTCTGCGCCCCGGCAATCTGGGCGGCTTTCCGCAAAAAGTTGGGAATCAGCCGCAGAACCATCACGAGAAGCAGCGACAGGGAGGGAATGAGATTCCCGAACAGCGCCGTAAACTTATCGCTGGTGAGAACAGCATTGTAGCACCCGAACCACAGCAACATTTCCAGGAAAATCCCGCCAATGGCCAGGCCGTAGAGCAGGGCTTCCAGGGTGTAGGGTCTGCCAAAATACCGGAACAGCACCCGCTCGCCATACTGGTTGAACAGGGGGTTGGTGAAGGTCAAAATCAGGAAAATGGGCAGCATGGCCAGAATATTTTGGATTCCCTTTCGTCCGTGGAGCAGCAGATAATAGGTTATACCGCTTAGAATGCCCATCGCCAGATAGGCCGGGTGCTGGATGACCACGGCGCAGCCGATGGCCCCGACAAAGAATGTAAAGTTCACCGCCGGATGGCAGTTTGAAAACGCGTCGTTACCCATTGTCGTCGCCCATCCAGACTTCACCCACGTCTGCTCCCAGGCCGTTGCAGGTGTAGCACCAGACGATATCATCCCCATTCTTTAAGGTGTAGGCCGAACAGCCGTAGTTTGGGAACCACTCGTTGACCTTGTACATCCAGCCAGATTCCGGGCCCACGTCAAACTCATACAGATGGTTGATGCCCTCGATATAGTAGCTTTCGTACAGAGGCGTGTAGCTGTATTCAATTTGCAGGTTCGTGGCATCGCAGACCTTTTTCAGAACTTCAAACACCGTGTCTCCCTGGGCAAAGCTCACCGTGGTCTTGGGGAGAATGGTACCGTTCTTTGGCACGAAGGGGGCCTTTTCCTCGTTTAGGTTATCGGTGTTGTTCAGGATGGTATCGCAGACGATGGTAATGGTACAAGTGTCCGTTTGCCCTTCTTCTATCAGGGTGTTGTCTTTGAGCTTTGTAATTTTGTACTGGCTGCCCAGGCCGTTGCCGGTGTTGGTTTTCAGCAGGAACGCCGCGGTCACACCGGCAATGGCAATGACCGCAATGATGAGAACCATAATCAGGTTCGCTGTTTTCCTCTTTTTCATAGTCCGCCTCATTTTCTGAAAAGCCGGACATCCGTGCTGGGGACAGCGTCGGACGGTCCGGCTTTCGTTGGGTTAATTTTGTTCTGTGGCCAAATAGCCGTTGGGATAGCAGAAGATATGGGCACCGATATTGCCCCATACTCTGTCTGTTGTCCGCACCCTGCCGTAGAACATGACCTCTTTCGGCAGCACATAGGGGCCGTAGAGGGCGCGGTCAATGGCATCGTACTGGGCCTGACCCGGCTTGGCCTCTTTTAGAAGCTTCCTGGGCACGAACTGGCTTTCATCGTTGATGAGGTTCGTCAGGGAGTTTCCAAACAGGCCGGAGGTAATTCGGTTGAGAACAACCTCTGCGATGGCCTGCTGCCCATCTTCGCATTCGCCTCTGGCTTCCACATAGATCAGCCTTGCCAAAAGCGTGGTTTCCTCGTCGGTCAGCTTCAGGCCCTCATACCGGGGCTCCACATACTCCCGGACAGGCTCCTCGTAGATAAAGGGATTTTTCGGCATGGCCGCAGGGTCCAGGATAAAGGCTCCGTCGTAGCCCCAGCAGATTTCGTCGGTGGTAAAGCCGTTTTCAAACTTGTCCGCCAGATACCAACTGCTCCGGTTGGAATTGGAGGGGTCGTATACCATGATTTTCCCGTCCGAATTGAAGCCCTTCAGCAGGATAAAATGCTGGGACTTGGTAAACAGGGACTTGCCGTTCATCAGCTGGATGACGATTTTGCCCTCCCACAGCGCCTCTTTTACGAAGTTGTAGTTCTCCGCTTCCGTCATGGGCAGGTGCAAAGCGTTTGCCATGTAGCGCAGTCGGTCCACATTGTTTTCCGCCTTGCTGCCAAACCAGCGGGCCAGCTCATCGGGGTAATACTGGTGTCCGGTCAGATAAGTTGCGGCTACCGCCATGCAGCAGACGCTGCACCCGTTTGTTTTGATGGTGCCAGAGCCGTAGAGTACGTCGCCGTACTCCTCCAATGTGTAGTCCGGGAAGAAGGGGCCATCCTCATAGACTTCTTCGTAGTCTTCCTCGTAGTCCTCCTCCGGCTCCTGCCAGTCTTCTGTCTCCTCCGGCATGGTTTCCTCCGGTTCGGATTCCTCGGCAGGCTCCTGGGTTTCTTCCGGCTCCTCGATGATTTCTTCTGTTTCTTCCGCCTCGGTGGGTTCCGCGGCAACGGTTTCTTCTTGCTGTGTCACTTCATCGGCCCAGGTTCTCAGGGAGATGGGCTGAATGAGCAGGGCTGCTGCCAGCAGTAGGCACAGGATATTTCTATTTCTCAAATGCAGCGCTCCTTGCTGGCTGAGGGTGGGTTGCCCCACCCTCAGCTTGGTTCATTTAGTCCTTCTTCTTTTTGAGCTTGGGAATGATGAGCATGATTGCAACACCCCAGCCGCAGCCACCGAAGATGCAGATTACCAGAATCCACCAGGGATAGCCGGCCTTGGCCTGCTCCACCTGGGCAGGCTCGGTGGTGGCGGGCACGGTGGGCTCGGTGGTGAGCTCTACCGGGTCGCCGCCCATGTTGATGATGTCGGTCATGTCGTAGAGGTTTGTCTTGCCGGAGAGGAAGCGGTAGTAGGCAGTCAGTGCGTAGTACGCCTGTTCGGTGCCCATGCCGTCGATCTCGCCGTCCATGACGTGCTTGAAGCCGCCGCCATTTACATAGTAGCGCAGCAGTGCATCAACCACGGAGCTTCCGTTCTTGACGAACCGGGAGTCGGTGTCCCCATCGATGCCCAGAGCGGACAGAGCGGTGAGAACCTGTGCGGTGGATTCACTGGTAGCAATGTACTTGCCGTCGCCATAGGTGGTGCTGAATCCGCCGTCATCGTCCTGCATCTCGGAAAGCCTTGCAATGGCCTTATCGATGGCCTGCTTCACAGTCGGGTCCTTCTTGTAGTAGGGGGCAAGCGCCGTCAGGGCCATGCCGGTCATGTCGGAGTCGGCACGATCCCCGGAGATGGCCCAGCCGCCGTCGGAGGTCTGCACACTCAAAATCTCGTCAATGAGGGCCTGCCGTGTGGTGGTGCCGCCGGAGGGCACGGGGTAGTTGCCGGAATTCAGTGCCAGCAGTGCCCAGATGGGGCCGTTGTTGCCCTGGTACTTGACGTACTCCAGGTCGCTGAGGCCCTGCAGCAGGTTGTAGCCGCCAACGTTGGTCACATCGCGGCCTAGTGCCGTCAGTGCCAGGATCATCCGGGAATTATCCGTAGACTTGGCCTTGTGCAGCCGTCCGGTTTCGGGGTAAATGCTGCTCTGCACATACTCCACAGCCTTCTGGTAGTAGTCCTCCACGCCGGGAACCGTCCGTCCGGACCGGGCCAGGCCGATGACCATCCATTCGCCGCCTACAGCGCCGATGCCGGGAGTGCCCAGCTTCTCCATGTAGTCGCCGGTGGAAATGTAGGGGTCGCTTACCTTACCCATGGCTTTCAGCATCGCCAGCTTGGTTTCCGCGGTGGTCAATACATCGTAGTTGTCCACCAGCAGCTTTTGCAGGTCGGTCAATGCGTCATAGGCTTTCCGGGCCGCCTGAATGTCCTTTTCGGAATCCAGGGTGACATTGGTCAGCTTCTTGATGAGGTCAATAACCTTCTGTGCCTTTTCCTTGTCCTCGGGGGTAGCCGTCAGCTGGGCGTAAGCCTTTTCCGCGTCCGTCAGCTTCTTGGTGTTGGTAACCAGACGCTTCTGGGCATCGGTCAGGCCGTCGTAGGCTTTCCGGGCCGCCTCGATGCTGGCCTTGCTCTTTTCGGTGACAGGCTCCTCAATCTTGTCGATGAGCTTGACCACCTCATCCGCTTTCAGCTGATTCCATTTCTGGGTGGCCTCCTGCAGAGTGTTGAAATTCTTTACCAATGCTTTCTGCTCCGCCGTCAGGGCGTTGTAGGCGTTCCAGGCGTTGCTGATGGCCGGGCCGCTGTTGGCGGTGACGGTGCCGATTTTGCTGATCAGGTTGTCCACATCCGTTGCCCCCGCCTGCATCAGCCGCTTGTACTCGGCCTCTGCCTTAGTAAGGGTAGCGAGATTGTTGGAACCGACCTTGTTCTTTTCAGCAGCAGTCAGCGCGTCATAAGCACTCCGGGCCGCATCGATTCTCTGCTTGCAAGCGTCCGTGTAGGTCACAGTACCGATCTTGTTGATCAGGTCAATGACCTTCTGGGCGGTGCTGGTGTCCTCGGCAGGAGCCATACCACCCTCTTCCTTGGTATAATCGTCAGTATAGTGCAAAATGATTACGTCACCCTGCTTTAGATACTTTTTTGATACACCAACTTGAGGATGAGTCCCATTAACCGTGTACATCCATCCGGAGAATTTGCCGTTGTCAAACTCACCAAGGCCGTTAATCGATTTGATGTAAATTGAGCCATACGTGCTATTGAAAGATGTATCAGCAGACAGTCCTTTCTGGTCAAATACACGCTTTAGTACATCCCACGCAGTTTCACTAGTTTTGGCTTCGATGCTCATTTCGTCAACCCAAGATGTTAGCCCCCCCATTCTGAGTCCATGAACACTCCCTGTATCGCCATGCTTTGCATCGCCTAGTACAGACACTTTTACTGTAATTACATCGGATTTTGGTTTTATGTGCAGAACAAAAGTTGTAGAGACATCCTTGTACTTTGCTGTAATTGTCACATCTCCGGGCTCGGAACTGTCAAAACCTGTAAATGTCACTTCGCTAATTGCAGGTCTTGTAACATCTCCATTGCTCCAAGTAGCTGTAACAATTATTCCGGTTTCGTCAAACTTTTCATCAGTCAGGTATTCCGTTTTATATGTTCCGGAAACAGAAATGCTCTTTACATATGCTTCAGTGCGTTTTTCAGAATAGCAGAGCTTGTCCTTATCCGCACCCAGAGGATCATCGGTTCGGTTTAGATTCTTGTAATCGACTCCAGTAATCCCCGGTAATTCTTTCGCTGTATCGAAATATATAGTTCCACTGCTAGTCTCGTGTGACTCGCAACTCGTATCTACATATTTCACAAAGCCAATGCCTTTCGGAGCACCACAAGTGTCTGAATAGTAGTTGTTTTCAACTTGATTATAAATGTTGAGAGAGTGCATATAGCCTATGACCCCACCAACATAACTACCGCTGGAATGTATCGTCCCGGTAAACGCATTATTGCTGATTTTTCCTATGCCATTTCCCCAGCATTGGGTGATATAGCGGCCTTCAGCGCCCAAAATACCACCTACATAGTCTTTACCAGAAACCGTACCCGAAACCTTACAGTCAATAATCGACACACACGGAGAATTCGGAGCTGTTACAGCATCATATCCGTTGCCCAAGATTCCGCCTGCGCTACCTTCTGACTCAATAATTCCAGTAAACGTACTGCCGACAATCGTACAATCTCCCATAGATTGTCCCTTGGCACCAACCAGTCCTCCGACTTTATTTTTACCCTTAACAGTTGCACCGCTGGAACAGTTCTTCACACTACCATTAAATTCTCCCGCAAGAGAACCAGTGGCATTTTCTCGCATTCCAGTACCAATCACAACGCCCTGTGCCACAGAGCAATCCGCAAAGCGTACAACATTCTTACCAGAGGCATACCCGCCTAAGAAGCCAGAATCTCTTATAGACGTTCCTGGCAGGATATGGCAATCAATAATATCGACCGTCTCTGGTGTATTGTTGGAATCGCCCAAGTCTCCGTAGTCAACTTCATAGCAGTCTATCAAACCGTATCCGTCAATATCATCTCCCTGAATATTCAAATTCTTAATTGTTGCCTGCCGTACATAGCCGAATAGTGGCTTTCCACCAGACGCAATGATGACAGTATGTCCATTACCATCAAGTGTTCCGGAAAACGGCCAGATATTTCTTCCATAAAGGCCATTTCCGCTTCCATCTTTCGTTGCGCCAATTGGCTTCCAAGATGCAGAAAGCTTTATATTATTTGCAAATTGGAAGTATACGCCATAATAGTTCTGTCCGTTTGCTACATTCTTACTTAACTCAACTAGATCATTTTCCGTAGAAAGTATAAACGGCTTATCAGGTGTTCCATCTCCATCCCATGGCATATCCGAAGAACTGACTATTACTCTTGCAAAATCTGAGAGTGTTTTATCGGAATCAATATTTTGCACCGTATAATACACTTCACAGCAATAATACTTCGTCCCCGGAATCGATGTTGGGGGAGAATAAGCAGATTTTGTCGCCCCCTCAATAAGCTCTATTTTTTCCCTAGTTGGTTCTTCGCTGCTATACCACTGATAGTGTGCCAATGCGGTCTTGTCATTGATCTCAACAGACAAAACAGCAGGTGTCGCTCCAAGTTTATACTGGGCTCCTACAGGCTGCGTCGTTATCACTGGTGCCACAACAGAAAGAGGAATAACTCTCCGAGCATTGATTGTTGGAGACTTTATTTTTACTCCATTGCTGGTAGCGGTACAGGTAAAATAGTAATATTGCAGCTTTGTGTAGGAGGTATCTACGGTTAAAACATTACTGTTTTCCCCTACAGGAAACTTATTTGCTCCAACGCCGCACTCCCATTGGTAGGTTACATCATCACCCGCATTTTCAAAAAATACCGATATTATCAACTTATCAAACTGCGTAACAAGGGGGATTCTGTAATCGCTTCCACTGAAGGGAACCTCCTCACCATTCAATGTGGCTGTAAAACTTTTAAAAATCAAAGGGTTATGGGGTAGCTCCGTAACTGTTAAGTGCAATTTATAGACTGTTTCAGTAATCTTAGGATCTGTATTGTCATTCACAATACGGATTTCAATATCTATACTGCCTTCTTGTTTAGGAGTCAATGTCAAAGATTCATTTGAATGCTCAGCCTGACTTGTATTGGCTGTTCCAACTTCACTAATACAAATCCTGCTTTCCGGTATTGCGCCTCCTCGAGTACTATAGCCTCCTGCTGCCAAAATTGTATATTCTGTTCCACTGATTACAGATGCCGCATACTCATTTTTCCCTGTTTTTTCAATAGTCAAACGGTTACTAGACCCGGACTCAGTAGGGTACAGCCAAAGCCTCCTTAAATCATTGTATGGCTGGAGTTTAATTGTATATTCCTTGTTCTCTTTGCCATAGCGAATCGTAAAATCAGAATACTCAAATTTTTGCGCCCAAGGATTAGCGTAGTCTCCAAGAGTAACCGTTCCACCTTCAGAGGTTACAGACTTTTCACCATAGCAATGATTCCCACCATCGCCTGTATTCCACGTTGTGTAGACAACTTCAAACTCATCTTTAATATCATCAGGTGCGGTGATAGTCAGTGTTGTGCTGTGGAATCCTATTACGGCTTGCGTGGGAGCCTCTAGGTAATATACATTATTGCCCACTGCATTCAAAATAGGCGGGTTGTCCCCTAAATCCTTGTCAGCACCAACATTATTAAATCTGAATTTGAATTTAGTCAAATCGATAGCGTCTTCAGGAACAGAAACCGAAACTTGACATTGTGCAGAATAGTTCCCATCTACGGTTTTCACAGTAATAGTAGCTACACCTTCGGACACTGCCATTACGGTACCATTCTCTACAACAGCTATTTTTTCGGCCGAGGTAGTCCATACAACCGATTTGTTAGTTGCCTCATCTGGAAAAACTGTCGTTGTAAGTGTAACACTTTCTCCAACCTCTAAACTCAAGCTGTTCTGATCTAAGGCAATTCCGGTAACAGCAATTGTCTTTGCAGTAACCGTTACTGTACATTCTGCAGAAAACTCTCCCGTCTTGGCAGTAATTATTGCGGTTCCCTCCGCAAGAGGGGTTACTACACCGTTCTCTACTGTAGCTACATTTTCCGCAGAAGAACTCCAGGTGACAGTCTTATCCGTAGCTTCTTCTGGCAAAACTGTTGCTGTTAGGGTTGCTGTTTCACCACCCGCTGTTAGCGCCAGCTCATTTCTGTCCAGAGTTATACTTGTTACCGCTACTATGCCCATGGCTGCAATCAGCGGATCATTATTGGCCTTGATTTCAATCTTGCTCCACTGTACTCGGTTTCCGGAATAGTTTACCTTTGTCAATGCTGTGCAATTGTCAAAAGCGTACTCATCCACAAGCGTAAGTGAAACAGGCAGTGTTACTTCTTCCAGTGCGGTATCCCCGGAAAATGTCATATACGGGATTTTCTCAATTCCTTCAGATACAACAACCTTTTTTAACGATAGGCATTTGTTAAAATTGCCATTTCCCATTGTAGTGACTCCGGCAGGAATCGTTACTTCTTCAATACCAGTTCCTTCAAAAGCAGCCCCGTCAATGGACGTGAGGTTTTCCCCGAAAGTAATGGTACGCAAAGACTTTACACCACTAAATGCGCTACCACCGATGCTCTTTACAGTCGTAAGGTCTACTTCTTCCAGTGCCGTTCCCATAAAGGCATACTGACCGATGTTCTCCACATTCGCAAACTGTACTGTTTTTAGATTGGTACAATCCTGAAACGCTCGAAGGCCCATGCTAAGAGCATTCGCAGTTTTTCCTCCAAGAGATGCATCAGTCAATCCAGTGCAGTTATTGAAAGCATTCCGGCCAATTACCGTAACAGCAGACAAAGTTATAGTTTTCAGAGATGTACACTTTTCAAATGCGTATTCTCCAATTTCTACAACATTTTGGAGAGCTATATTTTCCAGGTTAGCATCTTTCTGGAATGCATGTGCTCCAATTTTTCCTACCGTATCTGGCAATGTTACAGTTATCAGCTTCCCATATACACCATCAGCAAAAGCATAGTTGCCAATTGCGGTAATGCCGTCCTCCACAATAACTGTCGTAATGGAATCTCTATGACGATACCAAGGCGTAGCAGTTGCGGAACTATAATCAAACACTTCCCCGTTTCCACTAATAGTCAAGGTTCCGGAAGCAGGAGCAAATTTCCAATTTGCGTTGTTACCACATTTGCCACTATATGGATCAGCTTCATATTTTATTTCTTCGCCATTTTCATTGAGAACGTAAACATCCTTTTTGGCTGTATAGTTAAGAGCCTCCCACTCAGCTGCTGTTCCATGAAAATGTAATTCTTTATTCGCTACATTCGTATCTGTAATTGTTTTAATAGAATTAGGAAGCGGCATGGACGTAAGCTTAGCCGTACTCATAAACGCATTCTTCCCAATGCTTTCTAGTTTGCTATCGTTGGGAATACTCAGTTCAGTTAGCTTGCTGAACATGGTAAAAGCGAAATTGCCAATACGGGTAATTCCTGCCCCCAATTCAATTTTGGTGATACTGCTTCTTGCTGCTGTCCATGGTTGGGCCTTAAAATTCGCAAAATCAGAAATAGCACCGCTGCCCTCAATCTTCAGAGTTGTTCCATCCACAAACCATCTGGCAGATGTGCCGCAAGTTCCCCAAACGGTAACTACGCAGGTATCCGAAATACTGCCATCCTCTGTTCTGGCAATAATTTCAGTTGTTCCCATCGATACCGGGGTAACCTGTCCATTCTCTACCGTAGCCACGGCTGTATTTTTGCTTTCCCAGACAATATTCTTATCCGTTGCATTTTCAGGATAAACCGTTGCAATTAACGCTGCAGGCATCTCGCCAACTACAGTGGTCATTTCCTTTTGATTCAATACAATTTCGGTAACCGCAATTGCCTTCGCAGTAACCTTTACCGTGCATTCTGCAGAAAACTCTCCCGCCTTGGCAGTAATTATTGCGGTTCCCTCCGCAAGAGGAGTCACTACGCCGTTCTCTACTGTAGCTACATTTTCCGCAGAAGAACTCCAGGTGACAGTCTTATCCGTAGCTTCTTCCGGCAAAACTGTTGCTGTTAGGGTTGCTGTTTCACCACCCGCTGTTAGTGCCAGCTCATTTCTGTCCAGAGTTATGTCGGTTACCACCGTAATGCTTTGAACCGCATCATCGTCCTCCGAAGCATCCATTGCATAATTCTGCGAAACGTCATCGGCATGCTCCAGCCCATCAGGTTCATCGCTATCCGTCTCCAGATTAGAATTGCCTTCTTCTATGATGTCATTTTTTATTTTTTCAGATTCTTGGATTAAAGTATTTTCCGAAAAATTCTGCTCGCTGTCAGCAGATATAGTAAAATTTTCCGATGTAGTTTCCTCTGAATCTCCTGTATCCATTGCAAAACTATTAATCGGAATCATTGAGATGATAAGTACAACGGACAAAAGTAGCGAAATACAGCGCTTTATTTGCAAACCCATCTTTTCCTCCTACGAAAAAATACGGCGGGGCAATCCATGTGCCCCGCCGCATTTCAATCAATCAACCATGGTCTTATAGCCGTTATTTATTAATGATGGACGTCATAGATAGTATACTCGCTAAAATCAAAAATAATCTCCATGCCGTCAACGATGGTATAGTTAGTAGCATAGTTAGCCAAAGGCTCAAAAGAACCATTGGGATACTTAGCGACTACCTGCCAGCCAGAACCGTCATAGCGGTCATAGTTTACCCCATTAATTGTCAGAGCATTTTCCGTCACAGTGACAGTCGCATCAAAGCCATCTACGCTATGGATATAACCACCGGTAGCCCAGTCTCCATTGGGGCCAGTGTAGTCACTCCAACCACCGGAGCAAGAAATGCCATTTAATGCCAGAGAGAAGACAATTGCGTCAAGCACATTTACATCGTTAGACAGACTGCTAGGTGCTCCATACGCAGATCTGTAGCGCTGCAAATCATCAGAAATCGACAACCCGTCCACAGGGTACGCTTCGTAACCTGCCGCCAAGTAAGAAGCCGGATTCCCTCCGAGAAATTCTTGAGCTACAATGTTACCATTGCTGTCAAGGCCGCCCTTAGAGAACATACCCTGCGTAACATACACAGTTACAGTGGCATTATCCGTACTTGCAGCAAATGCCGGAACTGTAAAACAGATGACCAGTGCTAATGCCAAAAAGAGGGACAGTGCTTTTCTCATGTGCTTCATTTTGATTGACTCCTTTATAAAATTTTTATGTCACAGCCTTTCGACTGTTGACACCATGTTTTGTGAACACCTCTGTCGTGTCCGCAACGTTCCCCGCTTCCATTGGGGCCCACCATACAAACGGGCATCATCCCCAACCCGCTTCGTCAAGCTCCGGCCCAAAGGCCATCCCCGCACAATCCCACAGATCGGTGTCGCAGCACAACATCGATATTCACTTTCTATATGTCTCCGGGTCACGTCCCCGTTGACACCCATTCTTCCTCGCCAGGAACTCCAACTTCTGTTCCCGCCTCGGCTTATGGCATCCCTTCGGCAGCGGCAGCTTGGCCTCGGTCAATGCAATAGACCAGCAGACAAACCGCCCCGCAATATACCGCCCACCCTCAACCTCATAGGAATAGGGGGAGTGGCCCAGTGCCTCGGCGCAGGTACGAAGGTACTCCAGTATCTCATCGTCGCTCATCTTATCCCCGTGGGATTCTCCCCACCGGGCATCCCGCTCTAAGCGGGCCTGTTTCTCGGCCTGAGCGACAGCGGCCTTTTCTTGATTCACAGCCCGGATGGCTTCCCGCTTTTGTGCCTGACGCTCGTCGAATACACGGGACTGCTCTTTCATGGTTTTGCGGTAGATGCGTCTGCCCTTATCGCTGACCTTATGTGTTGGGTAGGGTAGCCCAGCAACATCTACCGCTCTGGACCATCCGCCGAACCGCTCACCGATCATAGCACCCCCGAATACCTCTCTGGGGTGGGGCGTATGCCCAAGCTCCTGGGCGCACTGCTGGAGATAGGCAATCAGCTGTTCGTCTGTGTCGTCCCGGTGGGCCGCCACGAACTCAGCGTCCTTGCGCCGCATGGCGGCGTTGGTCATTGTCTCCAGCTGCTGCTGTTTCCACCGTTGTGGATCAAAACGATAAGGCTTGTCTTTGTTACTCACACCGTGTCCCTCCATTATCAGGCGCAATGCCTCTACATTGGTGGGATCTCACGGTTTCTTTCGCGTCCAAAGATCAGTCCATGGTTTTGTAGGTCTCCTGGCTCTGTGCAGCACTGCCGCCTTCTCACTTTTCAGCAATGGCATTTTGGCAGTACCCTTGGCACATCACAGTAGCGCGTCTGCGCCGGACTTCCACCGGCTTCCCTTGTTCAGCCTGCTCTCCACAGGCCACAAAACCGATATGCAGTTTTCAGGCAAAAGGAAAAGCCACACAGGCAGACTTCTGCCAGTGTGACCGTATGTTTTCACATCCTGCCTTCCTTCACCCCATCTCAGGGATGCGCTCCGGGTTCTCACATGGTCGGTATTCTGGCTCTGCGCATCTCAGAGGCGAAAGCCTTCTTCGTCTGTATCCAGCCTTCTCAGGTTTCCCCAATGACCGGATCTCTCCAAGGATACAGGCATCTGCGCTTACAGCTACGGGTATAGCCCGGATTTCCACCGGTTCCCTAATCTCCACGCCTGAGCTTTCTCAACCGACCCAGGACATGGGACACCATGCAGCAATTGAGTTGTTAAAGTACGTTCTTTTGTGCCATACTATGTATGACGGCCAGAAGCCTGGGTCGCAGGGGACGGTTTCGTTAAGGAAAACCCTTAACGAAAGCCAGAAAGTCCACATACGTACCCATTCGTACGAGGTTATTATATCATAAGCCATATCTTTGTCAATTGAATTTGTCCCAGATTGTTAATTTTTGTACGGAATCGCAATTCAATGGACAACACAGGAACGGAAAAGCGCTAGATTTTGTGCAATTCAGCAAATGGGAACCCTTTTGTTGGATGCAACTGCCGTCAAAATCATGGTCACAGGAGGAATGCCTATGCCCAGACGAGGGGAAAATATCTATAGGCGCAAGGATGGGCGCTGGGAGGGCCGGTATATCGCAGACCGAAAGCCGGACGGTGGGGCCCTCTATCGCTCGGTTTACGGAACAACCTATGCCGACGTTCGCCAAAAGCTGGCTGTCTGCCGGGAGGAGAACCGCAAACAGCAGCTGCGCGGCTGCACTCTGACGGTAAAAGAGCTTTTGACCCATTGGCAAGCGGAGAACAGCCACATCAAGCCCACCAGCCGGGAACGCTACCGGGCGTTGATCCAGCAGCACATTGAACCTGAACTGGGTGCGCAACGGGTCTGTGACCTTACAGAAGAAAAGCTCAACAGCTTTGTGGACAGAAAGCTCAAATCCGGGCGGCTGGACGGCAAGGGCGGCTTGGCCCCCAAGACGGTCAATGATATTTGCGTCATTGTCCGTTCCGCCTTGAAGCTGGCACGGCGGAAGTTCCGATACAACGGCGAAGAAGAAATCCGCGCTCCGGCGGTTAAGCAGAGGCGGATTGAAACCTTTAGCGGGTGGGAATGCTGCCATATTTCCGCGGAGATTTTGCGAAAGCCCAGCACCGAGAACCTGGCCTATCTGCTGTGCCTGGAAACGGGAATCCGGCTGGGCGAAGTGTGTGCGCTGCAATGGTCAGACATTGATTTTTCCGGCGGAACCGTGCACATACTGCGAACGGCCTACCGTATCAATTACGGAGGCCGCACGGAGTTGGTAATTCAAGCGCCGAAAAGCGAATGCTCGGAACGGGTGATTCCATTGACGGCGAAAATGCTTTCTCTGCTTCGCCCGCTGAAAACCAGCGGCTACCTGCTCACGGGCTGCGACAGGCCAATGGAGCCGAGAACGCTGCAATACCGATTCCGGCGCTTCCTGGAGCGGCTGGAAATCCCCGTCCGGAATTTCCACATCCTGCGCCACTCCTGCGCCACACGGTGCATCGAATACGGCATGGATATCAAATCCCTCTCCGAAATCCTGGGCCACGCCGACGTGCAAACCACCCTACGGATGTATGTCCATCCCTCCATGGAATCCAAACGCAGCGCCCTGGAGCTGGCAAGCACCCTATCCGGTATCGCCTAAAAAGCCCATTCGCCGTCAGAAATCTGGTCATGGGAACTTGAAAAAGCAGGAATTACCTATGGGATTTTTGCGGGAGTATCGTCAAGGGTTTTCCTTGGCGAAAGCCTTTTTGCTTTTTTATTATACCATGGATTCATAAAACCTGTGTCGAACGGTGTCGATTGCTGAAAAATTTCGTTTTTAAGTCTATTGTGCTTACTATAAATATTATAGATTCTGTGCTTTCAATTCCATTACGGGTATACTGTCTAAAAGAATGATTACTAATTCCAAAAGGACGGAATACTATGGATTTGAAAGCAATCGGACGGCGCATCAAAATAGCCCGTGAGCAAAAGGGCCTGACGCAGGAAGCATTGGCGGAGCTGGTGGACTTAACGCCCATGCACATCAGCGTCATCGAACGAGGCTTCAAGCCCACAAAGCTGGAAACCTTTTGCAGAATTGCAAACGTCCTTGGTGTGTCCGCCGACACTCTGCTGCAGGATGTCATTGACTGCTCCGCAAATTCTGTTCCCTCTGAGCTGGACACTCTGTTAAAAGACCTGCCCGCGAAAGAGCGCCGCAAAATCTACCATTGCGTCAAAGCTTATATCGATGCCTATCACGAAAATGGCTAAACCTGCCAGCAAGCAATCAAAAGATTGCCTGCTGGTTTTCTTTTCCCATAATTCGACTGACTTCGACAAGCCTCTTTCATTATTATAATTCTATTAGAACTACTTGTAAATATGCTAAACCGAGTTTTTGCGGGAAGTTCTAAAAAAATAATGGAAAGAGGCAAACACAATGGATTTTGAAACAACATCCCCCAACGGCTCCCAGCTTCTTCAACAGCTCAAAAGCACCCTGGCACAATACGCCCCCGATTACGCACAGGAGTCGCAGCAATATGAGCAAGCCAAGGATTCCCTGCCGGACAGCACCTATTCCGATGCACTGGAAGCCCAATTCGCCGCCAAGCTGCTGTACATCGCCTACCAGGGCTTCCGGTGGAATCTGGACTGTTTTCAGCTACCAGTCAATAAGCTGCGCATCAATACCGATTACGAAGATCTCCTCCAGGAACAGCAGCTTTCCCACCTGCCGGAGGTCATTCGGCTGGAAAAGGTTCTTCACGCTGCCTATGAAGACTTTTCCCCAGCCCAACGGGAAGCCGCAGCACAAATTGGGGATTACTATGCTTATCTGGAAACTTTTGGGTTCAAAATCGTCCATTACTGGGGGTTTGCGCTGGGAAATCGAGTGCTTCCAATGCTGGTTCCCGGATTTTTCCCGGACATTTGCTTTGCCGCACAATATGCGCACATGGTAAGCAGAGATACCGACCTGCCCATGAGAGTCTTTTCCTGACGGCTATGCAACGTCAAAAAAATTTATGTCAATCTATATTTACCCTCTTGACAAAATGCAAATTCCGGTGCTATTATATCGCCAAGTTAGTTCAAACAAACGTTCTAGTATTCAAGCAAGCAGCCACAAGGGAGGTAATCGCATGGCAGCCCCATTTCTTTCCAGAGATGACATTGAACAGATTGCTCAGAAAATTCTTAGTATCTATTCCGATGCCTACGTCCCGAAGAATCATATGTTCTATACGGTTGAACCGGAACTGCTGGCAGAGGTATTAGGGATTGCAGTCGATTATCAGATGCTTTCTCTGGATGGCTCTATCCTGGGCGTGACCTCACCGGATGAACAGATGGTCTCTGTCTTCTACGATAACGAGGAATGCTATTACTATCTGGACGGCTATACGGTGCTTGTAGACTGCCGCTTACGTGATTCAGAGAAACTGGTTGGCCGTAAAAATTACTCTCTGGCCCATGAAATCGCTCACCAGGTTCTTTACAAGGCATTTCCGAATGCCTTCCACTCCGCGAACCGGCTTACATGTGACTATCGTCGCACACGTAATTCCCACAAGAAAATCAGCAATTGGGTAGAATGGCAGGCAGACGCTCTCGCCGCAGCCCTCCTGATGCCGAAGGACGCAATCCTGGATGTGATGTTTCTCACGGGACTGGGCGAGCATATTGGCACGCTGAGCAAAAAATACACCCCAAACAAGTATGAAAGCTTCTGCCGTCTGGCAGAAACTTTAGGGGCCTCCAAGTCAGCCCTGTCTTTCCGCATGGAAGACCTGGGGCTGCTGGATCGGAACCTTCTTTACAAATGATACAAGCAAAGGAGTAAAGACGTATGGAAACAAATGAAAAACAAGTAATGCGGGTTGCCGTGAAATGCAAAAATTGTACTCGAACAATCTTCTATAAGACAACCCCTCTTTCAGGCATCATTGAATTAAAATGTCCAAGATGCCAGAAGGTAGCAGCCATCAACCTTGCACACCGCCGCAGCAAAACCCCTATTTTTTACAGGCAGTGTACTTCAATACCCTCAAATTCCAGCGTTTTTTAATACCGTATCATAGCACCGAGCAACGGGGTATGCGGTCAAGCACCGCATAATGAAACACCACCAAATAGCCGGGCATGAAAGATGATGAGTAACAAAGTTACTCTATCGCTTCATGCCCGGCTTTTTTATTTTTCAAATCAAATATCTAAAGCCTGAGTGATCATCAGGGCGGAGGATACAGAAAAAGCATTCCAAATTCCGGAACGCAATTTCAGTACCCTTATTTTGCTGCGCCCAAGCGCAGCAAGAATGCTCTGATTTTTCTGTGTCCTCACTGCTCTGCACCGGCAGAAAGGAACAGAAAATGAAATTCGATCAGGAACTATTTGGCCGCAGAATCCAGGAGGCAAGAATGCGCCGGGGCATCACCCAGGAGGCTTTTGCCGAAGAAATCGACATCAGCATCAGCTATTATCAAAAGCTTGAACGTGGCGCAAGAAGCTGTTCTCTGGATATTTTGGTTCTCATTGCAGAGCACCTACATGTAACTACGGATTATCTTCTGACCGGCAAAAAGGCACAGGCAGATGAAATCAAAGCAGCCCTCATAGCCTCCTCTCAGCTGCTTGAGGAATTGGCTGCAAAAATATAAGACGCACTATTTGTGCCGGTAAAGTGGCACGGTCTGTCCGTGTTGGAAATCCGGAGCGTCCGATACAATATGCCCGTAAGGTAAATACACCATACAGGCATCTTGAAAAGTAAATACCATTCATCAGATACATTCCTGTTTAATGAGCTACCAGAGCAGTACGCCGTGACCTCCCGCAAAAGGAGCAGCGATTTCTACCGGCTCTCAAATATCGGTTTGCAACCGATACAGCGACGATATTGTGCAGGGACAATGATACTTCCGTAATTCGCGGCCCGGTCATAATGAAGGCGGGGAGGTTGGATTCCTATGGAGCAGCCCAGCAAGCTGCCGTCTGGTGACTTCCCATTTCTCAGGGCGTCGAGGACAAATATGAGAAATCGCTTTATGAATAAACATCTGCTTCAACACCCATTGGAGCAGATGCCTACATATTTTTCAAAATATGTCATCCCTTTAAGGATGAAATGAAACGAAAGAAGGCGATGCCTATGATTGTATTGATTTTTCTCACCCCAACAACACATATTCATAAAGAGAAGGAGCGTTTCTACTATGATTGCCAAACTTCGCAGGCCGGTGGCACTGCTGCTTGTGCTGCTCACGCTGTTCAGCCTTGTGCCATTTGGCTTTGCCGATGATTTCTCCACCATTCAATCTGAATCGGGGGTAGATCCTCCCACCGGAGAAACTGCTCCCATCGAAGAAGGCGCAGCCACAGAGCCACCCGCAGAAACAACGGAGCCGCTCACAGACGCACCCACTGAAGCCCCCACAGAGGCAGCCGCAGAAGAAGCCACGCAACCACCGACAGAGGATTCTTCAGAAGAAACCATCCCGGAGGATGCGGTTTTGGAAGACCAGCTTCCGGATGACCTGGATGCAGATGACCGCATTCTGGATGCCGATACCTACGCCTCCACCCAGAACAGCATTATGCTATTCGACTACGCGGACAACGGCGACTATACCACCCGGCTGAATTACCAGGTGTCCTGCACCTATCAGCCCAACGGCAGCGGCACGGTACGGACGGCTTACATTAAAAATATGGGCTGGCACTTTGCACGGTATGGCGGGGTTGCCCATGCGGATGAACCGCTGTACTGCATTGAGCCCTGGCGGAACTACGGGGCCAGCACCTCCGGCAATTCCGTTGACCGGGATGTGACCCTGTACGGCAGCGGCAGCTCCACCGGCAGCAACGTCTGGTATGCGCTGCCCTCGGCACGGCGGGAGGCCATTGGCCTGATTCTGCTCTACAGCAATCAGCAGTGGAACCTTTCCGTCAGCGTCACCACCACCAAGCGGGACAGCAATCCCAACGTTCCTCTCCGGGTGGCAACCCAGATGCTGATTTATGAAATCGTCTGCGGCCTGCGGGACCCCTACAGCTTCAACCGCAACAGCACCAACGAATGCGGCACCGCCGGGGATGTGTTCTACAACGCCGGGGCGGCCTCGCTGTCCGGCTTCACTACCTGCTATAACAATCTGGTCTGGGCCATTCAGGCAGCGAAAACCATTCCCAGCTTCTGCGGCAGTTCCAGCGGCAGTGCTCCCACCATTCAGCTCTCCGGGGATTCCGGCAGCGCTTACGATTCCAACGGGGTACTGTCTGCGTTCTCATTCAGCAATGGAAACGGCGCATCTTTCTCCAAAAGCGGCAACACCCTGTACATTACAAAGTCCAGCAATATTTCCGAGTCCACGGTATTCACCGCAACCCGTTACATCCCCTCTGCCTCCAATTCCAGTTACAATATTTGGTATATGTCCGGTTCCAGCTATCAGACGACCATTTCTCTGTACAATGCGGGAAGTGGTAGCCTCAATGGCTATTTCAAAATCAAGGCTCCCTCTCTGGGCAATATCAGCCTGACGAAAACCACGGAGGATGGGAAGAACCTTTCCGGCTGGAAGTTCGGGATTTACTCCAACGCCGCCTGCACCAACCTGGTTTCCGGCCCCTACACCACCAATTCCAGCGGCAAGCTCTCCGTAACAGGGCTGAACGCCGGAACTTATTACGTTAAGGAATTGGGCAATACGGATTCCAGCCTGGACACGCTCTACTCCTGCGCCAGCACCAATCCCCAGCAGGTCACGGTTTCCTCCGGGCAGACCGCTTCCGTTAGCTTCTACAATCGGAAAAATACCGGTAATGTAAAGCTGGTCAAGCAAACCAACACCGGCGCAAATCTTTCCGGCTGGAAAATCGGGCTGTATTATGATGCTGCCTGCACCAATCCTGTGTCTGGCTCTCCTTTCACAACGGGGGTGGATGGAACTGTGACCGTCAGCGGCTTGCGGCCTGGGACGCTATACGCCAAGGAAATCCCCACCGGCGATTCCTACTGGAGCTTCGATACCGCCGTGAAAACCGTAACGATTCAGGCGAACCAGACTTCCAGCGTGACCTTCACCAACACCCACTATGGGCGCATCCAGTTCCAGAAAACCACCAATACCGGCAATCATCTGGGGGGCTGGACATTCCGGGTCAAGGATTCCGCTGGAAAAACCGTTGGAGATTACACCACGGATGAAACCGGCTACGCCATTACCGGCAACCTCCCCCTGGGCCGTTATACCGTTGTGGAGCTTCCTACAGAGGACACCTATTGGGCCGGAGAGCTGGGATTTCACGATGTCACCGTCCGGGGTGGTCAGAACACATTGGATACCTGGCTGAATCGGGAGCAGGGCCTCGTCTGGGTCTACAAGAAGACCAACACCGGGCAGTCCGTGGAGGGTTGGCACATCACCATCTATTCGGATGCGGATTGCACCCAGGAGGTGGGCACCCTTGTGACCAACGCCGAGGGAAAGGCTGGGCACTATTTCAGCCCCGGCACCTACTACGCCAAGGAAACCGGCGATGACCAGGGCCGCTTCCAGGACGAGTATTGGATGGTGGACGAGACGGTTCAGAAAATAGAAATCCTTCCCCACCAGGATACGGAGATTACCTTCACCAATGTCCAATACGGCAAGCTGAAAATCCAGAAAACCGTGGAGGGCGACGGCAGTCTTGCCGGTTGGCAGTTCCGGGTGACGGATGCCCATGGAACTGAAATAGAGGGTTCGCCTTTTGCTTCCGGGGATGACGGAACAATTCTCACCGCCAATCTGCTTCCCGGAGAATACACGGTGGGAGAACTCTTGCCGGAGGGCAGCTTGTATCAGTGCAAAAGTGAGAATCCACAGACGGTTGCGGTCATTCAGGGGCAGACGGCAGAGGTTTCCTTTGTCAACGCCATCCGCACCGGTGCAATCACAATCGAGAAGGTTGACTTGGAGGAAAACCGTCTTGCCGGAGCAACGTTCCTTCTGGAATGGAGCGAGGACGGAGCCCTTTGGCAGCCGGTTGCCTTCTCAGAAACTGCTGTGCGTGGTGGCTGTTCCAGCACCGGATTGGCAGGCGGGCAATTGACTACCGACGAAAACGGCAGCCTCGTCTTTTCCAACCTCTATCCCGGACTGCACTATCGGCTCACCGAAGTCAAAGCCCCCGAAGGATTCAGCCTGCTGCAAAATGCAGCCTTTGAAGGTGTCCTGGGGATTGACAATTTGGAGCTTACACTTCGCGTTGTCAATGTCAGAAGCTACATGCTTCCCAAAACCGGTTCTGTGGGATTGCGGCTTTATCCCTTCTTTGCGGCGCTCCCCACGGCTGTCTGCTCCATCGGCATTGTGCTGTCTCTGATTCGTAAGAGAAAAGCATAAATGCCGCCCCCTTCTTCATGCCAGAGGCCCGTCCTCTGGCATTTCTATATACCCGTACAGCTTTTTTACAAAAGAAAGGACTATGTTATGAAACCAATCAAAAAAATCTTTGCCGCTGGACTGGCCGTTATGATGGCCCTGTCCCTGCCTTTCTCCGTCTCTGCCGCAGCGCTGGATGACGGAACGACCATTGACGAATCCCGCACCGGCTCCCTGACCATCTACAAATACGACCTGACGGGTGCCGAAAAGGACGGCGTGTGGGACAGCTCCTATGTTTCCACCGGTGCTTACGATGAAAACGGCGTAAACAATGTTCTGGGCGGCAACGCTTCTACCCTGGGCAACGGCGAAACCGGCTACGGGTACGCCATTAAGGGCATTGAGTTCAGCTTCGTAAAGGTTGCCGACATTGTACAGTTCAGCGAATCCGAAACCGACAACCGCACGGATGGTCATGTAGAGGTTCTGTATGCCGTGGACAAGGCCAAGGGTGCAGACTTTCTGAAATCCCTGGGCCTGACGGACGGAAAGAGCCGATATGAAAACGCGGATGCTCTGGACGAATCCAAGTATTTCTACCAGTCTGATGTGCTGATCTCCGCTCTCTCCACCGGTCTGACCGCCAATTCCACCACTGTCAAGAACGCCATGGAACGCTACGCCGCCGCCAACGGAACCGCCATGGCATTAACCGATTCCTACGGCAAGACCGAGGCGGAAAATCTGCCTCTGGGGCTATATCTGGTGGCAGAAACCAAGGTTCCTGAGATGGTCGTTTCCACCACAGACCCCTTCCTGGTGTCCGTCCCCATGACCTCCGTCAACGGCACCAACGCAACTGACGGCGGCACCCGCTGGATCTATGACATTACCCTGTACCCCAAGAACTTGACCGGCATTCCCTCTCTGGAAAAGACGCTGCGGGAGTCCAAGGCCGACACCGGCAAGACGGACAGCTACGCCCACACCGGCACAGCTTCCGCCGGGGACACCATCGACTACCAGATCGTTTCCACCCTGCCCAGCATTACCTCCGAGGCAACCTACCTGTCCTGCTACACCTTTATTGATACATTGTCCAAGGGATTGACCTATACCAAAGGCGACGTAACCCTGGAGCTGTTTACAGATTCCGCCTGTACTAACGCCATTACCAAATGGAGCGAACAGGATGGCAAGTTCACTGTAGATTATAGCATGACCGATGCCGGTGAATCTGTCATGACCATTGAAATGACAGAAGCCGGACTGGCAGAGCTGAATACCTCCAAAGCTGTTTATTCCGAAGCAGGCATGGTAAATTCCGGCTTCTCCGACTGCACGCTGCGTATCCGCTATACGGCTAAGATGAACAGCAACGGCAACCTGGTCTATGGCGATAAGGGCAATGATAACAGGGTTGTCCTGACCTGGAAGCGCAGTTCCCAGAATTACTACGATACTCTGGTAGATGACTGTCATGTGTTCAGCTACGGCATTGATTTGACCAAGGTATTTAACGATGGTCAGGGAAACTTCAAAAACGTAGCATTCCTCATCCAGAATAAAACCGACGGCTATTATGTAAAGGCAGCGCTGGATCAGGCTACCGGTATCTACTATGTCACAGAGCATGTGACCGACAAGAAAGATGCCACGAATTTTGTCCCTGTTACGGTAGCCGGAAAGGATGGCAAAATCGTTGTCATGGGTCTGGAGGACGATTCCTACGTCATCTCTGAGCTGAAAACCGACAACGGCTATACACTGCTGAAAAATACCATTACCGTTGATATTTCCCGCACGGATACCGCCAACTCCTGCGCGATCTACGAAAGTGATGCCCTGGGTCTGATTCAGAACGACCCTCGTTACGCGGAAAAGGTCAACAGCGCCGATGGTATCACCAACCATGCCCAGAAACACCTGGAGCACAAGCTCGTGACCGCCTCTGCCACTGTAGACGGCAAGAAGGTCACTATGCTGGAAAGCAACGGCAGCAAAAATGCGGAGGCCCCTCTGACCGTTGTCAACACCCGTGGTTTTGACCTGCCCAAGACCGGTGATCACGGAACTTGGATGTACAGCGTCGGCGGTGTACTGCTCATGACCGCTGCTGCCGGAGCAATGTTCTTTGCTCTGCGCAAGCGCAGTACCGCAGCCTAATTTCTTTCGTCCCGGAGGGAAACCTCCGGGACACTCTTCGGAGATACATAGGAGGTATTCGAGAAGTGAAACGCAAAACAACCATTCTCACCGCATCTATACTGGTTTTCTTAACTGCACTGGGAATAACCCTGTACCCGATTATTAGTAATTATGTCAACCAGAAGTACGCATCCAAAATTTATACCGAGTATGAGGAGATGATTCAAAATGTCGATGATACCAGCCTGAAGGATGCCCGCCGCCTTGCGGAGCAATACAACAACGCACTTGCTCCCGTTTCCGCCTACGAGCAGGAAAGCCTTTCAGAAGCTTCTCAAAACTACGACACACTTCTGAATATGGGCGGCAACGGGATTATGGGATATGTTGAAATTCCGTCCATACAGGTAAATCTTCCAATCTACCACGGAACCGACAGCGAAACGCTGGAACGAGGCATCGGGCATCTGCTCGGAAGCTCTCTCCCCATCGGTGGGGCCAGTACACATTCCGTCTTGTCCGGGCATTCCGGCCTTGCTGGGCAGAAAATGTTCACAGATTTACTCCAGGTAAAGGAGGGCGATGTTTTCTATCTCCGCGTTCTTGGAGAAACCCTGGCGTACCAGGTCGTCTCGCTAAATACGGTACTCCCGTATGATACGAGCTTGCTTGGCATTACACCAGGTGCTGATTTATGTACGCTGATAACCTGCACTCCGCTTGCAGTGAATACCCACAGATTGCTTGTGACCGGGGAACGCATTCCATACGAGAGTGCCCAGGAGATTCAGGCTGAAATGCAGCAGGAAACCACAGAAGTGGAATCCGCATGGGAACAGGAGTACCTGCATGGGCTTTATATTGCGCTTGCAATCGTGCTGCTGCTCATGATTATCTGCTGCGCTGTGGCCTTCTTTGGGAGAAACAAAGATGATTAGAAGAATATCCGTTTTTCTCCTGTTCCTGCTATTTCTGGCAGGATTTTTTATTACCTGCCTTCCGTATATCAACGAGCTTGTCTTTCAGATGCAGATGAAGGAAACGGTATCTGACTTCCAGCAAATCCGTGATTCTCAATCTCCGAAATCCGGTCTGGAGGATGCAAAATCTGTTTCCGAATCTGTCCCAAGCATCTACCCGGAATTGTGGAAAGCCATATCTGAATACAACCGGGGGCTCTACGAAAGCGGTCAAGAGGGCATCCACGGCCTTCGTAATCTGGAGGAATCCTGCTTCACCTTGTCCAGTTACGGAGTAGAAAGCGACGCATTCGGTGTTCTTTCCATTCCTACCCTGGGATTGGAAATGCCTATTTACCTGGGTGCTTCCAGTTACAATATGTCGCTTGGAGCAGCACAGCTTGGGCAGACCAGTATTCCCATCGGAGGCGTCAATACCAATAGCGTTATCGCCGGTCACAGAGGCTGGAATGGTGTGGATTATTTTCGCTATATTCCCAATTTGGTCATTGGTGACAAAATCCAGATTACAAACCTGTGGGAAACACTTGAGTACACCGTTACCGGCACGAAAATTATTTCTCCCAACGATGTGGAGGCAATCAAAATCCAGCCAGGGAAAGACATGATTACGCTCTTTACCTGCCATCCCTACGCTTCCGGTGGGCGGCAGCGATACCTTGTATTCTGCGAAAGAACAACCACCGACTAAATCAAAGAAAGGACGATTCCGTGATGACAAACAACTACTATTTCCCCAGAGGCAGCTTAGAAGACAGCGTCCGCAACGCCGGTTTCCCCGTGCTGATTGTAAACATTGACAACCGCCATGCCTCTGAACCTCTCAGAGAAAAGGAGCCCATGAATGTGACAAATCAGCAGAAGAAAAATGCCTCTGTCTATTGCCTGTGTCCCCGGTGCAGATCCGCGTTTTCTGACACCAACAGGTATTCCATCTCCCGTGTAGACCCCTATCAGTTTGAGAAGGATAGCTGCACATTCTGCCAGACCGGCTACGGATATGATTATCATGTGATGCCGAAGCTTCCCTCCATCAGGAGAATTGGAGGCTATTATGGATGATAAAAGAATGGCCGGTGCATATGAGATTATTCTGGCTGTACCTGTTGGCACAACGGAAATCGTTCTTGGGCATTGCCCTGATAACGAACAGTTTCCATACATGGTTGGGCACTGTACCCAAAATCCGCTATTCACTTCCTATCATTGCTGCACCTATGGAGACAGCTATTTGGAGGTTTTGAAGACCTTTGCCGACGAAACAGCAAAAGCTGTTCACTCCCTGGAGCAGGAGTTGGCCGCAGAAAAAAAGGTTTCAGACAACCAACACCCCTTTAATACGAAACGGTGCCTGAAAACCGATGGCTGTCACCTAGCTATTCCATCCGATGAATTTTTTCAAAAGGTTATCGTCATCAAGCCGAAAGTTTTGAAGCCCGAATTTCAGCTTCCAACCCGGCAGCTATATGTTTGTACCGGTGGGTTTGGTGCTTACCCCAAAAGCCGAGGCTCTGCCTGCTTCTGTACCAGCCTGTACAGCGGAAAGCACACTCGATTTGAACGAGAAGATATTCTGGCGACCATGGACATAAAAGCCGTCCCCCAATGGGCCCAGGAAAATCTACGCAAAGCACTATCCGAGGAGAAGAAACTGAACCAGAAAAAGGAGGCCGCACGATAATGGACTTTGAAATTCGGACCGCAACCCCTGCTGAACAGCAGTATTGTTATTCCCAAAGCACACAAATAGAAGGGCAAGCGGGGTGCATCGGGTATCTGCGCGCAGACTTTGGTTCAGGTGGAGATGACTTTTTCGCTTCCTGGTTTGACAGCAACCGGGAGTGGAAGAATCCAACGTTTTCAAACGAACTTGACCAGCTGATCAATACATTGCGCGGCTTTCAAACCGAATGCCTTATTTCAGGAACCACCCCCCAGAAGACGTTTCTGGTTGGCAGGACGGAGCTTTCCAATTATTGTCATGCGCATCCTGAAGGTACGATTCAAGGCTCTCCTTACCAAGAAATCGCCCTCAGAGCGGATTCTGACAAGCACGCATATATTCTCCGGCTGAATCCTAGCAAAGGCAATTACAATTTGTATTGCTACTGCTACCGCCGTGATTTCCTTGACAGCCATCTGAAAAGCGCCGAGCGGGGTATCCGCTTCATTGACCCCAAATACAAAGAGCTGTTCCGAATAGAGGACGGCGACCAGGTTCGCTATTTCACAAAAGGCGGCGAGGAGCGAAAGATAACCTGCCGCTATATCGATGATTACCACTTTGAGGCTGTCAGCCATCGGGGAAACAACCTTTACCACATCTGCGAATTTGCGGAACGGTACAGCAGAACCGGCTGCCATGACATCATCCCACTTCGCCAGTCTCTCCCGGAGAATTGCTTCAGCGCCTTAGAAACCACCGGTGAGATGATTCTCATTACCAAAGGAGAACGAGGCTATGCGCCCACAGGTGTTTTCCCGCAAGGCGCTTCCCCCAATGAGGGGGCAGCAGCCTTGAACGCTGTAAAAGGTGTTACCAAGGCGCAGGAGGCCGCCATGGTAGCCGGTTCCATGTTTGGCTGGGGAACGCCTGCCGCCGACCCGAAAAATTACGATAATCTCGGTCAGCCCCTAAAAAACAAATGCCGTTCTCACTCCGCAGAACGCTAGAAAGGGAATCCCATGAACACCACGTCTTTGGAATATCACCGTGGTGATATTTTCTATGCAAACCTTGAGCCGCATCTCGGCTGTGAACAGGGCGGTATTCGCCCCGTCCTTGTCCTGCAAAATAACGTTGGAAATAAGCACTCCAAGACGCTGATCGTGTCGGCGCTGACCAGCCGAACCGCAAGCAAAGCAAAGCTGCCAACCCATGTATTTCTGGATTACATTCCCGGAATGCAAACAAAGATTCCCTCCCTAATCCTTCTGGAGCAGATTCTCACTCTGGATAAGCGCCGTCTGCTTGGCTACATTGGAACGCTTTCCGGTTCCCAGATGGAGCGGGTAAACAAGGCTCTAAGATGCAGCCTTGAATTATGACAACTAGGCTGGGCAGTTCACTGTCCAGCTTATACATATTATTTTCAACCAATGAGGTAACTAAAATGGACTGTTCAGCAAATACATATACGCAGCTCTTTCAGAATTATCCCGATGTAGTATCCACTTTGCAGCTAAGTGAAATGCTTGGGGTCTGTGAAAGAACGGTATATCAGCTCTTAATGACCAACCAAATCAAGCACTTCCGAATTGGTCGGGCCTATCGGATACCGAAAGTGAACGTGATTGCTTTTATGGAAAGTGAAAGCACAGATTGACAAACTTGCCGGAATCCGGTTTCGATGCTACTATGTAGCCACGCAAAAGCCAATGACACCACATGACAGGAGGTTTTAACATGGTTTCGGGTCATTTACGCGAGCAAAACGGAATGTTCCAGATGGTTCTCACCTGGAAAGATTCTTCCGGAAAACGAAGAAGCAAATCCCTTAGCACAGGTCTGGCTGTAAAAGGGAATAAAAAAAGGGCAGAAAAGATGCTGCTCAAAGCCCGTTCTGAGTTTAATCCAGACAATTACATGCCCAGCACAGGGATGTTATTTACAGATTTCCTTGAAAAGTGGCTGGGGGATAAGGTGGCAGATATATCGCCTGACGAATATTCGGATTATATCTATTACGTCAGGACCAATATCGTCCCATATTTTTCCCGACACAATGCCGACATCAAGGAAATCACAGATGAAAAGCTCATTGCCTACTTTGACAATGAGCGAAACGCAAATGGTATTGGAAATAAGGCTCTTCTATCCATCAATCGGACAATTTCCATCGCATTAGACTACGCTATTTCTATTGGATGGCGAACAGACAATCCAGCCTGCAATATCAATCCTTGCCTGGTCAACACAACGCCGTTTTTTACATCCTTTTTGTGTGACTGGTTAAAAATGATGAAAACTCAGGTGGCAGTCACAACGTACAGCGCATATGCAAATGTGATGTTGAATCGGATAATTCCTTATTTTGATGAACATCACCCTAGCATTCGATTGAATGCCATTACCGCCAAGCATATTCAAGACTACTACACCTATGAGATGGAAGTAAACCATGTTTCAGCCAATACCGTAAAGCATCGACACGCGAATATTCACAAGGCTCTCTCATACGCCTATAAAACAGACATGATTCAAACAAATCCTGCTGATAAAGTAGAGCTTCCCAAAGTTGAAAAATATTCCGGGAATGTCTACAACAAAAAGCAGCTTGAAGAACTGTTCCAAGCAATCAAAGGCGACCCTGCTGAATTTGGTGTAGTAACGGCAGCATTTTATGGATTGCGGCGCAGCGAAGTAGTTGGATTAAAGTGGGATGCCGTTGATTTTGAAAAGAAGACCATTACAATCAAGCATACCATTCAGCAGACAAAGGTTGATGGTAAACTTCAAATTGTTCCCTGCGACAGAACAAAGACAAAATCCAGCTGCCGTACCCTTCCTCTTGTTGCACCTTATGAGGCAATCCTGCTTAAGATGAGAGAAAATCAGAAAGAAAACAGGAAACTCTGCGGTTCCTGTTATTGTACAGACTATCTCGACTATATCTATGTAAATGAAATTGGAGAAATCATTAAACCTGATTACCTCACAACGCATTTCAAAGCTTTTCTGGAAGAACACAATATGCCACATATTCGCTTCCACGATCTTCGCCATAGCTGTGCAACGCTTCTGTTTGCCCAGGGTGTCCCCATGAAGGAAATTCAGGCGTGGCTTGGTCACAGTACCATCGGAACAACCGCCAATATTTACACGCATCTGGACGAGAATTCCAAAATCAATTCTGCCAATGCAATTATTGGCATTTTGGAGCAAAAAAAGGACACTCAGAGCATTTCATCTCCGAGTGTCCGTTGAAAAAATGGTGCCGCTAACCGGACTCGAACCGGTACTGAGTAACCTCAGGCAGATTTTAAGTCTGCTATGTCTACCATTCCATCATAGCGGCATATGCATCCCTCAAAAACGAGGGATGGAAAGTTGGAGGGATGTTTTGGAGGGATGCTCCAAATTTCCCAAATTTCAAATTCAAAAAGCTCGCATTTCTCTAATGCTTTTCAAATTGGATGCTTGATTCGGCCCAGGGGATTTTAAGTCCCTTGTGTCTACCAGTTCCACCATGGCGGCCTGTTTCCATCCGATATCATAGCACAGAATCGAATTGCCGTCAAGGATTTTACAGCTGGTCCAGGTTTCTTGTAAAGGGCTCCAGACAGTTGTCCAGGAACCAGCGAACCTCTTCCCGGCCTGTGGCTTCCAGGGCGGACAGGGTTTGTGCAGAAGCTGTGGAAAACTCCAGGTTTCCGGCCTTCAGCTCCTCCAGGCACTTGATATGGGCGGAGAGCTTATCCGCAGCCTTGACGATGGGGTTCAGGTCCTCGTCGTTTTCCAGGACATAGCTTTCGTAGCACCCCCGCAGCTCCGGGGGGAGCATATCCAGCAGACGCTGCCCGGCCACCTGCTCCACGGCCTTATAGGCATTGCGGATTTCGGGATTGTAATACTTGATGGGTGTGGGCATATCGCCGGTCAGGATCTCCGAGGCATCGTGGTACAGCGCTGCCACGGCGCATTTGTCCGGGTCTGGACCGGGCAGGTGGAGGATCTCCCGGCGGATCAGGGCCAGGGCGTGGGCCAGCACCGCCACCTGGTGGCTGTGCTCCTGGATGTTCTCCGAGAAGCTGTTGCGCATAAGGCCCCACCGGGTGATATAGCGCATCCTGCCAAGGAGCGCATAGAATTCATTTGCCACAGGCCATTTCCTCCAACATAGGAACCAGGCAATCCACAGTCTCGCAGTACACGGTCCCGCCGATCTGGTCTTTGTCCCGGAAGCCCCACAGGACGCTGAGGCAGGGCACCCCGGCATTTTTCGCCGTGCGCACATCCACCTCACTGTCGCCTACGTAGATGCACTCCGTTACGCCAATGGCGTCCATGGCTTTCAGGACCATGGCCTTATCGGGCTTTCTGGGGCAATCCGCCGTCTCCCCCAGGGCAAAAATTCCGGGGAAATAATGCGCGCACAGGGGCTTCACCGCCGCATCCGGCTTGTTGGACACGATAGCAATGGGGTATTTCTCCTTCAAAACAGCCAGCGCCCGCTCGATTCCCGGATAGGGAGCCGTTTTGATCTGGCAGTGGGCGGGATAATAAGCCTGAAAGGCTTTCAGCACCGGCGCCGGGTCGCAGCCTTCCGGGACAGCCTGGGCAATGAGGTTTGCCGCCCCGTTGCCCACAAAACGCCGGACCTCCTCCAGCGTCCTGGCAGGGTAGCCGAAGGAAGCCAGGGCGGCGTTGGTGCTGTCTGCCAGGTCCTCTAAGGTATTCAGCAGTGTGCCGTCCAAATCAAAAAGAATGCCGATGCTCATACCAGGCCTCCGTTTTTCATAAGGCGGATATCCTCTCCGATGAAGGGGACCCGCTTGAAGCTGCCCCGGAGCCGGGAGGCGATCTGGGGCGTGTAGCGTTTGGCAATGTCGTCCGTGGTCAGGTTCGTGGAGATAATCGTGGGCTTGCCAAGCAGCAGCCGATCATTGATGATCCCGTAGAGGGCCACATTGGTGAACTGGCCGGGCATCTCCGTGCCCAGGTCATCCAGGATCAGCAGATCGCAGTGGGTATAGCTCTCGGTCTCCTGGCGGGCCTGCTCGTCATTCATGAATTTTGCCCGCTCCATCTTGGTAAACAGATGGCCCGCGGTCTCATAGGCCACGCTGTAGCCCCGGTCCGCCACGGTCCGGGCAATGCAGGCAGACAGGAAGGTCTTCCCCAGCCCCGGATTGCCGGAAAGCAGGAGATTGTCTGATTTGTCCGAGAAAAAGACGGCATAATGCTTGCATTCCCGGAAATTCTTCTCCGCCAAGGTCCGGGGGCTGACGCCGTAATTGGGGTCTGCCCGGTCGGAATAATAATCCAGCCGGAAGCTGCCAAAGCTATCCCGGCTGCCGGAGAGGATGGAGACCTCCTTCTTCTGCTCCTGACGGCACAGCTCCCGCAGGCACTCGCACATCTCCGCGCCGATGTATCCGGTGCCTCCGCACTTGTCACAGATGGGCGTCTCGTCCAGGAAGCCCTCCTCGAAGTTCTCCTCCACCAGCCGTGCACGCTCCTGCTGCAAGGCCAGATTCTTGTCCCGCACCGCTTCCAGCTCTTTCTTGCCGTCGGTGCCCGCCTGGAAGGCTGCCATAGCCGCCTGGGCCATGGTCATGCGCAGCTCCCGGTCGATCTCCCGAATCCTGGGAACCCGCTCATAGGCCTCCGCCAGGTGCTGCCGGTCCTCAGAGGCCCGGTCCTCCCTGGCCTGGGCCAGACGGTCCCGGGCGCGGCGCACCACTTCCGCACTGTATCCCATGGCTTATCCCTCCTGAAACATCCGTTTGATGGCTGCGGCTTCGTCCGCGTCCAGAGGACGGCGGTCGGACTTGGCGTCCGTCTTTCTGTCCCCTGCCTGGACCGCCTGGGCCGTGTGGAGGCCCTGACCGTGCCAGCGCTGCAAAATCTTATTCATGTACGCCCAATTGAGGCCGCCTGTATTCAGGCAGGTCCGCTCATAGGCCATGGAGACGGTCTCGTTGTCAAAGCCCATCTCCAGCCAGCTCTGGGCATAGCGCTCCTCTGCCGGGGTCAGATTTCTGCCCCGTATCTGCAGAGCCTGCATGAGCTGGGCCAGCCGGGAGGCCCGGACATTCTGGGCCTGGATAAAGGCCGAGGCCTCCTCGATGGAATCGATGCCCCGCTCCGCCCAGGCATAGGCCTCCTTCTCGATGGTCCGCAGGCTGGGATTCCGGGAAGAGCCCCGCTTCCGCGCCCGCTCCTTGCAGTAGCAGATGAGCATCTGGATCACCTCGGCGGGCAGATTCAGATACCGCACGAAGCCCAGCAAAATTTTCAGCTCTTCCGTATTCAGGCTCCGGCCCAGCTGCCGCTGAACCTCCCCATAGAGTGCCCGGAAGGAATTGTCCGAATCCATGGCAGAGAGCACATCCCGCTCGGTATAGTCCGGCCGCTCCCCGGGGGCTACGCGGATGGGCCGCTCCTCCGGCCACAGGCCCAGCTGCCGCAGGGTGGCAGCGGCGCAGGAAACCCGCCCGGCGCTTAAAGAAAGCGCCCCCTCGGCAAGGCTGGGGTCATTGCCCGCCTGCACATATAAATACAGCAGCGCCGCCTCCGGGCTTGCCGCCCCTAAGAGCTTGCGCATATCATTTTCCGAAACAGTGACAGCATCCGCAATCATGGTTTTTCCCTCGAATTTCTCATCATGTAGCACCATTATACAGAAAGCCAGGCAAATTGTCAAAAGCTATCTTTTTCCTCTCCTAACCTTCCCCATCGGGGAAGGGGAACCGCCGCAGCGGCGGTGCGTCGCGCAGCGAATCTCATCCTCCTATAGCTGCCGGCGGCAGCTGTACCATAATCTATGGAAGAGGGGCCTCTGACAAGAGAACGGTACGCATTTCCCTGCCGCTCCCATCCGGTACGCCCCTCCTCAGTCTCGGCTTCGCCGAGCCAGCTCCCCCGGTGGGGAAGCTTTTTCGTTTCAATGCTTCCGGCTCTCCAGGAATTCCTTATCAAAATGGACATTCAAATGAGGGTAGGTCATGGGGATGCCCTGCTCGTCGAAAATGTCCTTGACGCGCTGGTTGACCTTGAAGTACACATCCCAGTAGTCCTCGGTCTTTGCCCAGAAGCGCAGGGTGTAGTTAATGGCATTGTCCCCATAGCTCACCACTGCCGCAAAGGGAGCGGGCTCCAAGAGGGCATTGTCCACAGTCGCCGCCAGAACCAGGGCATCGATGACCCTCTGGGTGGGGGCATCATAGCCCGCAGAAACCTGAATTTCCGCCCGGCGGGTATCGTTGGCGGAGTAGTTCACCACTTCCGAGGCCAGCACCGTGCTGTTGGGGATGCAGACCACCTTATTGTCCACGGTGACAAGCCGGGTATAGCTCATATCGATCTGGGTCACGGTGCCGGACTGGCCGCCGATATCCACATAGTCCCCGGAGTGGAAGGGATGGGTTGTCAGCAGCGTAAAGCCGCCCAGCACATTGGTCAGCATATTTTGCAGGGCCAGAGACACAGCCAATGTCAGCACACTGGCCAGCGCCACCACGCCGGTGACATCAATGCCGAAGCTGGTAGCCAGGCTCAGGCCCAGCAGCAGGTATAGCCCTACCTTCACAAGGGACAAAATCAGGCTATAGGCCGCCTTTTCCAGCTTGGACTTTTCCAGGGCCCGGGTCAGCAGCCGCATGACGGCTTTGATGGCCAGGATACCCACCACCAGCGTAATAAGCGCCGTAAAGATTTTATCCACAAGCCCCTGGGAAACCCAGCTTTTGATCAGTGCATTCAGAGATTCCATTTATGCTTCCTCCTTTTTTACACGCATTATAGCCCGTTTTATTTCCTGAATCAAGCGCTTTCCCTCCATTTTACCGATGTAGTTGCTTTTTACGGTCAATATCTATAAAAGTTTACAATTAACCGTGCAAAAAATCCAAAATTCTTGTGAAATACAAGCTCTTGCATCCGAAAAATGCCATGCTATAATAGCATGGCAAAAGAAAGATTTATATGAAAAGAGGCATTTCTTTATGGAATACTTGCTCGCCATCGGTCTTGCCATGTTCGCAGGACTGTTTCTGTCCCGTCTGGCCTCCAAATTCAATCTGCCTGACGTGACCAGCTACCTGGTTGCCGGCGTGCTCATCGGGCCGCTGTGCCTGGGCGCCTTGGGCATCCCCAACCTGGGCCTGCCGAGCTTTGACTTCGTGGAAAAGCTGGGGCTCATCAGTGATGTTTCCCTGGGCTTCATCGCCTTCTCCATCGGCAATGAATTCCGGCTGGAGGAACTGAGGCACATTGGCCGCCAGGCCACCATCGTCGCCATTTTTCAGGCACTGTCCGCCACCATCTTTGTGGACGTGGGACTTCTGATCCTGCACCTGTTCCTGGGCGACACCCTGCCCGTGTACACCTGCATCGTGCTGGGTGCCATCGCCACCGCCACGGCTCCCGCCGCCACGGTGATGGTCATCAACCAGTACAAGGCCAAGGGTCCCCTGACCAACATCCTGCTGCCCATCGTGGCTCTGGACGACGCTGTGGGTCTGATCGTCTTTGCCGTGTCCACCGGTATTGCCAAGGCCCTGATCTCCGGCTCCATCAATCTGGTCTCCGTCATTGTGAACCCGCTTGTTGAGATCGTTGCTTCTCTGGTTCTGGGTGCCGCCCTGGGCTGGGTTTTCAGCATTGTGGAAAAATTCTTCAACTCCCGCTCGAAGCGTCTGAGTCTGGCCGTGGCCTTTGTGTTCCTGTGCACCGCCTTCTCCAAGATCGAGTTGTCTTTTGGCAACGGCGTAGAGATCGGCTTCTCCTCCCTGCTGGTGTGCATGATGTGCGGCACCATCTTCTGCAACCTGTGTGACTTCTCCGACGAGATCATGTACCGGACCGACCGCTGGACCGCCCCTGTTTACGTTCTGTTCTTCGTGCTGTCCGGTGCAGAGCTGGACCTGCGGGTCTTCGGCAGCGCCGCCGTTGTGGGCATTGGTCTGGTGTATATCCTCATGCGTTCCGCCGGTAAGATCGTCGGAGCCAGTGTCAGCTCCCGGATGGTTGGCTGCCCCAAGACCGTGTGCAAATACCTGGGCATCACCCTGCTGCCCCAGGCCGGTGTGGCTCTGGGTATGTCCGCCACCGTCGCCGCAGACTTCGGTGCCGAGGGTGCCATCATGCGCAGCATCGTCCTCTTCTCCGTGCTGATCTACGAGCTGGTAGGCCCCATCCTGACCAAGATTGCCCTGACGGCTTCCGGAGAAATCACCCCCAAGACCATCTCCAACCGCGGCGTCCTGCCCGAGGAGATTCACAAGAACGGGTAATTTCCATAAAAATAATGCGCTGCGAAGGCTCGCAGCGCATTATTTTTATGCCTTCGGCACATAGTCCAGAGTATCAAAGCAGGGGTCGTATCTCCCCGGCTCCATATGGTAGAGCCGGGCAATATAGTCGCTGGTGAAAATCTCCTTAGGGGTGCCTATGCGGTCGATTCTGTCGCCGCTGACGCAGACCACCGTATCAGAGACCCGGTCCGCCAGGTCCAGCTCGTGCAGGGACATGAGCACCGCCAGATTTTTCTCCCGCACCATGGTCTTCAGGATTGTCAGCAGCTCCAGCTTATAGCGGATGTCCAGGTAGCTGGTAGGCTCGTCCAGGACGATGATTTCCGGCTGCTGGCACAGGGCACGGGCAAGCAGGATTCGCTGCCGCTGGCCGTCGCTGATGGCCTCAAAGGGCCGGTCCGCCAGATCGGCGCTGTGCACCAAAGCCATGGCGTCCATCACAATGCGCTTGTCCTCCTTGCTCAGCAGGCCCAGGGCCCCGGTATAGGGGTAGCGGCCGGTGCTGACCACATCAAAGCAGGTCATGAGCTCCGGGTGCACCCGCTGGGTCATGAGAATGGCCATTTTCTTAGCGATCTCATTTTGCCGCAGCTGCTCCATGGGGCTTCCCTCCAGCAGCACCGTGCCGGACACCTTGGACAGCTGCCCAACGACGGTTTTCAGGATGGTGGACTTGCCGGAGCCGTTGGGGCCGATAAGGGTCACGATTCTGCCCCGCTGAACGCTGAGGCACACCTCCCGGATCAGGGGCTGCCCGTCGTAGCCAACGGTCAGATTTTCTGTGGATAAAAAGTCGCTCATTCTCTGGCCGCCTTTCTTCGAACCATCATATAGATGACCACCGGTGCGCCAAATACAGCGGTTACGGAGCTGATGCTCACCTCGGTGGGCGCGAAGGCCGTCCGGGCAATGAGATCGCACATCAGGCAGAAGGCCCCGCCGCCCAAGAAGCAGGCCGGGATCATCACCATGGGCTCTGCCGTCTTAAAAAGGATTTTCATCAGGTGGGGCACTGCAATGCCCACGAAGGAAATGGGCCCGGCAAAGGCCGTCACGCAGGCGGAGAGCACACTGGACAGCAGAATCAGCGCCGCCCGGAAGGCTTTCAGGGGTACGCCCATATTCTGGGCATAGACCTCTCCCATCTGGTAGGCCCGGATGGGCTTGCTCAGCAAAAAGCTCAGGCCTACGCCCAGGGCACAGACAATTGCCAAGGCACGCACATCCGTCCAGGTCCTTCCGGAGAAGGAGCCCACGGACCAATTGTGCAGGTTCACAATGTTGGAATCATCCGCAAAGGTCACAAAGAAATCCGTCAGCGCAGAACAGATATAGCCGATCATAACGCCGCAGACCACCAGCAGGCTCATTTGCTTCACCCTCTGGGAGATGATCAGCACGAAGCCCATGGAAATCATGGCGCCAAAAAAGGCGGAGAAGATCAGCGTTGCCGAATTGGATACCATTCCGCGGCTCAGCAGGAAAATCATGGTGATGGAAACCGTCAGCTTCGCACCGGAGGAGATACCCAGCACAAAGGGACCGGCAATGGGGTTATGGAAAAAGGTTTGCAGCAGATAGCCGGAAACCGACAGTGCTCCGCCCAGAATCAGCGCCGACAGCAGCCTTGGAAGGCGAATGCTGCGGATAATATTCCATTTTGTGCTGTCCTGGCTGCGGCCCAGCAGAATCTGCCGGATTTCTGCCGCGGAAATGGACACGCTTCCGGCATGGAGATTCCACAGCAGGAAAACAGCCACCAGCAAGAAAAGCAGCACAAAGCCCCATATTCTGCGTCCTCTTTTTTTCACACGTGTGCCTCCTTATGTCAGCTGTTTCAGAAAATACAGCTCCCGGCCATTGTCCTCTGCCGCCGTATTCACATCCAGAATAAAATTCCCCAGAGCCAGGGATTCCTGATAGAAATTCTTGGTAACGCACCAGACCTGGCCGGTTTTCACCGCCTTGCAATCCGCCAGCAGCGGCGCTTTGGACAGCAGGGCATTCATATCCTTCAGTTCTCCATCCACCGTGCTGTTGTAGATGAGCATATCCGCATCCACTGCCGCATTGTAGAAGGCCTCCATCTGAATGGTCTGGGAGGAGGTGGCACCGGCATTCTCATCTTCTTCGAAGACAATGGGCGTGCAGCCTGCCAGGGAGATGGACTTGGAAATATAGTCCGAGCTCTTGCGGACACTCACCGCCCCGGCGGCCGTGACGTAGAAAAACGCCACGGTCTTTCCGGTAGACTCCTGATTCATAACCGGCGTCAGATTGTTCATCAGCGCGTCAAAATAGCTGACAGCCTCGCTGTCCTTCCCCAGAAGGGCTCCATAGAATTTGATCCACTCCATGCGGCCAAGGGGATGGCTTTCATAGCTGGAGCGGTCCACAATAACGGGAATGCCCAGGCCCTGGATCTGCTCCATGACAGACGGCGTATGGTAAATCATGGTATTCTCGATTGCCAGGTCACAGCGCTCCGCCAGAATCGTTTCATAGTCCGGCGCAGAGTATTTTCCGGCATACAGGAGCTTTTCCTCTGCCATGGCCTGCTTTGCCTCCGGCAGGTACCAGCCGTCTTCCTTCAGGCTGCTGAGCCGCACGGTATCCATGGCATCCAGCTTGCAGAAATAATCCATGGCTGCGCTGGAAACCACATAGATATGCTCCAGCGGCTGCTTCAGAACAATTACATCCGCCGGGACACCCTGGGGCACCTGGGCGCCTTCCGGGACCACCAGAATGGTCTGGTCCGTACCAACGGTGATCTTCCGGTATCCGCTGGCCTCGTCATAAATGGCGAAAGTTTCTGCATAGTGCATGGGCCGGGGCCCGGTAAATGTCAGGCTGTCCCAGCTGACTGTTTGGGGTGCAGCCGTGGTCTGCGCGGTTGTTTCCGCACCTTGCTGGGGTGCGGCGGCGCAGCCGCAGAGCAGCAGCGCCGCCAGAATCAGTGCAAAAAATCTTCTCATTTCAGTTCTTCCAGCGTGGAGGAATCCAGGAGAATGGTATATTCAATCTCGTGGGGGGTGCTCATGGCCACAGTATCGGCCACCACGGCAATCTTCACATCCAGTGCGGTTACGGGAATTTCGAAGGAGGAGCCGCCCTCGTTGCTGACGGGCTCGTACTTCACGCCGTCCACGATCATATAGTCATATTTGCTGCTGCTGAGAACCACGGTGGCAATGCCCTTGCCATCGGTCACGGTCAGCAGTGTGGGGTTGACCAGGGTGGTTTTGCCTGTGCCGCCCTCCAGGGTGCCATAAACGGTGTATTTGCCATCCGCCAGGTCGGAAACAAGGGTCTGCTTGGGCTCGGGGTTGGAAACGGAGACCTTGTGGTCATACCAAACGCCCTTCTTGCCAATGAGGGCCAGATCAAACTCGTCATCCAGGTAGGGCACGGGGATATCGAAGCCGTAAACGGTCTCGGTCAGGCCATCGGAATAGGTAACTTCGTCCTCCGTGGGCTGCAGCAGCTCTGCGCCCTCCTTCTGGGCATCCTCGGCCAGGCCGGGGAACAGGTTTACGATGGACTTGGAGGCCAGGCTGACATGGATGGTCATCTTGCCGTCCTGCACGGTCAGCGTGCCCTTGCCATCGCAAGACTCATTGGCATGGAACATGGAGCTGTCCGTGTCAAACTCGGCAGTGTAAACGCCGTCCTCCAGGGGACAGACAGCAGCTTCGGTTTCGGTGGTTTCGGGGGCGGTGGCCTCAACAGTGGTCTCAACAGTGGTCTCAACAGTGGTCTCGGGTGCTGCCTCGGTGGTCTCCGGAGCGGCAGTGGTCTCGGCGGGGGCGGTCTGGCCGCAGGCGGCGAGGCCCAGCAGCAGCATAGCGGTCAGCAGAAGTGCAGTCATTTTTTTCATTTTTCATTTCTCCTTATGCATGGAATTCACCCAGGGGCTTACTGCCCCCGGGTGATCCCGGGTTTATGAAGTAGATTTAGTTAGCGGAATCCATAGCAGCCTGGGTGTGGGCAACATACAGCTGCTCCACAGCCTCAATACGGCCCAGGCCGGAGATCTGGCAGGTCACGTCCAGGCCGGCAGCCTCGAACATGGTCTTCCAGGAATCGTCATCGGAACCGGCCATGTCGTTGTTGGCATGGTCACCGGCAACGACCATCAGAGGACGCAGGACAACCTTGGTGTAGCCGGCGGCCTTGACAGCCTCAATGACGTTCTCGCAGGCGGTCTCCTCGGGCTCGCCTTCAACGGTGCCGATGAAGACATTCTCGTAGCCCAGGTTCTGCATCTGGGTCTGCATCTGGCTGTAGGTCACCTTAGCGACGTGGGCAGTGCCGTGGCCCATGAAGACAAAAGCGGTGCTGTCCTCAGCGGCCTTCTCGGTGCTCTCGTAGCCGGCCTCTTCCAGAGCGGCAGCGACAACAGCCTTGGCAACGGCTTCCTTGTCGGCATTGATGACGGTGGCATCGGAGCCGACCTCACCCAGCATGGGCTCGGCAACCACGATGGTCTCGATCTTGTCCTTGTACTCCTCCAGAGCCTCGCACATCTCGTCGTACTCAGCGCCGTGCATCAGGTGGGTGGGCTGCACAACCAGAGTCTTCACGCCGTTGGCAACGGCACGGTCCAGAGCCTGCTCCATGTTGTCGATCTTCTCGCCGTCACGGGCCTGGACGTGGTTGATGATGATCTGCGCGGTGAAGGCGCGGCGGACGGACCAGTCGGGGAAAGCCTTGGCCAGAGCATCCTCAATGCCCTTGATGTCTTCCACACGGCTGTCGTTGAAGGAAGTACCGAAGGAGACGACCAGCAGCTCCTTCTCGCCGATCTCGTCCTGATTCCGGGGGTCATCCAGAGAAGCATCGCCGGTATCGCGGCCGAAGTACTCGGGGCTGGCCTCTTCGCCCTCAACCAGCTCCTTCTGAGCATCGGTCAGGGCGTCCCAGGCAGCCTTGGCGGCCTCGCACTGGGCGTCGGTCTCGTCGTTGCGGGTCTGGACATAGATGGCGTCGATCAGAGCAGCAACCTCATCGGCAGCAGCCTGGTCAATTTCCTCCTGAGACTGGGTAGCCTCAGTGGCAGCCTCGGTGGTAGCCTCGGTAGTGGCCTCCGTGGTGACAGCCTCAGTGGTAGCAGTGGTGCTGTTGCCGCCGCAGGCAGCCATGGACAGAACCATGCAAACGCCCAGCAGCAGAGCAATCAGTTTTTTCATGGTGGATTACCTTCTTTTTCAAAATTTCCTCTGAATAAAATATAAAAGCGGCTGCATCTCCGCAGCCGCTCTTCCTGGCAATATATATCCGCCCCGAAAACCCGAAAACGGGGCAAACACCAGCGGGAAGGTCGATTTGTAGACAGCAAATCGGAGATTCCACGCAAAGGCAGGTCTCCTGACTCGGTTCCCCGCGTTTCTGCCTTCCCAGTTTCCCAGTGGCATCCCGAAACGCTCCCCTTCACAGTGACTGTATCGCCCCGGACTTGCACCGGGTTCCCTTTTCACCGCCTTTCGGCGGCACCTTTGCGCTGCTTTTATATTCAATTCAGACGGGAGTATTATAGCATACAGCCCTATATTTGTCAACGCCGCCGAGAAATCTCAGCGGCGTTCCAATTGTTCAAAAAGCTCAGTAATTCTCGGCGCGGACCTCGAAATAGCTCTGGGGATGGTTGCAGGTGGGACAAACGGCGGGAGCCTCGGTGCCTACCACGATGTGGCCGCAGTTTCGGCACTCCCAAACCTTGACCTCGCTCTTGGCAAAGACCTCTGCCATTTCCACATTGTGAAGCAGCGCTCTGTAGCGCTCCTCGTGGTGCTTCTCAATGGCCGCCACCAGGCGGAATTTGGCAGCCAGCTCCGGGAAGCCCTCCTCCTCGGCAGTCTTGGCAAAGCCCTCATACATATCAGTCCACTCGTAGTTCTCGCCCTCGGCAGCGGCGAGCAGATTCTCGGCGGTAGAGCCAATGCCCTCCAGCTCCTTGAACCACATCTTGGCGTGCTCTTTTTCATTGTCGGCGGTTTTCAGAAACAGCGCTGCGATCTGCTCGTAGCCCTGCTTCTTTGCAGTGGAAGCGAAAAAGGTATACTTGTTTCTGGCCTGGGATTCGCCGGAGAAGGCCTCCAGCAGATTCTTCTCGGTTTGTGTGCCTGCATACTTGCCCATGATGAAAGCTTCCTTTCCAAATGACAAATCATTTTTTGGGGGATCTCCCCAAGTCGATTCTACCACGCCGGATGAAAAAGGTCAATTGCCTTTATAGCTCTTCCGGGATGAGCCAGAGCTTCTTGGCTGCGGTTTTTGCCTCGCTGCGGCGGCTGACGCCCAGCTTTTCCAGCACCCGGCTCACATGGGTCTTCACCGTGGGCAGCTTAATGTCCATGATCTCGCCGATCTCCGCATTGCTCTTGTCCGCACAGATCAGGTGCAGCACCCGCATTTCCGTTGCGGTCAGGTTTTCCGCAGGGGACATCCGGGGCCGAAGATAGTCGGGATAGAAGCTTGCCTGGACGCGGGTATCTGTCAGAACAGCCTTGAACCATTTTGCGTCCCCTGTCCATTTCGTCTGCTCCAGCAGCGGCAGGATGGCCCCGCCGAACACGCTGGCCGGCCGGACGAAGCGGTAATTCTCCGCCTCTGTCAGGGCGGTTTTCAGATATTCATGCCACCTTTCATCCTGCTCCCGGTATAGGGCCATAGCCCGCAGCAGGTCGGTACTGATCTTGTCCAGATGGCGGCCGCAGGCCTTGCAATAGCTGTCCATAGGGGCCAGTGTGAGAAATACGTTCTTCGTCTGTCCCGCCACCAGCTCCACCACCGCCTGCGTCAGATACTGATACCGCTTCAGCGCATCAAAATGCAGGGGATCTTTGGGGGCTTTTTTCAGATACCAGGTATCTGCCGCATCCAGGTTGCCCAAGCGCAGATCCAAGCGGCAGAGAAGCGCATCCAGATTGTCCAAATACCGGTTCTGGCCCGTCTCTTCAAATCGCTGGCGCAATGCCAGCAGGGTCCGCTTGGCATCCCCCGCCCTGCCGGAAGTCATCTGGCTCCTGGCCAGCAGAGCAGTTATCGCGAACTCCATCTCCGGCGTACCGTTGTTCCGAATTTCGCCCATGCGCTGCACCAAATCCAGCAGACGCACGGAGATATCCTCGCCCTTTTCGTACTTGCTCTCCGCAACAGCGCTTTCCGCCAGCCCTACGCCGTATTTGCCCAGGACCATCTGCAGCGGGCCGCTCATGGTTTTGAACATCTGGTCGTCCTTGGTGCACCAGTCGGAGAAGTCCTTGCCGCCGTTGACAATGCTGGGCAGGCCGCTGGTCGCAGAGAAGGACTGCAAAACCAGCTCCTTCCGGCGAACCATTCGAGATATCTTCGGAAAAGCCTCCGCAAGCGTCTCCACTCCCCGCTGGGGCAAACTGATATCCAGCCAGACCAGGCAGCTGCGCGCCTGGGTCAGCACCGCGTCCTGGGGCCCGCAGTTCTGGGCAAAGCGTTCCAGTGTCTTGTACCACCGCTCAGAGCCTTCATAGTCACCGGACATGGCGCAGAGCATGCTCATGCCCTGTATCAGCGCCGGGGACGCCAGGATATCGCTCTGCGGCAGCTTCCGATAGTACTTTTCCATTTCCCGGTAGTGGGCCATTCCCGGGAAAGTCTCCGCGTTGCGGATCAGCAGCTCGGATACCTTGGCGTGCTCCTGTCCCTGGATATAGCAGTCCAGGGCGTTAGGGTAGTCCTCTTTCAGTTCATAGTACATCCCGCCCCGGACCATCAGCGCCCGTTTCCGTTCCGGTGGGTACTCCCGGCCCATTTCCCACAGCAGAAAGGGGCGGAACTGCTCCCAGAAATGGAAATGCAGAACGCCGTCATATTGCAGCATGGTGGTATTGCGCTGGAGCCAGTCCAGCATTTCCCCGGCGTTATGGCTGCCGGTCACAATACGGGCCAAGTCCAGATCGAAGGACTTAAAGGGAGCAAGCTCCAGCAAAAAACGCTGAATGGGCAGGTCAAACCGCCGGTATACGGCCGTTTCAAAATACCGGAAGACCTCCTGGAAGCATTCTCCCACCAGTTCCAAGGAGAACGGGACTCCCTGGGCCATTCGCCGGGCCGTAACCACCACGCCCAAGGGATGGCCGATGGATTCCTTATAAATCCCGCTGATATCCGCATCGGAGGCAGAAATCTCCCAGCTTTCCAGCAGCCTGCGCACATCCTCCCGCTCGAAGAGGAAGGCTTTTGATTCCAGCACCGTCATCAGGCCGGAATACTGGAAAGCCATCAGCGTCCCGTTGGGCGCGCCCCGGGACAGGAGCAGAAACCGACGCTCCGGACAGTCCCGGATCAGGTCCCGCAGAGGCAGCCACTCCTCGTCCTCCTGCAAATTCTGCAAATCATCGATGAGCAGAATGCGCCAGCTGCCCGCCTTGGAGGGAACGACAAAATCCGGGTCTGCCGCAGACAGACGCAGCACGCTTTTGCCCTCTGTCAGGGCATCGGCCACGCAGGTTTTTCCAAAGCCGCAGGGTGCACTGAAAAACAGCACGCGCCCCTGCTTCATGAATTTCTCAAAGCAGTCTGCAATGGACCGCTTGATAATCGTCCGTTCTGCCATAGAAAAGCCTCCACATCATACTTTTTCGACTTTATTCTTATTGTATCAGCTATTTCCGAGAAAGTAAATCATCCCAAAGTATGATATCATGCAGTTTTTCCGACGTGTGATCCTTTTAATACCCCTTACCGAATGTCATAGACGGTTTTGACCGTCAGCTGCGGCAGCAGCTCGGCGGCGCTTGCCTGGGTCTGCGCGGTAACCGTATAAGGCTCCGGCGAAGTCAAATCAAAATAATTATCCGAAAGGACCAGGTCCCGGTCCCGGAAATCCAGGCACACATTCTTGGCAAACACATCCGCGCTTACCCGGAATGCCACACCGCCCGGAATATCCTCCGCCGTCACCGTCAGCTGGGGCTTCCGCCAGGAGAAGTGCTTGGGCGGCACCAGCAGCTGCGTCCGGCGGGTCAGGAAGCTTCCGGAAGCGTCATAGAGGTCGGCATAGAGATAGGTATCGTAGACATCCGCAGCATCCACCTTCCGGCGCAGAACATCCAGAGAGGACAGGGCTTCCACAGTAACCTCACAGCGCTGCTCATCCAGCACCGTCCGGTCCCCCCGGCACAGGTACAGCCGCACCGCTCCCCGGAAAGCCTGCCGGGTCTCGTTGGCGATGTTCACCGTCAGGGTGCCGTTTTCCAGGAACAGCCCCATGGCCACCGGGGCATAGAACCGCTTTGCCGCATAGTGCAGCGCCTTCCAGCGGCCGAAATAATCGATGCTCGCCCAGGAGGCCACGGGCCAGCAGTCGTTGAACTGCCAGTAGGTAGAGCCCATGCAGTAGCCCCGCTGGCGGCGGAAATGCTCCACGGCACTCTCAATGGCTTCTGCCTGCATCAGCTGGGAGGCATAGACCAGGTCCTCAAAGCGGCTGGGATAGAGATAATAGTCCGCCAGATACCGCAGCAGCTTTTCGTTTCCGGTGCGGCACTTCTGGTGATCATCCATGACCCGGGACAGGAGATTCCGGTCCTCCGGGGCGCTGAAGGTCTCAATGGTCTTCATGCTGGGCAGGCTTTCAAAGCCGTATTCCGAGCAGAACCGGAAGCTGTTCTCCCGGTAGGCCGTGAAGGGCAGGCCGCCATGCCAGACCATCCAGTAGTGGGTGTCTCCCCGGGAAGGGCAGCCGGGGTCATCAAAGCTGCCGCCGGAGGAGGGGCTGGAGGGCCAGTAGAAGGTATCCGGCGCATACGCTCCGCAGAGCTCCGGCAGAAGGTGCTCATACAGCCGCAAATAATCCATATGCACCAGCTCCGTATTCTGGCAGCCGCCGAGGATCATGCCCTCCATCTCGTTGTTGCCGCAGAGCAGGCCCAGGGAGGCATGGTGCTGGAGTCTCGACAGGTTATCCACAGCCTCGCAGGTAAATTCCTGCTCCATGTCCTTTGTGAGCCAGATGTTTGCGCAGGCCACCATAAAATCCTGCCAGACCAGAATGCCCTTTTCGTCGCAGAGATCATAGAACGTATCCTCCGGATAATAGCCGCCGCCCCAGACCCGCAGGGTGTTGAAATTGGCGGCAGCGGCCTGATTTACCAGATTTTCCAGCCGGTCCGGGGTGATCCTGGTAAGCAGGCTGTCCATGGGAACGAAGTTTGCGCCCATGGAGAAGATTTTGATGCCGTTGATGACGAAGCAGAATTCGCTGCCCTTTCCGTCGGCGTCCTTCTCCGTGCTCACCGTCAGTGTCCGCAGGCCGATGCGCATGGTTTTCCGGTCCACGCAGGTGCCCCCGACCCAGAGCTCCGTTTCCAGCGGATAGAGGGTCTGCTCGCCGTAGCCCCGCACCCACCAGAGCCGGGGATGCTCGATATGGACCACCGTCTCACCGGCCGTTGCCCGTACCCGCTGCCCGTCAAGGTTTACATAAACTTCATATTCCGGCCCGCAAAGCACATCCGCACGGACGCTCACGTCCACCTCTCCGCCCCGGTGCTTCTGGCTGACCAGCACCCGCTCCAGCCGTCCGCCGTCAAAGCTGCGCAGCTCCACAGGGCGGGTGATGCCCATATCCGGCAGGGTAGGCGCCCAGTCCCAGCCGGACTCGAACATGGCCTTGCGCAGGTGGGCCGTTCCGGGGACCGTATCCCCGTCATTCATATAGAGATAGTGCCGCCGCTGGGCCTCCCGGAAATAGGCCATGGGGGAGGAAAATTCCAGCCGCAGCGTGTTTTTTCCGGGGACCAGCCGGTCCTTTACCGGGAAAACGTAGGTCCTGTGCATATTCTTTGTCCTGCCCACCAGCGACCCGTTCAGCAGGATGCGGCAGACGGTATCCAGGCCGGAAAATTCCAGCTCCTGGTATTCCTTCTCCAGATCCCGGGCATCCACCGTGAATTCCGTCTCGAAGGCACAGTCCCGTTCTCCCAAGTGCCGCAGGGTCTGCTCGTTGACCCCATAGAAGGGGTCCGGGATCTTTCCGTTTTCCAAAAGTACGCTATACATGGTGCAGGGCGCCCGGCAGGGCAGCGGCTCAAAGCCGTCCATGAAAAAGGTCCAGTCTGAAAGGTTCATAAAATGCCTCCTGTTTCTTTTTTCTTAATCATACCGGCATCCGCCTTTCCTGTCAATGAACCGGCTTGGCAAAAATTCCCCCCGGCGTTTCCGCCGGAGGGAATTGGGGGGCTATGCGTTTGCAGCCATCTGCTCGGGCTGCTCGGGTTCCTGGGTCTTCTTCTTGCTGAAGTAAGCAACCAGCAGCTGGACCAGAGCGATGACGACCATCAGCAGAGTCCACTTGTCCACCAGGACCATGGGCAGGCGCATATTCTCGGTGAGAATGAATGCGATCACTGCAGCCACGGCGGGGATGATGCTGGCCAGTCTCCAGCCGCCCTTTTTCTTGATGTCGTCCGTCTCGGCTTCACCCTCGGCGTTGAGGATGACGTTGCCGTTCTCGTCCTCCCGCTCCTTCTGCTTCTTGCCGATGTAGCCGATGAGCAGCAGGATGCTGCCAAGCACCGTCAGGATCGTCAGGATCAGGTTTACCAGGGCCCATGCGCCGCCCATATCCAAAGGCGTGGCCTCATCCACGATCTCCTCTACCACGGTTCCCTCAGGTTCAGGCTGAGGTTCGGGTTCGGGCTGAGGCTCGGGTTTGGGTTCAGGTTTGGGCTCGGGCTGGGGCTGCGGAGGATTGGGGTTGGGCTGCGGAGGATTGGGGTTGGGCTGAGGAGGATTGGGATTCGGGTTATTGGCCGCAGTGATCACGAAGGTACCGTTGATCACCCGAACGTCATAGTTGGCGTTCTCGGTGTACAGGGCGGTCAGGACACCGGTGTAGGTGCCGACGGCTTCCGCATTGTTGGTACGCACATAGCTCACAACGCCCAGGTCGTTTTCACCAATCAGGCCCGTCACGGTGCCGGTGAAGGCGGGGTCGTTCCGGCCCGCAGTCTTGGTGCCGTTGTTCACGGTGATGACGGCCTCTCTGGGGGTGATCTTGTAGCTTCTGATCACGGTGCCGGTGTAGTTGCCAATACCCCGGATGGTCACGGTGATGTCGCCGGTGACGTTGGTGAAATCGGTCTTGCCGTAGGCAACGGTGTAGTCCTTATTCTCCGTCAGGGCATTGCCGTCCTTGTCCGTCACAGTGGGGGCCCACTTGTGCTCCGCGCCGTCATACACATGATCGGCGGGGCTGTCCACCTGAACACCCAGGTAACCGTTGGGGTCATCGGGATTCACAGGAGGCGTGATGCTCTGGGCGGTGACGGTCAGGGTGCCCAGCGTTTCCGCAACCGTGTAGTTGGAAGACTTGGTATTGCCCCAATCGATGCTGTAGGTATTCTTGCTGCTGCCAACGTCCGTCTGGCTGCCGGTGACGGTGAAGTCCACACTCTCGCGGCCTACCAGGCCGGTGATGCTGCCGGGCGCCGTCAGGGCGGTGCCGTCATAGACCTTGCTGTCGGACTCGGTGGTCACGGTCAGGGTTGCGGGGGTGATGGTCAGCTTGCCGTCCACAGTCCCGGTCAGCAGGTATCTGCCATTCTTGGAGATCTTCTGCTCCCGCTCGGAGACACCGCTAAAGGTCACGGCGTACTCGCCCACGTCCTTGCCGCTGCCATTGGCAGTGATGCCCTCGAACTTAGCTTCCGCTTCGGAGCTGGTGTAACCGCTCAGGGTCTGGGTGCTACCGTTGTAAACAACGGAACCAGAAGCGGCGGTCAGGGTGACATTCTTGTAGTACAGGAAGACAATCGTCAGGGATTCCTTGTCCATCCGGCGCTCCACCTTGCCTGTTTCCACAGGAGTGTAGCCAGAGATCTCAATGGGCTCTTCCAAGATTTCCTGTTCAAAGGTGACATTCTCCACGACCTTGTCCTGAACGCCTTCAATGGCGGTGCCGGAACCCATACCGTCGGTCCAGAGGTACTTGACGGTGTAGGTCAGGTCGGTGCGCTTGACGTAGGTCAGGGTGATAACTGTGCCGGTCTTGACAGCATCGCCTTCCTGCACGGAGGGGCTGATCGTGCTGAACTTGTAGCCGGTGTAGGTCTTCTCTGCCAGAGTGCCCGCCTTCACAATGATGGTGGGGTCGGTCTCATTGACCCATGCGGTATCTTCATAGGTGTCGGTATTTCTCGGCTCAGTCTCGCCTTCCACCATGTGCTGCACGGTGTAGGTGGTCTTCTGAGTCTGACCGTTATCTCTGACGTAAGTCAGGGTGATAACAGTGCCGCTGGCAATCGCATCGCCCTCCTTGGCCTCGGTGTCGATGCTCTCGAACTTGTAGCCGGTGTAGGTCTTCTGGGCCAGGCTGCCTGCCTCGATCACAATGGTAGGATTGGTTTCGTTAATCCATGCGGTGCCGTTGTAGGTGTGGCTGTACTCTTCCCCTCCACCTACGATGTGCTTCACAGTGTAGTTGGTGGGCTTGGTCTGGCTTGTATCCTTTACATAGTACAGCACCATCACATTTCCCTCAGCGCCGATTTTCAGCGTCTCAGGCTCTGCGGAATCAAATTTATAACCGGTAATTTCGATTCTATGATCAGCTGCGTTCACAGGAGTGCCCAGTGTCTGATTGGAAACCAGCACCTCACCGCTCAGCTGATTGTCCGTGCCCTTCTCCAGATACCGCACAGTATAGCTCAGATCCGTCCGTTCCGTCCAGACCGCGTACAGGTGTGCGCCCTTTTCAGGGACGTAGACGGCATTCCCGGGGAAATAGGTGGCTGCGCCGTTCTCGGTTGTGGACCAGCCGACGAAAACGTAGCCGGTGGGGGCGGTGAAGCCCAGGTTTGCAGCAGACTTTACTGTTGCGAAGGTGTTGGAGCGAATACCGGTCTCGGTACGGAAGTCCGTTCCGTTGTGGTAGGTCAGTCCGACCGTAGCCGGTGCCTCGGTGTACACGGCGGTGAGGGTCACGTTGCCGCTCATCTTCATGGACTCGCCGGGCTTATAGATCTTGTCGGTTGCCGTGTCCTCCCAGTAGAGGAACCGCAGGTTGCCATTCTTCGGTCCCAGGACCGTGGCGTAGCTGCCGCTCTGATAGGAGTTGTTGTCCTCCGGGCCCTCCTGGTCGCCTTCTACGTAGGTAACCTGGAAGGTTTCCAGCGTTCCGGAGAAGTGGGGCACCAGAATCACAGGGCCATAGAGCTTGGTATCCGGGTTGAACAGCGTCTTTGCGCCGTCGCCGTCCACGGAGAACCAGGCGCTGGGCGCGCTGCCGTTCTTCGCAGTGATCTCCTGCATCAGCGCCTCATACCCGGGTGCTTCCACCAGAGAGGAGCCGTAGGGAACGCTCAGCGTTCTGCTTTCGCCGCCCACCGTCACCGTCAGAAAAACGGTTGCAGTGACCTCGGGGGCCGCCCACTTGGCATAGAGGGTGATGTTCTGGGCGGGCATGGTCTTGCCATCGAACTCGAAGGCCTTGCCCTCACCGGTCTCGTTATCATACCAACCAGCAAACTCGTAACCCGCAGGCACACCGTCAGGCCGGGTGGGTTCATAGCTCACGCCGCTCAAAGACTGCTCGTACTTCATGGGCTGCGTCTTTTCCGTAGCACCGTTGTTGATGAAGACAATGTTGTAACTGTTGCGGGTGTAGTAGAATTTGGCGTTGTTATAATTGCTGCCAAGGCCGGTTCCTTCCTTATAGGTAAAACCGGTGATAGGATATCTATCTTCCTCTGTGACAATATATCCCCTGCCCGGAGAGGTATCGCTATGGTGCAGCTTGTAGGAAATTCCGCCCTTGTTGATCGTACCAGTCTCTCCAGGGAGAACCTCTACATAGTAGTATGCCGTTTCGCTTCCGCTGTCCTTATTCGGCCCATAGTAGCTGCCGCCACCTACGGGCATAACATCGATGTTACTTTGATATGTAGAACCGTTCCGAGTAGTACGCCACGAACTGCTGCCGTCAACCGTCGGCCACTGATCAGAGATGTTTGCACCGTGCTTTGCGGTAATGGTTATCTGGCTGACATATCCGCAGGCACTGCTGTGGGTATGCTCTTCCTCCGTACAGCCAAACCTTTTGCACCATTTGCTATGCGAATGCTCTTGCTTCCCGCAGGAGTAATACGGATTATCCAGATAGAACGTAATGGTATACGCATTGCGCTTGTAGTACACATTCACAATGGTGCTGCCGTCACCGGCGATGGTCTGCTGCTCAACGGTTTGAGCCTTGAAGCCCTCATAGCGCTTGGCCGCAGCTTTCGTTTCCTCGCCGGTGGTGCCGGTCTTGGGTTCGGACTCCTTAAAGGAATAATTCTCATCATTGGCATTTTCCTGCCAGTGGATCACGGTGTACTTGGTGTTCGTCGCTGCGGTCCAGTGGGCCTCCAGGTTCGCCGCTGCGTTGACCTGGGTCACAGGCTGTCCGTTCTGATACCAGCCGTCGAAGGTATAGCCCGGCCGGGTCGCAGTCGTCGGCAGCGTCACGGTCTGGCCGTCCTGGGCGAAGACGGGGGCCACATAGTTGCCGCCCTTAGAATCGAAGATGACCCAGTAGCCGGTCTTGATCACAGGATAAACATTGACGGTACCGGCGGCGAAGGCAACCGCACCGGCCTCACCGCCCAGCGTGCTGCTCCAGCCCACAACGGCTTCCGTGGGGCCCAGAGACAGGTTCACCATCTCGGCAGCGGTATTCAGATCGGCATTGGAAACGGCATTGCCGCTGCTGCCCTGGGCGGTATGTACTACGGCGCTGCCGTCCTTGCTCATGAACAGGACATAGCTGAATTCCGCGAACACTGCATCGACCCGAACGGTCTTGCCGGAAACACCGCTGACCGCGCCGGACACCACCGGGATCTTATTCTCGCCGTCGAGTCTGAACCAGCCCTGGAACACGGCTCCCTCCTTGCTGGGGTTGCCGGGCACATTCAGGTTCTGGCCTTCCTCAAGGCTCTGTGTCCAGGCATCCTGCCGGACACCTTCCACATAGAACTCATAGGTATCGACCAAGGCCTGATTGTCTTCCACAATGCGGCACTTGGAAGGATCGGCCTTGCAGGCCTCGCAACTATCGTTGACATGGCCATCCGTGCACTTGGTGGTGCAGGTGGTGCAAACCAGCTCTTCCTCTTCTGCATCGGGCTGGGGGTCAACCGCGTCCAGCTTTGCCACGCTGCCCTTGCAGCAGGTGCCCACATCGTTGCTGTTTGCACAGACCTCGCAGTCGGCATTGGGATGCTGCATATCGCAGAGGTCCTTGCAGCTGCAGGTCTTGGTCTCCGCTTTCGGCTCCTCGTTGGTTGCGCCGGTTGCGTTTTCGTTGTTTTCCGCATTCCCGGCGCCATTGTTCGCGGCTGCATTGCCATTTCCGGCATTGCTTGCTTCCGCATTTTCCTTGGGTGCGCCGGTTGCGTTTTCCTTGTTTTCCGCATTCCCGGTGCCATTGTTCGCGGCTGCATTGCCATTTTCGGCATTGTTTGCATCCGCATTTTCCTTGGGTGTGCCCTCCGCCGGTGCAGCTGTTCCCTTGGTTGCGCCGGTTGCGTCTGCGGTGTCCTGCGCTGTCTGCACCGTCTGGGCGGGTTCTGTGCCGTCGGTGGCAGGCTCTGCAAAGGCACCCACAGGGCACAGGCTGAACAGCATACAAACCGTCAGCAGCATTGCGATCCATCTTTTCATGTTTTACTCCCCCTTGTTTAACCTTCAAAATATGTTTCTATGATGAGCAGCAGTTCCAGCACACTGCGGAACACCGCTTCCTTGCCGATCTTCGGCAGCCGGAGCCTGCCCTGCCAGCTGTAATTCTGGCGGAAGAGGATCTCCAGCTCCAAGGCCTCTTTGGAAAATCCCTCCGGCGGGGCCCAGGGCTCCCAGGCGTCTCCCCGGGTATCCATCAGCTCCTCCAGCTGCAGGACCATCCTGGAGAGGCTCGTAAAGGGAAGCCCCGTTTTCGCCCCCGGGCCATATAGCTTTCCGGTCATTTGGTCATCCCGGGCTGTCAGCAGCAGATAAAATTGGCTGCTCCCCGCCGGGACCATTCGGAATCCCTGCACAGGGCCTCCCCCCTTTCTGCTACGAGTATAGCAAAGAGGTCTATGATTTCACTATGATTTTGAAAATTTTTTACCTTCCATTCGTCAAAAATTTTGTTCAGAAAGCAGTTTTTAAGTAGAATTCATTCGCATATATACGCACCCAGCCCTTGCCATTGCCCTCACCCCCGGGGGAGAGACGTTGCTTTTGACAAGAAGTGCGCAAAAATACTCTTTCCGTATATGCATTTTAGCAGGATAGGGCATGTTTGTAAATCGTTCCAAAGTATGACAAGAAATACCAAAAGCGCCATTCTGTACTTTCCGAAAGGGAAAATAGGAAGAATGGCGCTTTTATCGCTTTTTTTCGTCTTAAATTAAATCATTTTCTGCCCCAGCCGCTTCAGGTCCATGCTGCGGAACACAAAGGCAGAGGCCGGCACGGAATAGGTCTGCCGATAATTCCGGCAAACACGTTTTTCCACCACTGCTGCGCCGCTGTCATCCGCACCGGCCAGCATGATCAGGATGCAGTCCGCCCCCATGCGCGTGAAGGGATCCCCCATGCGCAGGCTTTCCAGAATGGTCAGCTCCATTCTGCGCATGAGCTGGGCACGCTTTTCCCCGGGCAGCTCCCGGTTTTGCAGCTCTACCATGAGCAGCCGGGCTTTCTCTCCGGTCCGCTCCATGGTCCGCAGCTGCCGCCGGGCCATCTCCCGAAACACGCTGTTGTCGCAGCGGAAGGCTCCGGCTTGCTGGGGGCCGGCCAGGAAGGCGGCCAGCTGGTTTTCGTCCACCGCGCCGCCATAGCGCTGCTGCACCGCAATGGCCTTTTCCGCCTCCAGCTCCTGGGAGGGCGGCACGGCATAGGTCTCCAGGTAAAGCTTGCTGATGTAATCGTAGTATTCCAGCGCCTTGTCCGGCATTCCGCTGCGGGTCAGGGCCTGCATCAGCCGAACCGCAAACTCCTCTGCGGCAGGGTCAAGACCCAGCACCCGGCGGCAGATCTGCCCCACCTCGGCATAGGCCTGCCGATCCAGCAGATGGGCCGTCATTTTCCGGCAGAGCTGCAAATAGGACGCGTGATAATAGGCATTTGTATTGACGCACCAGCTGTCTGTGGCACATTCCGGGAGAAAATCGTCGGAATACATTCCGATTGCCCGGGCCGCCAAAGCCTCATCTTTGATATTGCCCACCTCGTCCAGGCAGGCCCGCAGCGCCGTGCGGAACTGCTCGCAGTCCAGCACGGTTTCCGTATTCGGAGCCCAATAATAGGTGCCGGAGCGGTTGCAGATCAGCTTTTTCCCGTCCCGCAGCCCCAGCTCCTCCAGAGCGTTTCTGGCGCGGCTGACGTTGTTTTGCAGGGTAGCCATGGGATCGCTGCTCTCGGAATCCGGCCACAGCAGATCAATGAGCTCCCGGGCACTGACGCCCCGGTCCCGATTCAGGATCAGATACGCCGTTAAAATCCACAGCCGCCGGGCTCTTCCCGTCAGGCTGACGGCTTTGGGTGCGGCCATCCCGGGGCCAAAAATGGTGAATTTCCCCAACATGGTGATCTCTACGGATTCCCGCACGTCTACACCCCTCCCCGAATTGATTCTACTCTAACAATATACAATATACCACAGCTCGGGAAGAATTACAAGAGTTATTTATCTAAAAAATCAATTTTATCCCAGCTTTTTTCGCATTGTCTCCAAATTCGTGCAATAGGTCAGAGCCGTTTCCCTGGAAATCTGCCCCCGATTCCACAGATCCAGCAGCGCCATGTCCATGGTCCGCATTCCCTGAGAAGCGTTGGAAGCGATGGCGCTGTCGATCTGGTGGGTCTTGCTCTCCCGAATCAGATTGCGGATTGCCAGATTCATATGCATGATTTCAAACACGGGAATGGGGTTCCCATTCACATCCGGCACCATCTGCTGGCTGATGACCGTCTGCAAAACCATGGACAGCTGTAAGCGGATCTGGCTCTGCTGCTCCGGCGGGAAGGCATCGATAATGCGGTCGATGGTGTTGGCCGCGCCGATGGTATGCAGGGTGGACAGCAGCAGCTGCCCGGTCTCGGCGGCGCTCATGGCCACCTCCATGGTCTCCCGGTCCCGCATCTCCCCCAGGAAAATCACATCCGGGCTCTCCCGCAGGGCGCTGCGCAGAGCCGCCACATAGCTGGGGCAGTCGCACCGGATCTCCCGCTGGTTGACAATGCACTTATCGTGCCGGTGGATATACTCCACCGGGTCTTCCAGGGTGAGAATATGGCCGGAGCGGCTGTGATTGATGGCGTCCACAATGCAGGCCAGGGTGGTGGTCTTGCCGGAGCCCGCCTGGCCCGTCACCAGCACCAGGCCCTTTTTGCAGTCCTTCACCGCCATGATCTCCGGCGGAATGTGGAATTCCTCCGGCTTCGGCAGGCCGAAGCCGATGACCCGGACCACTGCGGCCAGAGTGCCCCGCTGCCGGAACAGATTCACCCGGAACCGGCCAATGCCGCTGAGGGAGCAGGAAAAATCGTCGTCCATACGGCTTCCGTCCACGCAGTAGCTTTCCCGGCCCGCCAGGCGGTACAGCGCCGCAGCAAAGGCCCCGCTGTCTGCCGGGGTATAGGGCTGCCCGGTGCGCTGCTGCTCCCCCTTAATCTTAAAGGTCAGCGGCAGACCTGCCGCCACAAAGATATCCGATGCACCGCAGTCAACTGCGCGGCGCAGAATCGCTTCAATTTCCATCTTCCGCTCCTTCCCCGGGCCAGAGGTGCAGGGTCTCCTCCGGCTGCCAAACGGCTGTATGGTCCCATTGCAGCAGCGTGCCGTCGGAAAGGGACAGCCAAATTTCCAGTTTTCCCGTCTGATCCTGGATTTTTACACCGGCAACCCCGTCTTCCAGGACCGTATCCGGGGGCAACTGGCAGTTGCCCCCCTGCCACCGGCGGATCTGGCTGCACCAGAGCTGCCCCTGATTCTCCAAATCATACCAGGACCTTGTGTATTCTCCGGTCCTGCGCGCCATGCGAAGGTCCCCCGCTGCCGTAACCAGAGTCAGGGCCCCGAACACCACAACGCAGAGCACGGTCACGCAGAGCAGCACCGCCAAAGCGCCCATATGCATCTCTCTCGTTCTCACCTGCGCGCCTCCTCCATAAAAATTTCCAGGCTGTACAGTGCCTCCCCCTCCGGCGTGGAAACCGTCAGCGTCCAGCAAACGCAGCCCTGCCGGGGCTCCGCTGCGGTTGACAGCAAATATTCCGCGTCCTCCGGGCCGCACTGGGCAAGGCTGTCGTCAAAGCAGCCTTGCTCGGGCAGCGCTTCCCCCGCCCGCAGCCGCTCTGCCTGGCTGCGGCAGAGCATCACGGCTTCATTGTACTGCGCCGCTTCCCGGCTGAGCTGTGCGCCCCGAAAAAAAACGCAGGTGAGAATTCCGCAGCACACCGCGAAAATGCCCACAAACAGCACCATGGGGCCCGCCATGGCCAGGCGGCCGGTGGTGCTCTCCCTATGTCTCATTCCGAATTCCTCCCCGGCACCAGGCAAAGCCTGTCTTTCCGTCCGCCCGGATTTCCAGCAGCGCTCCCCGGGCCGTCAGGGAAAAGGCGGACAGTTCGCACAGAGCCTGACTGTCCGATAAGTCCACCGTCGCATCCTTTGCTGCAAACTGGCTGTAGAGCTGCCCTTCCCAGGCAAAAATGCGGGTTTCATAATCCGAAGCCCCTTCGGGGATGCAGAGCATGACTCCCTCCGGCCCCTGCCGCAGCGCCACCCGGGAATATCCCGCCGCGCCTACCTGGCTCTGGATATAGCCAACGGCACTGCGCAGCCGGGTGTTCTCCCGGCGAATGTCCAGGGTCCGGCCATAGAGCCGGGCCCCTGCCAGAGCCAGCACCAGCAGTGCCAACGCCAGGAGCAGATTCATGAGCGCCAACGCGCCGGAAGATTTTCTCACGGTTCTGCCTCCCCCCGCACCAGCACCCGGACGTCCGGGGCCACATTGCTGGCAAACACCTCATAGGTCACAATAAAATCCCGATGGTTCACATTCAGGCCGTAGTTCTCCTCCAGATAGCCAAGGCTCTCCGGGTACGCCCCCTCCACGCAGTAGCACTCCACGGCGCTGCGCAGCACCGCCTGCCGGACGGATTCCCGGCTCTGCAAACGGATATTCTGCCGGGCTGCCCGCGTCCAAAGAAAGCCTGCCGGAACACAGACGCACAGCAGCAGCACAACGAACAGCTTTTTCACATCACACCGCCCCCAGAATGCCCAGCAGCGGCAGCATGACGCTGACCAGGGTCAGCCCCACACAAACCGTCAGGAAGCCCACCAGCATCGGCTCCACCCGGTCAACCAGTGCTTCCAGCGCCTCCCAGGCGTCGCCGGACAGCTTTTCCGCCAGAGTGGCCATGGTCTCCGCCAGAGTGCCGCTCTCCTCCCCGCTCAGGAGCATCCTTCCGCTGAGGCCGGGGAAGATGCGGGCACGGAACAGCGCCTTTGCCAGGCTCTCGCCCTCTCCCATATATTCCCGGCACCGCTCCAGAGCGGCTTTCAGGTCTTTGTGCTCCGTATGGAGCAGCACACTGTCCAGGGCCTCCGTCCCATCCATGCCGCTGCACAGCTGGGTGGCGAGCATATCCGTCATATTGGCCTTGGCCATGGTGAGAAAAGCGTCCTTTGTCAGCGGAAACCGTGCAAACCGGGGCCGCAGTTTTTCCGGGTCCCGGCGCTGGACTGCCGCAAGCACTAACAGGCCCACGCTTGCCAGAATGGCCACGCACAGCCCCACCCGGCTGAGGACCTCCGCCCACAGCACATAGGCATAGCTGGATGCGGCCAGTCCGCCGGTCACATTGTCGTATACGTTCTGAAACATGGGCATGACCCCGAAAACCAGCACCGCCAGCACACCGCCCAGCAGCAGAAGCAGCGCCGCCGGATAGGTGATCGCGCTGCGAACCTTCTTTTCCAGGGCATCCTGCCGGTCGTAGTATTCCACCAGACGGCCCAAGCCCTCCTCCAGCCGGCCTGAAGCCTCGGCGGTCTGCATCACCGCCAGAGCATAGTTCGGGAACAGCCCCGTTTGGGCGGCGGCTTCTCCGAAGCCCAGGCTCATATTGGGCACCATTGCCTTGCAGGCAGCCTCCAGCGCACCGGTGGAATCCTCGGCGTACAGGCCCACGGCCTCTTCCATCCCACTGCCGGAGCCCAGCAGCACCGACACACCGGCGCAGAAGGCGGAGAGCTCCTGTCTTGTCAGTCCTTTTGTTTTCATGGTGTTTCCCCCCATTCAATAGGTAAACCGCGGGGTATACCGCGAATCATCCTGCAATGCATTGGTTGGCGTTCCGCTGGCGGCAAAGGTGATGTCCACCCGCTGCCAGGTGTCCGGCGACGCGGCAATCTGCACCGTCACCCAGCCCTGGCTCTCCAGATAGAAGCAGTTCCAGGCGTGGTAAACATCGTTTTCCACATAGCCCGTGATCAGCTTGCAGGGAATGCCGGCACTGCGCAGCATGGCAGCGGCCAGAGCCGCATAGTCAAAGCAGATGCCCTTTCCGGTTGCCAGAGTCTCGTCCGGGTCCGGCAGATAGCCGCTCTGGACCGTGGCAGCCTTCTGCTTGTCATAGCGGATGTTATCCACCAGGTATTCATAAATTGCGGATGCAAGCTCCGTATCCGTCTCGCAGCTTTCGGCAAGCTGCTTCGTCAGCGCGACACACCGGGAAGAAGCCGAATAGGCAACCATCTGGCTGGGCCGGAGAAAGGGCTCAAATTCATCCTCCAATGTCACCTGGCGGCTGCCGGACCAGGTGCAGGCATACTTGGTGCCCGCGATCTGCTCCATGAGCCGGAAGGTATAGCTGCCGCTGCCCATGTTCAGGGGGAACACCTGGGCTTCCCGGTCGGGCAGGTCGTAATTGTAGGTCTCCTCTCCCGAAAGGATCTGGAATTTCATCCGCTTTTCCGACTGGGCCAGCACCGCCACATAGCCCTGGTCCAGGCAGGCGTCATCCAGCCTCAGCGCCCCGCAGTCCGTGGCCGCCTCCCCGTGAAACCGGGCATCCCGAAATTCCGGCATGATATAGGGGGTTCCCGGGGCTTCGCCCTTGGTTTCCGCCGCTGCCGCACTGCCGCAGGCAGATAGCAGCAGACAGATTGCCGCCGCAAAGCAGAGTATTCTAAGTCGCCGCAAGCCAAAGCCCCCTTCCTTAGCTCTATTCTATCCTTTGAAAGGAAAATGTGCAAGAGGTTTCTTTTCCCCTTGACAAACGGTCTCCCCCGTGGTATCATTCATTTAGCAATTAAGTTAATTGTTAAATATTTCTCAGGAGGTGTGCCCATGGGATTGCAGCAAACCCTGAAAGCCCTGGCTGACCCAACCCGGCGGGAAATCCTGAATCTGCTGAAATCCGGCAAAAAAAGCGCCGGAGAAATTGCGGATCATTTCGATATTTCCGGAGCGGCCATCTCCCGGCACCTGTCCGTGCTGAAGGATGCGGACCTGGTTTATGACAGCCGGGAGGGAAAATTCATCTATTACACGCTGAATACATCGGTGCTGGAAGAAACACTTCTGTGGATCGCGGACCTGAAAGGGGAGTAAATCATGGAACACTACGCTACCAAAATCATTGCCTGCTGCATCACGCTGGGCATCTGTCTGATTCTGCCCATCGGAGGCCTGATCTTCTACGCGCAAAAGCACAGGGGGGAGGGTATCGTCTCTGCCTGGATTGTGGGCGCATTGGGCTTTTTCGTGCCCCAGATGCTCATCCGGTTGCCCATTCTCACAGCCCTGTCCGCAAATGCCGGATTCCTGAGTTGGACGCAGAAGCATCTGCTTCTCTATACCCTGGGGCTTGCCCTGACCGCGGGGCTTTTCGAGCTGGCAGGCCGCTGCGCCGGTGCGGGGCTGCTGCGAAAAAATCTGACCTTTCCCCGCGCCCTGGCCGCAGGCCTGGGCCACGGTGGAATAGAGGCGATTCTGCTCATCGGGCTGACCTACATCAATAACCTGGTATATCTGTTTCTGCTGCAAAGCGGCGGCTTCGATGCTTTGGCTGCGCAGGCAGCCGCCGCCGGGGCAGATACCGCCCAGCTGACCGCTGCTGCCGCAGCCCTGAAGAGCACCTCTGCCGGGCTCTTCCTGTTGGCAGGGCTGGAGCGGGTCCTGACCATGGTTTGCCAGACCTGCATGACCGCCATGGTCTTCTACGGTTTCCGGAAAAAGGATTCCCGGTGGATCCTGGGCTGCCTGGGCATTCATTTTCTGCTGGACAGCCTCACTGGTATCCCTCAGTTTCTTTCATCCCAGGCCCTGACCTATTCCCTTGTCTACCTGGTTCTTGCCGTCATGGCAGCTCTTTGCCTGTGGATTCTGAAAAAAATCTCGCTTGCCTGGAGAGAGGAGCCCAACCATGTACAGTAAGAAAACCCGCGTACACTGCTACGCCTTTACCCTGCTTCCCGCACTCATCGGGCTTGTGCTATGGAGCACAAATCCCCAGACTGTCTTTCCGTTGGTTGTGCTGTTCACCCCCGTGCTTCTGGCACTGACACTGGCTCTGTGCCTGCATCTGACCGAAAAGCTGGAAAAGGACCGGGAGAAAAACAAAAAAATCAACAGCGTTGTCATCTGGATCATTCCCGTATTGTCCAATGTCACCTTCTGGATTTCCTATGCCGTTGCGGTGCAGCGCATGGAAGTGCCCGTTCTGCGCATCCTGAGTTGGCTCTTCGCCGCCATGTATCTGGTACTGGGCAACTATATGCCCAAGTGCCGCCCCAACAGCACCGTCGGCATCCGGGTCAGATGGACCGCCTCCAGCGACGAAAACTGGAACGCTACCCACCGTCTGGCGGGGCCATGCTATATGGCCTGCGGCTTTTTGATGATTCCCACCAGCTTTCTGCCGGAAAAAGCGGCTTCGGCCTGCCTGATCGTGCTTCTGGTTCTGGGAAATGCCATTCCCATGGTCTATTCCTATGTCTTTTATAAAAAGCAGCAGCGTCAGGGCGTGACTTTCCGGCCCCAGCCCGCCTGGGAGGGGAAGGTCAATAAGTCGGTGGCAGCCATCGGGGCAGCGATCTTGGTGTTTGTGGCCGTGATGCTCTTCACCGGTTCCGTGAAATATCAGTTTCTGGACACCGCCATGCAGGTGGACGTGACCTATTACGGCTCCACAACCATCCCCTATTCCGAAATTGCCGATGCCGAGCTGCGCAGCGAAAATGTTCCCGGCGCCCGCACCTAGGGGCTTGGCTCCTTCCGGCTGCTGGCAGGCCTGTTTGAAAACGAGGAATTTGGCACTTACACCCGCATGACCTATTATAACCCCCAAAGCGCCATTGTCCTGAAAACGGATACGGACAAGACCTATGTGCTCAGCGGAAAGGACCCGGCGGAGACCGCCGCCATTTACCGTCAGCTTTTGACCCATATCGGGGAATAATCCGCCGCGAACAGGGGATTATTTTCCGAAAACCCCCGGGAATCTTCTTGACTCCCCGGGGGTTTTCCTCTATAATATGAAAAGCTATGGAAATTTTCAGCTAAGAAAGGATTTTGAAAATGGCTAAGGAATATAAAATCACAAGCCTGCGTCTGGCAGACCTGGAAAAGGAACTGAACTATTTAAAGACCACCCGTGAGCGCGAGGTTGCCGCCATGATCGCCGAGGCCCGGTCCTATGGCGACTTGTCCGAAAACTCCGAATACGATGCCGCCAAGAACGAGCAGGCCAAGCTGTACGGCCGAATCGCCGAGATTGAAGACGTGCTGTCCCACGCCGTCATCATTGAGGACGAGAACGAGGCCACCGGCCGCGTGGGTCTGGGCTGCACCGTGGTGGTGGAAGACGAGAACGGCAAGCGCTTCGAGTACAAGATCACCGGCTCTCAGGAAGCCAACCCCATGGAAAACAAGCTGTCTGATGACTCCCCCTTCGGCCGCGGCATCGTCGGCAAGGCTGCCGGTGAAAAGTTCACCGTGAATGCCCCCGCCGGTTCCTTCACCATGAAGGTCATCAGCGTCTCTCGTGAGGGCTAAGCCATGGCAAAGTTTGTACCCCAGGCAGAAATGCCCCTGTCCGACCAGGTGAAGGTCCGGCGGGACAAGCTGGAGGCCCTCCGGGCCGAGGGGCTGGACCCCTTCCAGCAGACCAAGTTTGACGTCACCTCCTCCGCCAAGGAGATCAAAGAGCATTTTGATGCCATGGAAGGGCGCACTGTCACCCTGGCAGGCCGCCTCATGAGCAAGCGGGGCATGGGCAAGGTGTCCTTCTGCGATTTGCAGGACAACACCGGCAGAATCCAGCTCTATGTGCGCTTCGACGCCATGGACGAGGCGGATTTTGCCCGGTTTAAGAAAAACGACATTGGCGACATTGTTGGCGTAGAGGGCGATGTGTTCAAGACCGAGCGGGGCGAAATCTCCCTGCGGGTTCACAAGGCCACTCTGCTGAGCAAATCCCTGCTGCCCCTGCCCGAAAAGTTCCACGGCCTGACGGACCGGGAGACCCGGTACCGCCAGCGCTATGTGGACCTGATCGTCAACCCCGAGGTGAAGGATACCTTCGTCAAGCGCAGCATGATCCTCCGGGAGCTGCGGCACTTCCTGGACAGCAAGGGCTTCCTGGAAGTGGATACCCCCATCCTGACCCCCTTTGAGATCGGTGCTTCTGCCCGTCCCTTCTATACCCACCACAACACCCTGGACATCGACATGGTGCTGCGCATCGAGACCGAGCTGTACCTGAAGCGGCTCATCGTAGGCGGTATGGATCGGGTCTACGAGGTTGGCCGTATCTTCCGGAACGAGGGCATGGACCCCACCCACAATCCCGAGTTTACCTCCATTGAGCTCTACCAGGCCTATACCGATTTTCACGGTATGATGGATCTGGTGGAAGAAATGATGAAAACCGTGGCCATGAAGGTCTGCGGCACCTTGCAGATCTCCTACCAGGGCAAGGACATCGACCTGTCCCACTGGGAGCGCATGACCATGATTGAGGCTGTCAAGAAGTATTCCGGCGTGGACTTTGCCGCCATTTCCTCTGACGAGGAGGCCATTGCTGAGGCCAAGGCCCACAATGTGGAGCTGCCGGAGATTCCCACCAAGGGCGCCATCCTGGCCGAGTTCTTCGATGCCTTTGTAGAGGAGAACCTGATCCAGCCCACCTTTATTTACGACTATCCCGTGGAGAACAGCCCCCTGGCCAAGCGGAAGCCCAATGATCCCGCATTTACCGAGCGGTTTGAATACTTCATCAACGCCACAGAGTTCGGCAACGCCTTCTCCGAGCTGAACGACCCCATCGACCAGAAGGCCCGCTTTGAAAAGCAGGTGGCTGACCGTCTGGCCGTGGACCCCGCGTCCCGTGCCCAGGTGGACTACGACTACGTCACCGCCCTGGAATACGGCCTGCCTCCCACGGGCGGTCTGGGCTTCGGCGTTGACCGTCTGGTCATGCTGCTGACCGACTCCGCCTCCATCCGGGATGTTTTGCTGTTCCCCACCATGAAGCCCACGGACCTGGAAAAGAAGAAGGCCGAGGAGCAGAAGGCTAACGCCGAGACTGCCCCCGTTGTAGCTTCTGCCGCCCCTGTGGTTGAAGAGAAAATCGATTTCTCCAAGGTGGAGATTGAGCCTTTGTTTGCCGACTACGTGGATTTCGATACCTTTAGCAAGTCCGATTTCCGTGCCGTCAAGGTCAAGGAATGCGAGGCTGTCAAGAAGTCCAAGAAGCTGCTAAAGTTCGTTCTGGACGACGGAACGGGCACAGATCGGGTGATTCTCTCCGGTATTCATGCCTATTATGAGCCCGAAGAGCTGGTCGGCAAGACCCTTCTCGCCATCACCAATCTGCCCCCCAGACCCATGATGGGCATCGATTCCTGCGGAATGCTGATTAGCGCTGTCCACCACGAGGAGGGCGAAGAAAAGCTGCACCTGATCATGCTGGATAACCACATCCCGGCTGGTGCAAAGATGTATTAAGCTGATGTAACGATGTACCGTTTAACCGAATAGACGGGACGTACTTCATTTGATAAAAAACTAAAAAAACAGCAATTTACATCAAGCTTACATCATTTGATGCAAAATTAAGTGCAAGCAAGAAAAAATCGCATAATTCGTACAATGAGTGGGCAATTCCAATCGGAGTTGCCCATTTTTAAAACAAACAGAAATACAAATCAGGATTTGCAACGGAGGTTTGCTATGAAAGGAATTAAGATTGAGTTATTAGGGATTGCAACAATACTTTTAGGAATTGCTGTGACAACAAATAATTTCTTTGGATATGTCCTAGGTGTTCTTGGATTTGGCGTCGCTGTAGCTGGCTGTTTTCTAAAAGATAAGCACTGATAACTTCAAGTTTGGAGAATTGAGAAAATCGAAAGTTATAAAGGTGAAATAAAATGAGTACAAAAAAAGCAATTAGCACATCATTTGTTGCCATATTTATTTTAATAATCACACAGATTATTGCACAATCCATTGCAAGTATGTTTGTTATAATAAAAATTCCAACTGGCATTTGTAATATTATCGCCGGAATTATATATGCCGGATTGACATATCTTATTCTGAAAATGTTTATTAGCAAAATTATTAAATTGCCGACTTCGGATTTCGGAATGCCTAAATTTGCTATTAAAATAAGATGGATTTTAATATCTGTATTATTACCATTTGTTATAAAAGGAAGTTATCTTTTACTATTCAACGGTAAGTATGTATCCTCAAATATGAATGGAAATCAGATGTTCAATACTTTAAGTGCAGGGATTGCATTTACCGGAATAGCAGCTGGATTTGTTGAAGAAATGGTGTTTAGAGGAGTTATACTTAATGCATTAAAGAAAAGATGGAATATTAAGGCGGCTGTAATTGTTCCATCAATGTTATTTGGTATTGTACATGTTCTTGGACAGGATTTTTCAATAGGCAGTTGTTTATTAGTAATTATCGCCGGAACGATGGTAGGCGTTATGTTTTCGATGATTGCAATAGAAAGTGGTTCAGTTTGGAATAGTGGAATAGTTCATGCTATCTGGAACGTTGTGATTATCGGTGGAGGATTAGCTATTGGGGAAAAAATGGATAAATATTCTATAATGACATATGTACTTAATTCAAAAGATTTCGCCATCACAGGTGGAGAATTTGGAATTGAATCATCTGTTATTTCATTGTTCGGATACATAATAGTTGCTGGTATAGCATTTTTTATGATTAAATCAAGGAAAAATTGATATAATAGGTTTGAAAATATGAAGCTATAAGGTACTTGTCAAATTCCAGTTTGCCAATTTGCCCTTTGAGAGAGGAGAAATCCCTTTCTCAAAGGGCTTTTCTGTTTATACGGATATTCGCAAACTACAAGATAAAGCCAAAACTTCATATACTCTAAGCACAAGGAGGTTGAGGTTTGGCTATGAATAACAGTTTAGCAGAAGTACATCAATTACTTGCAAAAAAACAGGTTGATTAAATAGTATTTTAGAAAGGTCGGGCTATGGAAACAATGCTGACTTCCGGTCCGGCTTTTTCTTCTTTTTCTCATACCGTTCGACCTTTACAAGGATTTGGTCGCTTGCTATAATACTTTCGTATCATTTAAGCTGTCATCGGAGGACTTGTCGTGATTGAATTAGAATCCATACGGCTTGAGAAGCAGCTGAAATCCGCAGGACACAGCTGCATTTATCTGGCCAGGGACCGCGAAAGCGGTCAGCGCCGTATCTACCGGGAATTTGAAGGAAAGGGAGACGTGTACCAAAAGCTGGCACAGCTCCATTGCCCGCACCTTCCCCAGATCTACCAGGTGCAGGAGGTTGGAGACCGGACCGCCGTCGTAGAGGAGTTTATAACCGGCGATACACTGGCCTTCCTTCTGGAAAAGGGCTTCCTGCCGGAGGCGGAGGCGGCAGATATTATCTGCCAGCTCTGCGACGCGCTCACCGTTTTGCACCAGGCCGGAATCGTCCACCGGGATATCAAACCGGAAAACCTGATTCTGCGGGGCAGTGAGCTGGTGCTGATCGACTTTGATGTCTCCCGGATATCCAACCCGACTCACAACAGTGACACGCGGATCATGGGCACCACCGGCTATGCCGCGCCGGAGCAATACGGCTTTTCCCAGACGGATGCCCGCGCCGACCTTTACGCCGCCGGTGTGACCTTCAACGAAATGCTCATCGGGCAGCACCCCTCCCGGGCCCTGGCGGCGGGGCCGTTCCGTCCCGTCATCGAACGGTGCATTGAAGTAAATGTGGACAAGCGCTATCAGACAGCGGCAGAGTTGCGCGCAGCCGTCCTCCGGCGGCTCCATTATCGGAAACGCCGCAGGCTGTGGCTTACCGTTGCCGGGGTCTCCGCCGCTGCGATCCTGGCGCTGGGGATTTTCGCCGCCTCCCGGCCGAGACCGGTGCAGCCCGAGACTGCGCCCTCTGTTGAAGCGGCTGCCCTTCCGGAGGTTCCGGAAGCCGGTACACAAGCCGCCGCAGTCACCCCGGAGGGCACCGAGCCGCCGGCCTCCGAGCCGATTCGGACACAGCTTCCGCTGTCTGACGACACCGCACCTGCCGTCAATCAGGGCTTTACCACAGCCTTTGCCTATGACCTGGACGGCGACGGCACGGAAGAAGAATACTTCTTCGGTACACTTCATCAAAACATCCCCGCCGGATATCAGCACACGCTTTCGGACAGCTTTGGCATCGCCGCCGGAGATATGAGCGAACGGACCGTTTTCCCCTGCGTCTGGAAAACGGACGCCGACGGATCCATCGTTCCGGTTCCGGAATTTGCCGAAAAACTGATCCAGCCCCAGGTCAAACTTCAGCGTACCGAGGGAAACGAAAGCCCCGCTCCTGCGATCTGCGAGGCGGATAATTCCGTCTGGCACGGTGGCGTGCAGGTGCTGTTCTCCATTGAAAATCTGGGCTCCTGGTACTATTCCGCCAGCGCCACTCTGGACGGACAGACGCTCACTGCCGCAACCATGTCCCATGTTTTCGACATCAGCAAGCAATTCCAGTAACGTTTTCCGGGCGGGTCAATGACCCGCCCGGAAAACGTTCAAGGACAGCCCCATCGGAGATCATCCGGGGCATAAAAAAGGACTGCCGCGTTTGCAGCAGTCCCTGTTTTCCTCAGAAAATCAAATTACACCATTGCAGCGGTGATGATGGCCATCTTGTAGACCTCGTCGGCATTGCAGCCGCGGGACAGGTCGTTGATGGGCGCTGCCAGGCCCTGCAGGATGGGGCCGTAGGCCTCGAAGCCGCCCAGACGCTGGGCGATCTTGTAGCCGATGTTGCCGGCCTCAATGTTGGGGAAGATGAAGGTGTTTGCGTGACCGGCCACGGGAGAGCCGGGGAACTTCAGCTGACCAACCTCGGGAGCCACGGCGGCGTCGAACTGCATCTCGCCGTCGATGGCCAGCTCAGGAGCCATTTCCTTGGCGACGATGGTGGCATCGTGGCTCAGCTTGACGGTGCCGCCCTTGCCGGAGCCGTTGGTGGAGAAGCTCAGCATGGCAACCTTGGGGTCAATGCCGAAGACCTTGGCGGTACGGGCAGACTCAATGGCCACCTCGGCCAGCTTCTGGGCAGCGGTCAGAGTGACGTTGCCCTCCTTGTCTACGCTGTCCTCATAGCTCAGGTTGATGGCGCAGTCGCCCATGGCCAGCTTCTCCTCGCCGCGGACCAGGATAAAGCAGGAGGACACCAGATGAGCGCCCTTCTTGGTCTTCACCAGCTGCAGAGCGGGACGGACGGTATCGGCAGTGGAGTAGGTAGCGCCGCCCAGCAGGGAGTCGGCATAGCCCATCTTCACCAGCATGGTGCCGAAGTAGTTGCCCTTGGACAGAGCCTTGCGGCAGTCCTCGGGGGTCATCTTGCCCTTGCGGAGCTCCACCATCTTGTCCACCATCTTGTCCATCTCGGGATAGGTAGCGGGATCGATGATCTCCACGCCCTCGATGTTGAAGCCGCCCTTGGCAGCATTGGCCTTGACCTCGTCCACATTGCCAATGAGGATGGGGGTCAGGAAGCCGCCCTCTACCAGACGAGCGGTGGCCTCCAGGATACGGGCATCGTGGCCCTCAGTAAAGACGATCTTCCGGGGATTGGCCTTCAGAGTTTCGATCATTGCATCAAACATGAAATATTCCTCCAATTCATGAGCCGAAGCCCATTTTTTCGTCTCTATTATAGCGCACATCCCCCTTAGGTGCAACCATTTTTTTGCAAATAGTCCCATTGTGTCCATAAGAGAATTTTATGCAATGTGATGAAATGGTTTTCTGAAATGGCATTTTTCCTATTGATTTTTGTACGTTTTGGCTTTATAATGATTTAAACTATGTTGGAGGGAAAATCGCATGGGAGAGCTCTATGCCATTGTCTCCGGCAAGGGCGGCACGGGCAAAACCTCCGTCTGCGCCGGGCTTGCCGCCGCTCTGGCCGAAAAGGGCCGGAAGGTGCTGTGCATCGACTGCGATGTAGGGCTGCGGAATCTGGATATCTCTCTGGGCATGTCCGACTGCGCTTCCCTTTCCTTCCTGGATGTGTGCCAGGGGAGCTATGCGCTCTCAGATGCCTGCCGCCATCCCAAATATGACAGTCTCTTCTTCCTGACGGCCCCGATGAACACCCCTGTGGAGAAAATTGACCCAGAGCCCTTCGGGAGGATGCTTCTGGAGGCCCGGCAGCAGTTTGAGTTTGTGTTCCTGGATGCGCCTGCAGGGGTCGACGCCGGGTTCCGGCTCACCAGCGGGTGGGTCGACCGGTTCCTGCTGGTCACGGGCTCCGGCCCTGCCGCCGTAAGGGATGCCGCCCGGGTCAGCGACCTGCTGGAGCTGGAGGGAAAGAAAAATGTCCGCCTCGTTGTCAACCGTGTGGACGAGGAGATGCTCTCCACCGTCCGGCTGACCATTGACGATATTATGGACACCACCGGGACCCCTCTGGCAGGGGTTGTCCCGGAAGACCCCAATATCACCCTTGCCGCAGCCTTCGGGGTACCGGTGCTGGCCTATGCCAGGCGCTGCCCCGCCGCCCGGGCCTTCCGGCGCATTGCAGACCGGCTGGAGGGGATCACCGCCCCCATAAAACTATGACAAAAGATAAGGAGTGACCTGTATGAATATTGCATTTCTGGCCCATGACAAAAAGAAGGAACTGATGGTTCAGTTCTGCACGGCCTACAAGAGCGTCCTTCAGAAGCACAGCCTCTACGCCACCGCTACCACCGGGCGGTTGATTGCGGACAATACAGGTCTGCCCATCACCCTGCTGCTTTCCCACAAGCAGGGCGGCCACCAGCAGATCAATGCCCGCATCGCCTACAACGAGATCGACCTGGTGCTGCTCTTTACCGACCCCAACACCACCGACCCCTGGGACGACGCCCAGATGATCGAGACCATCCGCCACTGCGACAAGCAGAATGTCCCCATTGCCACCAACCTGGCCTCCGCCGAGATGTTCATCCTGGGCCTGCAGCGGGGCGACCTGGACTGGCGTGAAATGGTCCACAGCAAGACAAAATTCTGAGGAGACATTTACTTTATGGATATGATCAAACCCCGCACCCTTTCCGGCTTTATGGAGCTGCTGCCGGATAAGCAGATCAAGCTGGAAAAAATGATGGAGATCCTCCGCAGGACCTACGCCTCCTACGGCTTTGCCCCCCTGGACACCCCCGCCATTGAGGATGCCCAGATCCTTTTGGCCAAGGGCGGCGGCGAAACCGAGAAGCAGATCTACCGCTTCACCAAGGGCGACAGCGATCTGGCCCTGCGGTTCGATCTGACCGTGCCTCTGGCCAAATACGTTGCCCTGCACTACAATGAACTGGCCTTTCCCTTCCGCCGCTTCCAGATCAGCAAGGTCTACCGGGGTGAGCGAGCCCAGAGAGGCCGCTTCCGGGAATTCTACCAGGCGGATATCGACATCATCGGCGACGGAAAGCTGGATATTCTCAACGAAGCGGAAATCCCCGCCATTATCTACAAGGTCTTCCGGGGCTTCGGCCTGACCCGATTCCAGATTCGGGTCAACAACCGGAAAATCCTCACCGGCTTCTATGATATGCTGGGTCTGGCCGGGAAGAGCGGCGACATCATGCGCACCGTGGACAAGCTGGACAAGATCGGCCCCGACAAGGTGAAGACCATCCTCCTGGAGGACTGCGGTCTGGAAGAAGCCCAGGCGGACGACATTCTGCGCTTCATCGCCATTCGCGGCACCAACGCCCAGGTCATTGCCGCTCTGGAGGGCTACACCGGTAAGAGCGAGATTTTCGACACCGGCCTTGCGGAACTGAAGGCCGTCACCGCCAACCTCTCCGCCTTCGGCGTTCCCGAGGAGAATTTCGCCGTGGACCTGACCATTGCCCGCGGTCTGGACTACTATACCGGCACGGTCTACGAGACCACATTGCTTGACCACCCGGAGATCGGCTCCGTTTGCTCCGGTGGCCGGTATGACAATCTGGCGGGCTACTACATCGACAAGCCCCTGCCCGGCGTGGGCATTTCCATCGGTCTGACCCGGCTTTTCTATGTGCTGGACGAGCAGGGTCTGCTGAATCCCGCCCTGCCCAGCGCCCCGGCGGATGCCCTGGTGCTGCCCATGACTGCCGACATGGCCCCGGCCATTGCCCTGGCCGAAACCCTGCGCTCCGCCGGATTGCGGGTGCAGCTGTATGGCGAACAGAAGAAATTCAAGCAGAAAATGGCCTACGCCAACAAGCTGGGGGTCCCCTATGCCGTTCTTCTTGGAGAGGACGAGATTGAAAAGGGCTTGTGCTCCGTGAAAAATATGCAAAGCGGCGAGCAGCTGCTCCTCTCCCCCGAGGATGCCGCCAAGCTCATCCAAACCGCCGTCACCGCCCAGTGTCCTGTGATCCTGGAAAAATAAGGGCCTGAAAAGCACCTGCTCATTGGATTGAGCAGGTGCCTTTCTATTGCAAGGGCCGTGGGGTATAATAGGAACTGGGAGAAAAATATTTTCTGTTTTTGCTGCTGGTGCTGGGATAAACGCCCGCGTCCGGCTTTCCGCCGCAGCTTCCGTACCAAACACCAAGGCAGGGATTTTTCGTCCCTGCCTTTTGCTTATCCCTTGATCGCACTTGACGCACAGCAGATTCGGTCGTAAAATAGCCACAACCAGGCCAGGTCTCTCCGGAAACAGGCTGAACGAACGCGCCGCGCGGTCCTTCCCTGTCACCGAATCGCATACAATGTCGGGAGAAGCCGCCGCATCTATGCTAGAATGGAACTCGACAGGAGGGAATCCTATGGACTGGATCACCGGTATTCAAAACGCCATCGACTATATGGAAGCACACATCACTGAAGAACTGGATTACGAAGAAATCGCAAAACAGAGCTTTTCTTCTTCCTTCCACTTTCAAAGAGTGTTCAGCATTCTTTGCGGCTATACCCTGGGCGAATATATCCGCTGCCGCAGGCTGAGCCTCGCCGGTGCTGAATTGGCCTCCGGAAAGGGCAAGGTCATCGATGTGGCTTACAAGTATGGCTACGACACCCCGGAAAGCTTTTCAAGAGCATTCCAGAAGTTTCACGGCGTTACGCCGTCGCAGGCGCGCAGCAGCGGCGTACAGCTGAAATCCTTTTCCCGCCTGTCCATTAAAGTATCTTTGGAGGGTGGTAACGTTATGAATTACAGAATCGAAGAGAAACCGGCCATGCTGCTGACCGGATACAAGCGCCGTTTCTGCGGCAATCCCAACGACCGAAAGGCGCAGGATCACTACTTTGCCTGCGAGACCCGGGCGCTGCAGTATATGCTGGAGGGGATGTCCCGGGAATTTGTGGATATCTATGAAGTGATGACCAATTTTTCTCCCGATGGATACGACTTTTTCTTTGCAAAGCAGCTGCCCCAGATTGTGCTCAGGGATTTTGACGAAGACCTGGGAGAAATGGCAAAGGAATTTGAGCACCTGCAAATTCCGGCAGGACAGTATCTGGTGTGCGAAACAGAGCGCTGCAAATTCCCCTGCGATCTGGAAGACGAACTGCACCGCAGAGCGGTATCGGAATGGCTTCCCACATCCGGATACGAGCTGCGGGAAGCCCCCGAAATTGGCGTGATCCACTGGTACTGGGAAGAAGGCAACGAACCGCTGAACAACTCCCGCTACTGCGAATTGTGGCTTCCCATTGTGAAAAAGGCAGACGGGGGGCGAGAGCTGCATAACCGAGCATAAGCTCGATTTTCACGGCAGCCTCCCACATCGCCAGGCGCACCGTTCGGTACGCGGCAGTTCAATTGCATAGATGCATAGGCTTGCCTGGGGGCTTTGCCCCAGCCGCTTCCACATGACAACGCAAAACGACGGGCACAAACGTTTTTCTTCCGTTTGTGCCCGTAGCTATTTAATGTCAACTGAACAACCCTCAGTTTTTCGCACGGTTGCAAAAAGCCGAGCAGCCAATTCAGAAATTGTAAAAAAGCGTACTGAATCTTTCGTAGATTCAGCAGCAGAATGGACAGAGCAACCACACGCGCAGCTGTAGCTTCCGGCTTCACTGTCACCAGACCCATTCCACATTTCCGCTTTCCCAGGCTGAATTGGAACACAAGAAAAATAATGCTTGACAAACGAGAAATCTATGCTATTATAAACAAGTTCCGACAAGAACTGAATATCTGGGGGAATTCCCGAGTGGCCAAAGGGGACAGACTGTAAATCTGCTGCTTATAGCTTCGGTGGTTCGAATCCACCTTCCCCCACCAACTCCGCACCAATTTTGGTGCGGAGTTTCTTTTGCTTTGCGGGGAAATGATCGACTTTTGCTTCCTAAAAGTTACCCCTTTTTGAACCAAATTTGATTTGACCGTAACCGTGACCGTAACGCCGAAATTTTGCGGTCAAACAGTGAACGCTATGCTCCCTGTACTGTGCGGATAAAATCGGTCATTCTCTTGGCACTTTCTCGCTTCATTCCGGGTGTTGCATGGGCGTAAGTAGACAGTGTGAAAGAGGCCGTAGCGTGCCCCAGGTTCTCTTGCAGCGTTTTAATATCGTCCCCAGCACGGAGACTGTTGACGGCATAAGTATGGCGAAGGTCATGGAACCGAAGATTGGGATTGCCCAGTTTCTTCATAATTCGCTTGAAGTTTTGGTAAAGCACCTTGTTGTTGATATAACGCCCAAACTCTGTGGTAAATACCAGATTGTCAGGATTTGACCAGCCATCCCCTAACGTGGCTGCCCAGACCTCTTGACGCCGCTTTTGTAGCTTCAGAACTTCCATAACCTCGTCGGCCACAGTCAGTACACGGGCCTTGTCATTTTTTAGACTGGCAAACCGAAATTCAGTATCGCCTTTGACCCGGTTATGCTGCTTGTTAATTAGCAGCAGACCATGCTCAAAGTCCACGCAGTCCCAGGTTAGCCCCAGGAGCTCGCCTTGGCGTAAGCCTGTGAATACAGCCACAAACAAGGGGTATTCATGCTTACTGCCCTTGATAGCATCAAGAAACTTTCCAATATCATCCACATCCATGGCTTCTACCTGCTTTTTCTCTACACGTGGAGGAACAGCGGCATCTGCTGGATTGACTTTAATATAGCCCAGCAGCTTTGCCTGCTCTAATGTACGGTGCAGAACGCCGTGGATATTGCGCACTGTCTTGGGGGACAGCTCCCGCTCTTTCAGTAACCCCGTGTAAAGCTGCTGAATATCTCGTGTAGAGAGCTGCTTTAATGGGAAATCCCCCAGAGCCGGTTTGATATGCACACGGATGTGTTCCTCGTAGGCGCTCCTGGTGGCAGGCTTGATATTCATGGCATAGTTTGTCAGCCATTCATCCAGCCATTGTGAAACTTTCATCTTAGATGGTTCCGCATAAGTGCCACCGTCGATTTCGGAAGCAATCTTGGATAGTGCCTGCCGTACCTCCTTTTGGGTCTTGCCATATACGGATTTACGAATGAGCTTCCCTGTTTTGGGATTATAGCCGTTGCAGTACACTCCTTCCCATCGGCCATCTGCTCTTTTGCGAATATAACCGCTCCCGTTTGCTTTCTTTGTTGCCATAATTTCCTCACTTTCCGTATGTATTTCGGGAAAACGGTCTATTACTTTTACCGCCATTATTATAACGCAATGCCAAATACAATGCAATTCTATCCACTGTATCCCTCCACCTGGGTTTGCTTGTCCAGCCACTGGAAAAATAGCTCCCGTCGAACCAGCAGACGCTTGTCCAGTTTCAGTGTGGGAAAGTCCAGTCTATGGAAAAGCTGATAGGCTTTCGCACGGGAAATCCCCAGGATATTGGCAACATCCGATGCCCCTAAAATCAAAGGAAGCTCCTCCGGAGAACGAACAATGGTATTTCCTTTACGCATACCTACCACCACCTTTCTTGGATACGTAAGTGGACTTTCTGCTTATGCTGGCTTGGATGATATAATCCCACCCAAGTCGAAGCCCGCAATAAGAGCACACTTCTTTTTCGGCCTGGTAAGGGTCCACTCTGCGAATAAATCCATTCTCTATTGAATTGTAGAAGCTTTCTGCGCAAGATGGACAGAGCACTACTGTGATTCTGTTCGTCCGGGCTGTCTTACGATTCATGGTTCTCTCCTCCCTGTGTTGAAAACAAAAATTTCCCAAGCCTTTTTACCCTTTTACATATGGCAGACTGCCTCTTGCCAAGAAATACACCGGCTTCTTCCTGCGTAAACCCATCAATTGCCAGCAGAGTTAAAAGCTCCTTATCCTGGTCTGGCAACTGTGACAGCCGCATATAGAGTGCTTCGTTCGTAACTTGTTCAATCCAGGAGTATCTGGGAGCACCTGTGCAATAAACATCCGTGTGGCTTAATGGCTCCATGAATTTGTAAAATAAGGTAGATGCATCCTCATTTTTTCCGGTGATATCTGCGGTAAAAGGCTGCTCCCATTTTGCTGCCGCACGTCTGCGATTAAATTCCTTAAAATCAAATTCGTACATTTCCTCTATTGCTTCCTCACTCATTCCGGCTTCGTGGTATGACTTCCGGAGTCGTTCCCACTCGCCGTCAAATCTTTTCCGCTCAAGTCCATAATTAAATTCCATAATAGATCTCCTTAAAATTTCAAATTTAGATGAGTCAAAATTTCGGAGATCAGGGATACCGGGCCAGGCTTTCCTGCCATTGGGATAAAAACATAAGAAGTCCTTTCCGCGGAGGAATCCGGGAAAGGACTTCTTTTCATCGTACAAAGCGCAGCGGGCAACAAAAAAGCACCGTAAAAGTGGAATCAAAATGGGTATGGTTATCCCATTGATTCCGACTTTGTACGGTGCTAGGGCAGTCTCGATCATAGATCGGCTCCGCATACGCGAATGTAAGTCGTGGTTATTAAATTGTAATCAGTTATTAGTAGTATCTGGTTTTCAGACGGCCAATCCCTTTTTGCTTACGGAAGTAGGCAAGGTTGATAGGGTCCTGTGCCTTACATTTTGGGCACTTGGGGCGAACGTGACCGACTGCGTCAGAATATACCTTCATAATAGGAAAATTGCAGCGAGGGCAGCGTATTTCCCGAAGCGTCAACCAGGATGCCTCCGTGGCTGACCTGTCCAGCTTTTCCTGCTTGTCAGGTGCGGCGCTTGTCGGCCTTTGGTATTGTGAATATCCGCTCATACCGATTCCCTCATTTTCTGGAAGTATTCTGTGATTTCCCGGTGGTCAACCAGATTATACTTTTTCAGCTGGATAAGCAGGGCTGAAAAGGAAACGCCCAATTCGTCTGCCATTGCGTGAATGGCGGGCTTGGTACTGGGCAGCAGAACAGATTCTCCATAGATTGGGAGGCGGCTGCGGTGCAGGTGGCAGCGGAGGGTATTTTGCAGCAGGGGCAGGGGCATCAGCAGCATGGCAGCCATGGCGTTTGCCTGACATTCGCCCAGATTCAGTCGTTCTTGCAGCTCTTGAAGGTTATATCGCCGCTCACTGTCATATTCCCGGTCAAAGCAGGCCGGATTGTGAAGCGGGTCTGCCCGGTTGATGAGAATATGGCTGATTTCATGGGCAAGAACAAACCGCCTGCGGCAGTTCTCAGAGGGACGCTGTAAAAAAGCGTCCAGAATGATGGTGTCCTTTGGGAAGACAATTCCCACTTTCTGGTTTTGACGACGTACACATAGCGGATAAGTTCCGTTGGAAACAAAGCCAATCTTGTCCTGGTCGTCCTCTGCGATTTGTTCGTACTGGATTTGCAGGCTCAGAAAGCGGGCAATGCCGTCAATATCGATGGGGCCGGGTGCCAGGGAGCCACAGGCTGCCTGAATCAGGCCGGAAGCAATTTCTTCAATCTCTTTGTTTGAAATAAATACTTTCATCGGTAAACCTCCTCAAGTGAAAAACCGCATTCTCTGAGAGGACGAGAATGTTTCAAACGGACGCTGCTTCCAATCGGCAAGGCCGCAGGAGATGGCGGCTTCCCATTTCCTGAGTGAGTGGATGACCTTGCTGGTGGAATCATTTACTTCGGATGGGCATATTATAACTGGTTATGCGAACAATGTCAAGAACAAATGTTCGTAAATATTTCGCAAGACTTTAATTTTAAAGTTTCGTTATTGTGTGTATTCAGAAAATGTGTTCACGTATGTCATACAAACGCAACGGCAGACCTCAAAAGCAAGGTCTGCCATTTTAGAACATATGAGGTTATATGATTAATCATGGAATTGATTATAGCACTGTTTCTGCCAGCCTACTGTTAATTCTGCAGAATTGCCGTCATTGTAAATATGTGATTGTCTGGGTCATAGCTCCAGTACTGATCACCATGGTATTTCTTTACAGTCTTTGCAACGCTTTTAAGCCCATAACCATGGAAACGAGGGTTTTCTTTGGTGGAGAGGAGCCTTTCTCCTTGCGCCTGGGGCGGTACATCGCAGCTGTTCTTTATCACAATGACGTTGTAAGTGTTTCGCACCGAGGTGGTTAAAGATACCCATTTCTTTTCTGATTCGCTTGCAGCGGTAATTGCATTGTCCATCAGATTGCCTAAGATAGCAACAAGATCCAAATCTTCCAGACAACGCAAAGGGCACTCTCTCACGCTGTATTCAAAAAAGATTTCCTTTAATTCGCAGTCCAGAACATATCGATTGATCATGACATCCAATAGCTTGTTGCCACTCTGGCAGGATTGCGTATAGGTTGTCAATTCACCGCAGAGCTTGGCGACATATTCATTGATGTCGGGGTCTTGGCTCATCTCACGTATCGCATTTAGATGTTTTCGCACATCATGTGCGTATAACATCAGGTTTTGATTTTGCTTTTCCAAAATGTCAAAATATTCTTTTTCCGTTTTGAGGTGAGCGTTTTCTTCCTGAGCAATCGCAAGCATTCCGTCTTTTTCAATTTCATGTTGGAAGGTACTAAATAGAAAGATCAGGGATAGCAGTAAAGCTCCACTTGTACCGGCAAGGAGCATTTGTCCATCCCTAGTCAGAATTTCAGAAGAAATAATATACGAAAAAACGAGTAGGCAAGCCGTTACACAGACTGGATAAACAAACAGAGATGCCGGGATTTTTCGCACTGCTGTATCGGTTGTCCAGTTAGAAAGCATGAGACAGACCATAAAGAAGATTGCCTTGCAAGAAATGGTTTCCATAAAAAGGATCATGAAATTGCTTTGATATTCAGAGGTTGGTATTCGCAGCAAGGAAGAAAAAAAGAATACAATTATCGACTCTATTGCGAAGTTAAGCCCGTCAAGTAAAAGGCTGTAAAGAAGCGCAACTTTTATAGAAGTCTCAAAACACAATCTAAAAAATAGCGTAATGACAACTAACGTAACGATTGTATTTACAAGTACGGTATTCTGAAAGAGAATGTTAAAGGCAGAGCCAATCTCAAAGAGGCCAAGACCAATCAGAAAAATTTTCCATCTGGATAATTTGGGAGCGCTGATACGGGAGAAGAAAGCATAAAAAATCACCGCCTCCAGCGCATATACCGTACCTGATACCAACGGATTCAGCATTTTTACCTCCCGATATACTCAAACCAGATACGCCTGAATTCCGGCTGCTTTTTGGGAGCAATGGGAATACGAGTCCCATCGGACATTTGCAATTCCGAATAGGCGTACCGCTCAACGTGGTGAAGATTTACCAAAAAAGATTTATGGGGCTGCCGGAAGAAAGTGTGCGGAAAGCGTTCGATCCATTCCTCCAACTTTCCTGTTACTAAAAATCGACTCTTGGCTGTCTGAATGGCAACCTTTCGTCCGTCCAATGTGAGATACAGAATATCATCAACCAGAACCCGCTGCTGAACGCCGCCGGAATAAAGAAAAACATCCACATATGCCCCATCAATATATTCCAAAGCCTTATCCAATCCAGCGATCAACCGATCCGGCTCAAAAGGTTTCTTGAAGTAACGGAGGGCCTGAAGATCCATGGCATTGTCCTGATATCCTTCATAATTCGTAATGAAAAAAAGTGCCGTCTTTCGGTTGCGCTGACGCAGTTCTTTTGCAAGGGTCAAACCGTCTACGTTTTCCATCTGGATGTCTAGGAAAGCAATATCATAAACTTCTTTCGACAAGAGAATTTTCTGAGGAGATACAGCCTCTGTAATTTCGGACGGAATATTATGTTCGGTCATGTACTGTTCCAAACATTTTCGCAGAGGTTGAATATAACGCACCTCATCGTCACATATCAGAATGCGCATACAAAACACTCCCATTTTCAAAGATATGCAGAATATAATATACCACACAGCCGATACAGCGTCAATTTTCGCGATTCGGTAATTTTGCGTATTTTTGCTGTATTTTTGCAGTTGAAAGCCCACACCGAAAATGGCGTGGGCTTTCAATCACAGATTTTCATCCAGAAGATTATCCAATTGCTTTTCCAGAAGTCGCCGTCCGGTGGGGGTAAGGGCAGAAATTTTCTTCATCGTTTCATCCAAATCCTGGGGCTTTGAACCCAAGAGAATCTCATCCGGCGTATGGCCAAATCGTGTATAAACGCTGATTAAAACCTTAACTGTAGGCAACGAGCATCCACGTTCTATATCAGAAATGTGGTTTTTTGATAAGTTCAGGGCTTCGCCAAATGCCTCTTGGGTCAATCCAGTCATTTTTCGAACATTTCGGAAACGCTTTCCAATACGTTTTTGATCCAGTTCCACGCACATCCCCTCATTTCCTTGAAAGGATACCATATATTGCCCGAAAAGTAGACAAACTATAGCCGATAAATCCGGTTCCAGCATTATAAATCAAGAAAAAACAGGAAAAATCGATTGCAGTAGGAAAAGCGACAATTACGCAGGATTTTCCTACACTTTTGCAAAATCTCTTGAAATGAAAATGCATCCATGCTATGTTTGCGGCGAGAGGAGGTGATTGCCGTGAAGAATGCAAAAGAAATGGTGGCTGTTCTGGCGAAGCAGGCTGCTGAAAAGGCATTGCGCAGGGATGCCAACCGTACTACTTGCAATTATATCTACCAGCCTAAGATTCCCAATGGCCTGTCTCGCTTCAAAAAAAAGCGATGATTACCAATTGGGGAGAAAAAATCGCCCGCAAGCTGGCAGCTTCCGGTACAATTTCGCCCGAGGAAATCGACTTGTACGGTTATGGTTTTTTCCTGTTGCTGTCCTCGACGCTGTATCTGGTTGTGGTTTCCATATTTGGCTGCGCACTTGGCGTCCTGTGGGAAAGCATCATATTTTATTTCCTGTTTTCAAGCCTTCGAGAATATGCAGGCGGTATCCACGCTAAGACGGAATATGGCTGTATGCTCAGTACCATCCTGGCACTGCTGCTTTCCACAATGGGAATTCGGGGGATGCTACAAGCTGAACATTTAACCATGGCTATGATGCTTCTGATTGTTGGTTGTGCAGTAGTGTTTCATTTCAGTCCTCTGGATGTCCCGGAAAAACCACTATCGACTGAAGATTGGCGGTACTACCGGAGAATATCCAGAAATCTGGCGGTGGCGTATGTGCTCTTTGGCGTATTGGCGAGAGTAGCGGGGTGGCGTATCCTTTATCCTTTGGCAGCATCCACCACACTGGAGGGAATTCTACTTCTGAGCGGAACGGCCAATTTGAAAAAACGCAACCGAAAAAATCGAAAAAAAGGATGAAATTTTACTCAGCCGCCGACTCATTAAAAATCGGGAAGATTGGGAGGAAAACAACAAATTTACCAACTGTCTGGTATTTCCGTATTTGTGCTTGGAAGACGACACTTACACTGATTATTATACTGCCTTTGCAACTCCTCCTACCGTGCTTTGTAGTGTGCCTCTCAAACACATTATACAAGAAAACGGGAAATTTTGCGGATTCCGTTTTCATTCCTATTTGTGCCGGTGCCGCACCGGCATGGTAATTATTATGAATACATTAAAACGCCCCATAAGCATGATTCTGCTACTTGTCATTTTGATGTCGATTTTAGCTATTCCTGTCTTGGCGGAAGGCGATCCCTATTATACACACATTTGCGGTTTTAAGAAACTCTACAACGGCTCTCCGGAGAATGCATATATCCGTGCTGCACAACGATTTTTGCTGTGTTATGGTGGAGAAGCAAGAAGTAACATCCTTAGTGGCGGCGGTGTGGATGGAGGATATGGATACTATACCGAAGAAGCAGTGACGGCATACCAAAAAGATAAATGGCCATATAACACAGTTGAGCAGGATGGCCGTGTCGGTCCTAAAACATGGGAAAAAATTGCTGTCGATCTCAAATTATCCATGGGAGGGTCAGATAATGACGATCTGTGTTTTAACGGCAAAAAGGTTCTGTATGTTGATACCCGTGCAGGAGGGCTTAGTTACTACAATTATAATGGAGACGAATATAATGGGTATAAAGACCGTTTTATTGTCTCAAAGTAATTAATTTGCAAGCGGTTACAATCGCGAGAGGGTCGGGCATTTTGTCCTACCCTCTTCTGTAACATGGGGCCACACGTCTCCATATAACTGTGTAGTTTGCTTGCTCAAGTATTTTCAACAAATTACAATTTACTGCGTTCTGAGTTAGAACTACCTGTTTTGTCTCTCGGGTTCTCTTGAAACGTAGCAGAAAGGAATGGTCAAATGTATGAAAAAATGCCTTTTCTTGCTCGTATGCACTCTTCTAATGTTTTTGACTGCTTGCCAGGCTGCACCCAAAAGTAATGCAATTGCCAGTAAGAATGATGGTTCCTTTGATACAAATAAAGTTCAGTCCGCAGCTGGACCAAATATGGCAGTAGAAGCAGAACCTATTCAGATTATGGAAACCTTCCAGAGTACTGACAAATCAGTTTTCTTTAATATAACGGTACAAAATTTAAACGAAATTGCGAATATGCCTGTGTTGGAAGTTTGCCCACACTTTTTAACAGAAGAAGATGCCTGCAATATTGCGACTGCACTGTTCGGATCGGAAGCGGTTTTTTATGAGGCAGAACCCTCAAAAAATGAGCGCTTTTCAAGGCAAGAAATCAATGAACAAATTTCTAGGTGGTCTCCATATACTTCTGCGGAGGAAATGAAGTGGTTGTTTCCCGATTATGAACTGGATACTTGCGCATCCTATGCAGAGACAATGAAAGATTGTATTACATATCTTTCAACGGAATTTCTGAATTCTAATATTGAGGATTATAGACGGCCTTTGTGCCAATGGCAATTTCATAGAAGTTCCTACTACAAAGATAGAAGCGATGATTCGGACTCAACCACTTTTTTTCAAGAAAATGAACAAATTGTTGCTTGGACGCCAATAGACAATGGCATGTATAGCATTTTTAGAGTGGATCGTCGAGATAAGGCGGATTATAAACTAAATAATGTTTATGTTTCAGCAACGACAGGAGGACCACTTGGAATAGATAATAAGATTTTTTGCGCCAAAAACCTTCGAACAAGTGTTCCTACTCAAGAACAAATTTCAACGGTGTCCGAAAAAGCACAACAAATACTGGATAAAATGGGTTTAGGCTCTTGGGAGATAGGTTCCACTCACATAGAAAAAAATGATATGGGTAATTGCATTGAATATTGTATCTGTGTAGATGCTTTCCCTGTTTTTGAAGGAGTAGCGGTTTTAGATCGTCCACAACTTAATAACCTAAAGAGCAAAGAGGTTTATGCGTCAAACTATTATTTAACTGAAGCAAATTTTTCTTTTTCGGCAGGTGGTGAGTTGGTTGATTTTACGCTTTATTCACCTATCGATATTACGCAGATAGTCAATCCTAATGCAAAAACCTTAACTATAAAAGAATTACTATCTCGGGCAAAAGAGCAACTATCATATAGTGATGCCTATCAGTATTGTGGTGCTTATGAAGGAATGCAAGAAGGTATAATTTGCAAAGTACAGATTTCACAGATTGATTGTGGGTTAACCCGGGTTAAAGCACCGAATACAGATAATACATATTATTATGTTCCTGCTATTATGTTGGTCGGAGATGTAGAATGCTGCATAAAAAGTACAGGAGAAACTTTTTATTTCCAGGAAGATATACCGCTACTATTGTTAAATGCCGTGGACGGTACAGTAATTCCCCTTGAAAATGAATAAAAAGTATCAGAACATGCATGATGAATTTCCTGTTAATATAGTATTTAAGTGTACAATCAGAGCAGAAGGGTAAAGAAGGGAAGAGAAATGTACAGTTCCATTTGTGCAGGATTGAAACAGGCTATCAATTCACGAACCGCACTGAGCACTTTCTCAATGGCTATGCTAATTTTCCTTTCCTCTGCGGATGGCCTACTTAAATTATTCCCAGTCACCTCTTTACAGCCTAATGGTTATCACACGAGCTTCGTTCTAAACACCCTTCACTCCGATACCCTGGCATCCTTTATCCCTATCCTTGCCGTGCTGCCTTTTACTGCAAGCTACATTGACGACGTAAAAAGCAGATTCGCCCGGTTTTTTTTAATTCGTACCGACTACACTACATACCTAATAAGTCACATTCTGGTATGCTTTTTCAGCGGCGGCCTAGTTATTGCCGCTGGAACTCTTCTGGCATGGGGAGCTTCTACGCTTTTGTTCCTTCCTATGGAAAAGGCGGCGGAGTTATCTTCGGATTCTACCGCTCTTCTCCTGAAAAGCTGCGAATTGCTGTTCCTAAACGGTGGCCTATGGGCAGTCGTTGGCATGACCATGAGTACGGTCATGGAAAGCAAATATATCGCCTACGCTTCCCCCTTCATTGTATATTACCTGTTAGTTATCCTCTATGAACGTTACTTCCCCAATGCCTGGCCTCTCTACCCCAAGAACTGGCTAAACCCGGAAATCTGGCCCTATGGGGTAGGAAGCGCGGCTCTGTTCCTGCTGGAACTGATGTTCCTGTGTGGATTGGTATTTTACATCCGGGGAAAAAGGAGGCTGGAGCAGCTGTGAAAGAAATACGCCAATCCTTTTCCATTGCCGGATATAATTTTCGTCTGTGGCGGGGGAACCCTCGGATATTGGTCACCTTTCTACTGGCCTTTATCCTGTGCTTCCTTCTTTCGGACAAGGCTGTGACCTTCGCCGTAGAGCACAACACCACCATGCAGCTTGTGGAGGTATTCATCTGGAACTTTGGTGACAGCAATTCCATTCTATTGTCCTCGGTGCTGCTGGTGCTGCTCTTTGCGGATATGCCCTTCCTATCCTCCGGGACGCCCCTATATCTGGTGCGCACTAGACGGAGAACGTGGATCACCGGGCAGGTAATTTACATTCTGGCAGCTACCTTTGTGTACCTGCTGTTTGTGCTGATCTGCACAGTGTTCTTCTCCATGCGCCAGTCCTTCATCGCTAATATGTGGAGCCCAACGGCAGCAATCCTGGGTTACACCAATGCGGGAGAGCGTGTCGCCATCCCCGCATTGGTGAAGACCCTGGAAATGAGCTGGCCTTACCAGAGCATGATTTCCATCTTTTTCCTCATGCTGGGCTACACCAGTGTTATGGTTATGCTCATGCTCTTGTGCAATCTTCGGTTTGGACAGGCAGCAGGGGTAGTCAGTGTGCTGGTTTACAGCGTGTACGGCATATTGATGCAGCCGGACACCATTCAGCTTATATTGAAGCTGCCGGATGAAGCCTACTACATTGCAAACGTCATTATCGGCTGGGTGTCCCCACTGAACCAGGCTACCTACCATATGCACAACTTCGGCTATGACAAGCTGCCTAGGCTTTGGCAATCCTATCTTATTTTCTTCTTGCTGGTAGTCATTCTCTATTTTGCCTCTATTCGAGCGGCAAAACGATACCAGTTCACCTTTACCGGAACGGAGGGATAATGTGGACAACTGCATAGAAGTCTTAAATGTCAGTAAGTCATTTGGCGGAGAAAAAGTGTTAAAAAACGTCTCCCACACCTTTGAGAGGGGCAAGATTCACGGCATTGTTGGCAACAACGGCTCCGGCAAGACCGTCCTTATGAAGTGCATCTGCGGCTTCCTCCGCCCGGATGAAGGGAAAATCTATGTTAATCACAGGGAAGTAGGAAAGGAAAGGGATTTTCCGGAGGATATCGGCATCATCATTGAAACGCCGGGTTTCCTGCCCCATCTTTCCGGTTTCCAGAATCTAAAGCTGCTGGCCTCCTTGCGAAAAATTGCCAATGACCACACCATCCGGGACACCATTGAATTGGTAGGGCTTGATCCCAATTTGAAAAAGCCCGTCGGAAAATACTCCCTTGGTATGCGTCAGCGCTTAGGTTTGGCCCAGGCCTTGATGGAGGCCCCCAGCCTGCTCATACTGGACGAACCTCTCAACGGCCTGGACAAAAACGGGGTTCTGCACATCCGAGAGCTTATCAAAAATCTAAGGTATCAAGGAAAAACCGTAATCCTTGCCAGCCATAACCAGATGGACATTGACGAGCTGTGCGATACGGTTTGTGAAATGGACGCAGGCGTTTTAACGGTGGTACGATAAATGGAAAACCTATTGATTGCAGAAAGTATCCGATTTTTTCACCCAGAGGCAGGCCCGATTTCCCTGGCCATTGCCCCTGGGAATCGTTGCTATTTGCAAAGCAGTGAAGAAAGCTGCAATACCCTATTTGAAATACTCGCTGGGCTGAGAAAACCGGATGAGGGAAGTGTCACCATCCTGGGCCAGAATCTCTATGCACTGCCCGATGCAGAACGCACAGCATTCCGCCGGGACTGCATTGGGGCCATTCCAAGGGGCGGAGGCTTCCTGCCGGAACTGACCCTATTGGAGCAGGTTTGCTTGCCCATGGTATTGGCAGGACTTTCCCGGGACGAAATTCGAAACCGTATTCGAAAAAACGCCTTTGACTATCTGCCTCTGCATGACCTGTACAATCCGGCAAAAAGGTGTACACCTCGAACCTTGGCACTTGCGTCACTGCTCCGCGCCAGTGTTATGAGCCCGCCAATTCTTCTCTTGAACGCAGCCTTTGATCATCTTGGTGGAAAGGATGCGGAGCTTGTTTGGCAGGAAGTGAAAACAGTCCTGACAAAAGATATTGCTTTTCTTTATTTGGGCAGCGCCCCTGCGCCTGCAAATATGGATTGGACAATGCAAATTTCCGGGAGGTAATGAATATGAAAAAAAGAATCTTTTCCCTTTTACTTGCAATATGCCTTCTCGGCGGAAACTGTCTGATTGCTTTTGCTGACGAGACGGAACCTGCCCTCCAGGAAAACAACACTGAGGAAATGCCTGTAGAAATACAAGAGCAGCCGCAGCCTGCCTTGGAATTGCAGAATGAAGACAATGCGCCTACGCTTACACAGGATTCCCTCGCTGTGGATATGGATCGGCAATATCCGGGAATGGACAAGACCTACGGTGCCGGATATTCCGGCACCGTTGCGGAAGGAAAGCTGCGGTTCATTCTTCCGCTATTGAATCGGGGCGGGTTATCTGTTCCTGTCAATGTGACGCTATCTGCCGCTTTTCTTACGGCGGAAGAAAGGAAAGAATCTGTGGCCGCTCAGAATATTGCACTTGAGAGTGGAGAAACGGCGGAGAATATCTATCTGGCGGACTTTGAGATAACTTTGACGGATTTTTCCACCCCAGGTTCTTATCCTGTAAAGGTGACGGTTGACATTGGTGACCCGGCACAGGAAATAGAACTGCCGCTTTCCCTGAATGTAGTGATTCCGCAGGTCGATACACCTCCTACAGAGCCTACCGAACCCACCTCACCTACTGAGCCAGACACGACTACGCCTACCAATCCCAGCACTCCCACTGAGCCGAGTGATCCAACCAGCCCAACGGAACCCAGCGTTCCCAAGATCCCCACAGTGTTGGAAATTGACAGCAGCCACATCTACAACGGTATGGACATGGCCTATGAAGACGGCTACTTGCCCCAGATCAGCGGTGGGACGATGAAAATTGTTCTCCCGCTAAAGTGCAGTGGTGGACTTTGGGACGATAAATTGGATACCTCTATTTCCTTGGATACAAGTGCCACATCCCCTTTTGTGGTGGAGAACTTCCGAAAAACGTTTTACCTGGAGGCTGTGACACCGAAGAATGGCAGCGAATCCCAGGAAATTTATCTCGTGACCTATGACATTCAGCTTTCCGATGAGCGACGGAATGGAACATACCCTGTTTCCATTAGCACAGCTGGGTTTGACGTTTCCGGCAATGCTGTAGATACAACCTTTACGCTGTACATTACCATTACCGATGGAAAAGTAGAAAAGGTCGCCCAGCCGGTAGTAGATACCCCTACCGCTGAGCCGGTGGTATATATCAGCAAAACTGTGCTGGAACCCAAGACCGCCCAGGCGGGGGACAGTTTTACGCTGACAGTAACCCTTAAGAATTCTATCACCACCAAGAGCATCCGCAATATGCTGGTGACGGTGGATACAGGAAATGTCCTGATTGATTTAGAGGAAGACAGTAATATCTTCCCCGTTGAGAAGATTGAACGGGGTGGTGAAGTGGAATTAACGCTGCACTTATCTACGGAGCCAGCTATTCCATCTGGGAAATATCCAATTAGCTTCTCCTTTAAATATGACAGCAGCAAAACTTTGAATCTTAGTTCTAATGGCTCTACAGTTGTGGAGATTCAACAGCCTGCCAATATGGAGCTGGTAATGCCCCGATTTGCCGACTCCGTCAGTGTGGGAGAGACGGTACCAGTTTCTTTCCAGGTGATGAACATGGGAAGGTCGTCCATGTACAATGTTCGGTGCATCGTATCCGGTTTCGGGCTGGTACCATCAAATACCGGCTATATTGGCACTATGGAGGCTGGAAGCTCCAAAACGACAAAAGTGGAGCTGTACATCATTGCGCTAAACGCCAGCTCCGGCAACGAGAACGGTCAACAGTACGGTGGTACTACCGGAACGGTGACGCTGATCTATGAGGATGAAACCGGGCAAGAATACAGCCAGGAAGCCACCTTTGAAACAACGGTAACCCGCCCAGTGGTACAGCTTCCGCAAAATAACACGGAAGAAGAAAAAGCGGAACAGCGCGTAAGCTCCTGGTGGGTTTCTGTTTCTATTTTGGGAGGTGCGATCCTTGCGGCAGTTGGGACAATCTTGTTCATCCGGAGTAAAAAGCGGCGGGGCGGGATTTATCTGTAAAATCGCTTTTTACACAATCGGACGCTACGGAAAAGCTGTCTTACTGATGCTGTGCGTCGGTTTCCTGTTTTTCATTACCACGGCAAATTCTTATGGGATACTGCAGCAGGAATTGAATGCGCCCTATATTCTTACCGGAACAGTTACCGGGCAGGCGGAATTAGAAAAGTATCTGAAAGTCCCATCTGTGGAAGCGGCTACCCCCGTAGTTTCCTTTGAATCTAAGCTGACAGCCAACGGCGCTTCCATGTCCGGGACAGTAACAGCAGTGTTGGCGGATTATCTTAACCTGTCCTTTGTTTATGGCGGCCCATTCCCGAATGACAGCAATATGTCATTCTTGATTCTGAACCAATATGCCGCTCAGAATTTCCTGGATGAGAACAAAAAGAAAAGTACAGTGTCTGTCAATGATGCACTGAGCATGACCATCAATGGAGCGGAAGAAACTGCCATTGTTTGCGGAATCTTTGAGGATGGCTTGGAACAGCCGGTAATTTATATGAGCTATACCCTGGCCGCACGGCGACTTCCGGCAGGAGAAAGTATCAATCTGCTGCTTCGTTTGGGGAAAACAGAGAACTTAGAGAATGGTGCCAAGGCACTAAAAAAGCTTGGGGTATCCGTTTCTTACGATGAAGCACTACCTGAACGCTGGAAACTGACAAAGCAGCAGCTATACCAAACCTTCCTATCTGCACTGGTGCTTCTAATTTGCGCTGCTGCTCAGATGGCAGGACAGCACAGGAGAGAACTGCAGGAGGCATTGCCGGAGAGACAAGCCCTTGCACTCAGCGGGTTAGAAGAAGGGCAGCTGTGGCAGATATTTCCTTTGCGTACGTTTTTTGCGGAACTAGTTTGCTTCCTGGTCGCTGCAGTTGTGGCTGGAGTGATAGGGAGTGTATCGCTTCTCGGACTTTTAGTAGGCGGGCTCGGGTGGATAATACATTTGGGAATCATCGTGCTTCAATTGTCACGCTGAGTAGGTATATTTTGTAAAAAATAACAGGAGGAAATTTATATGCAATATGAATTTGAATCTTTGCTGGTAAACATTATATCAGCTGCATTTGTTTTTCTTGGCGGTTGTTTCGCTTTGATACAGTGGAGGAAAAGTTTGGTCTATAAAAGGACGGAAATAGTGCAGTCGCTAATTGCAGTTACACGCGAAGACAAAAATGTATCAACCATAATGGATATCGTTGATTGGGATGAAGATTTCGATTATGATGGAAAATTTGTGATTGACAAGAATACCAAGCGAACAGTCTTAAAAGAACTTTCCGATGATGATTTATTTAAAATGGTTGACTACACATTATCTGTCTTCTCATACATTTGCTACCTCAAATCGCTTGGAGTAATAAAAAATAAAGACATGAGGTTTTTTGAATATGAAATTCACAGAATAGTTGATAATTACCATATCAGGAATTATTTGTATTCTCTTTATCATTGGTCGCGTAAACTTGGGATAAACATGTCGTTCGCACATCTCGTAGACTACTGCCTAAAAAAGAAGTATTTAGATAAAAGCTTTAAGGTTTGTAGCGAAAACAATCTGTATTATAAGTGCTATCTTTGGGTGTAGATACTACATTTTTAATTGCTTTTCTATAGTCAGACAGCGTATTTCTGAAGCCCAATTTCCATATTTGCATAAAGAAAAATACATATAAACGCTAAAGCTGTACGTTGAGCTGATATATCCCCCTGCCAGTGGTAGGGGGATATTCATCGTGATATTAAAAAATTTTTAATGAATATTTCTATTTCGAGTTGGAATGTTACAAAACATTATTCACATAACTACCCATGCAGTTAGAAATATGCATCGATATACAGAACCAAATGGAAGAAAGTCCTTGAACCCCTATGATTGCTGTATTTCCGTTCAATCATCTCTATTATATCTCAAATGGCCGAGCCTCGACTGTCTGGGCTATAGGGATGTTATCTTAAATTGTGCGAGAGATGGATGGGTGGGTGATTGCTTATCGGATCTCATCATTTTCCTCAATCTTACCGCAGCGATTTTCTTGAAATTATTAGAGAGATACGGTATAATAATGTTAAAAATTGTAAGCTTTGCTCATAAAACTTGATAGACCAGCTTAACAATCTACCCAGTCTTACAGACAGTCCTCTTTCTAAGAAGAAGTAACAAGTTATGTTTGATTAGCGCGAGAAGGTTGTCTAGGATAGTTACAGTTAAATTTTCACCTGTAGGATTCCATTTAAGGATTATTCCGAGAAATTGACAGCAGTTAGGGCCCGCCTAACAAGTGAAAGCCGCAGAAAAGCAGATGGTTCAAACAAAAAATATACTCTTTCTGAAATCTCACGTTTTTTAGGGCGCCTCGAAGCTAGCTTGCATACTTATGAAAGAATTGGCAAGGACAGTGAACTTGAAACACGTTTGTCTGATATCTCAGCAAAAATTGTTGAATTATCCCGCACTGTGGATGAATCGGATATCAAGAAAAAACAAGAAGCTGCAATAAAGTATATCAATCAAAAGACAAGCGAAATTGTTCAGCAGCTGGACGCGGAGCATCCAAACGACCCCGTTGAGTTTCTAATCAAAGATTTAACCCTCAAAGTGAAGAGTGTCAGCGGTCGAGATGATTATCTGTGGGAGATTGGAAGTGCGTCGAACTGGCTGGCATATCATGTTGCAACCATCCTTGCTTTCCAGCAATTCTTCCAAACTAGGGGAACTGTTTCTGTGCCAAATTTTGTTATATTTGACCAGCCAAGTCAGGTCTATTTTCCACAATTACGGCAAGAAACGGATGATCAAAAGATTAAAATACCTGATGAAGATAAACTCGCGGTAAAGAAAATTTTTTCCGCAATGTCAAAATACCTACAGGCGACAGACCATAAGGTCCAGATTATTGTCACCGAACATGCAGATGAAGATATCTGGGGAGATGTTCCAGGCATTCATCTCGTTGAGCGGTGGAGAGGAAATAATACGAAGCTGATTCCTCTTGAATGGTTACAATAATTTCAAAATGGGTAGCAAACGTAATCGATCAATAACCGTCAACCTGGTACCTCACTTTACACTATGAAATAATGTCCCACCTATAAAAAACACCGTGATTTTTGAAAAACAGGATAGGTATGTTATCAAATAGAAGAAGCAGTAACAGTGCAAAAATGCGTATCAAGTGCAGAAAGTAGCCAGTAAGAGTTATACCAGTGCCAAATTTTCCCTTGAAAAAATCGAAAATTTGCTGACATCGCCCCCAATCCATACTATACTAGAGCCACAGGAAACCGGGGCTCTAGTGTTCAAAAGGAGGAATCGCATATGCACATATTCAATAGCATGGAAAGTGATGTATTATTTCCAACAATTGATGCTTATGATATACACACCGCAGGTGGATTGGCACTATATAGTGCGCATTGCGATTTCTACCCCCTTAAAAGTGTGATTGAGAATAATAAAAAAGCACTCCATGCGGTCGATGCCGCATACCGAAAAATCGTAGATATAGCAAGAGATTATGGCGATTTCAGAACCGAAAGCTGGGCTATAACAAGCGGGATACTTCTGACAAGCAGAGTAGGTGTTTTTATCCAGTATTCGCTGCTCTTGACAATGATCGCACTTCTTGAAGAAGCTGTGAATACCTTGTGCCGAATCCATAAAATTATGGAGCATTTTGACAAAGATCTCGAAGACGTTAGGGGTTCCGGGCTGGAACGTGCTGCAAAATATTTAAAGGACATCGTTGGCATCGATGGATTCAAAGCGGATCAGGACTGGAAATATATAACAACAATTCGAGATTGCCGAAATATGGCCGTGGATAATGGTGGACACATCAATGACGATGTCAAGCCCAAATGTGACAAATTTGACATTGGATACCAAGAAGACGCACAATTATACATTGAATACTCTGACATCATGAAATTCTATGAGGCAATACTAGATTTTATGGATCGGACATTTTTGCTTGAGCCGAGTAATGGCTCAGCGTAACCAAAGGACGTGACCAATCATACATGTATGAGACATTAGAAGGACTCGTTTATGAGTTTCGTGCGGCAATTGATCAGGCAAATGCGCAGGGTGAATTTGCCTTTGATCAATCCTTTTTGCGCTTCCCTTGCGGATGCTGTGGGGATGCCTCTGAGTTACTGGCACAATATTTATTAGAACATGGAATCAGATCCACCTATGTTTGTGGAAATCGTTACTTTGATGATCCAGAGGAAGGAACACAATCACACGCTTGGCTCCGGGTAGATGGATTAATCATAGATATTACAGGAGATCAGTTTTGCGATAGAATTTCCTACTATAATTACGACCAGCGTGTGTATATTGGTCCAGGCGATGCTTTTCATGATCTGTTTTATGTTAATAAAAGAGATACACATGAATTCAATGGGATAGATAATTACAGTAGTACATGCCAATACAGGCTATCTAAGCTTTACGGCATAATCAGAAAATACTGCAAAACCCGCTGAAATTTCCTCTTAACCCATGCTATACCAGAGTTGCAGCACCCGAGATGCCCTCCAGGGTCTCCACTTCCAGAAGAACCACACTCAGGGTGCACTAGTCCGAGTGACGCTGGGCGAGGTATACGATGTGGCTGTGGAATGCTGTCCAGGCTCTGCTACCTACGGCAAGTGGGTAGGTGTCATTCTGAGTGCCGACACAACCAAAAGATGTTCTACATCTCCGGGGGCTTCGCCCCTCGGCTTTCTGATGCTCTCCAACGTAGCGGGGCTCTGTTACAAGTGTACTGATGTCTATGCCCCCCAGAGCGAGGAGGCATTCCCTACAACGACCCCATCATAAATGTCCAGTAGCCCGACTGCGGCTGCGTTTGCAAGACCAGCTTCAAAGACAAAGGGGATGCCCCCACTTGGCGGCATAGACCTTTGCGTATTTTAGAAAATATCTGTAAATAGAAACACAGGTGCTCAAAAGCCACCCATCAAAAAACAGGCGGAACCCATATTGGGGGGCTGCCTGTTTTTATGTGCGCATGATGAGTGCACGTTCTCTAGGGTAAAAGTCCCAAAGTCGCCCGCTAGCGGGAAGGCTTAGACAAAGGTAAGGGCACCCGTCATGAAGCGGAATCTGAAGGAAGCCGGATTTTAGGGGTCCAAAGAACCCCTAATGGTAAGCGTCAAGCTACCTCTCACACCACCGAATGGTACGCTCGGTGGCATGAGGAGTCGGCTAGGAAACTAGCTTTCTACTCGATTGGGTGTATCTTGCAACAAATTTTACTTTTATGTTTAACTCAGTCATTATACGACTGATACTCCTGTTTGTCAATGGCACAATAAAATTTTTAATTATACATCAATCTAAGCTTATTGTCAACAAAAAACTTTGGCTATTTATACGAATGGACAGAATTGACCCAATTGTGTATAATTCTAAACGGAAAGATAAATGTGGAATTCTTAAGAATGAACAACCGATAGACAGTACATGAATGACGGGGGAATTACCATGAAGTTTACATCTGTTAGTGAGGCTTTAGCTATTGTTAACAATAGCGTTCAATTGATTCAGAATGGTGTTGGCCTTACCAAGACTCGTAAAGTTTATGCCACGGAAGCGATAAGATATCTCCAGACGCAGCTTCGCGCCAAGGGTTGCCTTGATCTCAGTGACCAGTGCATTTCCGGCTTGATTCGCCTTTTTGACACCTATAAACCTGATGAAAGGCCAGAATTCGTTCGCAATACGATATACCATTTTCTGAATACAAATAGCGCAATACTAGAGAAGCTTCTCCATGATTATGGGGTTGCATAAGACGTACCAGTAATCAATGCCACGCTGATTTGAGAGGAGGTTAATCAATGAATCTTATTTGGGTAAGGGTGACCGGTTTCTGCTGCTTTGTTAGGGAGCGTATTCACTATTGGATCTATAAGCTGTTGATTAATGCAAATCTTAACTTGACGGAGATGTGCCTCAAAGTTATTGACATCATAGGCAAAATACCCACGCCGATTGTGAATGCATTAGAAATCGTATGGCAGTGCGTTCGCTTCGCAATGAAAGTAGCGTGTTATTGTTCACTGTTCGCTGTGTTTTTGATCATCGAAATTATTGAATCTCTGTTTGAGTGACAATACACACCACAGAGTTTTCCCTATTCGGTACTCGGCGTTTCAATCGCATAATTGCATGGACCCGGTGAACTCGTACGGGCCGGATGCTGCAGTATCCGGCTCGTACGAGTTTTTCATTTGTGATGGTTGTTTTCAGAATACTATTTACTCCGTTTCTTTTTATAACGTAAATGCCCATATACAAACAGGTAGGCGTTAAATTGGGGCCTGAGCTGTTTGACAAGATAGACATCCGTATAGGAATTTTTCATACTGAATTTCCGCTATGTATATGGAGGCAGAACAAGATTTGACTTTATCGCATTTTCTGCTGCCCAAGAATGGACACCGGATAATTGGGGGGCAATATCTTAATTTGCCGCCATCCCATACCCCAAAATCACTCCGCTCCCCAGTGTATACTGCTTCTGCCGACACATATCCCTGGAATTGCCCTCCACAGTATAAACCATCCCATTCTCCACTTTCTCCACAATGCCCACATGATCCGGCACACCGTCCTGGGTGGCCCAGTCGAAGAAGATGAGCATTCCGGGGACTGGTTCGGTGGAGCTGTCCAGCCAGAGGCCACGCTGCTGGAACCATTGCATTCCAAAGACGCAGCCGGAAAATTTGGGGTAGGTGCCGCTGTCCAGGTAGCCGCATTGGTCGGCACACCAGGAGACGAAGCAGGCGCACCATTCCACATGGTTGGAAAAGCCGTACCAGCTCCAATAGGGTTCGCCGCCCACGTTGCCAACCTGGGACAGGGCCACATCCACAATGGCATCCCCGTCCTCCGGGGTATAGAACACCTTGCCGATTGGGTAGTACCGCAGCACATGAGGGACGTACTGCTTGTCCCCATAGCTGTTCCAGCCCATCTGTTCTGCCATTTTTAAGGAGAACTCAATGGCGTTTGCACGGGAATACTCGCCGTATTTCTGCAAGGCCCAGGTAATGTAGCCGCTGCCAAAGTTATAGCCTTGGAGGGCTAGCTGAATATGATCCAGGTCAATGGGGCTTTCGGCTCCGGCTGTCTGCAAACAGTCTGCAAGATTCTGGATGCCTACCGCAATGGAGTATTCCGGGTCTGTAATGCCTCCGGGGGTTCTGGGGTACTGTATGTTATAACCGCATTCGGAAGCCTGCATGGGGTCACTCCCTCTGCCGCCGGATTCCTGCATCATAACGGCCTGAATCAGCAGAACATAATCCGGGATGCCATACTGCTTGGCATATTTGCGGATAACCGGCTCGTAGGCTTCCACCTCCGCACTGAGGGGCAGGGTTTCCGTGGATTCGTCCTGGCTTCCGAAGATGGCGGCACCGCAGCCGATGAGGACAACAATGACGATCACCAGAACGGAAGCAACTCCACCGGCAGCAATGGCTGTGTATAGAGCCTTTGCTGCCTCTGCCGCAGACCTGGCCAACTTTGCTGCCAGCTCTGCGGCTTTCTTTGCGGCCACCACCGCCCTGCGCCCAGCGGTGGCGGCTGCGTGGCTGCTCTTTTGGGCAGCTGTGATGGTGGCCTTTTGCGCTTCCTGAAAGGCTTTCTCTGCGGTGGAATCCACAATTCTTTCAGATGCCCATTCAGCGGTCTTAATGGGGACAGCGCCCTGTTTGGTACGAATCGGCAAATCGGATTTCTTTTTTATAGGAATCTGCCCTTTAGATGCCGTTCCCTTGTCAAGCGAAACCGCGTTATGGAAACCATCTACCTTTGCGGTGCCAACTGTAGAGCTTCTGGTTTGGTCCATTGGTTTGAAAACCGCCTGACTATCTGGCAACGGTATTGTGGAAGAATTTCTTTTGGATGCCTCCACCTGCTGAGAAAAATGTGCTTGCTCTATTTGCAGTTTCTCCTGCTTTTGGGTCTGCCTCTGCCGGACAATGTTTTGTACAGCTGCTTTCCGTGCTGCTTCCTGCTGCGCAGTCTGGGCAGGGACAGCTATAGATTGCTCACGGGTGCGAATTGGCTTTTGGCCAGTGCGGTGAGACAAAGCATCGGAGCTTTCCGGGACACCTCCCGTTGCATTTGCCTGCTGTTGCCGGATGATACTTTCTACTGCTGCTTTCCGTCCCGCTTCTTGCTGGGAAGAATTTGTGAGTTCTTTTACGGCTTCCGCAGTATCTTCATAGCTTCGAGTACGAACCGGGTTAGCACTGTAAACCTCAGATGATTCCTGTTGTGCCGTAGGACGGCATCTGGTAGATTCCGATGCGGGAACAACAGGAGTATTTGTAGGTGCCTCTTGATGTTCCTCTGGCATATCAAGTTCCTGCGAAACATCATACTTTTCATCGTTCCTTTGGTGAAGCGAGCCTATCTCCCGCACCGCAAGGGAGGACCCATCCCGAACGGCATTCTCTGCCGTCCGGGAGATTTTTTCCTCCGAATAGCTGTTCGGGGACTCTGACTGCTCATTTTGCTTTTGCGCCGCCTGTTCCGCTTTACTCCTGACAAAGTTTCGCTGCATCTGCTGTTGAGCCGTATTCATCACCGGCTGATTCTTCCGCTGCCTTGTCTTGATTTCCGGCAATGGCATCGCCCCCCTATCAGGACTGACCGGCGAACCGCCCTTCACCGGGGCGGGTGGTCATAAGCTGGTAGAGCTTGGTATTTTTCGGAAAACGGTTGATGAAAGGTACCAGGGCACTGCCATACTTGATAAGGCCGGAACCGGCTTCCACATTGGTGATGTAGTTCATCTGCTCATTGGAGATATTCAGGAGCCTCCCCAGCTTTTCCCGGTCAGAGGCCGCCTGATTCAGCATGACAATGAATTCGGAGTTGGAAAGCATGGTGCTGGCCTGAACAGAATCCAGCAGATACTCCACATTCTGGGTAATTGCTGTGGGAAAAGCGTTGCGCTTTCGGAATTGCCGCCATGCGGAATTGAAGAAGGCGGCGGAGAACTCATTTTCAAAAACCACATGGAATTCGTCAATGAATACATGGGTCCGCTTGCCTTTTTTCCAGTTCAGGGTCACACGGTTCAGCATGGTGTCCGTAATGACCAGCAGGCCGGTGGGCTTCAGCTGGGCACCCAGGCCGTGAATGTCAAACACCACCACACGCTTATCCAGGTCTACATTGCTCTGCTTTCCAAAAATATCCAGAGAGCCGGTGGTGTACAGCTCCAAGGACAGTGCGATCTGCTTGGCTTCCGGCTCCGGCTGCTCCAGCAGAGTGTCCCGCAGGGTGCAGAGGGTGGGGACCGTTCCTGTATAGGCTGCATTCCGGTAAACCATTGTAATGCACCGGTCAATAATGGATTTGTGCTGGGGACCAACCCCTTTCTTGTCAATCTGCTCGATTAGGGACATGATGAACTCGGACTTGACCACAATGGGGTTGTTCTCCCCATAGCCGTCCACCATGTACATGGCGTTGAGCCGATCTCGTCCGCCTGCGGAAACATGGATCACAGACCCCATATCCCCCATGGCCTCCACCAAAGGGGCGTACTCCCCTTCAGGATCACAGACAAGAATATCGTCCTCGGTGTTCAGCATCAGGAAGGTCATCAGCTCCTTGGCGGAGAAGGACTTGCCGGAGCCGGGGACGCCCAGCAGGAATGCGGACTGGTTCAGCAGATTCTCCTTGTTGCACATGATGAGGTTGTGGGAGATGGCGTTTTCTCCAAAGTAGATACCGCCCTTGTCCATGATTTCCTGGACCTTAAAGGGCATGAACACCGCAAGGCTTTCTGTGGTCAGGGTGCGGAAGGCGTTGAGCTTCCGGGTGCCAATGGGCAGGACTGTGTTCAAGCCGTCCATCTGCTGATACTTGAGGATCGCCATCTGGCACATGCGCTTCCGGGCGGTAGAGAGAACGGCATCCGTATCCATATCCAACTGTTCCTTGGTATCCGCGGTAATGACCATGGTCAGGATGCCGAAGATCATCCGCTGGTCACGGGTGGTCAGATCATCTAAAAACTCCTTGCTTTCCTTTCGCTGCAATTCCATGTCATAGGGGACAACAGCGGAGAAATTGTTGTTGCTGTTCTGGCGGCGCTGCCAGTTGGTGATGTTTGTCTCCACACCGAGAAGCCGGTTTTCTACCTCCCGCACAGCCTCGTCTGTGGGAATGGGTACCATGTCAATGGAGAGCATCATGTCCCGGTTCAAGTCCGTCAACTCGGATACGAAATCATCCTGAATGTAGCTGGCGTAGTCTTTGAGGTACAGTACCCTGGCGTACCGCTTCCCGATCTGGAGATAGTCGCTGTGCCGTTCCATGGAATCCGGGCAGATGTAGTCCCGGAAGCTGTGACCCTTCCGGGCAGAGTCCCGCAGAGAGAAGCGGAACTCATTTTCTTCGCCCTTGCGGTAGAAGCGGTGGAGAATTTGCAGCCGCTCCATGGCATTCACGGGACCGCAGGTGGAGCCAAGAGCGGAAAAGTGGGTAGAAAGGTCTGCTTCCACACGGGCAAAGAAGCTCCGGGCGGCATCCACATCCTTTTTGCGGACAGAAACTGTCAAAAATTTCTCCTGGACAATGCCGTTGCCATTGGTGGCCTTGTCCAAAAGCATCTGGTTGTATTCCTCCCGGTAGTCGTCCAGACCGTCCCACTGCATAGGCATGAGGATGGACTTTTCAAAGTTGATCTGGCTCATCTTATGGTTGAAGATGGTGATTTTGGTGGTAGCTCCGCAATCCAGACTGTTGATAAGAGCAGAGTAGCCCCGGAACATCTTTTCTTTGTCCGGCTCCGAGGCCACCTGATAATTGATATCCGTGAAGCGGAAGGTTTTTGCGTACCGTCCGCCGGTGAGGAAAATCCCGTCCTCCCAGATTTTCTGAATGGGGATCACGTCCTGGACACGCCGGGGAATGACATATTTCTCCCGGTCCTGTCGCACCAAAGTACGAATGGATTTCATCATTTCTTATACGCCTCCTTTTCGTGGTTAGAGATGGTGTCCTCCAACAGCTTGTAGTAGAGATTGTCCGGCTCAGAAATAAGCCGCTTTGGTTCCAGCAGCTCTGAACGAATCCAGGCCCAAGCCAGCTGTTCAGCGGTCATGCCGTGGTAGTTTATGAAACCCATAGCCGCAAAGGGTGCGGCTCCCAGAATACACATCCAGCTGACGGTTTCCGTACCCACATAGGGCTTTAGCAGAAAGTACAGCCCTACGGCAACCAGCATTGCCGCCAGCGAGAAGCCGCACTGCCGCATGGAGAGGCCCAGAAACATAGATTCACTGTAGGACTGTATTTCTTTGTTGATTTTTACTTCCAATGGTTTCCTCCTTGTTTTGTTTAAAAGAAAAACGCCTCCCAATCTGGAAGGCGTTGAATTGCGGCTAGGGAACTTTTTGATAAAATATCGGTTAAAAAGTTCCCTAGCTTTTTGGCTTGTTTCTGTGGGATGAACAGCAAAACCGCCCGGAAATACCGGACGGTAAGTGCCTATACAAATTCATCTTCCAGTGCCTTCATAAAATCATCCGGGGTGTACACAGGTACAGGAGATTTCATGTAGTCCTTCGTATTCCGGGTAATGATGCAGTCCACCTTGGAACGGATTGCGGTTTCAATCATCACAGCATCCTCAAAATCGGTGGTTTCCGAGGATAAAGCATGAAAAACATCTACCGCTGTGCTGTCCAGCATACTGACGATACTAAGCAGACTATTCAGAATATTCCGGGCCTTTTCATCGCTGTGTGTACAACGGTGCGTCAGATAGTAAATATCCGTAGCGGACTTTGCGGTAATGCAGCCGGTAAACTGTTCTCCGGCAGCAGCCCGGAAAATTTGCAGTGCGGTATTCGCAAAAGGTTCTCTCTTTTGCAGAAAATCAATGACAACGCAGGTATCCAAGATTGCCTTCATAAGGAATTCAATCGCTCCTCCCGTGCTTCTTCCAGTGTTATGGTATCCGGGACACTGCCAAACAGAGCGTTTACTGTGTCCACACGATCCTGATAAGGAGAAACCAGCTTGGCGATGGTTTTCCCATTGCGGGTGATATAGATGTCCTGCGTGGCTGCCAGCAGAAGATACTTTCCGAGATTGAGCTCTAGTTCAGTTGCGGTAATGGACATAGGTCAAACCTCCTTTCGATGTACTCTCATTATATACGAATCGAACGAAATTATCAAGAGGAATCGCACGATTTGATATTATAATCCCATCATCTCCCGCACGACCCTGTCTGCCATTTTCACAGAACCTACGAGAATGAGCATATTGAAAATCAGCTCTCCGATATAGCTCCACACCATCGTAGCAGCTGCCGCTCCGGCATCCACCACCGGGGGCGAGGATGCAAACGCGGAGAAAATCACGCAGGCCAGTACAATGACCGCTCCTTCCAGGCAGACGGAAGCGTAGCTTTTGAGAAAGCTCTTGCCAATGCTCTGGGTGGGTTCCCCGGCAAAGGTGGACAGCGGAATGGGGGCAATGGCTGTGTACAGTAGGGTAAGAACCCGGTGCCTTACCATATCACTATGGCAGGTTTCCGAGAACTCCCCTCCGAACCGGACTTACACCTCTCGATGTATCCGGCTCTCCAGATGTCAGTCCAATTTCCCTGCGTGTAACTTATCGTGACAGTCAATACAGAGTGCCATTGTCTTGCGCTTGCGCCCAATCATGGCGATTTCCCATTGTTTTCTGCCACTTAAATCTTTGAGTTTTCGTACATGGTGTATTTCAAGCGGCACATTCTCTGCGCCGCACCACTCGCATTTGTTCGCTTGCAGCCTTTTAATCAGACTGTTGCGCCCATAGTTCTCAACTACTCTTGCTACTATATCGGGATTGCCGCTTTCCACTTTGGTATTCCGGCAAAAACCGTTGTTGTAGAACAGCACTTTACCAACTTTGCCATTTTTCTTCGGGTACTCCACAGCAAAATCCTTCCCTTGACGGTATTTGCGGATAATTCTGCTGATTCGTGTCCGATACTTTCCGGCGAAAGTTTTGAGCATACTGTATCTCATTACATAGTAAAAGTTGTTGAGTACAGTCACATTATTTGCGAGCCGGTAATAGTTGTACAATCCACGGATTTCTGCATTGTATTGGTTCAGGATTTCCAAGTCGTCCAGATGCAACAGGCGGGTGCGCCGGACTGGTTCCCAAACCTCCGTATTTCCATTCTGCTTATCATATTTGATTTTGAGGGCATTGTAAGACAATAGTCGTTTAACCCATTTATCATGGGGAACATAGAGCAGGACTTTTCCGTTGTTCACCCGTCTGGTTGCTCCGGTTTTGGTCTTTTTGTTATATTCGCCTTTGGCGATTGTGACCTCGTATCCCAGAAACTTTGCAAAGTCATGCCCGTGGGTAATCAATGTTTTTTCCTCGGACATCTCCAGATGAAGTTTTTCCCGGATAAAACAGCCTACCTCTTGTTTTACTTGTTCTGCATCCTCCTTACTGCCGATGACACCTATCAGGAAATCATCCGCATATCGGACATAGCAAATCCGCTTGTAGCTGTCATCCATCTGGTAACTGTACGGTATAGATTTCAGACTGCGTCGCAGTTTCCGGATTTCCGTAATTAAGCCCTCTTTTTCTTCATCGCTCATCTTAGAGAGATTTCTTTTAAGCCGTTCCTCTTTTCCACGGCAAACGTCTAACTTCTTTTTGAACGCCGGATTGATCTTACGGCGGTTTCCGCAGTTGAATTTCTCTGCGTATTCTGCCATATAGCTGTCCAGTTCGTTCATATAGATGTTTGCAAGGATGGGGCTGATGATAGAGCCTTGTGGAGTGCCGGAATAAGTATTGTGGTAGTTCCAGTCCTCCATATATCCGGCTTTCAGAAATTTCCAAAGCAAACCAATGAAATGTTCGTCTGCAATCCGCTTTCGCAGAATAGCAATCAACACATGATGGTCTACGTTGTCAAAACAGCCCTTTATATCCCCCTCAACGAACCACTTTGTTCCGGTGAAACATTTCTGCACATATTTGAGCGCCGTATGACAGCTTTTGTTTATGCGGAAACCGTGGGAGTAGTCGCTAAAGGTCGGCTCGTAAATGCTCTCTAAGATGAGCCGCACCACCTCCTGTATCAGTTTATCGTCAAATGATGGTATTCCCAAGGGGCGCATTCTTCCATTGGATTTCGGGATGTACGTTCTCCTTGCTGGGTTAGGCTGATAACTGAAATCCCGCATTTTCTCAATGAGGGTGTTTATCCTCGCCATTCCCATACCATCAATAGTTTTGCCGTCTGTTCCGGCTGTCATGTTGCCTGGTTTCGCCTGTATCCGTTGATATGCCAGCAGATAGAATTGTGGATTGTACAGGTTGCGGTATAACCGCTCGT
>ERZ836358.88-NODE-88-length-113789-cov-22.796305_pt1 | contig 113789 bp, 116 predicted proteins | sample MGYA00519942_ERZ836358 | MGnify/ENA primary metagenome ERZ836358 (study PRJEB31850, sample SAMEA3708798) | human gut metagenome | biome: human gut; feature: human-associated habitat; material: faeces | place: China | collected 2014 ...
GGCAATGTGTTCCTTACCTCGGATATGCCGTCTCACTACACGGATGCGCAGCGGGCAGAGTACCGCCGCCTGCGCACCCTCTTTGAGCACGCCACCCAGGTGCAGGTGGAAACGGAAAACGACCGCCTCAGCATCCGGTATCTGCTGGACGGAACTCCACAAAAATTATGTTTTACCCCCTTCTGACGGCGTGAACAAACCCCAACAAAACAGCACCCGCCCGTGTACTGTGCTTTGCACACAGCTCTGGCAGGGAGCAGGCTGCAAAAGACCGGAGTGCCGCATCAGAGACAGCGTTTTACCCCCATGCAGGAAGGTCCATCGTGGCCTTTCCCTCACAGCCAACAAGCCAGACGGCGATTCATCTCACCGCCCGGCTTGTTTTGTACCGCAGCAAAATCTATGTACCCGTGTGGTAAACTGGAAGTTATATATGTCTTTGCAAATATACCATATCTATTAGTTGTACACCGCCCTCATAAATTAGGTGGTCATAATTATCGGTAAAGAAATTGGGAATCTTGTGAGAACGAACAAATCCACATTTTTCATAAAATGGTATCGTCAATGGACTGTCACCTGTTCCAACTTGCAAAACAGAATATTCATCTGCATATTTACTGGCAAGAAAATCAATTAGTGCTTTCCCATAGCCCTTTCCCTGATTTTCTGGATCGACTGCGATATTCTTGATTTCAAGTATTGCGTTACCTTCATCGGTGACAACACATTCAGCTTTTACATTACCATCTTCAAGTACATACATATTACCTTTTTCAAGATAGCGATCAACCATGCTCTCCTGTTCATCAGCTAATAGCAATAATGATATAAACTGCTTTTTATTTTCATTCACTTCTCTGATTTTCATATCCATTACTCCGTCAAACTGGAAGTTTCACCTGTGTTGTTAAATTGGGGTTTACTCTTTGAAATCACTCTTAAGAACTGCATACTGCGCAGTGTCAATAAACGTGTCCTTTTTGTAATACTTTTGTCTAGCAATTCCTTCAAACCGCATTCCACACTTTGTTAATACATGTACAGATGCAACATTTCCATCAAACACTTCTGCCTGAACACGATTTAATTCAATCTCATCAAATGCATATTTTAGTACAGCTTGAAGCACTTCCGTCATTATACCTTGTCCCCAATACTGTGGCGAAAGCATATAGCATGTATCTGACATAAAACATGATTCTTCAACATTTCCCAAATTAATCGTTCCAATCAAATCATGATTTTCTTTCCATTCAATTACCCAATGAAAATATGTATCAGATTCATAATTATCTGCCCATTTATGTACCTTTTCTTTATATATTTCCATATCCGTTACGGGATTGAACGGAAAGTACCTGCAAACTTCTTCGTATTTTGCCCAGTTTTCATACATCATTTGATAATCGTCTGGAACAATTCTTCTCAATATACAACGTTCTGTATCTATTATTTTTGTACCAATTTTATTCATTGCACTCCTCCACAACTTCCGATTTGTACTTATTTCTTAAGCAGCTCAGAATGTGAACCAAGGCGATAAAGCATCAAAACAAGAACATCTCCACAAATCTCATAAATAAGCAGCCAGTCCGGTTCGATGTGACACTCACGCGTACCTTTGTAGTTTCCTGTAAGGTCATGATCCCTGTATTTTGCATCCAGCGTACCGCCATTCGCCAGAATATCGATTACCTCAAACAGTTTATCCAGATTCTTGTTTTGCTTTTTGGCAAGCTTTAAATCCTTTTTAAACTGATTGGTAAACAGTATATCATATTTCATACTTCCAATGCCGCTTTCAGCGCATCCATACTGGAATATCTCGGTGCGGAAGGATCCGACATCATTTTTCTCCCTTCCTCGATTGCCGCAGCCGTTGTTTCATTTGGCACATCCAGTTTGAGTTCAAAAGGAATGCCGTGTTCGCGGATAGCGGTTCTCAGGAAGATATTTACAGCGGTTGTCATATTCAGACCAAGTTCATTGAAAATTTCTTCAGCCTGATCTTTGATAGCTTTATCTGTTCGGATATTCAAATTTGTTGTTGCCATACAGAACACCTCCACTTAAATATAGTATATCGGGAAATTCGTTCGTTGTCAATACACTGTCATTATATCCATCTTTTTATTCCTATAAATTCCCCTAAAAAACTATTGACAAATCTCCATTCCTGTGCTATCATTTAGGAGTTGCCAAAGACAGCAGGTAAAAAGGTAAATCCTGCCGAGGTGCGTTGAATAGATTTTCTTCGTATCTTTCTGCTCTTTGGCAGGAAGATATTTTTATTTTATTCGGAGGTGAAAATTATGCCTAACGCAAAGGTTCTTGAGAGCAAGAAGGCCGTTGTTGCCAACCTGTCCGGCAAGATCAAGGAAGCCTCTTCCGTCGTCTTCGTCGACTACAAGGGTATCACCGTCGCTCAGGATACCGAGCTGCGTAAGCAGTTCCGTGAAGCTGGTGTTGAGTACTCCGTTGTGAAGAATACCCTGACCAATTTCGCTGCCAAAGATGCTGGCTACGATTTTGCTGAGATTCTGAACGGCACCACCGCCATGGCTTCCACCACCGGCGACCCCATCGCCCCTGCTCGTATCGTCTGCGAGTTTGCCAAGAAGAACAAGAACACCCTGTCCATCAAGGGCGGCGTCGTGGAGGGCTCTGTCCTGTCCGCTGACCAGCTCAATGGCTTCGGTGAGCTGCCCAGCAAGAATGCTCTGGTTGCATCCGTTCTGGGTACCTTCCTGGCTCCTATCTCCAGCCTGGCTTTCGTCCTGGATCAGATCCGGGAGCAGAAGGAGGGCGGCGCTCCTGCTACCGCAGAAGCTTAAGTTCGTAAGCTAACACACACAATCTAATCTACATTTTAGGAGGATATTACAATGGCTAGTGAAAAGATCACTGCTCTCGTTGAGGAAGTTAAGGGCCTGACCGTTCTGGAGCTGTCCGAGCTGGTTCACACCCTGGAGGATGTTTTCGGCGTTTCCGCCGCTGCTGCTGCTGTTGCCGCTCCCGCTGCCGGCGCTGCTGCTGAGGTCGAGGAGAAGACCGAGTTCGACGTTATCCTGAAGAGCGCCGGCGCTTCCAAGCTGGGCGTTATCAAGGTTGTCCGTGCCGCTACCGGCCTGGGCCTGAAGGACGCTAAGGATCTGGTTGACAACTGCCCCAAGACCCTGAAGGAAGCCATCTCCAAGGAAGACGCCGAGAAGCTGGTTGCCGAGCTGAAGGAAGCCGGCGCCGAGGCCGAGATCAAGTAATTTATCTCGAAAAGGCATTTTACCTCCGCCGTTTTCGGCGGAGGTTTTTTCATCCTGTATAGGTTTTCCTCCCTTCGGGCAGAATCTATGCGCATCTCTTCGAAAGGGTATCTCTATGGAACTGGATCTCAATTCTATTCTCACTGCCGCCAAGGACTTCCTGCCGGACAATTGGAGCGACATTCTGAAAGGCGCTGTATCGGCCATCCCCGTGTCCTTCGACATCGGCGCTTCTTTGAAATTCATCCTTGTGTTTGTTGCGACACTTCTGGGTGTGGGCGTGTTGTTCAAGCTGATCTTTGGCAATAAGTCCGACTTAAACCATGCGCTGTCCTCCTCGGCGGGTATTCTGACTGTGTATGTGCTGACCGTTGTGGTCTATGCCTTCCAGCCTGCAGGACTTTCCAAGCTGCTCTCCCCCCTGCCCTTTGTGACCTTTGTGCAGGACTATCTGTTTGTCCTGCCATTCCATGGCACGGCCTTTGAGACACTGTGCAGCCAGATTTTGGCCCTGATCCTTCTGTCCTTCGTGGTCAACTGCATGGATGCCCTGCTTCCGGACGGAGACAATCCCTTTACATGGTTCCTCTCCCGCTTTCTGAGCGTCATTCTGGCCATGGGGCTGCACCTGGTAGCCAACTGGGCCATTGAAAAGTATCTGCCCTCAGCGCTCGTCTACCATGCCCCCGCTGTGCTGCTGGTGGTTCTGGTCTGCTTTCTGCTGCTGGGACTGCTTAAGCTGGTGCTGGGCATTTTCCTGACGGTGGTCAACCCCATTCTCGGCGGGATCTATACCTTCTTCTTCTCCAATCTGATTGGACGGCAGGTCTCCAAGTCTGTGCTCTCCACGGCCATCCTCTGCGGGGTTTTCTATGCCATGGATCACTTCAATTTCCTGATCATCCACATCAGCCCCGCCGCCCTGCCCGCCTATCTGCCGCTGCTGCCCGGATTTCTGATCATCTGGTATCTGCTGGGCCACGCGCTGTAAAGAAATAGATACAAAAGACGGCGTGACCGAAATCACGCCGCTCTGGAAGCTTCCCGTGAACCCCCGTTCCGGGAAGCTTTATTTTTTATTCCACGCTCCGCGTCTGTAGAAAATCACAGACAGGACCATGGCAATCGTCCAGCCGATGGGCCAGGCACACCAGATGCCGAGCGTTCCAAAGGGACCGGAAAGGACCTTTGCAAGGACCACACGAAGGACAAGGTCCGTAAACGTCGCAACCATAAATTGTTTCATCATCCCTGCTCCCCGCAGGATGCCATCGGACACCAGCTTTGCAGACACCACAAAGTAGAAGGGCGACAGGATACGCAGGAACTGGATGCCCACCTGCATGGCTGTGCCTGTGGTATCGTCCAGGAAGATCCGCAGCAATACGCCTCCTGCCAGCAGATACAGCGCCACCAGGGGCACACACAGCAGCCACACCAGCTTGAGCCCGGCCCCGAAGCCCTGACGGACACGCTCCGGCTTTTCCGCACCTATGTTCTGGGCGGTATAGTTGGAAATGCCGTTGCCAAGGGTGGTGAAGGAGGTGATCACCAGATTGTTCATCTTCACCGCGGCAGAATAGCCAGCCATGACACTGGAACCGAAGGTATTGATAACGCCCTGGATGACGATATTGCCAACGGAAATAAAGCTCTGCTGCAGAATGCTGGGAACCGCCACAACGGCGATTTTCTTGAACAGCGTCCAGGAAAACAGCGCCGGTTTTTTCTCCGCTTCAATGGTCCGAAACCGCCGGAACACCACAACCAGCGCCAGCACGCAGCTGACGCCCTGGCACAGGAAGGTTGCCCAGGCCACACCTGCCACGCCCATTTTGAACGCCGTCACAAAGAGGATATCCACGGCGATATTGGAAAGGGACGATGCTGCCAGAAAATAGAAGGGCGTTTTCGAATCTCCCAACGCGGAGAAAATTCCCGTTGCCACATTGTAATAGAACACAAAGGGCAGGCCCAGAATGTAAATGTCCAGGTAGAGCTTGGAGTCCGGGAGAATGTCCTCCGGGGTGTTGATCAGCTGCAGAAGATCCGTACACAGCAGCGTGCCCAGGCCCATCAGGAGCAGACACACCACGCCGCTGGAAATCAGGGTCGTATAGACGGCGGTTTTCAAATCGGCCATCCGTTTTGCGCCAAACAGCTGGGAGACAATGACGGAACAGCCAATGTTGCAGCCGAAGGCGAAGGCGATAAAGATCAGCGTGATCTCATAGCTGTTGCCCACGGCTGCCAGGGCGCTTTCGCCTACGAATTTGCCTGCCACAAAGCTATCCGCCAGGTTGTAAAGCTGCTGGAAAATGATGCTGCCGAACAGCGGCAGGCAAAACCGCCACAGCACCGACTCAGGCTTCCCGACCGTCAGATCCTTATTCATGGGTCTTCGCCTCCAGTTTCTTTTTCAGCAGCGCCACGATCATATCCGCGCAGCCTTCAATCCCCAGGGCGCTTGTGCAGAGCATGGCATCATAGCTCTCCGGCTTGCCCCACTCGGTCATGGAATAGAAATTGAAATAATGCCTGCGCATCCGGTTAATGCGCTCCATCCGCTCCCGGGCCTTCCGCTCCGTCAGGCCGTTGCGCTGGGCGATTCGCGCCACGCAGTCCGCTTCGTTTGCATACAGGAAAACGGAGAGCGCATTTTTTCGATCCGAAAGAATGGAAGAGGCACAGCGGCCAATGATCACCGCAGATTCCCGGTCCGCAATGGACACAATTGCCTGCTTCTCAGCGCCGTAGGCATTCTCTCCGGCAGAATAGAACACACCGGCCATATTTGCCTCGTCTGCAAACGTGTTTCCGCTGAAGGGCAGCAGAACCTCTGTCAACCGCTCTTCATTGTTTTTCAGAAAGGTTTCGTCCATGCCGCTCTTTCGGGCAGCCTCCTGAATCAAAAGCTTATCATAGCAGGTGACGCCAAGCTTCTCAGCCACCAGCGCACCAACCTCCCGGCCGCCGCTGCCGTATTGACGTCCAATGCAAACTGTATACTTTTCGTCCATATTTCTCTGGCTTCCTCTCTTTTTTGTGTCTCTTGACACCCATTTACCGGTGTAGTATAATCCTCAAATAGAAATATGTAAAATACATATATTAGATATCAGAAATACTAAATTGATATGGAGAAACCAATATGGAAATTTCTCTCGACTACTACCGCGTGTTCTATCATACCGCCCGATGCGGGAGCATCACCCGTGCCGCAGAGCTGCTCTACTCCAACCAGCCCAATGTGACCCGGGTCATCAAGCTGCTGGAAAGCGAGCTTGGCTGTCAGCTGTTTTCCAGGACCAACCGGGGCGTACGGCTGACACCGGAGGGGGAACGGCTCTATGCCCATGTAGAGCCCGCCATGGCTCACCTGGAGGCTGCCCAGCGGGAGCTTACCATGGAACGGGAGCTGCAAAGCGGCACACTCTCCATCGGCGCCAGCGAGGTGGCTCTGCGGTGCCTGCTGCTGCCGGTGCTGAAGCAGTTCCGGCGGCGCTATCCGGGGGTGCAAATCCGTGTATCCAACCACTCCACGCCCCAGGCCATTGCCGCGCTTCAGGAAGGTCTGGTGGACTTTGCACTGGTGACGACCCCCTTGGAGCTTGGAAAGGATATGGTTCTGCAAACGCTGAAAACCGTGCGGGAGGTTCCGGTCTGCGGCCCCGGGCTGAATTGCCCGGACACCCTGTCGCCGGAGGACCTGTGCCGGTATCCCCTGGTCTGCCTGGGCCGGGACACCATGAGCTACCGGTTTTACGAGGAATGGTTCCGCAAGCTCTCCCTCCCCTTCCAGCCCGACATTGAGGCAGCAACGGCAGACCAGATCCTGCCCATGGCTGCCAGCGATCTCGGCATAGGCTTTGTGCCGGAGGAATTCCTGACAGGAAACCAGGATGTCCGCATATTGTCCCTATCCGTCCCCGAACCCCAACGAAATATCTGCCTGGTCAGCCGGACCGGACAGCCCCTGCGCATCGCCGCCCAGGAATTCAAACACATCTTGCAGGAACACATATCCCTATAAAAGAAGTAGGAAAATAATGCTTGACAAACGAGCCGCTATCGTGTATGATGTTGTCGGTTAGCAAAGGCTAACCTGCATATACCAAGGATGGCTGTCCCATCACGAACACAGGAGGTTCGACTTATGGAAATCTTGCAAACACTCTCCGCTGTCAACGCCCTTACAGCGATTACACTCATTTTAGTTGGTGCTGTTTTTACCCGACATACCCTGCGTCGGATCGTCCTGCACAAGGGGACGCGCCATGTCTGAGGAGCTGCTGGTGCGCAATTGCGCCCCTACCCTCGCAGGGCTGAAAACGGCCAGTCTCTTCAACTGTCCCTATGAAAGTCGGGAGGAGCTGCTGAGCTCTCTTCGGCAGCTGAACCGCCGGTTGGGTCCAAAGGGCGTCCGGGCGATCCCGCTGCGATTTTCCGAAAAGCGGGCGCTGGTCTATCTCTACCGCCCTGCCAAATTGGAGCAGGACCTTTCCGCCAACGCCAGTGCAGCCCTGCTCCGCCAGTGCGGCTACACCAGCTGCCAGAGTGGAAAATGCCTGACGTCTCTGGCCCGGAAGCTCCGGCAGAAAGGAGAATTTCCCCACGAAATCGGCCTGTTTCTCGGCTATCCGGCAGCAGATGTCCGGGGCTTTCTGGAGCAGCGGCCCTGCAAATGCGTAGGCTGCTGGCGGGTATACGAAAACGAGGATCAGGCGCAGAAGACCTTTGCTCTCTACAGAAAGTGCACCGGCATCTACTGTCAGCAGCTTGCAAAAGGCACAAACATTGAACGACTCACCGTAGCCGGTTGAGTGATAAGAAAGGATTTGAAAAGAATGAAAATTGCAGTTGTTTATTGGAGCAGCACCGGGAACACCGAGGCCATGGCCCAGGCTGTTGCCGAAGGTGCGCGGAAAGCAGGCGCTTCTGCCGAGCTGTTTACCGCCACGGAATTTGACGGCGGCAAGGTGGATGCCTTCGATGCCATCGCCTTTGGCTGCCCTGCTATGGGTGCGGAAGAGCTGGAGGACAGCGAATTTGCCCCCATGTTCGAGAGCTGTGAAAGCAAGCTCTCCGGCAAGAAAATCGCCCTGTTCGGCTCCTACGGCTGGGGTGACGGCGAATGGATGCGCACCTGGGAGGATACCTGCCGGAATGACGGTGCAAGTCTGGTCTGCGACAGCGTCATCTGCCAGGAAGCCCCCGACGACGACGCTCTGAACGCCTGCCGCAGCCTGGGTGAGGCTCTGGCGTAAAGATGCTAAGCACTCTGTGATTGGACACCTATTGCCGAAATACCTCCTAATATTTCTTTTCTGTTGCCATATTGCAGAGTTTTCTCTCGGCTGCCCTGATCCCCGGGCAGCCGATTTTTGAACCATTCAACGAACGTTTTATGGTTTTTTGTCCAAAAACAGCTGTGCATCCGTATTTTTCTGTGAAAAAGGCAAAGAATCTTTGTGCAATGTGCTGTGCTATGCGTCGCTTGACTGCGGATTTTCTCTTTGATTCTCCAATTTTTTGAAAATCGTTGGAAACTCTTATTCTTTTTACTTGATTTCCTAACCATTATCTGTATAATAGTAGAAAGAATCGCCAATGAAAGGAGGCTTGTTCCATGAAAAAGATCATCTGCAAGAAAGAGTACGATACCGAAACCGCTACCCTGATCCATAAGTTCACCAGCGGTGCTCTGGGTGATCCTGCCGGTTACGAGGAGAACCTGTACCAGACCGAAGGCGGCCTGTACTTCCTGTATGTTGCCGGCGGCGAAGCTTCTCCCTACCCCAATGAGGACATTCTTCGGCTGGCGAAAACCAAGGTCAAAGAGTGGACCGAAAAGCACTGATCCCAGACTCTCGAAGGCCCTGATCATCAGGGCCTTTCTTCTTAGGTATTTTTATGAAAAAAACAAGCATTTTCCTGATTTCACTTCTGTTCTGCCTCTCTCTCGGCGGCTGTGCCGGGAAGCCGGAGGCAACCGACATTGCCGCCGCCACCCTGCCGGTCTATGAATTCACCCAGGCCCTCTGTCAGGGAACGGACCTGACGGTTGGGCGGCTGATCTCAGAGCCCGTCTCCTGCCTGCATGACTACTCCCTGAACGTGAACCAGGTCCGTCAGGCGGAGAGTGCCGATCTCATCATTCTCTCCGGTGCAGGGCTGGAGGAATTTATGGAGGACATCCTCGCCGGGAAAACCTCTGTAGATGCCTCTCAGGGAATTTCCCTGCTGGAAGGGGAAGCCCACGACCACGACGGGCACGACCACGGAGAGGACCACACCCATGAGGCCCACGAGGACGAGCACCACCACGAGGATGATCCCCACATCTGGCTCTCCCCTGCCAATGCCAAAATCATGGCCGCCAATATCTGCACCGGTCTGTCCGATCGTTACCCCCAATGGAAAACGGTTTTCTCCACCAATCTGGACGACCTGCTTTCCAGGCTGGATGCCCTGGAGCAATACGGCCGGGATCACCTGTCCCAGCTCTCCTGCCGGGAGCTGATCACCTTCCACGATGGCTTTGCCTACTTCGCCCAGGCCTTTGACCTGGAAATTCTGGCGGCAGTGGAGGAGGAATCCGGCAGCGAGGCCTCTGCCAAGGAACTGATCGAATTGATCCGTCTGGCCCGGGAGCATCAGCTTCCCGCCATCTTTGTAGAGCAGAACGGCAGCACCTCCGCCGCCGACATTCTCTCCCGGGAAACCGGCGCAAAAACCTATGTACTGGATATGGCCATGGCCGGAGACAGCTATTTTGAAGCTATGTACCGCAACATCGACACTGTCAAGGAGGCTCTCGGATGAGCGAACTGCATTATAATGACTGCGGCCATGCCTGCTGCCTGCGGGTGGAGAATCTGGCCGTCACCATCGGCGGCAGCCAGATCCTGAAGGACATGAATCTGCATGTCCACTGCGGCGAAATGGTGGCCCTGATCGGCCCCAACGGCGCAGGCAAGAGTACCTTTCTGAAAGCCATTCTGGGCCAGCGGGCTTACACCGGCGTGATTGCCTTTTCCGAGCCCGGAAAGCGCAGCCACAAGCCCCGCATCGGCTATGTTCCCCAGAGCCCTGCTTTTGACCCCAGCGAACCGCTGAGCGTTGCAGATCTGTTCGCCTGCTGTATGTCCAAGCGCCCCGCCTTTCTGGGCATTTCCAAGGCCATGGATGAAACCATCCGGGTCTGCCTGGACAGGGTCCACGGCGTTGACCTGATCCACAAACGGGTAGGCACCCTCTCCGGCGGCGAATTGCAGCGGGTGCTCCTGGCCCTGGCCCTGGAGCCCATGCCCAATATTCTGATTCTGGACGAGCCCCTGTCCGGCGTGGACGCCGAGGGCATGACCACTCTGATGGACATGCTGGACGAAATTCGGAAAAATTATGACCTGTCCATTCTCATGACCACCCACGACTTTTCCCTGCTGCCCAGATATGCAGACCAGGTGGTCCTCATCGACGGCGGCATCCGGGCCAAAGGAACCGCCCAGGAGGTTCTGTCTTCAGATGCCTTTCAGGCCATTTTCCACATGAAAGGAGGGTCTCTATGAGCCTCTGGTACGCCGTCTGTGACGCGCTCCCCCTGGAAATGCTCCACTGGGACTTTATGAAAAACGCACTTCTTGCCCTGCTGCTCATGGCACCGCTGTTCGGCATTCTCTCCACCATGATCGTCACCGGCCATATGAGCTTCTTTTCCGACGCCCTGGGGCACTCCGCCTTTACGGGCATTGCTCTTGGGTCCCTCTTCGGCATTGCCGCGCCCACCTGGGCCGCGGTAGCATTCAGCGTCTTCTTCGCCCTACTGTTCTCCTATCTCCGCCGGGACAGCAATCAGGCGGCGGATACGCTGATTGGCGTCTTCTCCAGCGCCGCTGTGGCTCTGGGCATTCTGGTTGCCACCATGGGCGGCGGCAGCTTCACAAAATACAATAAGTATCTGGTTGGCGATGTGCTGTCCATCACCCCCGGTGAGATCGGGATGCTGGCCATTGTCCTGCTGGCGGTTCTGGTCTTCTGGTGCCTGTACGCCAACCGGCTGACCCTGACGGCAGTGCACCCCCAGCTGGCCTCCTCCCGGGGCATTCCCGTGGCGCTGTCCCAAACACTGTTTACCGTAACCATTGCGGTTGTGGTGACCCTGTCCATTTCCAGCATGGGCCTGCTGATCCTCAATTCCCTGCTGGTGCTGCCGGGGGCGGCCTCCCGGAATATCTCCCGGAACCAGAAGCAGTACCATCTGTATTCCGTGCTCTTTGCCCTGGTGTCCGGTATTGTGGGCCTGAGTATCTCCTACAGCTTCGGCTGCTCTGCAGGCGCGGCCATTAGCCTGGTGCTCACCGTTTTCTATGCCCTTACCTTTGCTTTTCGCGGGAGAAACGCCTGATGGAGACCATGGAAATGCACCCGATTGCCCATATGCGCAGCGATTTTCCCACGAAGTTCGGCATTCCCAGGCAGAGCGGACTGGTGGAGGAGCTGCGGTCCATGATTGTCTTCGAGCCGGAGTATCGCACTGAGGATGCTCTGCGGGGCATCGAGGACTTCTCCCACCTGTGGCTCATCTGGCAGTTTTCCCAGGCAGTCCGGGAAGGCTGGTCTCCTACCGTGCGGCCCCCCCGGCTGGGCGGAAACACCCGCATGGGCGTCTTTGCCACCCGGTCCCCCTTCCGGCCCAACAACCTGGGGCTCTCCTGCGTCCGTCTGCTGGAGGTGAAGCACACCCAGCAGTACGGGACGGTGCTCATTGTCGGCGGTGCGGACCTGCTGGACGGCACCCCCATCTTCGACATCAAGCCCTATATTCCCTATTCCGACAGCCGCCCCGAGGCTGCCGGCGGCTTCACAGACCGGGTAGGCGATTTTCTTTTGGACGTAAAGTTCCCCCAGGAACTTCTGAAAAAGCTGCCTGCCGACAAGCAGGCGGCTGCTGTGGGCGTTCTTTCTCACGATCCCAGGCCCTCCTATCAGCGAAAGCCAGGAAGGGTTTACGGGCTGAACTTCGCCGGATTCGACATCCGCTTCACAGTAGAGGACGCCGTTCTCACCGTCCAAAGCGTTGAAAAGCAGAGTTAAGCATCCAATGCCATTGCCGCCGGGCAATGGCATTTTCTTATGCCGGGAACTCTGCCCAGTCCAGATCCTTATATGGGTACACCCGTTCCCAGCCCCGGTCGGTTTTTTGATAGCTGCTGCGGTGGGCAGATAAGAGCCGGACCAGCTGGTAAACATCAATCCAGATTTCGCTGTTGCACTCCTTCTGGCTCTCGTCAAAGACCAGCTCCAGTCCAAAGTGCAGATGCACCACCTCGATATTGTTCACATTTTCCTTGTCCGAATAGCCGGACTTTCCCATGAAGCCGATGAGCTGCCCGGCATCCACCTGGTCCCCAATTTCCAGGCCGGGAGCAAAGGGACGGTCCTTTTGCAGATGGGCATAGTAATAGTACCGCTTCCCGTCAAAGGAGCGAATGCCCACCCGCCAGCCGCCGTAACGGTTCCAGCCCATGGCTTCCACGATTCCGCCTTCCACGGCTACGATTGGCGTTCCCAGGCCGCCCATGAGATCATTGCCCAGATGCTTGCGCTTGAAGCCGAAGCTTCTGCCAACGCCAAAATCATCGCAATGGCTGTAGCCGTAGCCCGCCGCAATGGGCGAAAAGGTCTTCAGGCCGTATTGCGGGACCCATTGGCCATCCTTAAAAATGGCGTAGCTTCCAACCAGCCCACCCAGAGCGGCGGAGTAGGCCTCATAATAATAGGCATAGTATTTCCCCAGCTCCCCTGCTGCCTCCTCGGGGGAAACATCCCCTTCCAGATCCTTTGCGGCTTTTTTTACGGCAGACAGCGGGCATTTTCCCCCTGTGCGGCAGGCAGCCAAAGCCAAAATCTCGATCCAGCTCAGGTGCTTCTCCTGCTCTGCCGTGCGGATGTCCTGCTGCATGGCATAGGCCATGGATTCCGTGCTCACGTCAAAGTCCACCCAACGGATGGGTTCTGCCCTCACGGGCAGGACCAAAGCAAGGCCCGCCAAAAGGCATACAAAAAGCCGTTTCACATCTGTCACCTCTCTTGGCTAGGATGTGAAACGGCGCTTTTCTTATCCGCGCATTTTACTGCAAATCTCTGGAAATTTCCTTGGCGACCCGGTAAATATCCTCCATGGTGGTCAGAGAAGAAATCTGCTGCTTATAAAATCCGCTATGGCTGACGCCCCGGAGATACCAGGCAAAATGCTTCCTCGCCTCCAGACAGGCTACGTGCTCCCCGTGATCCTGCTCCGCAAGCCGAAACTGCTCCACCGCTACGGCAATGCGGTCTTTCAAAACAGGCCGCTGGGGAATCTCCTCCCCGGCCATGGCAGCCTTCACCTGCTGGAAAATCCAGGGATCTCCAAAGCAGCTGCGGCCGATCATCAGCCCATCGGCCCCGGTCCATTTGGCGCAGCGCAGCGCAGCCTCCGGACCAGTGATGTCTCCGTTGGCGATAACGGGAATGGACAGCTGGGCCTTGACCTTGCGAATCATGTCCCAGTCGGCAACGCCGGAATAAAGCTGGCTGCGGGTTCTGCCATGGACCGTCACCATGGCGGCCCCAGCGTCCTCCATCCGTTTCGTAAACTCCAAAACGTTGATGCTCCCCTTATCCCAGCCCAGGCGGCATTTTACCGTCACCGGCACGTTAACGGCTTTTACAACGGCCTCCACAATTTTCTGGGCCAGCTCCGGCGTGCGCATCAGGCCGCTGCCGTCGCCGGAATTGGCGATTTTCGGCATGGGGCAGCCCATGTTGATATCCAAAAAGTCGCAGCCGGAAATTTCCAGCGCCAACCGGGCTCCCTGGGCCATGATTTCCGGGTCGTTGCCAAAAATCTGAGCACCGCAGAGACTTCCCTCGTTTTTTCGCAAAAGCTTGGCCGTTTTCTGGTCCTTATAGACCAGGGCCCGGGAGGAGACCATCTCCGTCACCGTAACCCCGGCTCCCAGCCTTGCGCAGACCGTCCGAAAGGCCCAATCCGTCACCCCTGCCATAGGGGCAAGAAACAGCGGGTTTTCAACCGATAAATTTCCGATTTGCATAGATTCTCTCTCTTTCTAAGGGACTGCTTATCTCAGAATGGCACTCAGCGCCCAGGCCGCACCTGTCAGCAAAGAGCCGCAGAGCGCCCAGAAAAGGGCATACAGGGGTCTATATCGCTTTCTGCCGCCACGCATGACCTGGCGAGCCTCTTTTAGCAGTGCCTCATCGCTGACGCCTTCTGAAACAGCGTTGTCTTTTAAAATAAAAATTGCCTGGTCAAACAGCTCCGTGCCCGGTCCGGGCACCAGGATCACCTGGCGGGAAATGCCTTTTACCATATTGCTTCCTCCTTTTCATGACGGAGAAAGCTTTTCCCTTTTTTCTGGAAATTATTCCCTTGTACCTTATTCCTGCTCCTTTGGCCGCTTGTAGCGGCCGTGGGGCTCCCAGGCCTCCAGGGGGTAGCGCTGCATGGCACCAAAAATACGCTCCTTCAAATCCGGATAGGTCTTCGCCAGATCGTATATCAGATCCTTGATTTCCTCCCGCTTGGTGTGCTTATCCACCGGACAGCGATTCTGAAGTACCGGCAGATTCTCCCGCTCAGCAAAGGCGGCTACGGTCTTTTCGCGGATGTAGAGCATCGGGCGGATCTGGGTAATTCCGGTTCTGTCCAGATGGGTGACCGGCTGGAAGCAGCTGATCCGGCCCTCGTAAATCAGACTCATGAGAAAGGTTTCCACGGCATCGTCATAGTGGTGGCCCAGGGCAAGCTTATGAAAGCCCTTATCCACCAGCGCCTGATTCAACGCGCCCCGGCGCATTTTGGAGCACATAGAGCAGGGGTTCTTTTCCTTCCGATAGTCGAAGATAATGGGGCCGATCTCCGTTTTCACAACGGTATAGGGCACATCCAGTTCTTTGCACAACTGCGCGATTTCCGTATAATCCATGCCAAGGCCCATATCGATGGTGATTGCCTCCAGCTGGAAATTCTTATTATGATAGCTCCGCAGCGCCGCCAGAAGCTTCAAAAGCACCAGAGAATCCTTTCCTCCGGAGACGCCTACGGCGACTTTATCTCCGTCTTCGATCATGGAATAGTCTTCCACGCACCTGCGAACCAGGCCGACAAGTTTCTGCATTTTTGAGATTTCCTCCTAAAACAGGTAAATTAGGCAAGTGAGCATTTAAGAGAATTCAAGAGCATTTCAGCGATTTTGAGAGATTACATCGCATTGCATAAAAATCTTCGAAAAAGGTGTTGACATTTGAATTTTCTTATGGTATAAATGCAAAGCAGTTTGAAGATATTGTACTTCAAACACATGAGAATGTCAAAATATTTTACCAAAAAATTGGAGGAACCCATATGTCCACTACCCTCGCCAAGAAGGAGACCGTGGTGCGCAAGTGGTATATCATCGATGCAGCCGGCAAGCCCCTGGGCCGTACCGCTGTGATCGCTGCTAACCTGCTGCGCGGCAAGCACAAGGTCGATTTTACTCCCAACGTTGATTGCGGAGACAACGTCATCATCATCAACACTGACAAGGCTGTTCTGACCGGCAAGAAGCCCGAGCAGAAGGTCTACTATCGCGTGTCCGGCTGGATCGGCGGTCTGAAGGAAACCAAGGCCCGCACCATGATGGAGAACCGTTCCGACTACGCTATGGAAGTCGCCGTCAAGGGCATGCTGCCCAAGAACACTCTGGGCCGCAACTGCATGACCCGTCTGCACCTGTACAAGGGTGCTGAGCATCCTCATGCTGCCCAGAAGCCCGAAGCCTGGACTCTGGACTAATTGGAGGTAACACAGAATGTACGAGAGCAAGAAGAAGTATTTTTACGGCACTGGCCGTCGTAAGTCCAGTGTTGCCCGCGTTCGCGTTTACGAGAACGGCACCGGCTCCATCATCATCAATGGCCGCGACATCAACGACTACTTCGGTCTGGAGACCCTGAAGCTGGTCGTCCGTCAGCCCCTGGTCACCACCGAGCTGGTTGACAAGGTCGACGTGGTTGTTTCCGTCTGCGGCGGCGGCGTTTCCGGCCAGGCCGGCGCTATCCGTCACGGCATCGCTCGCGCCCTGCTGACTGTCAACCCCGAGTACCGCGCTTCCCTGAAGGCTGCCGGTTTCTTGACCCGTGACCCCAGAATGAAGGAAAGAAAGAAGTACGGCTTGAAGGCCGCCCGTCGGGCTCCTCAGTTCTCCAAGAGATAACCGGTCCCCGCGATTCGTCGCCTGCCGTCTCAAACCCCGGAATTTTTTTCCGGGGTTTTTTCAATACAGTTGAACAGACCGAAAACGCAAGCCGAACGGCATTGGTGCCGCTCGGCTTGTTTTATGCGTTTTCTCTCCGGAACAGACAATAGGAAAACGTCGCGCCCGATAAAGAACGCAGCCGATCACCGCTGGCACGATCGCCGGGCCATGCGTCCCGGCGCTTACTCCGCAACCGCATCCGATACCGTCAGCGTCACGGCAATTCCTGCCTCGCACTTTGCGTTCCGGAAATCCTCTGTGATATTCATTACCGTCATCTGGTTTGCGCTGCTTCCGGTTTTGACACAGATGGGGATCTCCTTATTCAGCTTTATGGGCAGCTCATGGGTCATCCTTGTGGTAGCAACTCCCATTGGCTTGTCAAATGTTGTATCCAGAACGGGATAGCTGCACCTGGAACTGCCATTTTCAGAAATATTGTAGATATCGCAGCCGGTTTCCGTCAGCCGAATGGCGATCCGGTTGCCCAGAAGATCGCTCTTCCCATATGTTTTGCCGTCTTCATTCCATGTTCCGTCACGGTAGACCCAGACGGAGATCGTATAGGATTTCACTGTCTCATCAAGGGAAATGTCGAAAAACTGGATTTCATCATCGAATAGATCCAGGACTTCCTGGGTTTCCTTGGAAAATTCAGAGGGCTTGATGGTCATTGCGGATCGTTTGTTCCGGGAGCAGGCGCACAGGCTAAGAAGCATTGCCACAGCCAGCAGAATTGAGATTGCTTTCTTCATGATGTATCCTCCTATTTGGAAAGCCCGTTGGTGAAAAGCGGCTATCTAAGCCGTTTGGGTGTATTCCCGCAGCTCTGCACCGTACCGGTATAGGCAAAGCTGCGCTTGCATTCCAACGGCTGCGTCCGGATAGATTTGCCGTCAATATAGATTTCCCCCGCATCAAATTGCAGGATTCCGTCTACGGATTTCAGCGTTGTGGTCTTGCCCGCACCGTTATGACCGATGAAGCCATAGATTTCCCCTGGGGCAATGTGCAGATTCAGGTCGTCCACAGCCTTTTTCTCCCCATAATTCTTTGTCAAATGCTCAATTCTCAGCACATTTTTTACTCCTTCATTCCTGCAAGTGTCAGAAACTTCTTATCCGATTGAATCCCCTGGGTTACGAACGCACCATCCCGAAACAAAGCATAGGTAGTCACCGGGGCAGGCACATTCTGTGCATCCTGTCTGGTGGTGATATGGACGGTTTTCAGGGGGATTCCGTGAACTCTCGCCGTTTCCTCCACCCTGGGCACCCAATAGTAAGTATATGGGCACTGGTCGGTATAATAGAGGACAAAGCCTTCACCGTTTGCTTTTGGATGTTTTGCGCATTTCTTGAACTTCGGCGGCTCGGCATTCTCCGTCAGCGGCAAATACAGCAAGGTAATCCCGCAGTCCGAAGTATCCGCCAGCCGGAATCCCTTGTAGGTCAGATATTTGGGGTCTGCAAGGAACTCCCGTTTGCGTCCCTCCGCGCACAGAATGCAGATTCCCTTTTTGCCCTGCGTCAAGGCATCCTGAACGCACTTGCTCAGCAGATCATTGGAGTATCCATGCCCTTTCATGGAGCCGGAAACCCACAGACAGCTGATATAGAGGTATCCCGCTGCCTCAATCGGCACCCATGCATTTTCCGCCGGGATATATTCAATAAAGCATTTGCCACGTTCCTCGCTGCGATAAAACACAAGCCCCTCTTCAAACCGCTGCTTCATCCATTCTTTTTTTGCAATGCTTTGTTTCCCGGACATGGCACAGCAGATATGCTCCGTATCAATATTCTCCTTCGTAATTTGAATGTAATTCATTCCATTTCCTCCCCCGTCGGCGCGGAGATCAGGGTGATCTGCCTGGGCTTGCTGCCCTCCTTCATGCCGATGTCCATATATTTCATGGCCGTCCGGTTGATTTCCGACAGGAAGTCCATGAATTCCCCGTCTGTCAGCGTCAGTGTGCAGGTGGTCATGAGCAGCATATCCTTTTTGGGGTCTGCACAGCCACCGGAAAAATATTTTGCAAATGCCGCGCTGATTCCAAGGAGTGCACGCTGGACCGCGCTCCCATCGGCATCGTCAAGTTCCAATGCACTTTTATTCAGCTGATAAACGCTTTCCACCGTTCCACGGATGCGGTTTTCTCCAACCACTGTGAGAATATTATTTTCCGTGAGAATCTTCACATGGCGATACAGGCTCGCACTGGGGATATCCGGAAGTGCCTTTCGAATTTCCTTGACCGTACCGGTTTCGTGCACAAGCAGATACTGAAAAATCCTCTGCCGCACGGGGTTCATAACGGCCTCCGCCATTTCCATGTGGATCACCATCTCCTATATTCTATAATTCAATTATATTCTCATTTTCGAGAATGTCAATGGCTAATTAAAAAAGAATGAGTGCCCCGGCAAAATGCAGCAGCACCCATCCAAATCGCTCGGTATTCGTTTGTTTATGCAAGCAGCCCCAGCAGCGCGGAAAGCACGATCACTTTCGGAACGCTCCACTTTCTTCTAGCGAGAAGATAGAAGGCAATCAGCGCGATCACAGCGGTACGCCAGGCGAAAACGCCGTCCACCAGGTAATTGGTCCGGCTCAAATCGATCATTACCGCCACAATGATCCCAAGCGCCGCAGGACGAACCCCCACCATAATGTTTTTCAGCGCACGGCTGTTTTTGAATTTCTCAAAGAAGACGGCAGCCAAAGCGCAGAGGGTAAAGGTCGGGGCCAGAACACCCAGCACAGAGAGAATGGCCCCAAGGATTCCCGCCACACGCATACCGGCAAAGGTGGCGCAGTTAAGGCCCAAAGGGCCGGGGGTCATCTCTGCAATGGCAATGATATCGGACACCTCTGAGACGTTCATCCATCCATGGCTGACCATCTCGTCGTTGATCAGCGGAACCATAGACATTCCGCCGAAGCTGGTAAAACCAATCTGGCAAAAGCTCCAGAACAGCTGAAAAAGAACACTCATGCCTCTGCCTCCTTCCATTTCCCCATAATGAGTCCCGCTGCCACCGCCAGCAGAATCACCAGAACGCAGTTCACATTCAGGAAGGCATTCAGGATACAGGCAACGATGGCAATGGCATAACACGCTTTTGTGGGGAACGCGCCTTCCCGAAGCTTCAGCGCTGCCACCAGGATGATGGGCACCACCGCCGAACGGACACCCGTCAGCATTTTGGCGATCCAGATATTGTCCTTAAACATGGCATAGCAATAGGTCAGCGCGGACAGGATGATCATGGGCGGTGTCACCATACCGACGGTTGCAGCAATGCCGCCCGGGACACCGGCCTGACGGTGCCCGAACAGATAGGCCACGTTGCCGATCATCGTCCCCGGCAGGCTGCGTCCCACGCTGACAATATCCAGCAGTTCCTCGGCGGTCAGTTCTTTCTTATCATCCACAAAGTCCTTCTGCATTTGGGCCACAATGCTCCAGCCCCCGCCGAAGGTAAACCAGCTGATGCGGAAGAAATAAAAGAACATCTCCCAGATTTTTTTCAATGATGTTTTCTTCATAGACATTCCCTCAATAATGGACCACATTCTCCGCACTGCGGATACGCCGCAGCACAGGCTCTGCCTCGGAAGACCTGAAATAGTCTAAGGTCGTTTGGGGCACCAGCCGGGAAAGGGTCTGCCAGTCCCCTGCCTGCAAAGCGGCCCGGACGGTAGAGGCGCTGATCGCCTTGCCCAGGGCCTCTTTTCTTGGAAGGATCACACAGTCGATGCCGTTCTCCGGCAGCTGCGCAGCCATGATCTCATTGTACAGCCCCGTCACCTGGCTGGTAGGCTCCTCCCCCACAAAGCGAACGGTAACTCCCAGCGCCCGGGCAATTCTCACGAAAATCGCCAGGTCCAGCTTGGCATGGCCCTGAATCACCGCCGAATCATCCTTTAGAAAATAGCTCGGGAAGGTGGCATTGCTGATGATATAGGGCCCGGAATCGTGGAGCACCACATTTTTCAGGTGGGCTGTTCCCGCCTGAACCAGCTGCTTGCGCACCCCAAAGGGCACCAGGCTGGCATCCTCGCTGAGCAGAAACAGGTGCAGCGTATCGCATCGAGCCGCGGCCGTTTCCACCAGGTACTGGTGGCCCAGGGTGAAGGGATTTGCGTTCATAACGATGGCACCGGAAACGCCGGGGCGGGCAGTCTTTTCCAGCCTGGACAGATAGGACGGGAACCCGTTTCTCCGGTTTTCCATAAACACCAGCGTACCGTCCACCCGGGCGATTTCATAAAAGCCCAGGCTCTGGAAAAACTTCGCGGATTTGATTTTGGTATATAAGAAAAGATGGGTGTATCCCCGGGCCATCTGGTATTCCATCAGGTGGGACACCACCTCATTCAGCAATCCCTCTCCCTGGTGCTGCTGGCTGACAGCAAAGCAGCGCAGGGTCGCGCCAAAGCAGCTGCCGGTGGCAATTACCCGATTCTCCTCGTCCACCATAGCGCAGATATAGTCCAGGTTTGCATCCCGGGTAATGCCGTTCTCCACCAGAAGCGCATCCACCTGGGCCAGCATCCGCTTGTCCGACAGGGAAACCTGTGTCAAGGCATATTCGCTCATTCTTGTTCTCCTCCAACGGTGCGGCCGCACCTCGCATTGTGCCCCACCGATTTTTCTCTATTATACATTCTTTCGGCCCATTTGTGAAGTGCCCCTTCTACAAGGAACTGCCTCCCGGCAATCGGGAGGCAGTGTTCATGGGGCGATTTCTCAGGCCTTCCCAGCACAGCCGGAAACCATTCCCTCGGGAACGGCTGATCCACCAATCAGCCGTTCCCGGGTTGTGGATTTACAGAGGCATAATGCCGCAGACAATGGCGAACAGCATGCACAGGATGGAGAAGACCCAAACGTACAGGAAGCTTGCCTTGATGTGGTCCTTGATATCCACATCGGCCAGGCCCACGCCCAGCAGAGTGGCGGGAACCATGGGGCTGATGAAGGTAGCGCAGTTCCGGCAGACGACCATAGCCACAGCGATGGGCAGGGCCTCTACGCCGAAGCTCTGGCCAATGGCGATGATGACAGGCAGCATACCGAAGAAGTAGGAGTCGGTATCGAAGGCCAGAGCCAGAGGCACGGACAGAATGCCGATAACCAGAGGCAGGTGCTGACCAATGGCAGCAGGCAGAATGGACTCGATGATACCGGCCAGGCAGCGAACAACGCTGGGCACGTCAACTTCCATAGCCTTCACGCTGGCGGCAGTCAGAGCGCCGTCCTTCACAATGAAGGAGGTAGTCAGAACGCCCATCAGGACAGCAGCACCCATCAGGGTGGAGCACATCATCAGAGCGGGACCGGCGTGCAGGTTGATGATCTTCTTGTGCATCTTGGCGGTGAAGCCGTAGTTCACGAACAGAGCGATGGAAACGCCCAGCATGAAGGGAACATAGGAGGCGAACACGTCCCAGATCAGCATGGCGATGACAGCGATGGTCAGCAGCAGGTTGAACCAGAACAGCTTGGGACGGGACAGCTCCTTCTCCTCCTCGGACTTGCTCTCAGCAATGTCCAAGGTAGCACCGGCGGTCAGGCCTGCACCGCGCTTCTTCTCCTGGAAGCCGGTCAGCACGGAGTGGGCCAGGGCCAGGACGATACCGAAGATCTGGATGGGGATGATGGTGTTCCACAGCTGACCTGCTTCCATGCCCAGCACGGTAGCGGCACGCATGGTGGGACCGGCCCAGGGCATCAGGTTCAGAACGCCCATAGCCAGCACGGCAATCCGCAGCAGGCTGGTGGGACGCATGTTCATCTTCTTGTAGATGGGCAGCATAGCGGGAACCACGATGCAGAAGGTGGAAGCGCCGCCGCCGTCCAGGTGGCCGATCAGGGCAATGACACAGGTCATGACGCACACGCCGATGACATTGTTGCCAATGAGCTTCATCAGCTTGCCGATGATCACATCAAACATACCGGCATCGGTCATAATGCCGAAGTACAGCACGGAGAAAACGAACAGGGCAGCGGTAGGCGCAGTGGAGTTAAAGCCGGCCTTGATCATAGCTGCCAGGTTGTCAAAGGTAAAGCGGCCGCCCAGGACCAGAATCAGGCCCAGGATGGAGGGGAAGACAATAAACGCGATAGCGGGCTGGGTCTTGCTCTTGAACAGGGTAACAACGATTGCAACGATGGTTACCAGTCCAAGCAGACCAACGATGGTATCACTCATTCTCGAAATTCCTTTCTATATTACGGTTCAAAAACTGCTGGGAATTCATAACAAAAAGGGGGACATTTTTCAGCCCCCCTGAATGTCCTCACAGGGACAGGGGCTTGATCTTGCGGACAACGTCCAGAATGGTGCCGTCACGGGCTTCCAGGACGGCAACCACCTTGTCCTCCCACTCCAGGTCGTCAGGACGGCCCACCAGGGAATAGGCCTTCTCCTTCAGGCTCTCAATGGACACATGGGGGATACCGGCGTTGTCCAGGCACTCGATGAGGTCGGGACGCAGGGGGTTCACGGCAATGCCGTAATCGGTGACCAGCACATCCACACAGTCGCCGGGAGTGGTGACGGTAACGACCTTCTCACAGACGGTAGCCATGCGGCCGCGGGTCAAGGGAGTGACAATAATGCAGACCTTGGAACCGGCAGCGGTATCGGGGTGACCGCCGGGCGCCCCGCGAAGCACACCGTCGGAACCGGTCAGAACGTTGACATTAAAGCCGGTGTCGATTTCCAGGGCTGCCAGGACCACGAAGTCCAGCTTGTTGACGAAAGCGCCCTTGTTGGCAGGGTTGGCATACTGAGAAGCGGACATCTCAAAGTGGTTGGGGGTCTGGTTGATGGAGTTCACGGCATCCAGGTCGAAGTCCTGAACGTCAATCACCTTTCCAACCTTGCCCTTCTTCAGCAGCTCCACCATGGGGCCGCAGATGCCGCCGATGGCCCAGCCCATTTTGATGTTGCGCTCGTCCATGTACTTCTCCAGGAACAGGTTGGCCGCCAGAGAGGGGCCGCCGACACCGGTCTGGAAGGAGAAGCCGTCCTTGAAATAGGGGGTGGAGGCAATAACCTTGGCCACATTCTCGGCCATCATCAGATCCCGGGGGTTCTGGCTGATGCGGGCAGCGGCAGAGGCGATCTTCTTGGGGTTGCCGATGGAATCGACCACCACAACGGCATCCACATCGATGGCTTCCACGGAAGCGGGCATATTGGGGAAGTCGACCAGGCAGTCGGTAACGACCACCACATGGTCGGCATACTTGGCATCGGTCATGGCATAGCCCATGGAGCCGCAGTTGCTCTTACCGCCGATACCCCGGCAGTTGCCCACGCAGTCAGAGGTGGGAGCAGCGACGAAAGCGATGTCGATGTGGACCTCTCCTGCCTCGATGGCACGGGGACGGCCGCCATGGGAACGGATAATTGCGGGAGTCTTCAGCTTACCGGCGGAAACCACCTCACCCATCCGGCCACGGATGCCGGAGGTCTGAATGCCGATGACCTTGCCCTCTTCAATATAATCGGCGATGGGATCATGGGCGCTGCCCAGAGAGGTAGCGGCAATGGTCAGGTCCTTCAGGCCCAGCTCTTCGATGGCGGCCTTCATGACCATGTTGACCACATAGTCGCCGTCACGCAGATGGTGGTGGAAGGAGAAGGTCATGCCGTCCTTGGCGCCGCACTGCTTGAGTGCGTCCACCAGGGTAGCGACGATCTTGCTCTCCTGGGGCTTTTCGAACCGGCGCGTCTTGGGGGCAGCCTTCTGGAGGTACTTGCCGTCCATATAATTCTTGCCCTGGTAAACTTCCTTGCCGTTTACCAGCAGCGCTTCGGGAATATCTCTGCCTACTGCGTTAATCATACCAGATCCCCCTCATACATACCGCAGGCCTTTGCCAGACGCAGCGTGCGCTCAGCGCCGGGAATGAAGGCCACATCGATCATCTTGCCGTTGACGGTGAACACGCCGACACCGGCGGCGGACTGCTCCTTAAATGCACGGACAACAGCCTCAGCCTGCTTGACTTCCTTTTCAGTGGGTGCAAAAACCTCATGGACCAGACGAATCTGCTTGGGGTTGATCAGGCTCTTGCCGTCAAAACCCATAGCCTTGTTCTGCAGGACCTCTGCCTTGAAGCCTTCGTTGTCGTCCAGGTCGGTAAACACCGTATCGAAGCACTGGATCCCGGCTGCACGGGCAGCCAGCAGCATCTGGCCCCGGGCAACCATCATATCCACACCGTCGGGGGTGAACTTGGTCTGCATGCACTTGCGGAAATCGCCGCCGGAAATGGCGACGCCCAGCATCCGGTCGGAGGCGGAGCATATCTCATAGGCATTCAGGATGCCCTTGGGACTTTCCAGAGCAGCCATCAGCAGGGTCCGGCCGACTTCCACGCCGAATTCACGCTCGGCCGCCTCCACGGCAGCCTCCACCGTGTGCACATCCTGTGCGCTTTCGCACTTAGCGATCCGGATACCGTCGGCGCCACCGGCCACACAGACACGGATGTCTTCCTGCCAATGGGGGGTATCCAGGCCGTTGATTCGGACGATGACCTCGGTATTGCCGTAGTCAATGGTGGTCAGGGCATGGTACAGGGAGAAACGAGCAGCATCCTTCTGGTTCTCTGCAACGGCATCCTCCAGGTCCAGCATAATGGAGTCGCAGCCATAGATGTAAGCATCCTTGATCAGGCCGGGCTTCTGCGCGTTCATAAACATCATGGTTCTGCGCAGGCGGAACCGTTCGGGCTTGGGTCTTCTGATCATCTGATGGCACCTCCCCAGGGAATGTTTGCGCTGGATGCATCGCAGCTGCGGAACACGGCGCACTCTACGCGGGCCTTCAATGTGCAGTCCAGAGCACCTTTGTCCACAACGGTCACGCGAGCATTCTTAACTTCCAGACGGTCCAGGGTCTCCAGGATCGTGGCCTTGATCTGGCGGCCATACTGATTCATAACGCTGCTGGAAAGCTCCAGCTCAATGCCGTCTTCACCGGGCTCCACAGTGACCATGGCATCGCTGGATTCCAAAGTGCCTGCTGCGGCAGATTTCAGAATTTCCATGTTGATCCTCCCTATGTTTTTTCATTTTTGATGACAATAAGATACCATAGAGAAATTCCAATTTCAAATACTTAATTGTTTATTTAAGTATAATTTCTGTCGAATATTCCGACAATAAACCTTGACATCTATAAAAAATTCCTTATAATCAGTATTGATTCGCGCCCATAGGATTCGTGAATATGCTGTAAAAAAGTGGTGATTTTTCTATGAACATGAAACAAGCCCTGTATTTCAAAACCATTGCGCAATACGGAACCATCACTGCTGCGGCCAAGCAGCTTTATATCAGCCAGCCCTCCCTGAGCCAAACCCTGCGGCAAATCGAAGACGAGGTTGGAACGCCTTTGTTTGACCGCAGCACCTCCCCTTTCCACCTGACTTATGCCGGTGAGCGCTATCTGAAGGCCGTAGAGGCCATGCTGGACATTGAGACCCGGCTGAAGGAAGAAATTGAAAGCATCCGCCGGGATGACGGCGGCCGCCTGCGGCTGGGCATCAGCGTTACCCGGGCCATGCAGGTGCTTCCGGATGTGATCCCCATTTTCACCAAGTCCTATCCCAATGTGACCATTGAGCTGACGGAGGCCGCCTCCGCCAGTCTGGAAGGGCTGCTGCAAAAGGGGCAGATCGATCTGGCCCTGGCCGCCCTGGAAGCCAACGAGGCCAACATTGCCTATGAGCTCATCGAAAAGGAATCCATTGGCATTCTGGCCGGAAAAGACAGCCAGCTGGCCCAGCTGGTCCCTTCCGGAACGCCCATCCGCCTGGAAATGGTGGAAAAAGAGGCCTTCGTGTCCCTGGACACCTCCCATTCCTCCCGCATCATTCAGGACCGCCTGTTCCGGCGGTATAATATCCGCCCGAAGATTCTCTTGGAGACCTCTTCCCTGGAGGTTGCCCGCCGGGTGGCGCTGAAAAGCGGTGCCTGCATGGTCCTGCCGGACGTCTATGCCGACGAATTTGTCTTCAATTCCGGCGGTGCCTTCTATCCCCTGAAGGACTACGAAAACCATCGCCACTTTTACGCCTGCTACCGCAACGACGAAAACACAAAGAAATACATCCGGGATTTCGTCTCCATCACCACCTCGGTTCTGAACCAGACCACCCACGGGAAACGGATATAAGCCGCTATAAAAAGGAGCTGCAAGGCACATCGCTTTGCAGCTCCATCTTATTTCACTTGCGGCTTTTGTTCCGCTTCTCCCCGGTCAGTTATCGCCCCTGCTGTAGCCGTTCTTCATACCCTGGCTGGCCGCCAGGAGAACCTTATTCAGGGTCTTGGTCGTCTCCTGCTTTGCCATGGTGCAGAGCGCTTCATTGGCCTGCTCCAGAAGAGTGTCATCTTCTGTTTCCGCCAGGCGCCCATCATACTCCCGCAGCAGTGCCCGGGCCTTGCTGACAACGGCTGCCTGATAGCGCTCCACATGGACGATGGCCGTGCCATAGTGGGCATCGGTCAGGGCATTGATCAGGCGGCTGTTCCAATAGAAGTTGTCTGTGGACACGTCCTGCGTCACATCCGTCAGGTATTTGGGCAGGCGGGACACCTGGGTATACACCGGCAGCACCGTGTTGAAGCTGGTAGAGCCGAAGCAGATCCACTCAATGCCCTTGGCCCTTTCCGGCACCCCATTGCGAATCTGGCAAATGGCCATCACACCGGTGCGGTTAATGCCAATGGGCCGGTAAATGCCCTTTCTGGGGTCCTCTGCCTTGGCATAGGGGTTATAGGGTGTACCCTGATAGTAGGAAGAGAGAATGTACTTCACGTCCTCCACCGTCACCTTGCGCTCCGGCACAAAGGACCAGGGGATGTTGTCACTGGTGGGCGTAAAATCCGCATGCTCCCCTTCCCAGCGGTAGCGGGTGGGGCAGAGCATCTTGCCCATAAACCAGGCCCGGGGGGTATTGTAAACATGGTCGGAATCCGTGTGGGAGCCGAAGCAGTTCCGGGGATTGAACACGCCATCGTTGCCGGTGTCCAGGTGGTTCTCCGCAATGAAGGTCTTCAGATCCCCGGAACACAGGTTTTCCCTGCCCTCGCCAAAGGCATCCGCAAAATCAAAACGATCCAATCCGAATTGGTTGGGCATAATGACGCATTCGTCGTCCGCCACCCGGCGGGCAATCCAGTGGTGACCGCCGATGGTCTCCATCCACCAGACCTCTTTGTCATCGTTGAAGGCAATGCCATTGGACTCATAAGTACCATACTGCTCCAGGAGCTTTCCCAGCCGCACAACGCCCTCCCGGGCAGAATGGATATAGGGCAGCACCAGAACCACCAGGTCCTCCTCGCCGATTCCCCCCGGGATATCCTTCTCCCGGCGGCTCTTGGCCTTCCGGTACTCCACCATGGGGTCCGCCCCCAGAACTCTGGGGTTGGTCGTGATGGTCTCCGTAGCGGTCATGCCCACGTTGGCCTCGTTGATGCCCGTTGCGGCCCAAATACCCTCGGACCGGTTCACATTGGGGCAGGTGGTATAGCGCATGGGGTTCTCCGGCAGCTCAACGGTCAGATGGCCGATGACGCTTTTATATGTGCGGGGCTGCTTTTTAGGGTCCACCGTCACCAGCTTTTTCACGTCAAAGTAACCGTCGTCCGTTCTGGCGATCATGGTAGAGCCGTCATTGCTGGCGTTTCTGCCTACAAGAATGGTTGTGCAAGGCATAGTCTTCTCTCCTTTGTTTTCATTTTTCTACATTATAGCACACTGCAAAAAGGAAAACCAGCTTTTCTATTCCATCCTGGGCAAATAACGCTCAGGTCTCTTTATGTACTGCAGCTGCACTTCATGAAAATACCCCCAATTCCGGGGTATCCGGAATTGGGGGTACATATCACGAACCGGGGGCTTTGGCAGGATCAGACGGTCTCAACCTTAATGGTGTTGGTGTTTCCGGTCTTGCCATTGATGGGGCCGCCGGTAATGACCACGCAATCACCGCTCTGGAGATGCATGTACTTCTTGGCGTTCTCCAGGCCATAGTAGAACATGACATCCATAGAGCTGAACTCGCTGGCAAGCACAGGGGTAACGCCCCAGCTCAGGTTCAGCTTTCTCCAGGCCTTCTCGTCCACGGTCATACCCACAATATCCGTGGGGCAGCGGAAGCGGCTGACCATCCGGGCCGTCTTTCCGGACACGGAACAGACCACAATAGCCTTGGCGTTCACATCAATCGCCATGGCACAGGTGGCATGGGAAATGGCATCCAGGTTGTTGCTGATGCGGAAGTCGTTCTTATAGAACCGCTCTTTGTAGCTGGTGTGCTGCTCGGTGAATTCCGCGATCTGGGCCATGGTTGCCACGGCCTCTACGGGATACTTGCCTGCGGCAGACTCGCCGGAGAGCATAATGGCAGAAGTTCCATCATACACGGCATTGGCCACATCGGAAATCTCGGCTCTGGTGGGCCGGGGATTCTGGATCATAGACTCCAGCATCTCGGTGGCGGTAATGACCCGCTTGCCAAGCAAACGGCACTTGTTGATCAGGCGCTTCTGGATGGCGGGCAGCTCCACGAAGGGGATCTCCACGCCCAGGTCACCTCTGGCCACCATAATGCCCTCGCAGGCCTCGCAGATTTCCTCTATATTGTCCACGCCGGACCGATTCTCGATCTTGGCAATGATCTCGATCTGGCTGCCGCCGTTGTCGTCCAGGAACTTCCGCATATCCAGCACATTCTGCTTGTTGGAAACGAAGGAAGCGGCCACGAAGTCCACATCGTTCTGGATGCCAAAGAGCAGGTCTGCCTTGTCCGCTTCACTGAGGAAGGGGCCGGTCATAACCTTATTGGGGAAGGACATGCTCTTGCGGTTGGAAAGCTCACCGCCTACAATGCATTTGCAGATGGCATCGCTGCCCTGGAGCTTCTCTACCTCGAAAACCACCAGGCCATTGTTGACCAGGACCCGGTCCACTACGGACAGGTCCTTCACAAGGCCCTTATAATTCACGGAAACGCGGGTCTCGTCGCCCTCCACCTCATCCACCGTAAAGGTGAAGGTATCACCGGCAGAAACCGTGACCTTGCCGTCCTTAAAGGTGCGGATGCGGTACTCAGGGCCCTTGGTATCCAGCATGATTGCCAGAGGCAGACCCAGCTCCTTGCGCACCTGTTTGATCAGATTGATTTTGTTCTGCTGCTCCTCATGGGTGCCATGGGAGAAGTTCAGCCGGGCCACATTCATACCGGCCTGGCACATTTTTTTCAGGGTCTCGGCATTTTCAGAAGCCGGACCGATGGTGCAGATAATCTTCGTTTTCCGCATAAAGCATCGCTCGCTTTCTTTTATTGTTTTTTAGATATCTCGATTCCGGCGTATTATACCACATCTTATTTTCCGTTTCAATCGTTCAAAAAGAAAATATTTTCGCGTCAAATTCTTCGTTTTTGGAAACTTTTTTCAAAATTTTTGTATCGATTATTTTGTATTCAAAGCCATCTCTTACAGCACTGGATTTTTGGGACAGTTTATGGTATACTGTCCCAAAGAGAATCACCCAGGAGGAAACCCATGCCCATTCAAATCCCCAATGATCTGCCTGCCGCAGGTGTTTTGCAGCAGGAGAATATTTTTGTCATGCCCCAGAATCGGGCTGCCCGGCAGGATATCCGGCCTCTGGAAATTTTGCTGCTGAACCTGATGCCCACCAAAATCGTCACGGAAACCCAGCTCAGCAGACTTTTGGGCAATACGCCCCTGCAGGTCCATTTGGAGCTGATCCACACCACCTCCCACACCGCCAAGAACACCCCCCAGGAGCATCTACTGTCCTTTTACAAGACCTTTGACGAAGTGAAGGACCGGAAATTCGATGGCATGGTCATCACCGGAGCCCCTGTGGAGCAGCTGCCCTTTGAAGAGGTGGACTACTGGCCGGAGCTGTGCGAAATCATGGAGTGGAGCAAGACCCATGTGCACTCCACCTTCCATATCTGCTGGGGGGCCCAGGCAGGACTCTACTACCACTATGGCATCCGAAAGCACCCCCTGCCACAGAAGCTCTTTGGCGTGTTCCCCCATCAGGCAGACTACAAGAAGGCCATTCTGCTGCGGGGCTTCGACGATACCTTCTATGCGCCTCACTCCCGGCACACCACCGTCCACCGGGAAGATATCGAGGCACATCCGGAGCTGCGAATCCTGGCCTCTTCCCAGGAGGCGGGGGTTTACGCAGTCATGACCAAGGGGGGCCGCCAGATTTTCATCACCGGCCACGCGGAATACGACCCGGACACCCTGGAGCGCGAATACCTGCGGGACAAAAACCAGGGTCTCCCCATTCAGGTACCCGCCCACTACTACCCCAATGACGACGACACCCAGCCCCCCATGGTGCGCTGGAGGGGCCACGCCAATTTGCTTTTCTCCAACTGGCTGAACTACTTCGTCTACCAGACCACGCCTTACGATATTATGACCATCGGCAAAGACGAGCACGCAGAGGACGCACCGCAAGCAGAAGCCTGAAATATGCAAATCGCCCCTTGCCGAATCGGCAAGGGGCTTAAAGTGCAGATACAGAGGAATTACAGCAGGTCCTTCACCAGGGACAGGGCAGCCTCGTCGGCAACCAGAGTGAAATCGGGATGCAGCTGCAGGATGGAGCCGGGAGCCTGGGGCTTGATGGGTCCGAAGAAGCAGTCCTTCACGGCCTGGGCCTTGTTGGCACCGTTGACCACCAGCAGAACCCGCTTTGCCTTCATAATGCCGCCGATGCCCATGGTGTAGGCATGGGTGGGGACATCTTCCCGCTTTTCGAAGAAGCGCTGGTTGGCATCGATGGTGGAGTCGGTCAGCTTGACCTTGTTGGTGTTCTTGACGAAGGAATCGGAGGGCTCGTTAAAGCCGATGTGGCCGTTGGGTCCCAGACCCAGCAGCTGCAGGTCCGCGCCGCCGAAGGAATCGATCACGGCATCATAGCGGGCGCACTCGGCCTCAGCATCGGGGTTCATGCCGTTGGGGATGTTGCAGTTGGCCTGATCGATGTTCACATGGTCGAAGAGGTTGGTACGCATAAAGTAAGCGTAGCTCTGGTCGTGGTCCTTGGTCAGGCCCACATACTCGTCCAGGTTGACGGTTCTGACCTTGGAGAAGTCCAGATCGCCGCTCTCGTACTTGGCAATCAGCTGCTTGTAGGTACCGATGGGGCTGCTGCCGGTAGCCAGGCCCAGAACGCAGTCGGGCTTCAGCTGAATCTGAGCAGCAATGATATTGGCAGCCTTACGGCTGACGTCCTCGTAATCCTTGGCGCAAATCAGTCTCATGATAAAAATCCCTTTCTTCTGTACAAATTTGCAATTGGAGCAGGGCTTATCCCTTTGTTTCCCATTATAACACCTTTTGCAAAATCTGTATACCCCATTCCCGCCTTTTTCTTTATCAATTTGAATTTGTCTGGCCCTATTTTTCATAATGATTCTGATACTTTTTTTGTGGCCAGATGCTGCTATAATGGCAGCATCCGATTTCGGGAGGAAGGAAAAATGGAAAAGAAAAGAAAGCTCTCTACAAGGAAAATCGTCTTCACCGCTCTGATGGCTGCCCTGGTCTTTGTGGGCTCCGCGCTGCGGGTCCGGCTGCCCATCGCCGTTGGCAGCACCACCTCGTTCCATCTGGGAAATATCTTCTGCGCCCTGTCCGGCCTGCTGCTTGGCCCCTGGCTGGGTGGTCTGGCCGCCGGTCTTGGCTCCGCCATTTTTGATATGTTTGACCCCATCTATATTTCCGAGGCATGGCTGACCTTCCTGATGAAGGGCATTTACGGTCTGCTCCCCGGCCTGATCTTCCGGGTTGGAAAGAAAGAGGGCGGCTACGGTAAGGCAGTCCTCGGCTCTGCCGCCGGTGCCGTTGCCTATGCCCTGGCCTATCTGCTCAAGAGCTACATCAAGGGTATCTACCTCAAGGGCTGGGAGCCCGCCGCTGCAGCGGTAGATGTCGTTGCCAAGCTCCCCGCAACGGTGTTCAATGCCGTTGTAGCCATCATCTTCGCCCCCATCCTGTTCCTGGCCATCCGCAAGGCCTTGCAGAGAAACCATCTCTCCCTGGATGGCAGCGTGCCGGAAAACTGACAAAATACGTTTCTGAAAGATTGCAGGCGCAGTTCGGTTGGAACTGCGCCTGCGTCTTTGATCGGCAATCATTTGTCGGGAAAGCGATCTGTGGCTTTCCCGACCGTTTTTATCCCAGCGCGGGGGCAACCACATTCATGACCTCCCGCTGGTAGCGGGCGATTCCCTTGGCCAGGACCTCCATGGCCCGGGCCAGATCCTCCTGCTTGAGCACATAGGCAATCCGCACCTCGTTAATGCCCTTGCCGGGGGTCTCATAAAAAGGTGCACCGGGGGCAAACATGACCGTGTCCCCCTTGTCGTCAAAGCAGTCCAGCAGCCAGTGCTGGAACCGGTCTGCATCGTCCACCGGCAGGCTGGCCATGACGTAGAAGGCGCCCATCGGCTCCTCTACCACCACGCCGGGAATCTGGCGCAGCCGGGAAATCACTGTATCCCGGCGGATGCGGTACTCCTCCTTGCACTGGCGGAAGAAGCTGGGGTCCACACGATACAGAGCCGCGGCACCGATCTGATCGATGGTCGCCACAGAAAGACGGGACTGGCAGAATTTCAGCAAGGCACTCTGCAGCTCCGGATTCTTGGTGACAACACAGCCCACCCGAGCGCCGCAGGCGGAAAACCGCTTGGACACGGAGTCAATAATGACCAGATTGTCATCAATATCATGGAAGCGGGCCATGGTGGGCACACCGAATTTTTCGTCATAACAGAATTCCCGGTAGACCTCATCGCAGATGAGGAACAGGTCGTGCTCCTTGGCGATGTCTGCGATCATCCGCATTTCCTCTCTGTCCAGAACAACGCCGGTGGGGTTGCCCGGATTGGTGATGAGAATGGCCCGGGTATTCTTGGTAATCAGGCTTTCGATTCGCTCCCGCTTGGCATAGCGGTAGCCCTCCCAGGGATTCGTGGGCAGGGCCCGGATGACACCGCCTGCAGCATGGACAAAGGTGGTGTAGTTGGGGTAATAGGGCTCAGGAATGATGACCTCCGTATAGGGGTCGAGAATGCTCAGGCAGGTCAGAAGCAGCGCCTCGCTGCCGCCGGTGGTAATGAGGATATCCCGTGGCTCCAGGTCAACGCCCAATCCGGCATAGTAATTCTGCACAGCCCGGATGAGCTCCGGATTTCCGGGAGAGGCATCGTAGGCCAGCGTTTGAGGATCGTATTTCCGCACCGCCTCAAAATAGGCGCTTGGGGTTGCAATGTCCGGCTGGCCAATGTTCAGATGGTAGATTTTCTTTCCCCGCTGCTCGGCAGCCACGGCCAGGGGATGGAACTTCCGCATGGGTGAGGGTTCGCAGCGATTGGCATTGATGGATATCTGCATATGTATTCCTCCATAGAGGCTGCAAAGAAGCAATCCCTTCTTTACATTCTCTTTATGATTTCTTTTTGTATTCCCGGACCAGCCGGGCCAGCTCCGGGCTCAGCGCGATAAGGGCAATCAGATTGGGCACTGCCATAAGGCCGTTGACGATCTCGGCCGCAAGCCAAAGGGTTTGGGTTTGCAGCACCGCCCCCAGAAGGACACCGCCCATCTGCATCCACACAAATTTCTTCCAGAAGCCGGGGCCAAACAGGAATTGGCCGCAGCGCGCCCCATAGAGTCCCCAGCCCAGCACCGTGGCAAAGGCGAAAACGCACAGAAAAAATGTCAGCGCCGCTGAGGCCCAGCCTCCGCATACCGTGGAAAACACCTGAAAGGGCAGCACGCCGCCTGCATCCACCCCATAGGGAATGGCTATGCCGCTGGTCAGCACCGCCAAGGCAGTGAGCGAGCAGATAACAATCGTGTCCGCAAAGACCTCTATGAGGCCCAGCAGCCCCAGCTCAGCCGGATCGGCATCCTGTGCTGCCGCATAGGCCATGGAGGCCGTGCCCATGCCGGCCTCGTTGGTGAAGATGCCCCGGGCACAGCCGGTGCGCAGGCTCACAAAGGCAGAGCCGATGAGCCCGCCGGTGACAGCTCTGGGAGAAAACGCGCCGGTAACAATGGCGGCAAAGGCCGGAAGAATACGCTGCCGGCAGCGCACCAGAACCCAAAGGCACAGCAGAATATACCCGGCGGAAACCGCCGGAACCAGCCGCTCCGCCGCCGCACCGATGCGCCGGACGCCGCCAAAGAGCACTGCCCCAACTGCCGCGGCCATCAAAAAACCAACTGCCAGATTTCCGAAAAGGCTTTCTTCTCTGCCAAAAGCGGCAAGGATCCCATTTACGCCGGAGACAACGGCATTTACCTGCGTGGCATTGCCCACGCCAAAGGCCGCAACAACGCCGAAGGCACTGTAGAGGTAGGCCAGGAAATGCCATTTTCTGGGCAATCCCCTTTGAATCATGTACATGGGCCCGCCAACCAGTTCTCCACCGGACAGAACCCGGTAGTGCCCGGCCAACGTCACCTCTGCAAACTTTGTAGCCATACCCACAAAGCCGCACAGCCACATCCAGAATACGGCACCGGGGCCGCCCAGGCAGATGGCACCGCTGACGCCGATGATATTTCCCGTCCCGACGGTAGCCGCCAGAGCTGTGCAGAGGGCCTGGAAGGGGGTAACCGTTCCGGCTTTCTTTTCCCTGGCCGTCAGGCTGTGCAGAGCTCTTGGGAAAAGGGTCACCTGTGGGAGTCCTAAACGCAAGCTCAGGAAAGAACCTGCACCCACCATGAAAATCACCGCCGGAGGCCCCCAGAGGAGGGCGTACAGCCGATTCAGCCAAGATGTCATGATACCTCCTTAGCATACCACGCTTTCGTCCGTTTCGCAAGAACTATCTTTTCAATTTTCATTTCGAATTTAAAAAAGCAGCAGTACCTTTTCGGTAACTGCTGCTTTCGTAACCCTGTTTTTATTCCCATGTCGCCCATATTTCCGGGCAAAATCCAACCGTCGCCCGTTTTCCGTTGCGGACTACAGGGGTTTTCATCAGACTGGGATCATCAAAAACCTTATCCTCTTTTGCTCTTTCATCGGACATATATTTCATATTGGTCACCTCCTGGGATTTGTTTTCCCAGTCGATGAGCTGATCGATACCACCTACGGCCCGCAGGACGCTGTCGAATTCCTTTCCGGACATTCCATAGCGCTTCAGGTCGATGGACTGAAAGGGAATGCGCCGCTCCTTAAAGTAGCGTTCTGCCTTCTTGGTATCGAAGCATTTGTTCTTTCCGAATATCTGAATGTTCAATAGGTTACCTCCATCAGACACAGCCCCTGGGGCGGCGCCAGGAAACCGGCCTGCTCTCTGGGCGCGCCGAACAGTGCCGGGATGCTCTCCGGGCTTCTCCGGCCCTGGCCAACCTCCACCAGCGTTCCCACCAGAATTCTTACCATATTATATAGAAAGCCGTCTCCCGTCACGGTGATTTGCAGCTCATTGCCCCGGCGTGTGATTTTCAGCGCGTCTATACGGCGGACAGTGGATTTTTTCATTTTTCGATTGCCGCAAAAGGCAGAGAAGTCATGCTCTCCCAGAAGCTTTTCCGACGCCCGGTTCATGGCCTCCACATCCAGCTTTTCCGGCATACACCAGACATACCGGCGCAGGAAAACGCAGGGCTCCTCACTGTTCCAGATCCGGTAGCGGTAAGTCTTCCCCGCAGCATTCAGCCGGGCATGGAACCGGGGCGCTGCCTCCTCACAGGAATATATGCCAATGTCCTCCGGCAGATACCTGCGAAGCTGCTCCAGGATCTTCTCCGCAGGCATGGGATTCTGGCAGTGAAAATTGGCGATCTGGTGCGCCGCGTGGACGCCTGCATCGGTGCGGCCGCTGCCGGAGACCTCAATGGGCTCCTCCAGAATGCGGCTGAGCACCGTTTCCAGCTTGCCCTGAATGGTGCCCTCCACCCCGGTGAGCCGCTGCCAACCGCGATAGCGGGTGCCGTCGTAACAGATATCCAAACGAAGATTACGCATATTCCTCCAATTCTTCCCTGGCCTCCCGCTCGGTATCTGCGGAAAACAGGAATTTGCCCTTTGCATCATACACTTGAACATGGCCCTGCACATATCGGATGGAATACATAACCATTCACCGTCCTTTTGGATTTCATGGCTATAAGATACCATATAATTAGTCCAATAAAACGGACATTATGTGCAGGGCCACATTTTTATTTCAGTTTCTTTTTCAGCCAATCGGCGGTGAAGTCAAAAACCTCCCGGCGGTTTGTCTCATTGAGAATTTCATGCCGCCCCTTAGGGAACAGATTGCAGGTTACGTCCTTCATGCCCGCCTTTTGGAATTCCTCGGCAGCCTTCCGGACCCCCTTTCCGTAATTTCCTACAGGGTCATCCTCTCCGGCAATGAACAACACCGGCAAATTCTTGTCCATTTTGGCAAGGTTCTGTTTCTGTTCAATGAAGCGAATGCCGGTCAGCATGTCCCGCAGCAGGCCCGTCGTCGCCGTGAAGCCGCAGCTGGGGTGGGCAATGTAGGCATCCACGATTTCCTCGTCCCGGGTCAGCCAGTCATATTCCGTTCTGGGGTGCTCCACCCGCTTATTGTAGCCGCCAAAGACCATATTTTGCAGAGTCTCGCTGGGATTCTTCTCCCCCACTTTCTTGCAGGCCATCTGGCAGATGCCGATGGCCCCGGGCAGGATTGCCCTGGGCTGCCACCCCGTGCCGCAGATGACCACCGCAGCAATGCCGCTTTCCGGGTAAACCTCCAGAATGGTTCTCGTCATGAAGGACCCCATGGAGTGGCCAAAGAGGACATAGGGAATATCGGGGTTTTCGGCCTTGGTCTTTTGCAGCAGCGAATAGCTGTCGCTGACCGCCGTAAACCAGCCGCCGTCAAAATAGCCCTGGGTGCCCTCGTCCCCTACGGTTCCGCCGTGGCCCATATGGTCCTCTGCCACCACCAGATAGCCCAGGCCATTGAGATAGGATGCAAATTCATCGTAACGCTCAATATATTCCGCAATGCCGTGGACGATTTGGAGCACTGCCTTGGGCTGTCCCTCCGGGGTCCAGCGGCAGCAGTGGAGCTGACCTGCTCCATTGGAAGGAATGGTAAACTCCGTCCGCATAGGCTTACTCCACAACCTGATAGCCCGCGTCAGCAATAGCCTTCTTCCAGGCCGCCTCTGCTGCAGTGCCCTCCAGGGTCACGGACTTCTCCGCAAGATTTACCTCTGCCTTGGTGGTTCCCGGCACAGCCAGGCAGGCCTTTTCCACCCGCGCCTTGCAATGATTGCACATCATACCCTCAGCATGAATAACCGTCATAGGGGATTCCTCCTGTTGTATTCCCATTTTGGGAAGTGATTTCCCGGCGGAAAGGGATTGACACCACCCGCCTGGTATGGTACTATTCTACCATATGTTTCGAAGAAAACAAGAGGCACTTTTGAAACCTGGCCAGTGTTTCAGGTGCTTATTCTTTGCTATTCACCCTGAATTGGAAAGGAATCACCATGAAAATCAAAGTTACTTCCGACTCTACCTGCGACCTTCCCGCCTCTCTTCTTGAAAAATACGGCATTGATCTGGTTCCCCTGATTGTCATGAAAGACGAGGAAGAATTTCTGGACAATGTGACCATCACCCCCACGGATATTTTCCGGCACGTTGCCCAGGGTGGAAGTATCTGCACCACCGCCGCCAGAAGTGCCGCCGTATATCAGGAGCTGTTTTCAAAATATGCAGGAGAATACGACGGAATCATCCACATCAACCTGGGCTCCGGCTTTTCCTCCTCCTGCCAGAATGCTCTGATTGCCGCCCAGAAATTCCCCAACGTGCGCATTGTGGATTCTCAGAATCTGTGCTGCGGCCAGGGGCTGCTGGTGCTGAAGGCCTGCGAGCTGGCCGAGACGGACCAGGATCTGGACGAGATCGTCCGGCAGCTGGAAGACTATATTCCCAAAATCGAAACCAGTTTCCTGCTGGACCGCCTGGATTATCTGGCCAAGGGCGGCCGCTGCTCCATGGTAACGGCCCTGGGCGCAAATCTTCTGAACCTGAAGCCCTGCATTGAGCTGCGGGACGGTAAAATGAGCGTGGGCAAAAAATACCGGGGGCACTATGACAAATGCCTTGCAAGCTATATCAAGGAACGCCTCTTAGGCCGGGAGGATATTGACCGCAGCAAATTGATTCTGGTCCACACGGAAGTAGACCCCGCCTATATGGTCGCCGTCCAGGAGGCCCTGTCCCAGTGCGGCGAATTTGACGTTGTCTACGAAGCAGTGGCCGGATGCACCATTTCCTGCCACTGCGGCCCCAACACCGTCAGCGTGATTTTCGCCCGGAAGTAAAAAAGATGAACGAGCACCTTCTTCTGGATCTGGCAACGGACCTAGGCTATGAACTGGCCATCTCCGGCGCAGAAACCTACCGGGTAGAGGACAGCGCGCGGCTGGTCCTTACCGCCTATGGTCTGTCGCCGGAAGTTGCGGCGACAAACAACTATCTGATCGTCAGCATTCTCTCCGCTGACCGCACCCCCATTACCCGGATGCGCCGCATCGGGTTTCATGGGAACAATCTGGATGCCGTAGAACGGCTCAACGCCCTGAGCCGTCGGCTCTGCGCCGAAACGCCGGCCCCGGAGATTGCTGCAAAAATGCTGGAGGAAACCAGGGCGTCCGTTCCGTACTACAGCTTTCCGGTCATAATACTGGGGCACTTTCTGGGGGCCGGAGGCTTTGGTCTGCTCTTCGGGTGCCGCCCGACGGATGCGCTGCTCGCCGGTCTCGGCGGCATTTTGATTGCCTTTGTCAATCGGTTCGCCAGCGCCATGAAGACGAACCCCATATTCAGCACCCTTGCCGCCTCCTTTCTCATGTCCCTGCTGGCCTATGGCCTGGGTGCAGCAGGTATTGCGGCCAATGCCGATACGGTGATCATCGGCGGCATGATGATCCTGGTTCCCGGGCTGGTGTTCACCAACGCCCTGCGAGATATGATCTATGGGGATATCAGCTCCGGCATTCACAAATGCGTGCAGGTCCTGCTGATTGCCGGATCCATGGCTCTGGGTTCCGCCGCTGCCAGAAATCTAACCATCCAGTTCTGGGGGCCGCCCGGGATTGCCGGGACCGCCGCCCACAGCCTGGGGCTTCTGTGCTTCGGCGCTTTTCTGGGCTGCACAGGCTTTTCCATTCTTTTCAATATTCACGGGCCCGGAATGCTCCTGTGCACCCTGGGCGGTATTGCGGCCTACGCAGTCTACGCCCTGACCCTTTCCGCCGGATTTGCCCCCGGAACCGCCTTCTTTGTGGGCACAGCCTTTTCCGCCCTGTATTCCGAAATCATGGCCCGGGTCCGGAAGTACCCAACCATCTGCTACCTGGTAGTTTCTATCATTCCCCTGATCCCCGGGGCAAGCCTGTACTATACCATGCAGCAGGCCGTGGACGGCGCCATGGACCGCTTTGTCTCCCAGGGGCTGTTCACCGCCGAGGTCACCGGCATTATGGCCGCCAGCATCATCCTGATCTCCAGCCTGGTTCGGATGTTTCTGGGAAGGCATAAAACAAATCATTAAAACAGCAGCGTCGGCATTTCCTTTCGCCGACGCTGCTGTTTTTTCCTCAATCCTGAAGCAGCTTTCCAATCTCCCGCATTCTTGCAGGGTCCACCTTGCACACTGCCCGGTCATAGGTCAGCAGGCCGTTGAGCTCATCCTCCACATCGGACAGCTGGGTATAGATGGCTCCGCAGAGTCCTTCCTTCTTGGCAGGAAGGATCTGCTCCCGATAGAGCATTTCCAGCGCATCCATAAAGGCCTGCTTATCCCGGAAGCTGCGATAGCCATAGCTTTTTTCCGGATTGAAAATATGTCCCGGTTCCTTCCAGGTATAGCCGCCAAACTCAGAGACCACCTGCGGCTTCCGGCTGCTCTTCAGCCGCACCGGGCGGAAATACACGTGCAGGCTCTCCACGTCGCTATCCGCACAGGCAAACCATCCGGAAGCCGTGTCCACAAAGCGGCTGCTATCCAGAGCTTTCAGGCTTTCATACTGGCTCTGGCTGTCAAACTGCCCCCAGCCCTCATTGAAGATCGTCCAATAGCATACGCAGGGGTGCCGCTCCAGCGCCAGAACCGTCTTTTCCATGCTCTCCCGAAACTTTTCCCGGGTCTCGGGATCCCGGTGAAGGCCTGCGTCACTGCGGTGCTTTCCCAGGTTCAGGGTCGGCAGCACGGTATCCCGCAGATAATGGTAGGTGCCGTTATTCACCATGTCCTGGAATACCACCATGCCAAGCCGATCGCAGGCATAATAGAAGAGCTGCGGCTCCACCTTAATGTGCTTGCGCAGGGTATTGAAGCCCAGGTTTTTCATGGCCAGGATGTCTTCGTCAAAGCACTTGGGGTCTGCCGGTGTCCAGAGGCCGTCGCTCCAATAGCCCTGGTCCAGAACGCCATGGAAGAAATAGGGCTTGCCGTTCAGACACAGCCGCGGCATTCCGTCTACGGTTTTGATATCCAGGGTCCGGAATGCAAAGTAGCTCTCCACCCGGTCCTGCCCCGCCTGGACGACCGCTTCATAGAGGTAAGGGCCCTCCGGGGACCAGGGTCTGGGGTTTGACAGCGTCAGCGCAGCCTTACCCTCCCGGATCGGCACCTGTATTTCCCCTTCCGGTGTTTTCAGGCACAGCATTCCCGTCTTGGGGCCCACCAGCTCCAGATTTACGGTATTCCCCTCTGTAGAGAAATGGAGCTCCCGGATATAATCATCCGGGACCCGCTCCATCCATACCGTCTGCCAGATACCGGAAACAGGGGTATACCACATACCGCCCCGGTCCCGGCGCTGCTTGCCGTAGGGCATGGTTTTGTCCCGCAGATCGTCCCGGGTCTCCACCAGCAGTTCATTTTCCGGCTGCAAAAATTCCGTCACGTCGAAAGAAAAGCCATCATAGCCGCCGGAGTGCTCCCCCAGCAGCTGCCCGTTGAGCCAGACCCGGGCATGCTGATCCACCGCCCCGAAGTGCAGCAGTACCCTTCCCGCTCCCCCAGGGGCGGCAAACCGGCGGCGATAGCACAGGCAAGTTCCATCCGGGATTTCCTTATGAACCCCGGAAAGCAGCGACTCCGGCGGAAAAGGCACCAGAATGGTCCTGTCGAAGTCCCCACGCTCCCCTATCGCAAGGTCCCATAGGCCATTGAGATTGCAGAAGGAATTCCTTCGCATTCCGGGCCGGGGGTAAGCGTCCCAGGGAATCCCGGTTTGCTTCTTTCCTTCCTCCGTCCAAAGCTCCGTAAACGCCGCCATACCGACCGCCTCCTTTTTTCTATAGTGTAGCACAGAATTCCCCGGGGAGCAAGCACAGCGGACAGATTTCGGCACTTGCTGCCGCAAACAATTCTTCCGATGCCCTCTAACGTCACAAACCCTATTTTTTCTTTTTTAGAAAGAGGCTATGTCCCATCAGGATCAGCCCGGCAGCCGACAGCACTGCTGCCGGCCACCAGATCAGACCGGTCTGAGGCAGCTTCTTCCCCGTATAGGTGTTCCGGATCAGGAAGGTGTCCCCTTCCGCCCAGATCGTTGCGGTGTAGCCCTCTACGGCCCGCTCCCGCAGGGCCCAGGTAAAGAGCCTGCCCGCACTGTCCCTGGCGGGCAAAGCCTTCCAGATATACTGCCAGTTGTTTTCCGGGGACAGCATTTGTGTGTCGTAGACCTGGCCGTCGCAGAGCAGCTCCACAACGACAGCGCCGGGTCTTCCGAAGGGAAAGCCCTCATCATCCCAGGCCTTCCACACCCGACGGGAGACGGTTTCCACAGGTATGGAAGTGCTGTGCTTTGGTTGGGCCGTGAGCTGATAGGAAAGCGTTCCGTCGTCATTTTGCCCCGGCAGGCTTACAAGGAACGGGTCTACCGTTATTTTCTTCCCGCCCAGCACCGCAGTGCTGCTGCCAACCAGATAGAGCCCAGGCTCCAACGCATCAAACCCGGCACAGCCGTTGGCACCGGTATCCTTTTTCGCCAATGGCTTCAGGCTGTTCTGCCGGGCATAGGCATCCAGGATCCGGGCAAGATCGGTGTATTGCGCCGCCGTCAATCCGTTTATCTCCACCGGGCAGTCCTGGAAATCCCCCGCAAGGGTGAAGCCTCCCTGGGCCCTGACGGACGCCGCATAGAAGAGCCCGAAGGGAAATCCCTCCACCGGCGTCCCATCCTCATAAAGCTCTACCGTCAAGCTGCATTCGCGCTCCGGATCGATTCGCTCCGCTCCCACTGCCTGGGGCAGCAGGCAGGAAAGCAGGAACAAACACAAAACCAGAGAAAAACCACGCTTACGCTTCATTCCGTTCTCCCCTTTCGCTGCCTGCAGCAGGATCACCGGCAGGCCTCTGTCTGCCGCCGTCTTTCGTTTATGCCCGCTCTACACGTTTTCTGGTCACCAACAGGACTGCCGCACCGACGGCCAGTACGCCGCCCAAGGCGTAGAAGTACGCTGTACCCACGCCGCCGGTGGAGGGCAACTCCGTGCCGGACTGGTTGTTGATGTATGCCGTGGGCCGGCTGAAGGTCATGGTGTCCTCATCCTCGCCGGGTGTGGCTGTAATTGTGATTTCCTGGTCATCTGCCAGCTTGTTGTAACCGGGCAGCCCTGCCGTCTCACGCAGATGATAGGTATCCGCATCCAAGCCGTCGATGATGATCTTGCCCTTTGCATCCGTAATCAATTCCGTCCCGGCAGGCCACGGTGCCCCCTGAGCAGGAACATCCACCCAGCCGGTGAGTTTCCCGTTTGCAACCTGTGCAGCCTTGCTCTTTCCGGAATTCAGCAGAACAAACTTGACCCCTTCCAAGGTTTTTTCCCGGTTACCGTTGGCATATTTCAGCACATCCATGCCCCAGGTATAGGTTTTCGTAATGCTGGGGGTGGTGTCGAATTGGCCGTCCTCGCCATAGGTCAGCCTGCTCTCGTTGGGGTTGCCTTCCCCGGCGATTACCGCGTTTTCATTGACCGTTGCGCTGTAGCCGATGACCAACTCCCCGTTTTCTCCCAGCGTATCGCAGAAAGCCTGAGAGAAAACAATTTCAAAGGTGCAGCCATCCGTGACCTCGCGGCCGGTTCTTACGGTATAGGCACCGTCCGCCACAGCATTCCCATTCAAGGTGACGGAAATATCAGCGGCGCTGCTGTAATTCAGGGTCAAGCCAGCGGACATTTTATCATGGAATACGTAGTTCTCCGCACCGGTCTGGGTAATAACGGTGCTCCGGAAGTTGACAATGTCGCCGATATCCGCATCGTTGACCCGGCCAAAGGCCTGCGTGGCATCCTCCTGCACCTCCTTGTAGTCCGTTGGCACACCATTCTTTTCCTGCATTGTAACATCTGGCATGGTCGTATCCAGAGCACACAGAACGCCCAGGCTGGAATCCACCAGATAGTAGCCAAAGGCCAGGTCCTTGAATTCCACCCTGGTCCCGGCAGCCGTCACCCGGCCCTGATTGTCGCTGAGCGCAGCCGCATAGACCTGGGCTTTTTGGGCAAATTCTGCAGGATCTGCACTTGCCTTCCAGGTGACATAGCCCTGCCCATCGATATCCGCATAGTTCCGGCCGGGGGCCGCAACCGTTGCGGGGTCTGCAAAGAAAGCTTCCCACGCCGGGTTCACCGTATAAGTAATGGCCTCAAAGGTATCGTCATGAGACAGGTCAAAAATACGATAAACCGTATAGGTCTGGCCCACGACGGCATTGTTGATGGTAATACTTCCGGTAGTGGCTGTTCCATCGGCAAAAGCCGTGGCGGAAAGGCCCAGAATCAGGACCAACGCCAAGAGCAAAGAAAAAATTTTAGAGACTTTTTTCATCATATCCGCTTCCTTACCTTTCAAAATTCCCGTACATATTCGGTTCATTCTTTTCAGAGCTGCTGTCCATCCCTCCTTTTTCGCAGACACATGGCAAACGCTGCAGCGAGGAGCATGGTGCCGGTGACGGCAAATCCCGTCTCTCCCCCGCCGCCGGTGTCCGGCAGCACATAGCCTGCGGTATTCACCGCCGTTATGGTGACATCCTCCAAAATCCGGAACGTATAGCTGTCATCCGGGCTGCTTTCCAGGATGGTTTCCCCGTTTCGGAAAGTCAGGGCAAAGCCATTGTGCTCCGCCTCTCGGATGGTCACGTTCACACCATAGGGAATGGAAACGGCGCTCTTTTCGCCGTTTGCCAGGGAGAGCGTATGTGTGACGGGTTGCCCGTCGTCGCCGGGATAGCTCAGGAGAAAATCGAACTTTCCGGTGGTATCGGCGTTCAGCACCTTCTTTTCCAGGGTCAGCACCCGGGGGGCATATTCATTTTTCACCGTGATAACGCTGCCTGTGCAGGATACCAGGCTGTTTTCAGAAAGGGAGATTTCGCCATTAAGACCAATTGTCAGGCGGATGTCTTCCGTCATGGCGATACATCCCGCCGGAGGCGCAGTCTCCCGCAGCGTATAGCTGCCGGGCTGCAGGCCGCTGATACTGAGAATTCCCGAAGCATTCACCCGGAACCGAGCGACACTGCCCGTCTCCTCATCCGTTTCCGGAACTCTGAAGCTGCCATTGCCTGCATCCAGTGCCAAAACCGGACTTCCGCCGCTGTCCGTCAGAGTGAATTCCGCCCCGGTCAGCGGCGTTCCGTCCGGGTCCTGCTTTTGCAGGGAAAAGGCGAAGGTATTGCGGGTGTTGGTGAATTCCACCGTATTGCTTCCGTTCTGCGCAACGGTCCCTTCCGCTTTCGCCCCGGGCAGGAGCACACCGTTGACCGTATTCGTGACGGAGTAGCCCTCCGTCGTAATTTCGGTGATCTGATAGCGCAGACCGTAGGGCAAATGGCGGATAACAAGGTATTCCCCGTCCCGCAGCGAAAAATCGCTGCCGTCACAGATGATCAGATCCGTTTCCAGAGGCTTGCCGTCGGCGGAATAGCGGTTATAGGCGTAGTCATCCTGTACCCCTTCTCCCCGGGCATCCAGGAAGCGAATGTGAAAGGCAAATTCCGCCGATGCATCATGCCGTCCCTGCACGTTCTTCTGGATGCGCAGCTGGGTGGTCTTCTGCTCGATGTTCACTCCGGTCACAGAGGGCAGTGTGAAATTCATATAGCAGGTAGAGCCGGAAGCCCCCCGCTCGGTATAGAAGAAGGTCAGCGTATGGGTCCCCGGCTGGCCGGGCGTCAGATAATCCCACAGATTCACATATTCCCCCACCGCAGAGTGGACACCGCCGATGTCGCAGACAAGGCGGTCATCCAGGAATACCCACATATCATCGTCTCCGAAGAAGCAGTATTCCAGAGGGCCTATGTAATCTTCCGTCAGGCTGAAGGATACGGCATATTGCAGGCCAAAGAAGCAGTTATGCGCCCGCCCGTCATCGCTGACGGGGAAGGTGCTTCTGTTCTCCTGCCAGGTGCCCGGGGCATTGGTATAGCCCAGATAGGGAACGCCCTGCCCGGCTGCACCAAAGCTGGGGTCCGTTTTGTTGACAGCCCCATCCAGCGGCCAGAAGTCATTGGTCAGAATATTTCCGTGAATGGTTCCCGATGAGGGCGAGGGATTGAAGAAGTCCTGAAGGCCATCCACTGTCCCAACGCCGCTGACATTTGCCGAATCCAGCGTGTAGGTATCCCCGATTCTTTGGAACGTCAGGCTGCTGCCGGAATAGATGTGCTTACCCAGAGCATCCCCCTCATTAAAGAGCCTGGGCGCTGCGATCCAGGAATTATAGACGATCTGTCCGCCAGACAACGAATCTGCCAGGCCGAAGGCGCAGCCGGAATTCTGTCCGCTGAACTGGTTTAAATAGATGCCGTCATAGATGTACGCTCCCATACCGGTGCCGCAATTGGCATTGCCCACAGCCAGCACATCCCGATAGGACCGCCAGGTCCGCTGGCCGTTACGGCTGGCAGCATAGTTGCTTTCGCTGTTGATCCCGGCTGTACCGGTGCGCCAGAGGCCCTCGGAATTCCTGCCGGCGGAGATATCATAGTCATAAAAGGTACTGGGAGTCGTAAAGGATGCCTCCCGACAGTTGTAAACCAAACGCAGGCAGGTTTCGTCCGTGATCAGGATAACATTTTCCCCCACTCGCTCCGGGCGGCTGGTGAAATGAATGCGGCTTGGGTCCGAATAGATGTCCCAGTCAGCTGCTTCCGTACTGTCGGCCGATTTTCCCTGCTTCAGCACCCACACCTGATCCAACACATAGCTCTCGCTGTCGATGAGTTTATCCACATAGGCGGTGTTGGGAGCATTGACATAGGTAAAGTGGTTGTCGCTGTACATCTGCGTCAGAGCAGTGGAGGTTGCCACGCGGTAAATGGCCGTGGCATTGCCTGCATTCTTCCCGGTTTGGTTTCCCGCGGCGTTCAGATAAAGCTCCCGGGTTTTATTGTTTCCGTTGTTTTTCGGCAGTATGCCGCCGGTGGTATCATAGATCGTCCAGGCCTTTGCACCGCCGTCTGCAAAGCGGGGAATATTGGCATAGTATTGCACCGTATAGCTGGGGTTGGGATAGGTACCGGCCTGAACCGCTACGATCCCCTGCTCTACCGCTATGGTCAAGCTGGGCACCGACTCCGCGCCCGGCAGAAAAAGCGCCGTTTCTGCCGTCCCATCCAGTGCCGAGAGAACCACTCCCAGCTCTGCCTCCGGAACGGCCTGAGCGCGCAGCAGCGCCGTTTCCTGTGTCAGCGGCTCCAGAACAGCGGCATTCACCGTAACCTCAGCGGTAATACGGTACTGCTCAGGATCCATAGGCTCCTCTCCGCGAAGCAGACTGAGGCTGCGCAGAAGCAGCAGGTCCGAATTTTCGGAAGCCTCCGCTTCCTCCCCCGTCAGGGACGAAAACAGGGAGTATCCCGCTTCCTCCGCCGTCTGCACATCCAGCTGCAGCGCTTCCACTTCCGGCCCCTCCACTGTAATATGCATGGTGAGCTCGTCATCAGAATAGTCAAATTCCCGTATTTCCGTCCGGCAGCCGTCCTCATGGGTATGGGCCGCAAAGCCGCATTGCAGCGCCCCGGTGCCGTCATAGCAGCAGCTTTCGTGGGTGTGGGCCGGCCGGCCGCAGGTATATTTTTCAAGATCCGGATTTGACGGAATCTTCCCAAAGCCCACTATGGCAGGGTCTCCCGGTGCATACTGCCCCAGGCCCACGATTCCCTCCCGGTCGCCCTCTACGGTGCTCAGGCTGTCAACGGACACATCCGTAAGGATGCCAACCCGGTCCGCCACTGCGTCTGCGTCGTCATCCAGGAAAATCAGCGCTCCCGGGTCCGGCACTTCATAATCGGCGCTTTGGAGCAGGCTCATCCAGACAGCGCAGTCTGCATCGCTTGGCACGACATCTGATGGAATGTTGGCGTAGCGCAGGCAAAATGCCGCAAAGGCGGCATTCCAGTCCCCATAGGGCCGCCCGCACCATGCACCGTATCGGGTATATCCCTCGATTCTGTCATCCGCACCCACAATGTAATTGCGGCTGCTTTCCCTGTAGCCCAGCTGACTGCGGGCCACTGCCAAAAGGTCCGCCTTCCAATTTCCCGTCAGCTCCGGCAGTGTCCGCCGCCAGATATCCGGTGTTTCCAAATCAGCCTGCGGGTCCGCGTAGCACCAAAGGTCATGGACATGCGCCTCCATGCCACAAACCAGCACCGTCTCATAGCACTGCTCTGTGTGCACATGGGCCTTCTCTTCCAATGGCTCCTCTCCTTCCGGCAGTTCCTCCTCCGGTTGCTCATCCTCTAATAGGCCATCCTCCGGTTGGTCCTCCTCTGGCTGCTTCTCCGGTTGCTCCTCCTCCGAAGGCCCCTCCTTCTTTAAAGGTGCCTCCTCCAAGCCGCAGGCCAACCGCTGCCCCCAGCACTCCGGTCCATGGGTGTGCTCCTCCAGCCCGCAAAAGACGTCAGCCGAAAGAGTTGCCGCCGGAAGGATCAGCGCAAGGGCTGCTCCCAGCGCCACCAGGCAGGACAGCACCGGAACGCCCAGATGCCAAAGCTTTTTTCGCCAATCGGGCGTATGTATTTTTTCGGAACAATTCTGTCTGCGCACATCAGGGTCCATAAAAAGCACTCCTTATTCCGAGACAAATTTGAACGCAGCACCAGGGCCGGATCTCACACTTCCGGCGCTTCCCCTCGTGAATGCCGCTTGAATGTAGCACGTTCCGTCTGTCGAAAACAAGGCATATTGCAGCGCATATCCGGCCAATTTTCCGCTTGCCTATTTCTATTTCCGCTGATATAATTTTTTTGAAACGGAGGTGCACCCTATGAAAAAATACCTGATCCCCACCCTGCTGCTGGCCGTATTTGAGGCCGTGGCCGTGAGTCTCTGGCTTGGAAAAGGAAACATATTCTATCTTCTGAATTTCAGTTACATCGGCATTTCCCTGGCACTTGGGGTGTTTCTCTTCCTCCGCGGTGTTCCCCAGGCCCGGCGGGTCTCCCAGCTGTTGGTTGGTACGTACATGCTGGGATATCTGGGGATCCTCTGCCGGGAAAACATGCAGCTGGAGGGCTTCTGGTACTATCTGTTCAGCGGCAGCTTCACCGCCGCCACCATTCACTATGCCGTTGCCAAAATCTTTGGACCTCTGGTTTTCGGGCGGGGCTGGTGCGGCTATGCTTGCTGGACCGCTATGGTGCTGGATTTCCTGCCCTACAAGACCTCCCCCGGCCCCCGAAAAAGCTTTGGGTGGATACGCTATACCGTCTTCGCCGCCTCCTTTCTTTTCGTCGCCGCCCTGTTTTTGCTGGGCATCCAGAACAAAGAGGCCATTCTCTTTTGGGCCTTTCTCCTGGGCAATGCTCTTTATTATGCCGTGGGCATTTTTCTGGCGTTCCGGCTCCATGACAACCGGGCTTTCTGCAAGTATATCTGTCCCATTACGGTTTTTCTCAAGCCCATGAGTTATTTCTCCCTGTTTCGGGTAAAGTGCGACCATAGCAAATGCGTCTCCTGCGGCAAATGCAAAAAGGTCTGCCCCATGGAGGTAGACGTTACCGACAATTCCCGCCGCCGCAAAAACGGCACGGAGTGCATTCTGTGCATGGAATGCGTGAAAAGCTGCCCCAAAAAGGCACTGTAATGCAAAAAAGCCCCACCGCCCAGGGGCAGCACGGCAAAGATCCTTTACACGCAAAGGCCCCCTCCGGCGATGCCGGAAGGGGCCTTGGAAATTTTGGCAAAATAAAAACGCTGCCGGAGTATCGGCAGCGTATTTATCAGCCACGGAATCAGACGGTCCGCTCAAAAGGGACCCGAAAGGCAGAAATCAAACTGCTCTCTCGACCTTGTTGGAACGGAGGCATCTGGTACAAGCGTACACATGGCAGGGAGTTCCATTGACAACAGCCTTGACCCGCTTCACATTGGGCTTCCAGGCACGGTTGGAACGTCTGTGGGAGTGGGAAACCTTAATACCAAAGGTTACGCCCTTGCCACAAAAATCACACTTCGCCATTCATTGCACCTCCCATCCGGACAACTCGTTAAACTCTTGCGTCTCATTCGAACGCCTAGATATAATAGCAAAGATTGAAGAAAAAAGCAAGTCTTTTTTTCACTTTTTTCTTTTTATTTTTCGGTTGATATTCTTTTGCACTCTGGTATAATGAAAGGTAGCTTATGAAAGAGGAGTGTGGCAGGTGTGAGCGAATTTAATGTAACGCTTCCTTCTATCACAAAAGAATTCCAAATGGAGGTTATTTTCGCCTCCACTGACTATAATTCCATCCGTCTGACCGTGGAGGACGTGGCCCGCCCCGGTCTGACGCTCTCCGGCTATTTTGACCATTTTGAACCCCGGCGGCTCCAGGTCCTTGGCAACATGGAATGGAGCTATCTCCACAAGAAGACCCCTCAGGAGCGACTGGTGATCTTCGACCGGCTGTTTGACTACAAAATTCCCGCCCTGCTGATTTGCCGCAGTCTGCCGGTGGACGAGGAATGCCTGGCCATGGCGAAGAAGCACAATATTTCCATTCTCCGCTCCAGCGAGGCCACCAGCAGCTTCTGCTCCTCCCTGATCTCCTATCTCCGGGCGGAGCTGGCCCCCATGGTAACCCGGCACGGTGTGCTTATGGAGATCTACGGCGAGGGCGTGCTCCTCACCGGCGAAAGCGGTATCGGCAAAAGTGAGGCCGCCCTGGAGCTGCTGAAGCGGGGCCACCGGCTCATTGCGGACGATGCGGTAGAAATTCGCAGGATCAGCACCAATACCCTGGCCGGCAGCGCTCCGGAGCTCATCCGGGACTATATTGAGCTGCGGGGCATCGGCATTGTAAACGTTGCCAAGCTCTTTGGCATGGGCTCTGTGCGGTCCCGGAAGACCATCGATCTGGTGGTAAATATCGTTCCCTGGAACAACCAGGACGCCTATGACCGGCTGGGGCTTGAGGAACAATATATGGAAATCCTGGGGGTGAAAATCCCCATGAACACCATCCCCATCACCCCCGGCAGAAATCTGGCCGTGATTCTGGAGGTTGCCGCCATCAACATCCGGCAGCGAAAGCTTGGCTACAACGCCGCCCAGGAGTTCACGGACCAGATCAACAAGCACTTTGCAGAACTTGAGGGAAAAGAATGAAAGAACTGACCATCGGCCAAAATGATGCCGGTCAGCGGTTGGATCGGTTTCTGGCAAAGGCCGTTCCCCTGCTGCCTGCCTCGCTGGCTCAGAAATACATCCGATTGAAGCGCATCAAGCGCAACGGCCAGCGGGCTCAGCGGGACACTCGGCTGGAAGTGGGCGACAAGCTGCAGCTCTACATCAACGACGAATTCTTCGACACTCCCCGGGAAGACAACGCCTATCTGACCGTTGCCGCCCCCAAGCTGAACATCGTCTATGAGGATGCGCACATCCTTCTGGTGGACAAGCGCCCGGGCCTTGCGGTGCACCCCCACGACGGGGCGGAATACGGGCGGACGCTCATCGATCAGATTCAGGCTTACCTGTACCAGAAGCACGAATGGCGGCCCCGGGAAGAGCACGCCTTCACCCCCGCCCTGTGCAACCGCATCGACCGGAACACCGGGGGCATTGTCATCGCAGCCAAAACCGCCGAAGCCCTGCGGGTCATGAATCAGAAGATCAAGGACCGGGAAATCGACAAGCGGTATCTGGCCATCGTAGAGGGCACCCCAAAGCCCAAGGAAGGGAGCCTCAAGGGCTATCTTTTCAAAGACGCCGTCAAAAACCGTGTTTTCGTGACGGACAGCCCCAAGCCCGGGGCCAAGACCTGCCAGACAAACTACAAAACCCTTGCCGCCCGGAACGGCATGTCTCTTGTGGAATGCGAGCTGATCACGGGAAGAACCCATCAGATCCGCGCCCAATTTGCCCACGCAGGACATCCCCTACTGGGAGACGGAAAGTACGGCAAGCTGGACAAGCGGTATGACCGGACCTACCAGGCTCTCTACTCCTACCGGCTTACCTTCCTGTTCACCACGGATTCCGGGGCTCTGGAATATCTGAACGGGAAGAGTTTCCAGGTGGAAAAGGTGGACTTTGTGGAGGAGTATTTCCCCGGATTTTAGATTGGAGAAAAAAGATGAAACTGTTTATTACCAGCAGCCCCTTTGCTGTAGACGGGCCGGGTTTTTCCAACGCCAACGGCTTTGTGGACCGTCTTCGCGCAGCACTGCCGGAATATCCCAGCGTTACCGTGATCGCCTCCAGCCCCGAGCGCCACGATCTGACCTGTCAGTTTGGGGCGGATGACTTCATTGCTCTGGCAAACGCCGGCATTTACCCCAGCCGTTGGAATATTCTCGACGGTGTAAATGCAGAGGACGCGGCAGAGCTTGTGTCCTCCAGTGACCTTCTGATCCTGTCCGGCGGCCATGTTCCCACCCAGGCGGCCTTTTTCCGGGACATTGCCCTGGACGTGCTCCTGCAAGACTATCCGGGTGTAGTCATAGGCATCAGCGCCGGGTCCATGAACATGGCACAGACGGTTTACGCCCAGCCGGAAGAGCCCGGCGAAGGGATTGACCCGGACTATGTTCACTTCTTCCCGGGGCTTGACCTGACAGAGGTCAACGTTCTTCCCCATTATCAGAAAGTTAAAAACGATACCGTAGACGGCCTGCGGCTCTTTGAGGACATCACCCTGCCGGACAGTCAGGGAAGGTGCTTCTTCGCCATTCCGGATGGCAGCTATTTCTATCAGGACGAAGACTGCCTGCTGCTGTGCGGGGAAAGCTACCTGGTGCGAGACGGCGTTCTCTCACCGCTGACCCAGGATGGAGAGATTCTGGACATGGAACATTTCGAGTAGAATACCAGCCTGGAAGCGGAAAATGGCCTCCAGGCTGGCTCTTTTTTATGCAATTTTCGGCAGTGCCTTTCCTGTAGCGTAGTACACCGCAAACAGGGCAAACAGCAGCAGATTGTGCCCGATCATGCAGCCCCAGGCTGCTACCAGGCCAAGCCCTAAGAACCGGGTGCAAAGGAAGGTTCCAAGGATACGGACACACCACATGCCAAGGATATTGAACACAAAGGGCGGGACTGTCCGGCCTGTGCCCTGCATGATGCCCTCCAGCACAATGGGGACACCGTAGAAGGGCTCAGAAATCGCAACCATCCGCAGCACCGTGGTACCCAAAGCCTTCACCTGGGGGTCCTTGGTAAAAATGGAGATAAGCTGGGGCGCGAAAATCAGCAGCAGCCCGCCGGACACCACCATAAGCCCCACTTCCAGAGGAAGCAAGGTGCCTGCCAGACTTTTTAGCTTTTTCTCGTCCCGGGCTCCCAGGGCATTGCCTGCCAGGGTAGCTGCGGCGGTCTGCATCCCCCAGCCGGGAATGTAAAACAGGGATTCCACCGTATTGGCAATGGTGTGGGCAGCTGTAGCGGTATCCCCCAGCGCATTGATCATGGCTGCAAAGGCCACATAGCCCAGGGATGTCCCGAAGCGCTGGAGCATATTGGGGAAGGCCACCTTCCAGCAGGGCTTCAGAATCTCCCCATCCGGCAGGAACCGCTGGCCCCTGGGGGACAGATCCGGGTGCTTCCACAACCGCAGCGTCATGGCAATGCCGCCATAGGTATAGGCAACGGCACTGGCCGCCGCCGCGCCGTTGATGCCCCAGCCCGCACCCCAAACCGGCAGGGTCAGTCCGAACAGCTGCACCTCCCGGCTGGAATAGATCAGCAGGAAGTTCAGCACGATGTTCACCAGGTTCATATTCAGGCTGACCCGCATAGGGGTTTTGGTATCCCCCACGGCACGCAGAACCGTGGCAAATATAATGCTGGCGGCGCGGAAGAGCATTGGGCTATAGAGGATGAAAAAATACTGGGATGCCATATCCCGGATGGACACATCCACCTGCATCCACTGGGTGATTTTCCTGCTGAGGCTTGTGGTGATGGCGGTGAACAGCAGCCCCACGATCACAGTCATTATGACCGCCTGGGCAGAGGCCCGCCTGGCCCGCTCCCGGTCCCCTGCTCCATAGCTCTGGGAAATCAGGGCCAGGAAGCCAACGCCCACCGCTGAGACCGTACTGCCCACCAGCCAGGATACCGTTCCCGTGGCCCCCACCGCCGCCGTAGCCTGGGTGCCCAAGGTGCCAACCATGGCGGTATCCATATATTGCACCGCTGTCTGCATCAGCTCCTCCAGCATGGTAGGCCATGCCAGCGCAAAAATGACCGACAGCATATTTCTATCCAAACGCTTGCTCATCTTTCTGTTTTTCTTTCCTTCCCTGGGCTTTCTCGTGAAAAATCATTATAGCACTGTACCCCGGGGTTTCGTCAAGGATTATTTACGGACACAGCGCAAAAAATCCCGGCAGGAACCCCTGCCGGGAATCATTGTTATAGGGAATCAGTGGGCCCGGGTCTCGATCTCGTGCTTGACCTTGGCGATGAATTCATCCAGCTTCATGACAGAGGTCTCATCAGTGTCCCGGTTGCGGACGGAGATGGTACCCTCCTCGGCCTCCTTGGTGCCCAGGATCAGCATATAGGGTGCCCGGTCGATCTGGCGGGCCTCCCGGATCTTGTAGCCGATCTTCTCACTGCGCTCGTCCAGCTGGGTGCGGATGTTGGCGTCCTCCAGAGCCTGGTTGACCTGACGGGCATAGTTCATGGTCTTCTCGGACACGGGCAGCACCTTGACCTGCAGGGGGGCCAGCCATACGGGGAACTTGCCCTTGGTCTCCTCGATCATATAGGCCATGAAGCGGTCCAGGGAGCCCAGGATCGCCCGGTGCAGCACCACAGGGGTCTGCTCCTTGCCGTCGGAATCCACATACTTCAGGTCAAACTTTGCAGGCAGACAGAAGTCCAGCTGGCAGGTGGACAGGGTGTACTCCGCGCCAACGGCGGGCTTGACGTTCACGTCCAGCTTGGGGCCATAGAAGGCAGCCTCGCCGATTTCCTCGGTGAAGTGGATACCCAGCTCGGTCAGCACCTCCCGGAGAGCGGACTCGGCCTTCTCCCACATGGCATCATCGGGATGGTACTTGACCTTATCCTCGGGGTCCCGCAGAGACAGGACGCAGCGGTAGTCGGTAATACCGAAATCCTTGTAGACATCCCGGATGAGGCCAACTACACGGGCCACCTCGTCCTTGATCTGGTCAGGGGTGACGAACAGGTGGGCATCGTTCTGGCAGAAGTGACGGCCACGCTCAATGCCCTTCAGGGTGCCGCTGGATTCATACCGGAAATCATGGGCAATCTCACCGATGCGGATGGGCAGCTCCCGATAGGAGTGGGGGCGGTTTGCGTAGATCATCATGTGGTGGGGGCAGTTCATGGGGCGCAGGACGAAGCTCTCGCCGTCCACTTCCATGGCGGGGAACATATTGTCCTTATAATGTGCCCAGTGGCCGGAGGTCTGGTACAGGGCGACGGTGCCCACGCAGGGGGTCATGACATGCTGATAGCCCAGCTTGCGCTCCTTTTCCTTGATATAGTTCTCCAGCTCCTGCCAGACCGTATAGCCTCTGGGCAGGAACATGGGCATGCCCCGGCCTACCAGCTCGTCGGTCATGAACAGGCCCATTTCCTTGCCGATCTTCCGGTGGTCTCTGGCCTTGGCCTCCTCCTGCTGCTTCAGGTACTCGTCCAGTTCCTCCTGGGAAGCGAATGCAACGCCGTTGATACGGGTAAGCATCTTGTTGTTGGCATCGTTCTTCCAGTAAGCGCCGGACTGCTGGGTGATCTTAAAAGCCTTCAGGCCCTTGGTGTAGGTCAGGTGGGGGCCGACGCACATATCGATATAGTCGCCCTGCTGGTAGAAGCTGATGACGGCATCCTCGGGCAGGTCGCCGATGTGCTCCTCCTTATACTTGGCGTGACGGTCGTGCATGAGCTTGACGGCCTCGTCCCGGGGCAGGATGAAGGGCTTGATGGGCAGGTTCGCCTTGACGATCTTCTTCATCTCTTTTTCGATGGCTTCCAGGTCCTCGTCGGTCAGCTTCTTGTCGCCGAAGTCCACATCATAATAGAAGCCCTTCTCGGTAGCGGGACCATAGGCAAAGTCCGCATCGGGGTACAGATGCTGGATGGCCTGGGCCATAATGTGGGCAGCCGTATGCCGCAGAACGTGCTGGGCTTCCTCAGCGGGGCACTCTGCTACAGTACCGTCTTTGTAGATGATTTTCATGGTTTTTGTCTCCTTTTCTGAGCGTCGGGATGCAAAAAAGCACCCCTGGTTTTTCCAAGGGTGCTTTGAAATCAGCACGGTTCCACCTTGACTTTTCACTCATAGCCCTCTGTCGTTGGGCGGACACGGCAGTGCTTGCGCCTTTCAAAAAGGCTTTCTCGCACGCAGCTCAGGAGTGGTATCGCCCAAAGCACCGGGACACGCTTGCAGCTCAGTGCGCGTCTCTCTGGATCCGACACAAAACGGGGTCAGTCTCCCTCATCGCTATTGCCTGCAGTATAGCACCTTTTTCCTCAAAGTGCAAGCCCCTTTTCAGAATCTTTTCTGCACTTTTCAATTTTTTCTTTTCAAAAGCCCTTGCAGGCCGGTTTGGTCTGCAAGGGCTTTTCATAGATCTTTGCTTACTTAAAATACTTCACAGCGGCCTCAAACATACGAATATCGTATTCACCGGGGACGTTGCGATAGAGGTCCTTGCCGATGCGCTCGCTGTGGCCCATCTTGCCGAAGACGCGGCCATCGGGAGAGGTAATGCCCTCAATGGCACAGACGGAGCCATTGGGATTGAAGGCAGCGTCCATAGTGGGCTTGCCCTCCAAATCCACATACTGCGTGGCAATCTGGCCGTTTTCTGCCAGCTTCTTCACCAGGGCCTCGCTTGCCAGGAACTTGCCCTCGCCGTGGGAAATGGGCACATTGTACACATCCCCAACCTGGGTCAGGCTCAGCCAGGGGGACTTATTGGAGGCCACCCGGGTGTGAACAATGCGGCTCTGGTGCCGGGCGATGGTATTAAAGGTCAGCGTGGGGCAGGTATCATCGGTGTCGATGATCTTGCCATAGGGCACCAGGCCCAGCTTGATAAGCGCCTGGAAGCCGTTGCAAATGCCGCACATCAGGCCGTCCCGGTCGTTCAGCAGCTTCATGACCTGCTCCTGAATTGCAGGATTCCGGAAGAAAGCGGTGATAAACTTGGCGGAGCCGTCGGGCTCGTCGCCGCCGGAGAAACCGCCGGGGATGAAAATCATCTGGCTGTCGGCAATTCGCTTTGCCACGTCCTCCACGGACCGCGCCACATCGTCGGCCGTCAGGTTACGGATGACCGCAATGTCCGCCTCTGCACCGGCAGCCTGCACGGCTCTGGCAGAGTCATATTCACAGTTGGTGCCGGGGAACACGGGAATCAGCACCTTGGGTTTCGCCGTCTTCACAGCGGGTGCAGGGTAAGAAGTGGCCTTGTAATCAAAGGCAGGCACTTTTTCCCGGGTCTCCACGGTTTTCGTGGGATAGACGCTTTCCAGGGTAGCGGTATTCAGGTCGTAGAGCTCCTCAACGGACACCTGCTCGTCATCCAGGATGATGTCCTGCTCCTCCATGGTATAGCCGATCTTCCGGCCAAAATTGCAGTCCTCGGTAAGCTCGGCGATGATGTCGCCATAGCCGCAGTCCGCGTCCTCGCCCCGGAAGCCAATGCCGTTGCCGAAGGACATCTTCATAACCGCCTCGGAGACACCGCCGGCATCCACCGCCCAGGCAGCCTTTACCTTTCCCGCCTGGCACAGGGCATGGAACTTCTCCCAGACCGTTTTCAGGTCCTCATAGCTTCCGTCAGAGGCAAAGCAGTACACAGGATGCCCCGGCTCCTTGAATTCATTGGAGATCACGTCTCCCGCCTTGACGGGGGCAATGGCAAAGGAGATCACCGTGGGGGGCACGTCCTTGTCCAGGAAGGAGCCGGACATAGAGTCCTTGCCGCCAATGGCGCCTGCATCCAGGTGGAGCTGAGCATCCAGAGCGCCCAGCAGCGCTTCAAAGGGCTTGCCCCAGCGGTCAGGCTCGTTTCTCAGCTTTTCGAAGAACTCCTGCAGTGTCAGATAGGCCTTTTTATAGTCTGCACCGGCAGCCACAATTTTTGCCATAGAGGAGATCACCGCCGCTTTGGCGCCCTCAAAGGGGTTGGCGCTCAGCAGTTCCGGGTCACAGCCCCAGGCCATGACGCTGGCAGCATCGGTCTGCTGCCCGGGCAGCACCGGCAGCTTGGCAGCCATGGCCTGGGCCGGGGTTGCCTGGTTCTTGCCGCCGAAGGGCATCAGAAGAGAGCCCGCGCCGATGGTGGAATCGAACCGCTCCACCAGGCCCCGCTGGGAGGCAAAGCGCAGCTGAGCGGCCATTTCCTTCAGGCTGGCATCAGGGGTTTCCACAGCCTTGGAAGCAGGCACTTCCACCTGCGCGTGCTTCACGGCACCATTGGTATTCAGGAAGTCCCGGCTCAGGTTGGCGATCTCGCGGCCCTTCCAGGACATGACCATTCTCGCCTCTTCCGTGACCACAGCCACCCGGTAGGCCTCCAGGTTTTCCTTTTCGGCGGCGGCAATAAAGGCCGCCACATCTTCAGGTGCAACCACAACGGCCATACGCTCCTGAGATTCGGAAATGGCCAGCTCTGTGCCGTCCAGGCCGTCGTACTTCTTCCGCACGGCGTCCAGGTCAATCCGCAGGCCGTCGGCCAGCTCGCCGATGGCCACGGAAACACCGCCGGCGCCAAAGTCATTGCAGCGCTTGATCAGACGGGTGACATTGCCGTCCCGGAACAACCGCTGAATCTTCCGCTCCTCGGGGGCGTTGCCCTTCTGGACCTCGGAGGCCATGGTGGTCAGGGACTTCATATTGTGGCTCTTGGAGGAGCCAGTGGCACCGCCGATGCCGTCCCGGCCCGTGCGGCCGCCCAGCAGGATGACCACATCCCCGGGTGCAGGGCACTCTCTGCGGACGTTGCCTGCGGGGGCCGCCGCCACCACCGCGCCGCACTCCAGGCGCTTGGCAACATAGCCCTCGTGGTAAAGCTCCGCCACATGGCCGGTGGCCAGGCCAATCTGGTTGCCGTAGGAGGAGTAGCCCGCTGCCGCCGTCTGGCACAGCTTCCGCTGGGGGAGCTTTCCGGGCAGGGTGTCCTTCAAGGCTGTCCGGGGGTCCCCGGCACCGGTGACGCGCATGGCCTGGTGCACATAGGCACGGCCGGACAGGGGGTCCCGGATGCAGCCGCCAATGCAGGTAGCCGCGCCGCCGAAGGGCTCGATCTCCGTGGGATGGTTGTGGGTCTCATTCTTGAACATCAGCAGCCAGTCCTGATCCTCCCCGTTGACGGTGGCCGTCACATGGATGGAGCAGGCGTTGATCTCCTCGCTCTCGTCCAGCTCCGGCAGCTTACCCTGCTTTTTCAGGTACTTTGCGCCGATGGTGGCGATATCCATCAGAGTCTGGGGACGGGCCGCAGCCTTTTCCTCCCCGTAGACTGCCACACGGGCAGAGAGGTATTCCTCATAGGCGGCCTGAACCTCCGGATCATGGATGACGATCTTGTCCAAGTGGGTCGAGAAGGTGGTATGGCGGCAATGGTCAGACCAATAGGTATCCACCACCCGAATCTCCGTAATGGTGGGATCCCGCTTTTCCTCATCCCGGAAATAGGCCTGCAAGAATTTCAGGTCGTCCAGATCCATGGCAAGGCCCAGCTTGTCCAGCAGTGCGGAAAGGGCCGCTTCGTCCATGGAGATGAAGCCCTCCACCGTGGCAACGGTGGTAGGCGTTGCGTAGGCAATGGCCAGGGTCTCCGGCACATCCAGAGAAGCTTCCCGGCTTTCCACTGCGTTGATGACGTATTTCTTAATGGCGGCAAGCTCATCCGCGCTGACCTCACCGGACAGGACATAGACCTTGGCGGTGCGAATGGTGGGTCGGTTGCCCTGGGAGATGATCTGGATGCACTGGGCCGCAGAGTCCGCCCGCTGGTCATACTGGCCGGGCAGGGGTTCTACCGCAAAGACCGCATCCCCCACAGGCACCTCATAGCTGACATTATCCACCTGGGGCTCAGAAAAAACGGTGTTTACCGCGGAATCGAACAGAGCCTTGTCGATATTCTCTGCATCATAGCGGTTTACCACCCGCAGCCCCGTCAGGCTGTGGATGCCCAAAAAGTCCTGAATCTCCCGCAGCAGGCTGTCTGCCTCGTGGGTCTGGCCCGCCTTCTTTTCTACGTATACTCGATAAACCATAGAGCATTTTCCTCCGGTTCTTTATTTCAGGGCCTGCAAAGCCCGCTGTCCGATATCACTTCTGCGGTAGGCATTTTCAAACTGGACCCCATCGGAAAGGCGGTATGCCTCCCGAATGGCTGCTTCCAGAGTATCCGCCACGGCGGTGGTGCCGGTAACCCGGCCGCCGGAGGTGAGGAGAACGCCATTCTCATCCAGCTTAGCACCGGCCACATAGGTATGCTTCTCGGCCTCCTCGGTCATGGTCAGGGGGAAGCCCTTCTTGTAGGACACGGGGTAACCCTTAGAAGCCTTGATGACGCAGCAGGCGTTTTTCTTGGAGAATTTCACCTCTGTCTCAGCCAGGCATCCATTGGTGGTTGCCTGCATAACAGTCAGCAGGTCGCTTTCCAGAAGGGGCAGCACCACCTGGGTTTCCGGATCGCCGAAGCGGCAGTTGTACTCAATGACCTTGGGGCCCTTGGGCGTCAGCATCAAGCCGAAGTACAGGCAGCCCTTAAAAGTCCGGCCCTCGGCGTTCATGGCGCGGATGGTGGGCAGGAAAATCTCAGCCATGCACTGCTTGGCCACTGCCTCGGTGTAATAGGGATTGGGCGCCACGGTGCCCATGCCGCCGGTATTCAGGCCGGTGTCTCCGTCCCCTGCCCGCTTGTGATCCATGGAGGAAACCATGGGCTTAACTGTCTTTCCGTCCGTAAAGGACAGAACGCTGACCTCCGGCCCGGTGAGGAATTCCTCAATGACAATGTGTTCGCCGCTCTTGCCGAAGACTTTGTCCGCCATCATGGATTTGACGGCGTTCACAGCCTCTTCCCGGGTCTGGGCAATGATCACGCCCTTGCCCAGGGCCAGACCGTCGGCCTTGATGACCGTGGGGATGGGGGCGGTTTCCAGATATTGGAGGGCAGAAGCCATATCGTTGAACACTTCGTATTCCGCCGTGGGGATGCCGTACTTCTTCATGAGGTTCTTGGAAAACACCTTGCTGCCCTCGATGATGGCTGCATTGGCCCGGGGGCCGAAGCAGGGAATGCCCTTTTCCTCCAGCGCATCCACAGCGCCCAGCACCAGGGGATCGTCCGGGGCCACAACGGCATAGTCAATTTTGTTTTCCACCGCAAAATCTACGATTTTGGCAATATCCGTTGCCCCGATGGGCACACACACCGCATCCTTGGCAATGCCGCCATTGCCGGGGAGGGCGTAAACGGTCTCCACAGATTTGTTCTCTTTCAGCTTCTTGATGATGGCGTGCTCACGACCGCCGCCGCCGACTACAAGGATTTTCATATTACATCAACCTTTCCATTGCTGTAAATCAGCGCACATAATGGATAAGCCGCCCTTTTTCCGGCGGATCATCACGACAGTGTGCGCACTGCCTCGCAATGACATGGGGGATTAGTGATGGAACAGCCGCATGCCGGTAAAGGCCATGACAATGCCATCTTTGTTGCACTCTTTAATGACCAGATCGTCCCGGATGGAGCCGCCGGGCTGGGCGATATAGCTGACGCCGGAGGCATAGGCCCGCTTGATGTTGTCCGCAAAGGGGAAGAAGGCGTCGGAGCCCAGGGACACGCCCCGGATGGCTCCCAGAAATGCCTGCTTGTCCTCAGCGGTAAGGGGCTCGGGGCGCTCCGTGAAGTAGTTCTGCCAGATACCCTCGGCGCACACGTCCTCTTCGTTGCCGTTGATATAGCCGTCAATAACATTGTCCCGGTTGGGGCGGCCCAGGTCTTCCCGGAAGGGGAGCGCCAGGGTCTTGGGATGCTGCCGCAGGAACCAGGTGTCCGCCTTGGAGCCTGCCAGACGGGTACAGTGGATTCGGGACTGCTGCCCGGCGCCCACGCCGATGGCCTGGCCGTCATAGGCAAAGCACACGGAATTGGACTGGGTGTATTTCAGAGTGATCAGGGCCACGATCAGGTCGATTTTGGCACTCTCTGGGAGCTCTTTGTTTTCGGTGACCAGATTCGTCAGCAGAGATGCATCGATCTTGAAATTATTCCGGCCCTGCCGGAAGGTGACGCCATAGACCATCTTGGTCTCCTGAGGCGCGGGAACGTAGGCTTCATCAATGGCGACAATGTTGTAATTGCCCTTGCGCTTGGTCTTGAGGATCGCCAGAGCCTCCTCGCTGTAGCCGGGGGCGATGACGCCATCGGAGACCTCCCGGGCGATGAGCTTGGCAGTCAAGGCATCGCATACATCGGAAAGGGCCACCCAGTCACCGAAGGAGCACATCCGGTCCGTGCCCCGGGCCCGGGCATAGGCACAGGCCAGAGGGCTTTCGTCCAGCCCATCCACGTCGTCTACAAAGCAGGCCTTTTTCAGATTCTCCGGCAGCACCTTGCCCACTGCGGCAGAAGTGGGAGACACATGCTTGAAGGAGGTCACGGCGCACAGGCCCGTTGCTTCCTTCAGTTCCTTGACCAGCTGATAGGAATTCAGGGCATCCAGGAAGTTGATGTAGCCGGGGCGGCCGTTGAGCACCGTAATGGGCAGATCAGAGCCGTCGGCCATATAGATAGAGGCGGGCTTCTGGTTGGGGTTGCAGCCGTATTTCAGTTCGAATTCTTTCATGGTCAGCCTCCTTATTCGTAGCGGTTGATGACCTTCTGCCGGAATTCACCGGTGGCAAGGTCCGTATAGCGGACAAACAAGGAGATCTTGTTGTCCTCGTTCAGGTTATTCCACAGCATTTCCACAAAGGACTCCATATCCTGAGGGATGGCCACCCGCTCGGGTTCCCCCTGGAAAGTTGGAATCACAGGGTTTCCGTTGCAGACATAGGTATGCAGGAAATGGCCCAGGCCGGGAATGGGATCATAATCGTAGGTATAGCGGTTGCAGCCGGTTCCTTCCGGATCAGAAGCTTTCAGAATGGACATTTTGTAGCTGCCGTCCGGGCTCAGCAGGCCGGAGATACGGGGGGTCCAATTGGGACCGTCGTGCTCAAATTTCCGGGTACGCAGGGCCTCTTCCATGGTCTTCCCCTTTTCCAGGAATTCCCGGATGGTATCGGTCTGGTCGCCGTTGGTGACAATCAGTGCCCGGCCCAGCTGACGGACGGGGTGATAAATAATCAGGCTGGGGTCCTCCATTTTGCTGGGGTCATAGGCCTCCGTGCGAATGCCGTCGGGCTCCAGGGCAAAAATGCGGTTGCGGCTGTTGACGCTGCGGCCCATGATGAAATAGGCGGCCACAGCCTGCTTTCCGTCCGGGGTAAGCCCCAGGACAATGCCCCGGCCGGGGTAAGTATTGGAGGAAAGCTTCTCCTCCATGGAACCGATTTCGTAAACGTTCATCCTTTACTCCTCCGAATTCTGGATTTGGGCGCATACCTGCTCGGCAGCTCTCGGCAGCAGGATCCACTCCGCCTGCTCCATGACCCGCCGCTGCAGGCGCTCAGGGGTATCTCCGGGCAGAATATCCACGCTCTTTTGTGCGATGATCTCTCCCCCGTCCGGGATCTCGTTGACAAAATGCACCGTAGCGCCTGTGACCTTGACGCCATAGCGAAGCGCCGCTTCATGAACCCGCAGTCCATAGAAGCCCGCGCCGCAGAAGGCAGGAATCAGAGACGGATGCACATTCAGAATGCGTCTGGGATACTGCTTCGTAAAATCCCCGGAGAGAATGCTCATGAAGCCCGCCAGAATGATCACCTGAATGCCGTGTTCCTTCAGCGTCTCCCCCAGGGCTTTCTCAAAGCCCGCCTGGCCTCCCAGATCTTTTTTGAGCAGCACAGCCGAAGGGACCCCGGCATTTTTCGCCCGCTCCAGGGCGAATGCCCCCGCATTGTTGGACACCACCAGGGCAATTTCGCCGCTGCACAGCACACCAGACTTCTGAGCATCCAGCAAAGCCTGCAAATTGGTTCCGCCGCCGGAGACCAGGACCGCAATCTTGGTTTTCACTCCAGAATCACCTTTTCCTCATTCTCCACAATCCGGCCGATAACATAGGCAGTCTCGCCGTGAGCCGTCAGGATCTCCAGGGCGGTATCCACCTGCTCGGCAGGAACCACCACGCTCATGCCAACGCCCATATTGAAGGTATTGAACATGTCCCGCTCGGGGATATTTCCGGTTTCGGCAATGAGCTTAAAGATGGGCAGCACCCGCACATCGCTCTTCCTGATCTTGGCGCACAGGCCATCGGGGATGCTGCGGGGGATGTTCTCATAGAAGCCGCCGCCGGTGATATGGCTAATGCCCTTGACATCCACCTTTTCCAGCAGAGCCAGAATGCTCTTAACATAGATTTTGGTAGGGGTCAGCAGGGTTTCCAGAATGGAAGCGCCGCCCAGGGCCTCGCAGGGCTCTCTCAGGCTGTCATTGTGCTCCACATCGAAGACCTTCCGGACCAGGCTGAAGCCGTTGGAATGGACGCCGGTAGAGGCCAGGGCAATGACCACATCCCCGGCGCGCATCCGGGTATTGTCGATGATTTTCTTCTTATCCACAATGCCCACGCTGAAGCCCGCCAGATCGTAGTCGTCCACGGGCATCATGCCGGGATGTTCGGCAGTCTCGCCGCCAATCAGGGCAGAGCCGGACTGGACGCAGCCCTCGGCCACGCCGCCCACGATCTCCGCAATCCGCTCCGGCACATTCTTGCCGCAGGCGATATAGTCCAGGAAGAACAGAGGCCTTGCGCCGCAGCAGATCACATCGTTGACGCACATGGCCACGCAGTCGATACCGATGGTATCGTGCTTGTCAAGCAGCTGGGCAATGCGCAGCTTGGTGCCCACGCCGTCGGTACCGGAAACCAGCACAGGCTCCTCCATACCGGCAACCGGCAGACCGAAGCAGCCGCCAAAGCCGCCCACATCGTCGAGGCACCCCTCGTTGCGGGTCCGTGCCACGTGCTTTTTCATGAGCTCCACGGCCTTGTAGCCGGCAGTAATGTCTACGCCGGCAGCGGCGTAGCTGGCAGACTGAGAATTCTTGTGATCCATGGGTATTCTCCTTTATATTTTATTCTTTGCCGTTCCAGCAGTAGGTGCACACATCGCATTCCGGCAGGTCGATGGCCTCCAGAATGCCCTCCAATGTCTGATACTCCAGGGTGGAGAAATGCAGCTTGTCGCAGATGGTCTGGCGCAGCTTCTTGCCCCGCTCGGTGGTTCCGTCCATGTATTCATCCAGATGGTTGAAGCCCTCTTCGCCCTCCAGCTCCAGGATGGTCGCCCGGGCAATGAGTTCGTTTTCGGAATTGGACCGGGAGAAATTCAGGTACTTGCAGGCGTAAAGGATGGGCGGGCAGGCGGAGCGGATGTGTACATCCTTGGCTCCGTGCTCATAGAGGAAATCCACCGTCTCCCGCAGCTGGGTGCCCCGGACGATGGAGTCGTCCACAAACAGCAGCTTCTTGTCCCTGATCAGCTCGTCCACCGGGATCTGTTTCATTTTGGCAACCATATTCCGCTCACTCTGGTTGGAGGGCATGAAGCTTCTGGGCCAGGTGGGGGTGTATTTGATAAAGGGCCGGGCAAAGGGCACGCCGCTTTCATTGGCATAGCCAATGGCGTGGGGCGTTCCGGAATCCGGCACGCCGCCCACATAGTCAATATCCTGGGCAATGCCGTTTTCCTTGTCGGCTTTAGCCATGATCCGGCCGTTGCGGTAGCGCATGATCTCCACATTCTTGCCCTCATAGCAGGAGGTGGGATAGCCATAGTAGGACCAGAGGAAGGCGCAGATCTTTTTCTTCTTCCGGGGCGCCAGCAGCACAGTCTCCCCCTCCGGCGTCAGCTCCACCGCCTCGCCGGGACCCAGCTCCCGGCAATAGGTATAGCCCAACTTTTCACCGGCGTAGTCCTCGAAGGTAACGCAGAAGCCGTCCTCATTCTTTTCCAGGATGATGGGCAGGCGGCCCAGCTTGTCCCGTGCGGCGATCAAATGGCCGTCGTCCTTCAAAATCAGGATGGAGGCCGTCCCCTCGATCAGGTCCTGGGCAAAACGAATCCCTTCCGCAAAGGAGCTTTTCTGATCGATCAGGGCGGAGATCAGCTCATTGGAGTTGACCTTTCCCCCGCTCATGGCATCGAAATGGCCGCCGCTGAAGGACAGGTACTGCTGCAGCAGAGCCTCCGCGTTGTTGATGATGCCGATGGTGCAGATGGCGTAGGTGCCCAGGTTGGACCGGATCAGCAGAGGCTGGGGGTCCGTATCGGAAATGCAGCCGATGGCGCTGGTGCCCTTCATCTCGTTCAGAATGCCGTCGAATTTGGTACGGAAGGGAGAATTTTCAATATTGTGAATTTCCCGCTGGAGACCCAGCTGGGAATCGTAGGCTGCCATGCCGCCCCGGCGGGTACCCAGGTGGGAATGGTAGTCCGTGCCGAAGAATACGTCCAGAATGCAGTCCCGCTTGGAGACCGCGCCAAAGAAACCGCCCATGGTATTCCTCCTTTTATACGTTCAGCTCTTGCTGCAGAGCTGCATCTTTTTCAAGGACCTTCTTTGCGTCCTTTGCCCGCTTTTCGTCCAGCTTCCGGGCAAGGTCCCCATCGGAAACCGCCAAAATCTGGGCAGCCAGCAGGGCTGCATTGGCGCCGCCGTTGATGGCAACCGTGGCAACGGGAATGCCCGTGGGCATCTGCACCGTGGCAAGCAGGGCATCCATGCCGTCCAGAACCGGCCCTTTGCAGGGGATACCAATAACGGGCAGGGTGGTATTGGCGGCAATGGCCCCGGCCAGATGGGCCGCCATACCGGCAGCGGCGATCAGCGCGCCAAACCCATTGGCCCGGGCATTCAGAGCAAAGTCCCTTGCCTCTGCCGGGGTGCGGTGGGCGGAGAAGATATGGCATTCAAAGGGAATGTCCAGCTCCTTCAAGATATCCATGGACTTGCGCAAAATCGGCAAATCGCTGTCACTTCCCATGATAATTCCAACTTTTTTCATTGTTTTACCTCCTTAAAAAGCGAAAAGGGCCCACTCACCCTCCTGATATAGGAACGCAAGCAAGCCCAGACGGTCGGCAAAAATTCTTCCCTTACTCCACGTGGTGCTCCACTTTATCCGTCAGTCATAAGGGTTCTTATTGGATAGGTTGATTATACCACGATTTGACCGAATCCGTCAAGAAAGCAGATACCACAGAATTTCCAAAAAATGAGGAAAAACCATGTGAATCTTGCCAAGTCGATATTTTTTTACCGTTTTATGAGAAATATGTGTGCAGCACTGCCTCAGCCCAGGGCCAGGAGGCTCTTGTCCAGGCTCCTGGCAGTAATGGCAAAGTACAGCGCCGTGCCCAGCACCAGCACCACGGCCAGCTCACCCAGGGCCACATACAGAGCATTGATGCCGAAGCCGCCGCCAATATAGGCCGTCAGCTCCCAGCCCACCAGGAAGGCATTGGTAACGGCGGGCATCACCAGTCCCAGCAGGGGCAGCTTCCCGATTTTCACATTCCGGGTCTTCCACATAGCCAGAGCCGCCAAAAAGGTTGCCAGGGTACCCACCAGGAAATCCAGAGGCAACGTGCCCGCATAGGTCAGGTTGAACACCAGGCAGCCAAGGCTCAGGCCAGGGATGGCTGCGGGGGTGAAGAAGGCCAGAACGTTCATGGCCTCGGAAATGCGCATCTGGATGGCCCAGGTGGTCGTTCCGGGCAGCAGCAGATTCTGCATATGGGTCAGCACGGCATACAGCGCGGCAATAATGGCCGCCTGGGTCAGATAGCGGGTTTTGTTCATGGGTAATTTCTCCTTTGGCAATAAAAAATGGGTGGACAATTCCACCCACGCAAAAAACAAAATGGACGCAAAATGCGCCCATCCAAAGAAAAAATGCACGCAAATACGTCCATTTTTGATCCTAGTTTTGTTTACCGACAGGATGGTTACGAACTGTCCTATAAAATTGCAGGAATATTTTACAGCATTGCCAGGCATTTGTCAAGCATTTTTCCGCAGGGTGGTGCCCCACCCTGCGGAGATTCATTTGGGCAGCGGCGCTGCCTGCATTTTCAGAACTTGACCACGACCGTATCTCCGATGATCCGGATCGATCCCGCTTCCGGATAGTGCGGCATTGCCTGCACCTCCGGCAGATCGGCATAGGCCTCTTCATCTACGATTTCCGGATTGAAGCCGCACCACATATTCAAAAACTCCCGGAAGGAATGGGCTGTCAGCTCAGACTTCCAGCTGGCGAAGGGTTCGATCAGGAAATCCGTAAACTCCTGGATCTCCTGGAAGGTCGGATCCCGGTTAAAGTCCTTGTTGACAAAGGTGACCTTCATTTCTCCACTGTAGCCATCCAGACTCTTGATCTGCGCCGTCAGCGTTGTAAAATACTGGATGGTTCTGGTCTGGTAGATTTCCGCCTTCAGATACGCCGTATTATCCAGGCGCACGTACAGCAGACACACCACAGCCAGGAGCACGCAGAGCACACGGCTCAGCGTGCGCTTCAGCACGGCGCGGTTTTCCACGGGCCGGACCCAGCGGAGCAGGCAATAGGGCAGCAGCCAGAAAAATACCAGACTGTAGCCCATCAGAGAATGGACGATCTCCGCATCCACCATAACATGGGCAAAATTCAGCGCCATGGGGAGCACGCCCAGGGCAAGCAGCCCAGACAAGGCCCGTACCCTGCTCCTCTTCCACAGCTGTTCCAAATACAGCAGCGCAGCAACACACAGCACCACCAAAAAAATATAATACAGCGTATGGAGCCGGTACGGGAACATATAGGCAGACCGGGTAGAGCCTCTGGGGATGAGAAACAGGTAATACGCCAATTTGATCCTTTGGACAAACATCCCGATCCCGCCGGCAAAAGGATCGTCGAGGCCCTTGTAGCTCGTCATTGTCTCGTGGGTCACAGCCAGGCACAGCTTGCTCATCAGGCTGTACAGGGCCAGAAACGCGAAGCACGCTGAAACATACCACAAAATATCCTTTACCAGGTCCTTCCAGCCCCAATTCTCCGCCAGCGTCAGCTTCCGCAGGAAATGCAGCAGCATAACGCACAGAGCCGTTGGAATAAATGCCTGATAGGTTCCTGTGCCGAGCGCCAAAAGAACAACGCCCAGAACATAAGCCCACCATTTGCGATAACGGCACAGTACGCTGCAGCCCAGCAGGCACAGCAGCAGGCCGACCAGGTAATAGGGCGCAGTAAACAGGAAGCCAAAATAGCCTGTGACCGCCGGAAAAACCGTCATCAGGCCAGCCGTCAGGACCCATTCCCATTTTTTCGTGAACCCCAGCAGCGGGATCAGCACACAGGCGCACAGCGCCAGCACAGCCAGACATAGGATGCCACTGTAAAGCGGCAGGCTGAAATTTGGGCTCCCCGTGAACCAACGCACAAGACTGCCCAGTATTCCCAGGAACCAACGCCCTGACCGAAAGGTGTAGCCCATGCCAAACAGGTACTGGGGATCATCCACCATGGAATATTTGTTAAAGAGCGCAGATCCGTGGGCCAGCACGCCAAACACAAGCGTTGCACAAACAACCGTTTGGAAATGGGGCCAGGCCGTCAACAGGCGGTCATAGTATTTTTTACAGAGTGAGCTCTCTGTGTCCTTTTTCTCCATACAATCCTCCAATAGACCGATCGTTTCGGGTGATATAGGAATTCCGAAAAACAGGGTTTCACCGGGAGCCGCTCAGCCCCCCGGCGAAACCCCAATATAATTCTCTCGCCCGGACAGACGTTTTTATGCCAGATAGATTGCCTTGCAGGCCTTCATGGTCTCATAGCAGTCCAGCTTGCTGACGATCTCCAGAGGAGCATGCATACACAGCACGGGAACGCCCGCATCCACGGTGACGATGTTCCGGTTTGCCATGTAGGCAGCCACGGTGCCGCCGCCGCCCTGATCGACCTTGCCCAGGGTAGCGATCTGCCACTTCACACCGGCAGCGTCCAGGGTGGACCGGACATGCTGCATGGCCTCGGCAGAGGCATCAGATGCGCCGCCCTTGCCGCGGGAGCCGGTGTACTTGCAGATGGAAACGCCGTAATTCAGCATGCTGTTGTTCCGGCGGTCGCAGGTCTCGGCAAAATTGGGGTCGAAGGCATTGGAAACGTCGGCGGACAGGCAGAAGGACTTGGCAAAGCAATGGCTCAGCTTGACCCCCTGGCCATCACACAGGATCTCCATGAAGTACTCAAAGGCGCGGCTCTGCATACCGCTGATGCCCACGGAGCCAATCTCCTCCTTGTCTGCCAGGATGCAGACGGCGGTGTGCTTGGGGGTGGGCAGAGTCAGCATGGGCTCCAGCTCTGCATAGGCGCAGACCCGGTCGTCATGACCGTAGGCGCCCAGCAGGCTCCGGTCCAGGCCAACCTCCCGACACTTTCCGGCGGGGACAACCGTCAGCTCGGCAGTGCGGAAGTCATCCTCCACAAAGCCGTACTTCTCGTTCAGCAGACGCATGATGTTCAGCTTCACCAGGTCGCTGCCCTCGCCCTCCAGCGGTTCGGTGCCCAGGATCACATTCAGCTGCTCACCGGCAATGCCCTCGGCCAGAGTCTTCTTCATCTGGTCGGCGGACAGGTGGATCAGCAGGTCGGAGACCACCAGGATGGGATCGTTCTCGTCCTCACCGATGGTGACGGTAACCTCGCTGCCGTCCTTCTTGCAGACCACACCGTGAATGGCCAGAGGCACGCAGGTCCACTGGTACTTCTTGATGCCGCCATAGTAATGGGTCTTGAAATAGGCGATCTCGCTGTCCTCATACAGGGGCTGGGGCTTCAGGTCCATGCGGGGAGAATCCACATGGGCAGCGCAGATGTTTGCGCCCTCGGCCAGAGACTCGGTGCCCACAACGGCGATCATAAAGCTCTTGCCCCGGTTGTTCAGGTAGATCTTATCCCCGGGCTTGACTTCCATACCGGGCACGGCAGGCTTGAAGCCGTGCTTCTCAGCCTCGGCCGTGGCCCAGGCGGTGGCCTCCCGCTCAGTCTTGCAGGCGTTCATAAAAGCGGCATAGCGCTTGCAGTAGGCCTCCATTTCGGCCCGCTCTTCCTGGCTCAGACCAACAAAGCCATTCTTGGGGCTGCTCAGCAGCGCCTCGCGGAGTTCATCAGCGTTCATTGTTCATTCCTCCAAATTCAGGATATCTGTTCTTGTACTTCACTCAGCAACAACAGTCTTCCTATATTATACATAGATTCTGTAAAAAAGCAAGGCACTTCTCCCGGAATTGGGCTTCCGTGCCGCTGTTTTCCAGAGTATGGGTGCATCTCTCCCGGAACCAGCTTTCCGGATGCTGGGCGGCAATGCGGCTGCGGGCATAGTCTTCCGAAATAGCGTCCCGGGCCATCAGGCGGCGGACCCGGTCTTCCTCCGGGGCCGTCACCGCCACCGTCACATCACAAAGGGAATCCAGCCCGCTTTCAAACAGGGCAATGGCATCGATGGCCGCCAGCTTTGGCTTCTGGGAAAGGGTCTTCTCCACTTCCCGGCGGACGCAGGCGTGGGTGATCCGGTTCAGGTCCTCCAACGCCTTGGGGTCCTTGTAGACCAGCGCTCCCAGCTTTTTCAGATTCCGTCCGCCCTCCTCCACCGTGCCCGGAAATCGGGTCTCTAGGGCCGCAAGCATGGCGGTGTCCGTTTTTAGAAGATCATGGTAGATGGCATCGCAGTCCATTATCACCCCGCCGCAGTCTGCAATGCAGCGAAGCAATGTAGTCTTTCCGCAGCCGGTGCCCCCGGTAATGCCCAGGATCATGCCTCTGCCTCCGCGTCTACAATGTGGAAGGCGGCGGCCTTTTTCAGCCGGTTCTGCACCGCATAGGCCACGCCTCCGCCCACGGGGCACCGGGCATAAACCTGATGAATGCCAGGGTCGTCCAGAATTCGCAGAGCGGAAAAGAGTCCTGCACTCAGGGTGTTTACGTCTGCTTCCCTGCCGTAGGCCAAGGGCGCGCAATCCTGATACAGCGGCAGCTCCTCCTCAAAACACAGCACCCGGTCTCCGGGGGTAAAATGGGCATGGATATATGCCGCCGCCTTTTCCCGGCTGCCGGAGACGATGACCACCGGTTCGGCGGGAGCATAATGGCGGTACTTCATGCCGGGGGCTTTCACTACGGCATCCTTGTCGATCTGAGCCGTGACCGCCTTGTCGATGACCAGGTCCCCCAACACCTCGATCAGCTGCTCCGGAGTGATTCCGCCGGGGCGCAGCAGCCGGGGCCGGTCCTCGGTCAGGTCCACAATGGTGGACTCCACCCCCACCCGGCAGGGACCGCCGTCCACAATGGCATCGATCTTGCCATCGTGGTCGTGGCGCACGTGCTCCGCCGTGGTGGTAGAGGGCTTGCCGGAGATATTGGCAGAGGGAGCCGCAATGGGCACCCCCGCCAGGGCAATGATCTTCCGGGTAACGTCACTGTCCGGGCAGCGGACGGCAACGGTATTCAGCCCGGCGGTGGTGCGCTTGGGCACAACATCCTTCACGGGCAGCACCATGGTCAGCGGGCCGGGCCAAAATTTTTCGGCCAAACGGTAGGCGCTTTCGGGAATATCGTGGCAGAACCGCTCCATTTCCTTTGGCTCGGCCACGTGGAGGATCAAGGGATTGTCCTGGGGGCGGCCCTTGGCCTCAAAAATTTTCAGGACAGCGTTTTCGTCCAGTCCGTTGGCACCCAGGCCATAGACCGTCTCCGTGGGGATTGCCACCAGACCGCCGTTTCGAATAATGGCGGCGGCAATTTCCGGCGTTTCCTGGGCATCCGCAGATAAAAATAAGGTTTTCATCACTCTTACCTCGAAACGATAAAAAGGGAGAAAACACCCCGCGGCGTTTTCTCCCCTTTTGGTTCAGAATTATTCGTTGGGCTGGTTGGCTGCCTCGATGATCTTGACGAACTTCTCGGGAACCAGGGAAGCGCCGCCGATCAGGCCGCCGTCGATGTCGGGCTGGGCCAGCAGCTCGAAGGCGTTCTTGTCGTTCATGGAGCCGCCGTACAGGATGGAGATAGCCCGTGCATTCTTAGAGGAGTACAGCTTACGAACCGCAGCGCGGATGCTCTCGCAGACTTCCTCAGCCTGCTCGGGGCTGGCGGTACGGCCGGTGCCGATGGCCCAGATGGGCTCGTAGGCAATGATAACCTTGCGGATCTTGTCCTCGGGAACGCCTGCCAGACCCAGCTTGATCTGCATGGTGATCCACTCGGTGGTAATGCCGGACTCTCTCTGCTCCAGAGTCTCGCCGCAGCACATGATGGGGGTCAGGCCCGCATCCAGAGCGGCCAGGACCTTGGCATTGACGTCGGCATCGGTCTCGCCCATGGCGCGGCGCTCGGAGTGGCCGATGATGACGTACTTGCAGCCGGCATCCACCAGCATATTGGTAGCGATCTCGCCGGTGTAAGCGCCGGAAGCATTGGCGTTGCAGTTCTCAGCACCGATGCCGATGCGGGTCTCACGGACGGCACGAACGGCAGCGGGAATATCCACAGCGGGAACGCACAGAGCCACGTCGCACCAGCGGCCCTTGGGCATAATCGCCTTCAGCTGGGTCATGAACTCCTTGGTCTCAGAGGGGGTCTTGTTCATCTTCCAGTTACCGGCGATGACGGTCTTGCGATATTTTCTGTTCATTGTTGATTACTCCTTGTTTCTTCTTGCATATGTCTACACTCTGAAAAGAATGCAATTGACGAATTTAAAAAGCTTTTTTGCTTATTTTTAGGGAGCTTCAAGAAAATTGGCAAGAGCTATGGGCAAGAGATTTCGCCGTCAGGCAAGGATTTGGAAGGGTCGGCGTACTTTGTGTACGTCCCGCTTTCAAATCCGCAGCATGGCGGCGAAAGATCCGCCCACAGCCGCAGACAATTTGCTTGAAGTTCCCGCCTTAAAATTACTTATCCTGCAGGCAGGCGATGCCGGGCAGCTCCAGGCCTTCCAGGAACTCCAGGGAAGCGCCGCCGCCGGTGGAGATGTGGGTAATCTTGTCGGCAAAGCCCAGCTGCTCGCAGGCAGCAGCGCTGTCGCCGCCGCCAACGATGGTCACAGCGGAGGAATCGGCCAAAGCCTGTGCCACAGCAATGGTGCCCTTGGCCAGAGTGGGGTTCTCAAACACGCCCATGGGGCCGTTCCAGACAACGGTCTTGGCGCTCTTCACAGCGTCAGCAAACAGAGCCTGGCTCTTCTCACCGATATCCAGGCCCATCTTGTCAGCGGGGATGGCATCGGCAGCCACAGTCTCCACGGCAATCTCTGCGTCGATGGGATTGGGGAAGGAATCGGCAACAACGGCATCCACAGGCAGCAGCAGCTTGACGCCCTTGCTCTCAGCCTTAGCCATCATTTCCTTGCAGTAGTCGATCTTCTCGCTATCCACCAGAGAAGAGCCGATATCGTAGCCCTTGGCCGCCAGGAAGGTGAAGGCCATGCCGCCGCCGATGATCAGGGTGTCGACCTTCTCCAGCAGATTGTTGATAACGTTCAGCTTGTCGGAAACCTTTGCGCCGCCCAGGATGGCAACGAAGGGACGCTCAGGGTCGGCCAGAGCCTTGCCCATGATGGAAACTTCCTTCTGGACCAGATAGCCGCAGACAGCGGGCAGATAGTCGGCCACGCCGGCGGTGGAGGAATGGGCACGGTGAGCGGTGCCGAAGGCATCGTTCACGAACAGGTCTGCCATAGAAGCCAGAGCCTTGCTCAGCTCGGGGTCGTTCTTGGTCTCGCCCTTCTCAAAGCGGGTGTTCTCCAGCAGCATCACGTCGCCGTCCTTCAGAGCGGCGGCCTTGGTCTTGGCATCCTCACCGACAACGTCCTTTGCCATGACGACGGGCTTTCCCAGCAGCTCGGAGATGCGGTCAGCAACCACCTGCAGGCTCAGCTCGGGCTTTACTTCGCCCTTGGGCTTGCCCATGTGGGAGCAGAGGATGACCTTTGCATTGTGGTCGACCAGATACTTGATGGTGGGCATTGCAGCCACGATACGCTTGTCAGAGGTGATCTTGCCATTCTTGGTGGGAACATTGAAGTCGCAGCGGCACAGGACCCGCTTGCCGGATACGTTGATATCCTCGATGGATTTCTTATTGTAGTTCATGTTGATTCCTCCAAATTACCGGGGTTTTCTCCCCGCATTTTGCCAAAATCTTTCAAGTGTGGAAAGGACAGCTGCCGCAGCGCCTCGAATACCGTAATCGCCACCGCATTGCTCAGATTCAGACTTCTGGCCTCCGGGCGCATGGGGATGCGGACACAGCTCTGGCGGTGCGCCTCCAGGAATGCCTCCGGCAGTCCCTTGGTCTCTTTTCCGAAGAAAAGATAGGCCCCGTCGTGATACTGTGCCTCGGTATAGCTCCGGGGTGCCTTTGTGGACAGGCACCACATTTCCGTGACTTCGTTTCTGGTGAAAAAATCCTCCAGATTTTCGTAATCGATGACCTCTACCAGATTCCAGTAGTCCAGCCCGGCCCGCTTGACAGCCTTTTCGGAGATGTCAAAGCCCAGGGGGCGGATCAGATGGAGGCGGCAGCCGGTCGCGGCACAGGTCCTGGCAATGTTGCCGCAGTTCTGTGGGATTTCCGGCTCCACAAGTACAACGTTCAGCATTGCCGTTCACCTCGGAGTTTTTTTTGCGAATGGGCACGACCCAATCCATACGACCCCTATTGTAAGACAAATCCGGCATAAAATCAATGAAAAAAATCAAAAATACAATATTTTTTTTAGCTTCCACCAGAAAGAATTGCCGTTGGCTCCTTTTCTTGTGAAATTTGCACTTTCTGTTTTTTATTTTATGGTCAAAAATTGTTAATTTTAGTCGTAAGGCGAGAAATGCGCAGAAAATGCGGCCCAAAATTTTGGGCCGCATAGGTGTTTTGTCCTCACAGAAGACTGCCGAAAGCAATCCTTCCGGAAATGGCTGACCGTTATCCTACGGAGGAGTCCAGCTGCCCATCCAGGGCCGTCCAGGAGCCTGCAACGGCGGTCAGGACCCGACCGTCGGACAGCTCCGCGGTGAGCACCAGGTCGATGGCCGTTCCGTCCCCCATGGGCGGTGCTTCCAGGCGGAGCGAGAATAGGCCCGTCAGGCTTCCCTCCGTCTCCCCTTCCTGAAGATTCAGGATCTCTTCGGAGAGGACCCTGTCCTCCTGCTGCCAGCTGAGCTTTGCCAACACCAGGGACACGGGTTTTCCATCCGGAGAGATCAGCGGGGTCTGCACCGCCACAGCTACGTCTGCACCGATCACGCCGTCCTGAACGGTGACGCGCTGGGTCAAGGCGTTGGCATAGGCTTCCAGGCTTCCGGCGAGATAGGTCAGCTTGGGCACCGCCGGGCTGTCCGGCGTACTCAGAAGGATCCGTTCCGGCTCTCTCTCCCCATCTGCAAGCAGGCAATAATAGCCGTAGCCGTTTTCCGGCAGCAAAGAGGCGGCAGCTGTGTAGTTTTCTCCGTCCCACAGGCAGTCTGCCCGGGTGATCTCCTCCCCGTCCAGCGTCACCAGCAGCTGGGCCGTCTGGCCATCCGGCCGGGCGCAGGGCCGGGCTGTGAAAAGGATCTGGACCGGCGATGCAGCATCTGCGCCTCTTGCCTCCAGACTCCAGCTCTCCAGAGACGTACTTTGCAATGCTGACAGCTGCTCCTGCAGACGGTCAATGGTTTCAAGCAAGGCCGTATTCTCCCGCTTCAGCCGGTCCACCTCTTCCTGTAGGGCTTGCGTATTCCGGGAACACCCCGCCAGAAGCAGGCACAACGGCAGCAGCAGCGCGAATAATCGTTTCATAGAAGTCACTCCTTCTGTTTTATAATAGAATTGGGGCATTCCTCATCCCATTCGAATTTGCTTTTATTTTCAGTATACCCGCAAAACCGGAAAAAATCAACTTTCCCGAGCTTTATCGCCCTTTTTTTCTCTCTGCCGATCAAACCCGCTGGGCATTTTGCCGCAAGACAGCAGTTTTCTTTTTCTTGCATTTGTGCTTTTCCCCAATTCTCACATTTTTTGAAATTAGCACTTTATAACTTTAGCGAGATGAAGTATAATGCAGCCATCAAGAAAAAATACTCCCTAGAAGAGAAAGGAAGGATCCCTATGAAAAAACTGATTGCTGCCGCACTTGCCATCAGCATGATGCTCCTGTGCTGCGCCTGTGGAAAGAAAGCCGACGATTCCGACCTGAGTTACATTCAGAAGAAAGGCACTCTGGTCGTGGGCATTACGGATTACGAACCCATGGACTATCAGGATGAAAACAGCAGCTGGACCGGCTTTGATGCCGAATTTGCCCGGGCCGTCGCCGAGAAGCTGGGTGTGGAAGCCCAATTTGTGGAAATCGACTGGGACAACAAGTTCTTTGAGCTGGAGTCCAAGGCCATTGACTGCATCTGGAACGGCATGACCATTACGGACGAGGTCAAGCTCAATGCTTCCGTTTCCAATCCCTATGTCAAGAACGCCCAGGTGGTCGTCATGAACAAGCTGTCCGCCCCCGATTACGATGCCATTGAACTGCTGCGGACCCTCACCTTTGCCGTTGAAGCCGGTTCCGCCGGTGAAGCGGAACTGAAGGCCATGGATATCACGGACTACACCGCCGTCCAGTCCCAGTCCTCCGCCCTGATGGAGGTGGCCGCCGGTACTGCCAATGCCTGCGTGATCGACATCACCATGGCAAACGCCATGACCGGAGAGGGCACCGGCTATCCCGACCTGGCCATTGCCTGTGAGCTGAGCAGCGAAGAATACGGCATCGGCTTCCGGAAGGACAGCGACATGACCGCCAAGGTCAACGAGATCATGGCCGAGCTTATGGCCGATGGCACGCTGGACGCACTGGCAGAAAAATACAGCCTGACCCTGGTGAAGTAATATGAGTCAGTTCACCACCGTCACCCTGACCCTGCTGAAGGGCTTCGGCCAGACCATGAATATCTTCCTGCTGACCCTGGCCTTTTCCATCCCACTGGGGCTTCTCGTATGCTTTGGCACCATGAGCGGCTTTTCTCCCCTGCGGCTGCTGATGAAGGGCATTGTCTGGGTGATCCGTGGTACGCCTTTGATGCTGCAATTGATCGTCGTCTTCTATGGCCCGGGGCTTCTGTTCGGACTCCCGGCCATGGGGCGCTTTACCGCCGTCATTCTGGCCTTCGCCATCAATTATGCCTGCTATTTCAGCGAGATCTACCGGGGCGGCATTGAAAGCATCCCAAAAGGGCAGATCGAAGCCGGGCAGGCTCTTGGCCTGAACAGCCGCCAGATCTTTTTCCATATTCTTCTGGTGCAGGTCATCAAGCGGATCATCCCCTCCATGGGCAATGAAATCATTACCCTGGTCAAAGACACCTCTCTGGCCCGAGTCATTGCGGTTTACGAGATCATGTGGATGGGCCAAGCCTTTATCAAAAGCGACGGCCTTATCTGGCCCATGTTCTACACCGGCGCATTCTACCTGCTGTTTTCCGGACTGCTGACCCTGCTGTTCCAAAAGCTGGAACAAAAAATGGACTACTACAAAGATTGACTCTTTGAGAATTTATGGTAAAATAATTACAGGTCAGACAAGGAGGATATCCGTTTTGGAGATGCAGGAAAAAATCGGCGCGCTGTACGACGCCATTGTCTCCCTGGAAAGCCGGGAGCAGTGCCAGGAGCTTTTTGACGATTTGTGCACACGCAAGGAAATTGAGAAGATGGCTGAACGGCTCTTCGCTGCCAAGCTTCTGCTGGAAGGCAACACCTACAATCAGGTCATCGCCCAGTCGGACATCTCCTCCGCCACTCTAAGCCGGGTGTCCCGGTGCGTGCAGTACGGGAAGGGATATTCCCGTCTGTTAAAGCATGACAAATAATCTATCTCACACAAAAACCGGGCGCGGCCCGGTTTTTTATTGCGATTTTTGAAAGAGAACGGTATAATGAAAAAAACCGTTTCAGGAGGCAGCACTTATGCAATACCGCAAGGACCGCTACGGCAACCCCATCTCCGTTCTGGGGTACGGCTGTATGCGCTTTACCCAAACCGCCGGGAAGGTGGATGTAAAAAAGGCAGAGCAGGAGCTATTGGAAGCCTACCGGGGCGGCGTCAACTATTTTGACACGGCCTATGTCTACCCCGGCAGCGAGGCCGCCCTGGGCGAGATCCTGGAGCGGAACCGCATCCGCGACAAGGTAAACATCGCCACCAAACTGCCCCACTATCTGATCAAGAAGCCGGACAGCATGGAATCCTATTTTCAGGAGGAGCTGCGCCGACTGCGCACGGACCACGTGGACTACTACCTGATGCATATGCTCACGGATGTCAAGACCTGGCAGCGGCTCTGCGACCTGGGTATCCTTTCCTGGCTGGAGGAGAAAAAGAAGTCCGGTCAGATCCGGCAGGTGGGCTTTTCCTACCACGGAAACTCCGATATGTTCTGCCGCCTTCTGGATGTCTACGACTGGGACTTCTGCCAAATTCAGTACAACTATCTGGACGAAAATTCCCAGGCAGGCATCACAGGACTGCACAAGGCCGCCGAAAAGGGGCTGCCCGTTGTCATTATGGAGCCTCTGCGAGGCGGGCGGCTGACGAACGGCCTGCCCCACTCCGCGAGGAAGGTCATGGACCACGCGGAAGTCCGGCGTACCCCTGCCCAATGGGCCTTTGACTGGCTGTGGGATCAAAAGGAGGTCACCTGTGTGCTCTCCGGCATGAACTCCCTGGAGATGGTCCGGGAAAATCTGGAAACGGCAGGCAAAAGCTTTCCCGGAATGCTCACCGAGGCTGACCGGGCCATTCTTGTCCGGGTGGTGTCCGCCATCAACGAGAATATGAAGGTGGGCTGCACAGGCTGCCGGTACTGTATGCCCTGCCCAAGAGGCGTGGATATCCCGGGCATCTTTGCCGCCTACAACCGCCGGGCCTCTGACGGCTATTTCAAATCTCTGACGGAATACTTCATGATCACAGGTGTCCGCAAGGACTACACCGGCCCGGCCAACTGCATCGGCTGCGGCAAATGCGAGCAGCACTGTCCCCAGCATCTGCCCATCCGTCAGGAGCTGAAAAACGCCCAAAAAGCCATGGAGGGGCTGCCCTACAAGCTGGGCAAACTGGTACTCCCCCACATCATGCACTATTGAGGTGCCGCCATGGGAACGAACACAGGCGCACGCATTCGTCAGGCCCGAACCGGAGCCAAGCTGACCCAGGCCGCTCTGGGCGAGGCCATCGGGCTCTCCGCCGCCGAAATCAGTAAGGCGGAACGGGGGGAGCTTCAGCTGTCCCAGGCAAAGCTGAAAGCCATTGCTAAGGCCACCGGCGTCACCCAGGCCTCCCTGCTGAGCGGGGACAGGGAAGCAACGCCCGCCCCAAAAAGCGAGGGCAGCACCGTGAAATTATCCGCAGCCGAAAAGAAGCTGGTAAAGCTCTTCCGCAGTGCTACCGACGAGCAGAAAAGCGACGCCCTGCGGATCCTGAACGGTGAAAAAACAGAGGTGGAGCAGCTGGTGGACTCCCTGCTGGGCGACAAACGGAAACGGAAGCTGCTGAAAAAAATCTAGACGTAAAAAACCGGGCAAATCCGCGCCCACCCTTGAAGGTGTGTACAGATTTGTCCGGGTCTTTTTATTGGATTTCAGCCGTGGAGATTTCTGGCCTGACGGACCATGTCCTCTACAACGATATCGTAAATTTCCCCCAGGGAGGCGCAGTATTCCAGCACCTTCCAGGGCTCATTGGTGTGGTAGTGAATCTTGACGGTGTCCTCGTCGCCTACGGCCAGCAGGCAGTCACCCTTGAAGTTCTCTACAAAGTAATCGTTGATGGCATCCTCATCCAGGTCTTCCCCATCAATGAGCAGCTGGGTATCATAGCGGTATTCAATCATGCTTTTTCATCCTTTCTAAGTATTGCCTCCCGGGCTTGGCGCAGAGAGATTCCCTGCTCCAAGGCAATCCGGCGAAGGTCCTCATATTCCGGCTTGCTGCGCCGGACCCCATAGCCCTCCACGGATTTCCCACGAACGGGGCCGAAGGGGGTCTGCATAGTCTCTTCCTCCCGGCGGAGGATATAACGGTCGTGCCGGGTCTCCCGGACCCCGATGGTGGTGGTGTGCAAAAACAGCAGCCGAACCAGCTCTTCCCGCTTTTCCGGCCTGCACAGCACGTTCAGCATGACCCCGGGGCGGTTTTTCTTCATGCCGATGGGCAGAGTATACACATCCAGCGCCCCGGCAGAGAGAAGCACCTCCATGGCAAAGCCCAGCTCCTCTCCGGTCATATCGTCCAGGTTGCAGCTCAGCTCGTAAATTTCATCCGTCATTGGCGCTTCTCCATATGGTTCATCATGGAGGCCAGATACCCGGCCCCAAAGCCATTGTCAATGTTCACAACAGACACACCGCTGGCGCAGGAATTGAGCATACTCAGCAGCGCCGCAACGCCGCCAAAGGCTGCGCCATAGCCCACGCTGGTGGGCACCGCAATCACTGGGCAGTCGCACAACCCTCCAACGACGCTGGCCAAGGCACCCTCCATACCTGCAATGGCAATGACCACGGAGGCATCCATAAGGACCTCACTGTTGCTCAGCAGCCGGTGAATGCCGGAGACCCCCACATCATAGAGCCTTGCCACATCGTTTCCCAAAAATTCAGCAGTTCTGGCCGCTTCCTCGGCTACATGCTGGTCGCTGGTGCCGCCGGTGGCGATGACGATTTTCCCCATGCCCCAGGGCTTTGCATTCTCACCCAGAACGCCTATGCCGCAGTCGGCATAGTAGGTAATGGGCAGCTTTTGCTGCACATAGGCCGCTTTCTCTTCATTCATCCGGGTGATTAGCACATTTTCCTGACCGTTGTCCCGGAAGCCTGCCAGGATGCCGGCAATCTGCTCTGCGGTCTTTCCCGCGCCGTAAATTACCTCTCCCGCACCCTGGCGGAGCTTGCGGTGCAGGTCTACCTTGGCATAGCCCAGGTCCTCAAAGGGCTTCTGCTTCAGATGCAGCAGTGCCTGGTCCACAGAGACCGTCCCCTGCTGAACACCCAGAAGCAGTTCCCGGATCTCACTGTCCATTCCGGGCCTCCAAATCCAGCAGCACACCGCTGTAGCGCGTCTTCAAAGCTGCAAGGATCATCTCCCGCTGCTCCATGAATTTGTCCATTTGATTCTCCGGCAGCTGCACCCGGGCGCAGGTCCCCTGAAGCCGTACCCGCAGGTCCGAGAAGCCCAGATTCATCAGATAGCTCTCTGCCCACTCGGTTCTTGCCAGATCCTCCTCCGTAATGGTCACACCGGTGGGGATCCGGGTAGCCAGGCAGGCATAGGCAGGTTTATTCCAGGTGAAGAGTCCGGCCTCCCGGGACTTCTCCCGGATCATAGCCTTGGTCAGCCCTGCCTCCCGCAGCGGGGAGCGGACCTGAAGCTCCTGCAGCGCCTTCATGCCGGGCCGGTCCCCGGCCTGGTCAGAGGCATTGGTGCCATCCATCAGAATGGTGAAGCCGTCTGCCCGGGCCGCCCGCCAGATATTCCTAAAAATATTCTGCTTGCAGTAGTAGCAGCGGTTGGCAGGGTTGGCCGCCACCTGCTGGTCAGACAGGGCGTTCAGCCGCAGCACCGTCACCTGGGCGCCAAGCTGCTTTGCCAGGCCCATGGCATCCTCATACTCAAATTCCGGTTGGAAGGCCGTCTTCACATAGTAGGCATGTACCTCTGCCCCGGTCTGCCGGGCCGCATAGAGCAGGTAGGAGGAGTCCACTCCGCCGGAAAAGGCCAGAGCGGTTTTGGGATTTTCCTTAAAAAATTCATTTAGGGTCATTGCAGTGTCCTCGCAGAAAACGCTTTATTTCATAAATTTATCGATGGCCACGCAGAGGTCGTCAATGGCCTCCTGGTCTCCGGCGGCCACGGCGTCCACCATGCAGTGGCGCATATGGTCCTTTAAAATGACCTTTCCGGTATTGTCCAGAGCCGAACGGACCGCCGCCAGCTGCACCAGGACCTCGGAGCAGTCGTAGCCCTCCTCTACCATTCGCTTCACCTTTTCCAGGTGGCCAATGGCCCGGGAAAGGCGGTTGATGACGGCTTTCTGATTCTCGTGCACATGTCCATGGCTGTGTGGGATTCCGTGAGCGTGGAGATAGGCGTGATCGTGGTCATGCTCGTGTGCATGGTCGTGCTCGTTGGTATGGTCGTGATCGTGCTCGTGCAGGTCTGACATTGGGCTATCCCTCTTTTCTTTTATTGCGTCGTCAAGGCAGCACCTCTCAAATCCCTGATTGCCGCAGAGAAATTGCGTAGCGCTACGCTAGGTATTATACCGCCTTTTGCCAAATAACGCAAGTAAAAGTATCCGTTCATCCGAAACGGCGCAGTTAAAAAAGAAACCTTTGACATATGCACGGGAAGCGGCTATAATAGATAAAAAATTACAGATAGGAGGATCCTAACTATGCATCTGGATCACGATCATATCGGCGCCCATTCCCATGAGGAGGCCCACACCCACGAGCACACCCATGCCGACGGCACTACCCATACCCACGAGCATGCGCATCCCCATGACCACACCCACGACTGCGGCCACGGCTGCGAAAGCTGCGGCACGCCCTGCGAGCACACCCCCATGGAGGAGCTCACCGCTCTGATGAAGTACATGGTAGGCCACAACGCCGCCCATGCCAAGGAGCTGGCAGAGCTGGCCAAGAAGCTGGAGGAGAACGGCAACCACACCGCCTATGAGCAGGTCATGGCCGCCGTGTCCGATTTTGAAAAGGGCAATATGCGCCTGAGCGTTGTTCTGAGCAGCCTGGCTGAATAAGGAGGAATTTCTATGTGTCTTTCTACGGTTTACCGCAACACCGTGGCCCCGGAAGAGGTCATTATGAAAAACGTCATGACCATTGAGCAGAAGGATGGCGTCATCATCCTCACCGACCTCATGGAGCGCCAGACCGCTGTAGAGGGAACTCTGGAAAAAGCCAACCTGGTGGATGGCTACGTTGTGATCAAGGAAGCAAAAACGGCCTGACTTTTTCCCTGCGGCTTTTTCGCCGCAGGGAATTTTTTAATGAGAAATTAACCCATTCCCCATTGCATCCCCGGGGAAGCTATGCTACAATGGGGCAGTATTCCTATGAAAAGCAAAGTGATTGGTGAAAAAAATGATTCTAAAATATCTGGCCGTCTTTTTTGTTTCCATGGTTCCGCTGATCGAGCTGCGGGCCGCCGTGCCCATTGCCATCGGCATGGGGCTGCCCACCCTGCCATCCATCGTTGTATGTGCCATTGGCAACATGGCCCCTGTCCCCATTATCTATCTCTTTGCCCGAAAGTTCCTGGTATGGGGGCTGGATAAGCCCTATATTGGCAAGATCTGCCACTTCTTCCACGACAAGGGCGAGGCCGCAGGCAAGAAGCTCTCTTCCAGCCGCTTCGGCAAATACGGTCTGGTGATTGCCCTGACCGCCTTTGTGGGCATTCCCCTCCCCGGCACCGGGGCCTGGACCGGCACGCTGGGCGCAAGCTTCCTGGACCTGGGCTTCAAAAAGACCGTGGGTGCCGTTCTGACCGGCGTTCTGATTGCCGCAGTCATCATGGCAACCGTCAGCAATGTCGGCGTACATATGGTTGGACTTTAATTTTGGAGGTACTTATTATGAACGACTGTCTCTTCTGCCGGATCATCGCCGGTGAAATTCCTTCCACCAAGGTCTACGAAGACGAAACCGTATTCGCCTTCCGGGATATCAATCCCCAGGCCCCCACCCACATTCTGGTGATTCCCAAGGCCCATATCTCCGGCTGCGACGGCGTAACTGCAGAAAACAGCTCCGTAGTTGCCCACATTTTCCAGGTCATCCCCCAAATCGCCAAGGCAGAGGGCCTGACAAACGGCTACCGGGTGGTATCCAACTGCGGTGCCGATGCCGGGCAGACTGTGCCCCATCTGCACTTCCATATTCTGGGCGGCAAGCAGCTGGCTTTGGATATGGCTTGACAAAATGAACAAATTGTGTATAATAGAGGTAATCGCATAGCGCCGTCTTCGGGGGGCCGGTAAACCGGCTGAGATAGGGATGAGAGCCCTGACCCGCTAAACCTGATACGGTTAATACCGTCGGAGGGAAAGATGCGGACCATGACCTTTTTATGTCGCATTGCACCCGGACAGGCTGCAATGCGACATTTTTTCTTTGGAGGTCTATTCCATGCAAACTTCTCACGCAAAACTCCGCGCTCTGACCGAGGGCGCAATCCTCATCGCTCTGGCAGAGATCCTCAGCTTCCTGCCCCTGTACAAAATGCCCTGGGGCGGCTCCGTGGATCTGGCCATGCTGCCCATCATCGTTTTCTGTGTCCGCTGGGGCTTTGGCCCGGGCATGATCGTGGCCTTTGCCCATTCCCTGCTGCAGACCATGTTTGAGGGTGGCATCGCCATCGGCTGGCAGAGCATCCTGGGCGACTTCGTGATTGCCTACTCCGTTCTGGGCCTGGCGGGTCTGTTCAAGGGCAAGTTCTATCTGGCAACCATCGTTGCCTGCGTGGCCCGGTTCCTGGTCCACTATGTGGTGGGTGCCACCATCTGGGCCGAGTACATGCCCGAAACTTTCTTCAACATGACCATGACCAGCCCCTGGATCTATTCCGCACTGTACAACGCCGCTTACATGCTGGTGGACATGCTGGCGATCCTGCTGGTTGGCTTCATTCTTATGAAGACGCCCGCGAAGAAATACCTTCTGGGCACCGATCTTGCGGCCTAAATTCCTCTATTCATTCAGGTTTTGCAAAACAGGGGCGACCTTTCGTCGCCCCTGTTTTTACGTTTTCAACAATCCGCTGAGCTGGTAAAGCACATTGGCCGCGTCTTCACGGGTCAGATTTTCCCTATCCGGAAGGGACAGACCGCATTCTTCCAGCGCCGCCAGATGTGCTTCCGGCGCGGCATCCAGGTCCAGGCAGGCGCAGAGCAGAGCTGCGGCATCCTGGGCGGTCACCGTATCAGATGCTTCGAAGTCCCCCTGCCAGGGCGTTCCGGCGGTCAGTCCCGCCCGCAGCGCCGCTGTGGCATAGGGCCGCAGCCATTGGGGAATGTTGCCCCACAGCTTCGCATCCACCGTGTCCTCCACAGGAACGCTCAGAGTCTTCACGACCATGGTCAAAAACTCGCCCTTGGTTACATTTTTTTCCGGGAAGAAGCAGGGGCTCCCTGCCAGGGTTTCCCCGGCGAAAATACCGGTGGAGCGCATCCACTCCGCCGAGAAGGCACAGCTGCGGCCAAAGGTATCCGTATAGGCCGTTGGTTCTGTGGGGCGGAGAATGGTCACGGTGACGGTGGCCTCCCGGGAAACCTTGCCCTGAGGATCTGTGGCCGTGTAGGCGAAGGAATCCACCCCAACTTTGTTGTTTTTCGGCGTATAGGTGAATGCGCCGTTCTCTCCTATGGTCACTTCTCCTCTGCGGGGCTGACGGGTGACGGTAAAGGTCAGCATCTCCCCTTCCGGATCCTTGGCTCGGAGCATACCGGTATTGGCAAGATTCTTATAGGTCTCCAGGGCAGAATCCTCCGCAATGGGTGGCTTGTTTTCCTTTCCCCGAATACCCAGGGTCAGGCTGGTCTGCTCCAAAAGGCCCCTTTCGTCAATGCCCAGATAGGAAAAGGTCTCCACAGCGTCGTCTTCCGTCCGTTCCGGCGTATAGGTGACGGCATCCAGCTGCTCCCGGGTAAGCACATCCCCCGGCCGCAGCACCCGATTTCCCAGACGGAGCGTGCCGGAAGATGGGACCTGGCGCAGGCACACGCCCTCCAGGTCTTCCCCAAACTCCTGGGCCCCAAAACAGTAAACGCCGCCGCTGTCCACATCCGCAGCGGCAGCCGACATAGGCACCGCCAGCAGGAGCAGCAGGCAGAATAGCTTTCGCAATTTCATAGAACAATACCTCCAGAATTTTTGTTTCCGGAGGTATTGTTTGCCAGAACTGGCAGGATTATTCGAATTTCTATTTCTTCCACAGGCGATACTGGCCCTGGGTATCCACGCAGGTATATTCTCGCTGCAAAAGCGCAGCGATGCGTTCCGGCTCCACCGCATCTGCAGAAGTCACCACCCAGAGGTTTTCTTCACCGTGAAGATAGGCTTCGATCTGATCGCCGATCTCCGGGTCCAGCTGAATGTAGTGCGGCTGCCAGTCGCAGTAGCGCAGCGGGGGCTGGAGGCCCGCCTGGAGGTACCAGGCAGAGCAGGAAGGCAGACCGTAGACATATACCTGCCCCTCCTCGGGAATCCGGCTTACAAGGGTCTGGATGGCATCATAGTCCTGCCGCTCCTCCGCGTGGTAACGGACGCAATACATGGCATAGCGGATCTCTTCGATGGCCCGGGGATAGAGGAGCTTCCACTGGCCTGCCACAGAGGCGATGAGCAGCACAGCGCACAATACCATGCACGCCCAGCGGCTCTTTGCCCGCCTTGCCTGGAGCCGCCGGGCATTCCAGGCAAGAAGATACCCGCCCAGCACCCACAGAGGCAGCGCCAGGACGAAATAATGGGCATAGCAATTGCCCATGGCCGCGGCCACAAGCAGGGTCAGCACCCCGGACACATACAGCAGCCACAGCTTCCAGTCCTTCACCCGGTAAATGAGCAGGACGATCAAGGGAAACAGCACCGTCAAAAGGCATGGCCAGATCGTTTTCAGATTCCACAGCTTTGCAAGGAAGCCAACCTCATCGGAATAAGCAAAGCCGAAGGCAAACACCTGGGCGATCATCTCTTCCAGAATGCCATTGCAGGCCGCCCAGATACAGACCGGGGCAATTCCAGCCAAAACGCCCAGCAGAAACATTCCGGCGTTGGCAAAGAGATTCCGGAAGCGCTTCCAGACCAGCAGGTTGCAGGTGACCGTCAGCAAAATCGCCCCGATGATGGCGGCATTGGTAATGCGGACCATGGCCATGATTCCGAAGGCAATGCCGTAATACAGGCCGTACAGGGGCGGGTGGTCCTGGTTCTCCGGGCTGGGTATCCGGGTGACCCCCAGATATTTGAGGCACAGGTACAGGCAGGGCATCAAAAAGGGCATGGACAGCTCTTCCGTCAGGTTGCCGCCTGTCATGGTATAGCTGAGCATCACCGCCCCGGGCAGCAGCAGCAATAGCTCTGCCCACAGGGGACACCCTTTTTCCGGGAAAGCCAGATCGAAGCACTTGTGGGCAAACAGCAGCGTCACAAACAGGCACACGCACTGCACGGCAAAGGCCCCCAGCCGCCCGGGCAGCAGCAGCTGGCCCGCATACTCCATCAGGAAGAGATAGGGTCCCTTCATGTCAAAGTAATCCCGGTAAGGAAGCATTCCCTTGGTCATGCCCTCCCCTGCCAGACGGAAAAAGGCCGCGTCCTGTCCCACATTGTATTTCAGCAAGGGGGTTGTGGAAAGAGAACAGACGGCCAGATACCCGACTGCCAGGGCAGCCAGCGCCAGAAGCCTGATGAGCTTATTCAGGAAAGAGCGTTTTTTTTCCATAGCTTCGCCTTTCTGTAATTGCATTTTCTTTCTATTCTACAAAAAAATCCCGCCGCCGTAAAGAGGAATCTTTCGGCGGCGGATATTTTTCAGGCAGATGCTTCAAACAGGATCAGCAGCACAGTGGACAGCGCCAGCCACACGAGGCCTGCAAACAGCATCCCGGCGGGGCTTTTGCGCTTCTTGGCCTTCCGTTCCCGGTAGGTTTCCATAGTCTCCTGATCCCGCGCGTTGCCAATGCTGGCGCCGGGGACATGGAGATGGAAGACAGACTGCAAACCATAGCCCAGCACGTCAAACGCCCCCTGGTTGGTCACATAGCGCAGGACTCCCGCGCCCAGCAGCAGCACCGCTGCCACGAAGCAGCCGTCGCACAGCTGCCGCAGCAGCCCATAGCCCTGGTCCCGGTTGATGAAAATCACCATAGCGCACAGCAGCGCACCCACAAGCAGGCTAATCAGAAAGCTTTTCAGCCTTTTGCTCATTTGCGCAGCTCCTGCTGATACTTGGCAAACTCCGCATCGTTGCACTGGACGAAGTGGCCCGGGGCAACCTCCCGGAAGCTGGGCTTATCCACGGAGTAGTCATGCTCGGCCAGAGGATTGTAGGTGATACGCTGACGCTTCTTCTCATACACTGGGTCCGGCAGTGGAATGGCAGACAGCAGGGACCGGGTGTAGGGGTGCAGCGGATGGGCAAACAGCTCATCGGAACTGGCCATCTCCACCATCTTGCCGAAGTACATAACGCCGATGCGGTCGGAGAAGTACTTAACAACGGACAGGTCGTGGGCGATGAAGAGGATGGTCAGGCCGAATTTCTCCCGCAGCTCGTTCAGCAGGTTGATAACCTGGGCCTGAACGGACACGTCCAGCGCGGACACGGGCTCGTCGGCAATGATCAGCTCCGGGTTCATGATGACGCTGCGGGCCACGCCGATCCGCTGCCGCTGGCCGCCGGAGAACTCGTGAGGATACCGGGTAGCATGCTCAGGCACCAGGCCCACCAGCTCCAGCATCTCATTGACCTTCTGGGTGATGACTTTGTCGTCCCGCTCGCCCTGAATGACCAGGCCCTCGGAGATGATCTCCTTGACGGTCATACGGGGGTCCAGAGAGGCGATGGGGTCCTGGAAAATCATCTGGATCTGGGTAACAAGCTTGGTTTTCTTTGCCTTGCGCAGCTCATTTTTGTACTCGGCCTCCAGCTTGGTCTTCTCCTCGCCGGATGCCTTGGCAATCAGCGCCTCGTACTTTTCCCGAACCTCGGCAGCACGCTGGCGGGCATAGGCCTTGTCGCAGTGCTTCTGGTCGGCATCGGCCTGCTTCATCAGGCTGCGCTGCTCGGCAACGGTCTTGTCCATCTCCGCCTTCAGGGCTGCGGCATTTTCGGGGTGCTCCTTGGACGCGGTCTTGTAGTCCTGCTTTGCCTTTTCAATGGCGTCCTTGTAAGACTTCTTACCGACGGCAATGCGGATTCCCTTGAAGAATACGCTGCCGGAGGTAATGTTATAAAGCTTGATGATGGACCGGCCGGTGGTGGTCTTGCCGCAGCCGGACTCGCCTACCAGGCCGAAGACCTCGCCCTTTTTGATCTCGAAGCTGACATCGTCCACAGCCTTGGTGGCACCGAAGTACTGGCACAGATGGTCCACTCTCAGCAGGGTTTCCTGGTTCTTATTCTCCATCTGCGGCACCTCCGTTCTTTTCCTTCATTCTGCGGATACGGTCTACAATGATCTTGGGCATTTCCACCTTGGGCGCATCGGGATGCAGCAGCCAGGTGGCGGCATAATGGGTATCACTGATCTGGAACATGGGGGGCTGCTGCTCGAAATCGATCTGCATGGCATACTTGTTCCGGGCGGCAAAGGCATCACCCACAGGGGGGTAGATCATGTTGGGGGGCGTTCCGGGGATGGCCTCCAGCTTCTCGTTGGTATCCAGGTCCGGCATAGAAGACATCAGCGCCCAGGTATAGGGATGGGCCGCACGATAAAAGATATCCTCAGCGGTGCCGTACTCCACGATCTTGCCGGCATACATAACGGCCACCCGGTCAGCCATGTTGGCGACAACGCCCAGATCATGGGTAATGAAGATAACGCTCAGTTGGCGCTCCCGCTTCAGCTTGTTGATCAGCTCCAGGATCTGGCTCTGAATGGTTACGTCCAGAGCGGTAGTGGGCTCGTCACAAATCAGAATATCGGGGTTGGCGGCCAGAGCAATGGCGATGACGATTCTCTGGCGCATACCGCCGGAGAACTCGAAGGGATACTGATTGTAGCGTCTGTGGGGCTCGGCAATGCCAACCTCGTCCATCAGCTTGATGGCCCGACGCTTGGCAATGCGCTTGGTAACCTTGTCCACAACGCCGGAGGCGTTGGCCTTGAAGAAGTCCACCAGCTCCACAGCCTGCTCCTTATAATCCCGGCTGTCCTTCCGGGAAAGCAGCTCCCGGTAGTGCTCCGCCAGGCGCTCCAGCAGGTGATCGATATTCTGCTTGACCAGGTCCATATTCACGGTAGCGGCGGCGGCGACCTCCCAGTCAGGGGTCTTGCCCCGGGCAGTCAGCTTGTCGTGCTTGCGCTGGTCCTTATCGTGGACCTTGATGGCCTTGGCGTTGCCGGTAATGGCGTGGAAATAGGTGTCCAGCTCACTTTTGAGACTGGTGGAGAAGGTATGGGTCAGGCTGTCCTTGTGGATATTCAGGGGGTCTACCGTTGCCATAACGGCAGCGGACAGAGCCTTGTGGGTATCGTAGGATTCCTTCTTGTCCAGATTCTCCTTGCTATAGACGCTTCTCGCCTGCTCCAGTGCCTCCACGGCCTTGGCCATATTCTCATAGGACTGCTTGGCGGTGTGCTCCAAAGCTGCCACGGTATTGTTCAGGAACTCGGTCATGAATTGGCTGTCCAGGTATTTCAGCAGGAACTCATTCAGCTCTGCTACCGGCAGGGCAGGCAGGGGTTCGTTGGCGAAGGTCACATAGTAGCCCATGCGGAAGAAATTGGGGGCCTCCTTGGCGGCGGCGGTGCGAAGAATCTCGCGGATCTCCTCCATGGTGGAGATGGTCTTGGACTGGTCGCCGGACTTCTTGCCGTCCTTATAGAGCGTGTTCAGGGAACCGGCCAGAGTCTTGATCTGCTCGGCCTCTTCCTTGACCACGTACTCGTTGACGGAGGCGGCGGCCTGGGTGGCGATGTCGTTCACCCGGTCCGTGGCATCCTTATCGGCACGCTTTTCCAGCTCGAAGATCAGTACATCCAAATCGTCCAGGGCCTCTACCGCTGCCTCGTGGGCTGCGGCATAGGCGGACTCCAGCTCAATGTGCTTGAACTCGAACTTGTCGAAGTCCTTGCACATCTGGGTGAGCTTGGCGGCCTTTTCGGAATCGTTGGGGGCAAGGGCCTGAATCATAGCGGCGTTCAGGCTTTTCAGGGTCTCATTGAAATTCTTGCGGCTCTCCCGCTGGCGGGCCTTGCCCTTCAGCAGCATGGCCTCCGTCAGCTGGCGGCCGATCTTTACGATGGGGTTCAGGCTGGACATGGGGTCCTGGAAAATCATGGCGATCTTATCGCCGCGGATCTTGTGGAACTCCTCCTCGCTGATTTTCAGCAGGTCTTTGCCGTCATAGATGATCTCACCGGATTCGGTGATGGCGTTGTTGGCCTGGATGCCCAGGATGGCCTTGGAGGTTACGGACTTGCCGGAACCGGACTCGCCGACGATGGCGAGGGTCTCGCCCTTGGCCAGGTCAAAGTCAATGCCGCGGACGGCCTGGACCTTGCCATTGGTGGTGCGGAAGGAGATCCGCAGATTGCGAACTTGCAGTTTGGTTTCCATCAGTCGTCCTCCCCTCTGGTAGTCGGGTTAAAGGCATCCCGCAGGCCGTTGCCAAACAGGTTGAAAGAGATCATCAGCAGGCTCAGGAAGATGCTGGGCCACAGCAGCGTATGGGGCGCGCTGGTCACAGCGGAGTTGCCCTGGCTCAGCAGGGTGCCGATGGTGGTGCCTGCAAAGGCGGACAGGTCCACAATGCCCAGGTAGGAGATGGTGGTCTCAGAGCGGATGACGCTGGGGATCACCAGTGCGCAGCTGGTGATAATGGTGCCGATGGCGTTGGGGAAAATGTGCTTGAACATCAGCCGGAAGTCGGAAGCGCCCAGCGTCCGGGCAGCCATGACGAATTCCTGGCCCTTAAAGCGGTAGAACTGCTTCCGGGTCAGAGCGGCCATGCTGATCCAGCCCGTCAGTACAAAGGCGAACAGCAGCGACGGCACAACGCCCCACTTCTGGGCCAGGTGCAGCTGGAACAGGGTGATGACCACCACAAAGGGCAGGCCGGAAAGGATATCAGAAATACGGTCCATGAACAGGTCGATGCGGCCGCCATAGTAGCCCTGGATGGCGCCGTAGATAGCGCCGATGGTCAGGTTGATGGCGGAAACGAGCAGTGCGAAAATCAGAGAGAACCGCGCGCCAATACCAACAGCAGCAAACAGATCCTGACCCATGGCGGTGGTTCCGAAGACGTAGCTGGGCTCATGGCCGTTCAGATATTGATAGTAATTGTAGTAGCACACACGAGCCTGGACAGAGCCGGACTTCTTGGCGGAGTAAATATAGCTGCCGTCGTCACCGGCAATGCGCAGAGAGTTGTACTCCGCGCCCTCCAGGGCCTTATTGGTGCAGTAGACCGGCTGCAGATTGCCGTCCGCATCCAGGATGGCGCTGCCGCTGCCGTCCACCTGATACCAGATGTTGGGGGTATCGGCGGAGCCGCCGATGTCGGCGGGGTCCACATAGGGGTAGATCACCTGAATGCCGGTCTCATCCTGCCAGTCCTGAATTCTCTGGAACTCGGCATAGGAGAAGACACGGTAGACGATGCCCAGCTCAAAATAGCGGTTCACGTTCAGATCGTAGGTCTTCCGCTCCACCATCTGGCCCCGGTACTTGACGGTGCTGACGTTTTCCTTCACAACACCCAGCACAGGGTCCATACCGGTCTCCTGGGCAATGCCCTTCCAGTAGTTCATAGAAGTCTCATTCTGGCTGGAATGGACCTTGCCGCCGTCCATAATGCCGATGTGCAGCTTGGCAATGGAGGGAACATAGGAGGGGTAATTGATATAGAGCTTATCCTTATCGTTGATGGAATAAGGGGACAGCAGCGGAGAAACCAGGGCAAACAGCACCAAAAACGCCAAAATCCAGGCGGCTACCACAGAGGACTTGTTCTTGGAGAACCGCAGCAGGGCGTCCTGGAAGAAGCTGCGGGACTTAGTCTCCAGCCGCTTGTCGTGGAGTTGGGCATCCATTTGGACGAACCGGAATTTCTCCTGGGGAATATGTTCAAAATTCGTATTATTGCTCATTTCTTAGACCCCATTCTGATGCGCGGATCGATAAAGCCGTAGCTGATATCGACCACAAGGTTGGCGACCAGACCGATTGCGGTGTAGAAGCAGGTGGTCAGCATGAAGATCGGATAGTCCTGGGCGTTGATGGCGTCAATGGTCAGGCGGCCAACGCCGGGGATGGAGAAGATCTTCTCAATGATCAGGCTGCCGCCCAGGATGCTGACGAACTCGCCGATGATGGCGGGGACGACGACCACGAAGCAGTTCCGCAATGCGTGGCGCACGGTGGCCTGGGCACGGGTCAGGCCCTTGGTGCGGGCCAGCAGCATGAATTCGCTGGTCAACACCTCCGTCAGCTCCGCCCGGGTGGTCCGGGTGAAGGCGGCGATGGTGCCGAAGCCCAGAGACATGATGGCGGGAATCATACTGACGAACATGGCAGGGCTGAACCAGTCGGTGCCGGACTTCATCAAAAACGGAAGCCAGCCCAGCTTATAGCTGAATACATACTGAATGATAAAGGCGTATACAAAGTTGGGCACGGAGATGACCACCATGGTCAGAGTGGAAATGGTGTAGTCCACCCAGGTGTTCTTTTTCAGTGCCGCGAAAATACCCAGGGCAATGCCCAGAGGGATACTGAAAATCACGGAATAGAGGTTTACGATGACGGTTGCGGGCATTCTCTGGGCGAAGAGCGTCACAACGTCCTGGCCGAAGAACAGCTTATCGCTGACGCCCCAGTTAAAATCCGTGATAATATCCTTCAGGAATATTCCGAACTGGACCATATAGGGCTTATTATAGCCTGCCGCCTCCCGGCGGGCCTCAATGACGATGGTATGGGGGTCACCTGCGGGCAGCTGTGCCGGCGGAAGCATCCGGATCAGCACGAAGCACATACAGGTAATGATCAAAAAGACGATCACCATGTAGACAATTCTTTGGAGACTGTATTTTAGCATTTGCCTTCCTCCCTGTTTTTATTTTTTGGATGCTCCTCTGGAGCAATCCTGTTTTATTACCCTGTTACAACAGGGAATGGGCTCAGCCTTTCCGTTTTCGGGAGGGCTCAGTCCATTCCCCATATACAGAAAATCGACTGTAATGGGGGCCGAAGCCCCCATTACAGCAGTGCCTGGGTTATAAGTGGAAATAAATCTTAGTAGGTCAGCTGGCCGCCCTGCTCAGCAACGTAAGCAGTCCACTCAGCGTCGGTGTAGTTGTACTTCAGGTAAGCGATTCCGCCGTACTCCATGACGGGGTTGTAATCCTCGGTCACGTAGTAGACCTGCTGGCTCAGCAGAGCCATGCTGGAATCCTGCAGCATGGGCAGGTAGTCGTAGGTCTCCAGGACCTTGCCCTCGATGCCGGCCAGGATGGTCAGGCGGGTCTCGACCTCGGCAATGCCTTCACCGAAGTTGTAGTCGGTGCCGTTCACGGTGACGGTAGCGCCGTTCAGGGCATCGGACCACTGACGCAGGTTCATGGTCAGCTCCTTGCCGTCGATGGTCAGAGTCAGATCCACAGTGGTGGCATCGAACCAGCCAGCGTCATACTGATAGGCGGGGTTGACGTACAGGTCAGACAGGGAGAAGGGGTTCATCTTGGAACCGGTCCAGCCAGCCAGAACGGTGTCGGACAGACCGGACTTGATTTTGTTGGACCAGTCGTTGCCGTAAGGCGCGGACTTGACGAACTGAACCTTGCCGTCGAAGGGGGTACCCTTGGTGACTTCGTTCATCTTCTCATTGAGGTAGTCAATGGTCTTGGTCATGAAGTCGGAGTCAGCGGACATGCAGTACTCGATGGTCACAACCTGGTCGGAGACGCCGTCGCCGTCCTTGTCGGTGATGTAGCCTTTCTCCAGAGCCTCGTTGAAGGCCTCGGTGAACAGCTCCTTGGCAGCCTCGGGATCGTAACCGGTGATGGAAGCAACAGCCTCATCCAGAGAATCGTACTTGCTGGTATCCACGGAGTAGAAGTCGCACAGGACCTGCTTGGCCTGCTCGGAGCTCCGATAGGTGTCGCCGGTCTCGGGGTTGTAGATATAGGTGTTGCCGATGATGCCGTAGCCGCCGGAACGGGCGGGAGAAATGGTGCTGGCGAACAGCTCCTTGTCGTAGGTAACGGCGACAGCCTTCCGGAAGGAAGTCAGAGTCATGGTCTGCAGATCCTTGGTGGCAGTATCGAAGTCGGCGGCGGCCTCACGCTCATCCAGAACGCTCTTGTTGCCGTTCAGAATCAGGAAGAACAGGGTCTCCTTGGGGGTGCGGTGGCAGAACTCGGAGTTGCGGTAGGTGGCGAAGTCGTCAGCGGTCAGGCCGTAGCCCATCAGCTCGCCCTTCAGGAACATCATCTTGTTCGTGGATGCCTCTTCGATCTGCTGGCAGTCGATAGCGGTGGTCTGGTACATGGGATAGGTCTGGCCGTCGGTGGGGTCAACATAGACGTGCTTGCCGTCGTTCCAGCCGTACCAGTTCTCGTTCTTCTCCAGGCGCAGAGCCTTGCCGGACTGGAAGGAGACCAGCTTGTAGGGGCCGTAGGAGCAGGTGGTCTCTACGCTGGTATTGTAGGTAGAGGTCTTCTGATCCTTGTTCAGGCACTCGTCGTACAGGTCGGTCTTGACCAGCCAGTTGGAGGTCAGGGAGTACAGCAGGTTGAAGCCGGCCAGGCTCTTGGACAGGGCCATGGTGATCTGGTAGTCGCCGGACTTGTACAGGCCAACGTTCTCGAAGGGAACCTCAGCCCACTCCTCAGCGTAGACCAGGTACATAGGCAGGGTGGAGCCATCGGTCTCGCCCCAGGCTTCGTTGCCGGTGACCAGAGTGGTCAGGGCGTCCAGGGTCTCGTCGGTCAGGGGGACAACGCCGTCAGCGGTCTCGTTGGCGGTCAGGGTCTCGTACTTGGAAGTGTCGAAGTACTCGTCGCCGTAGTTGTCAACGTAGTCCTTCAGGACTTCGCCGCCCAGCTGCTCGCAGCCAACGCCCAGAGCAACATAGACCTTCTTGCCGTTGGTGTCCACATACTGGCCGTCCTCACCCTTGGTCAGGTCGGCGATGGCGTCGGCATTGGCCTCATAGGTGGTGGTGCCGCCCTTGGCGTAGCTCTCGGCGTTGGCAATGCACAGGCTCTGCGCATAGTAGTCGGAAGCACGGTAGTTCAGCATCTCCGGATCCAGCAGACGCTTCATGGATTCCACGTAGTCGTCGGCGGTGATGGGTGTGCCGTCTTCCCAGCAGGCATCGGGGTTCAGGTCGATGGTGTAGGCGTAACCGGCGGTCGCGCTCTCGGGAATGCCGAACTCGGGACGATCCTTCTTGACCTGCTCGGTCACATCCACAGGCTCGCTGGCGGCCATCTCAGGCACGAACTTGTAGCCGGTGAAGGGGGCCTTCACGTTGCCCTCGGTGTCCTCAACGGGATTCAGCTCGTCGTTGAAGATGAAGGTGTAGAAGCCGACCTCAATGAAATCCTTCAGATAGGCATCGTCATTGGTCTGGTAGGTGTGGGGATTCCAGTTGGCGGCCAGCAGAGGAACGGAAGCCTTATAGGTATACGTCGAATCTGCTGCGGGCGCTTCGGTTACGGCAGTGGTCGCGGTGGTCTCGGAGCCCTTGTTGGAGCAGCCGGCGAACACGGAAACGACCATCAGCACAGCCAGAAGCAGTGCAAGTGTTCTTTTCATTTCATTACCTCCAATAAAATTTCTATAAAAACGGATGTCTCCGTATCATAGACGCTGTCTTTGCTTTTCTTTTGCAGGATGCCCTTGAAAAAATTTCATTTTTCTCACGGACATTTGTACTTTTCGGAAAAGCATCTCTATTTTACCACAGATATAACAATATTTCAATCCTTTTTTTACAAATTGGTTATATTTTACTTTTTGTTCGTCTACGTTTGGAATACGCTCCCCCATATAGTACACAAAGCAGCTATATTTGTGTGCATTTATCCTATGCCTTGAAAGTATTTCTCCGGTCCGCGTCTTTCTCCTGCGGAAATGCGCTTCCCCTTCACGTACCCGGATGTGTATTTGACTGGAATACATCCATGCTGCCCTACAATTTTCCCCGGATGGGGATGCATTTTCCGTCATTCCTGAAGCGTGCTCGCTCCTGCGATCCTTCCCGCACAAAGCCGAAGGGCCTGCCGCCCGCAGAATGCAGGCAGCAAGCCCTTTTGTTGTTGGTACGTTTCCTTCCGGACAGTCCTTGCCCGGATGCCCGTCAGGCGGCTTTACAGCATTGGCGGCGTCCATTCGCCGCCGGAACCGCTGCCGGAACTGCCGCCGGAACCGCCACTGCCGCCGGAACCGCCGGAGTCCCCTCCGCTGGGCGCAGCAACGATAGGGGTAGTGCGGACCGTTTCCGCTGTCACATAGCCAAGCTCTTCCCCGGCCTGCACCAGCAGCACATTCTCCGCCTCCCACAAAACCTTCACAGGCGAATTTGTATAGAGTTTTTTCATTGCCGTGCCCCGGAGCCGGATATTATCGAAGAGCTGGCAGTTGTAGCCTGCATAGCCGTCCCAGGCTTCGAATGCGTCCTCCCCCTGTTTCCGGATCCACTGCTCCGGCACATAGGCTGCCCCCTTTTCTTTGCCAAGGTATACCGTAGCATAGCCTTCCAGGTCAGGTGCGAAGCCTTCCTCTGCAATGAGGTCCAATTCCGTGCCCCGGGATAAGGTCGTCAGCACCAGCTCTGCGCCGTCAGCCTTGACCACAGCGTCGCCGGTCAGGCGCACATCGGCCAGCAGGGAAAGCCTGCCTGGAACCATCAGCGTGATATCCCCGCCGTCCTGGCCGCCTCCGGAGCTGCCGCCACCGCCGGAACCACCGGAGCTGCCGCCATCCGCAGGGGACGAATTGCCGCCGCCACCGATCCCCGTCATATAGCGGCTGACCTTTGTCTTGGATACAAATCCCGTGGTCCCGTCCTCAAATGCCACCAGATAGCAGCTGTCCAGCTCCTCCAATACATTGAGTTTGGTATTTGTCGGCAGAGTCTCTGCCTGCCCTGTCAGGAAGTAATTGGCAAAGCACTGGGCACTGTACATGGAATACCCTGTCCACTGGGCATAGTCCTCTTCATTTGCCATCTGCAGAAGCTGCTTTTCCACGCTTCCCTCCTGCTCCCCGGCTTTCACCCAGGCGTGGGTCTCGTCGATCCAGCTGAGGACCTCGACCCGGTCTCCCCTGTGCAGCAGCAACAGTACCTCCGGCACGCCCTCTCCCTGGATCCAAGCGCTCTCCAGCTTGGGCTCGGTTTCCGGTGCCGTTGTCTCGGCCTCCGTAGTCTCGGGAGCCACCGTCTCAGGAGGCGCTGCCGTTGTCCCGGGCTCCGGCTGCTTTTGACCGCAGCCGGACATGAATAACATCATAAGCAGCAATAGATATGCGATCCCTTTTTTCATACGATTTTACCCCTTGTATTCACTGTCGTATTCACTGCCGTAGACATAGTGGATGATCTCCCATACATAGTCATAGGACGCCGTCCCCGGCCGGAAGCTGTTCCGGTTCTGGTATGCCACATAGCCAATGCTGCGGTATACCGTTCCGCCGTAGAGCGTATAGCTGGTTCCCGCAGCGTCCTGCAGGATCATATAGGGCCGCATGGCAATATCCTCTTTGCAGTCCTCATCGGAAAAGCCAACCAGGACATTGGTATACTGCACCAGGCTTCCGGCATAAGCAAACACCGGATCCGCCACGCCCCGCTTATAGGCGTAATTGGATTTTCCGTTCTGCAGCGTAAGGTCTCCGCCGCCAATCGCACTTGCCCGTGCCAGCACGGTTCCATACTCCACCAGGGACAGCCCATACACGCCTTCCTTGATCAGCGCGCTTTTCAGAGCGCCGTCCACCGAGGTGATCATCCGGATTCCCTTTTTGCCGGTGAGCCGGATCGATGTACCGGCATAGCGGAGAAGGTTGTCAAAGGCGGACAGGCGCTCTACCTGAACGGCAGCCCCGTTCTTTGTCAAACGATAGCACCGCATTCCGATGGGGTATCTGCTGTGGGCATCCGCTGCATCATTGTAGCTGTATGCCGTCAGAAGATAGGACTCCGCCACAGGCAGGTCTACATAGGCATTTCCTTCTCCATCCTTCTGAATCGGATAGGCCACGCCGTCCAGCGTTACCTGGCTCTCCCCCTCCAGTTCTGTACCGGTGATATTCAGAGCGCTGCCTGTATATGGCACATCCCGCTCCTCAAATGCCGTGCAGCGGGAACAGGTTCGTCTTTCCTTCCCCGCTTTTCCGGGTGCAGGCTCCTGCGTCCTCGTCCAGCTGCCAAAGTCATGGTCCAGCGCTTTCACGGTCTGATCCGGCACGCTGGTTTCCTGGGTTCCCTCGGCATCCGCATAGATCTTGCCGCAGGTCTTGCATGTGTAGTAAGCACGGTTGCCGTCCTCTGTGCAGGTTGCTTCCCTGGCCTCTGTTTTCTCCATGGAATGGCCCACAGCAGGAATGGTCTGCCGGGCCACCAGCACCTCCTGGCAGACAGAGCAATGCTTACCTTCGGTCAGGCCCGTCTTCGTGCAGGTCGGCTCCACTGCCGGGTCAATAACTTCCTTATGACCACTGGCGGGAATCTCCTTTTGTGCTACCAGCACTTCCTGGCAGACAGAGCAATGCTTGCCCTCGGTCAGACCTGGCTTTGTACAGGTCGGTTTCACCGCCTGGTCAACCACTTCCTTATGACCACTGGCGGGAATCTCCTTTTGTGCCACCAGCACTTTCTGGCAGACAGAGCAGTGCTTACCTTCGGTCAGGCCCGACTTTGTACAGGTCGGCTTCACTGCTTGGTCAATGACCACCTTGTGCCCCTCGGCGGGGATTGTTTCCTTCTCTGCAGTTGTGGGCTGGCTGCAGTCCGCATCCTTGAACGCTCTGTTGCAGCGGGCGCAGACATAATATTCATGGTTACCGGGTTCTGTATGGGTAGGTTCCTTGGCCTCCACCTTTTCCGGGGAGTGCCCCAGAGCCGGAACGGAAACCTTATCCAGTGTGGTGGTTACCGTTCCCTCCGCATCGGCGAAGAGCTCCCCGCAGGAGCTGCATTTCCAGTATTCCCGATTACCCACTTCCTCACAGGTTGCCTGCTTCTCCGAAACCGGGACGATACTGTGCGCCTTCTTCGGCGTTTTCTGCCGGACTGTAAAAACATATTGGCACTTCGAGCAGTATTTGCCCGCTGTCAAACCGGTGCTGGTACAGGTGGCCTCCACTGCAGGTTGGACAACAATTGTATGCTCGGTGCTGTCCCCGGGCAGAGACTGGAAGGTCAGGTTGACACCGGCTCCATTGGCCTGCAAAAGTGTGTGCACCTTAGAGCACGTATAGCCATACACGGTAACGTTCATCTGTCTGGGGTAATTTGCGTGAAACGGATGTCCATAATTGTCATTATCCAAGGAATAGAATTGGACGTTGGGGTCCGTGAACCGCACTTCGGTCAGCTTGTAGCAGCCTTCAAAGAAATAGGGACCAACATAGCTGCATTCCACTGTCGCTTTTGTCAAATTGGGGCATTGGCTGAACATACCGTAGCCGCAGCCTTCCCCGTTGAAGCTCTTGTCCAGCTTTACCGTGCCGGGAACAGTGACCCCGGTCAATCCGCTGCAGCTCACAAAGACGGAGTCGCCAGGTACAATCACCCGATTTCCGAACTGTATCTCGTTCAGAAAATCACAATAGGCAAAACAATAGTTCCCAAGAACAAGCGGTGCATCCGTCGATCCGGTTTCCTTCGCACAGAAAACGACCTTTTGCACGCCCGTACGCCGAAAGGCATTTTCCCCAATTTTCGTAACATTTGCCCCAACGCGAACCTCTTTTATTCTACTGCCGTACCGATGCCATGGGGCATTGCTGGCGTCGCTGTAATCCGGCATTGCACCGCTGCCGGTAATTTTCAGCACGCCATCCTCCATCAGGGACCATCTCAGGTTACCTCCGCAGCTCCCCGCTGCGATGCGTTGATACTTCATCTCGAAGTAAAGCGTCGCATCCAGAAGTGCGCTGTTGTTGCCTGCATAATTGTCAACATGCATCCCTTCCCACTGTGCCTCTGTTCCACCGTAGTACACGTTTTTCAGAACAGGGCAATTATCAAAGGCACATATTTCAACACTCGTTACACTATCTGGAATTGTAATCTTGGTCAACTGGGTACAATACTGGAATGTTCTGGTTTGAATGCTTGTTATGCCTTGAGGGATTTCCACTTCACGCAGAGCGCAGCCGGAAAACGCATAGCTGCCAATGCTGCTCACGGTGCTGGGAATGCTGATCTCCGTCAGCGCAGAACACCTAGAAAAAGCACTGTCTCCAATGCTGCTCACGGTATCGGGAATGCTGATCTCCGTCAGCGCAGAACACCCAGAAAAAACACTGTCTCCAATGCTGCTCACAGTACCGGGAATGCTGATCTCCGTCAGCGCAGAACACCCATCAAAAGCACTGTCGCCGATACTCGTCACGCCATCCGGTATCGTGATATCCGTCATGCCATAGCAGTCGGCAAATGCATCATTTCCTATATTTTGAACACCCGAGCCGAGAACCACCTTTTTTATCTGGTAGGCATAGCCATACCAGGGTGCCGTATTATTTCCACCGGACGACGGATCGTTATAATCGGGAATTCTTCCGGTTCCGGAGATCGTCAGCACTTCGTCGTTGTCGATCTTCCATGTCAAATTATCCCCACACTTTCCGGTAAAAACACCGGTGCTGTGGATCCTCACATTGTTCCCAAGGCCTGCATTCCAGGATGTAATATGCTTCCAGCTGGCATCCGTTCCGCCATAGTAAATATCCGTCAGCTTCTCGCAGGCATCAAAGACACCATCAGCAATTCTTGTCACACTTTGGGGAATCGTAATACTTTTCATGGACACGCAGGCAGAAAAGCAATACTCATTCAATTCCGTCACACTGCCCGGAATGGAAATGCTGGTCACATTTGTGCATTCCTCAAATGCGTATTCGCCGATGGAGGTTACGCCTTCAGAAATAGCAATCTTCCTGATTTGCGTGCGCCGACTATACCACGGTGCGTCCCCAGGGGAATAGGAAGCCATCTTTCCGGTTCCCGAAATCGTCAGCGTTCCGTAGTAGCTTAGTTTCCAGGTCAAGCCCTCTCCGCAGCTGTTGGAATTGGCGGCAAACAGCTCTATTTCCTCCGCCTCGTCCGTTTGCTCCAAAATCAGGTTGATTTCTATGGGCTCGTTCAGCCCTGACTCCACGGTGAAGCTGCCCGCAGCAGTCTCATATCCTTCCGCTGCCGCAAGGTAGCTGTATTCCCCCGGCAGGAGCAGATAGCTCCCCGCCTCCTCCGGTTCGATCATCTGGTCTGCATCGCCGTCTGCGGGGAATACCTCCAGGATCATGTCCTCCGGCGTGCAGTGAAACGCCACCCGGATCGGCTGCGGTGCATCTTCCGCACCATTTTCCCCCGCAGGCTCCTCTTCTTTCACATTTTCTCCATCGGCGTCAGGGATCTCTTCGGATTTCTCCGCCCCTGCCGGCTCTGGAATCTCCGCAATGCTCGGATCATCTACGGGTTCCTCATAAACAGTCTCTTCTGCCAGCGCCCCGGCAGGGTCCGGATCCCCCACAGCGTCCAGATCTTCTGTAGGTTCATCATAGACGATCTCTTCTGTAGGCTCCCCGGCAGAATCCGGATCCACTGGAAATCCCTCTGCCCACGCGGGAACAAGCATCTGGGCCGTCAATGCAGCGGCCATGAACAACGCGAAAAGCTTTCTCATAGTTCTGCTCCTTTTCCTCATAGTGATGCTATGATATACCTTTCCGCGCCGCAAAACAATATGCTCGGTGCATACCCTTTCCGTTTTGTCACGAATCCACAAAGCCGCATTTCTTTTTTACACAGATATTACAAAAGGAACCGCCGCTGCAAGCATTACAGCGGCGGTTCCTATAAAACCGTCTTTTACTTTTCTTTCAGCAGGTCTGCCAGGGTGATTCCCTCAAAGAAATCATCGATCATGGCATCCAGCTTATCCCACATGGGCCTTGTCTCGCAGCAGGAGCTGCGGGCGCAGGCAGAGGGCCCCTCAGCAGTGCAGGATACGGCAGAAAGGCCGCCCTCTGTGAGCTTGAGGATGCTGCCCACGGTGTATTTTTCCGGAGGCCGGTTCAGGCGATAGCCGCCGCCTTTGCCGTGGAGCGCGTCCACCAGGCCGCCCTTGGAAAGGATGGTCATAATGGACTCCAGATACTTCAAGGAGATCTCCTCCTGCTCAGCAACTTCTTTAATAGGGAGGTAGTCTTCCCCGCCCCGCTGTGCCAGAGCTACCATCACCCGCAGGGCATAGCGTCCTTTGGTCGATACAATCATAGGCTTACTCGCAATGCTCGCAGTGTTCGCAGTCCGGGAAGTCCTTCTCGTCGTAGGGAAGGCCCGCGCGATCGTAGTAGTCCTTCAGTGCGTTCTTGATGGCTTCCTCGGCCAGGACGGAGCAGTGCAGCTTGTGGGCGGGCAGACCGTCCAGGGCCTCGGCCACGGCCTTATTGGTCAGGCGCATGGCATCGTGAATGGACTTGCCCTTGATCATCTCGGTGGCCATGGAGGAGGAGGCAATGGCGCTGCCGCAGCCGAAGGTCTCGAACTTCACGTCCTTGATGATGTCATCCTCGATTTTCAGATAGATCTTCATGATGTCGCCGCACTTGGCGTTGCCGACCTCACCAACGCCATTGGCATCCTCAATTACGCCAACATTGCGGGGGTGGGTGAAGTGATCCATAACTTTTTCACTGTAAAGTGCCATTTTTCGTTTCCTCCAAATTACAGAATATAGGTTCTCTTACCGGTCTGCAGATCTCTCCACACAGGGGACATCCCGCGCAGATACTCCACAACCTCAGGAACGCATTTCAGGATATAGTCCATTTCCTCCATGGTGTTCCATTCGCACAGGCTCAGGCGCAGGGAGCCGTGGGCCACATCATGCACCCGGCCAATGGCCAGCAGCACATGGCTGGGGTCCAGAGAGCCGGAGGTGCAGGCGGAACCGGAAGAAGCGCAGATGCCCTTCTGGTCCAGCAGCAGCAGCAGGCTCTCGCCCTCAATGCCCTCGAAGCAGAAGCTCACATTGCCGGGCAGCCGATGAACCAGGTCACCGTTGACGGCGCTGTGGGGAATCTTGCTCAGGCCTTCGATCAGCTTGTCACGCATGGCGGAAACCTTAGCGGCATTCTCATCGATATGGTCGCAGGCCTCCTTCAAGGCAGCAGCCATACCGCAGATGGCAGGGATATTCTCCGTACCGGCCCGCTTGCCCCGCTCCTGGGCGCCGCCCTCGATGATATTCACCAGAGGGAAGCCCTTGCGGACATACAGCGCGCCCACACCCTTGGGGCCATGGAACTTGTGGCCGGAAAGGCTCAGCATATCGATGTTCTCTTCCTTCACATTGATGTGCAGGTGACCGGCAGCCTGAACGGCATCGGTGTGGAAGGGCACACCGGCCTCCTTGCAGATGGCGCCGATCTCGGCAATGGGCAGGATGGAGCCGATCTCATTGTTGGCATACATGGTGGTCACCAGGCAGGTATCCGGCCGGATGGCATCCTTCACCTGCCGGGCGGTGATATTGTGGCCCTGGTGCACATCCAGCAGCTCGATTTCAAAACCTTCCTTTTCCAGCTTCTTCAGGGTGTGCAGCACGGCATGGTGCTCAAAAGCGGTGGAAATAATGTGCTTCTTGCCCTTCTTCTCTCCCAGACGGGCAGCGGAGATGATGGCCTGGTTGTCGGCTTCGGAGCCGCCGGACGTGAAAATGATCTCCCGGGGCTCGCAGCCCAGGCACTGCGCCACGGTTTCCCGGGCGGCGTCCAGGGCTTCCTTAGCCCGTTGGCCCACAGAGTGCAGGCTGGAGGGGTTGCCGTAAACGGTGGTCATATAAGGCAGCATGGCGTCAATGGACGTCTGGCTCATCTTGGTAGTAGCCGCATTGTCTGCGTAAACTTGCATGGAAAAACCTCCTATGGTTTGCGGGATCCCGGTTTCCCGGAGTTTCCCTAGTATTGCTGTAGGGAGCATACCACATTTTGCCTACCTTGTCAATAGGTAGATGCAATCTTATAAAAAAGTCTGTATTCTTTTGGCCGTTTTCTCCAGCCCCTGCCGATCCGCCTCGGTAAACCGTCCAACATAAGGGCTGTCCAAATCCAGCACTCCCCAGAGTGCACCGTCCTTATTCAGCGGCACCACGATTTCGGAATTGGAAGCACTGTCGCAGGCGATATGCCCCGGGAAATCATGAACGTTTTCCACCAATTGGGTCCTCCCCTGCTCCGCCGCCGTGCCGCAGACACCCCGTCCCAAAGGAATGCGGATGCAGGCCGTCTTTCCCTGGAAGGGCCCCAGCACCAGTGCCCCATCCGTCAGCATATAAAAGCCCGCCCAGTTCAGCCCCTCCATCCGCTCCCAGAGCAGGGCTGCCGTATTGGCAAGATTGGCAATCACGTAGGGCACGCCCTCGGTAAGCGCCGAAAGGTCCCGGCACAGGGCATCAAAGTCCGTTTCAAATTTCATAAATTTTTCCCGCCTTTCTCATTTGCTTTCTATTTTAGCGAAAATAGCGGCTGTAATCAAGAAAAATCTGAGAATGCGGCCAGACCGTTCCAGATTTCTCGACTTTTTCAGCGGTTACATTCCGCTCTCCGCGGCATAGTAAGAAGGCAACGAGAAAGGAGGGATTTTATGAAACGAAAGCTTGCAATTTTTATTCTTTTGATATGGATGCTGCCTGTATGCGCCCGGGCAGCGGACTATCTGGTACCCGTCGGCACACTGGTAGGCCTGCAGCTGCGCACGGATACCATCACCGTGGCCGCCTTTGACGAAGCCTCCGGCTCGGCCGCCCGGGATGCAGGCCTGAAAATCGGCGACTGCATCACCGCCGTCAACGGGACCCCCGCCCAGAGCATCGACCAGATCAAGGACCTTCTGCAAAAATGCACCGCACCCGTGGTCCTCAGTGTCACCCGGGGCAGCCGCAGGCTGACCCTGCACCTGACGCCCCGGCAGACGGAAAGCGGGGCGGTGCTGGGCGTGTACCTGCGCCAGGGGATTTCCGGAATTGGCACCGTCACCTGGTACGACCCGGAGACGAAGCAATTCGCCGCTCTGGGCCATGGCGTCAGCACCGGCAAGGAGGGGCTTTTCCGGCTGGTCTCCGGAGAAATCTACCCCGCAGAGGTCTATTCCGTCCAAAAAGGGAAATCCGGCCAGCCGGGTCTGCTCAAGGGCCAGGCACTCTCCCACGCCCCCATCGGTGCGCTCAGCGCCAACACGCCCCGGGGGATTTTCGGGACAACCAGCACCGGCTTCTCCGGCTCCGCCGTCCCCGTCGGGCAATGGGATGCCCTGCATACCGGCCCCGCCACCATTCTCGCCACCGTCCGCCAGGGCCCGCCGCAGGAGTATTCTGTGGAAATTCTGAAAATATATCCCAAAGACCGCACAACCCACAGAAATTTTCTCCTGAAAGTCACAGACCCGGCCCTGATAAATCAAACCGGCGGTATCGTACAGGGAATGTCCGGCAGCCCCATCTTACAGGATGGAAAGCTCATTGGCGCCGTAACCCATGTTTTGGTAAACGATCCAACTTGTGGATACGGGATTTTTATTGAGAATATGCTCCAGGCGGCTGGGTAAAACAGTCGGCGCTCCCGGGCTGGTTTCCGGGAGCGCCTGTTCTATAAACTGGAAGTTATCCGTTATGAAATATTTGCAACAAATTCCTCTATCAAGCGATTCACCTGTTCAGGTCTGTCTGTGTTGGAATTATGTCCAGCTCCTTCAACCCATGTCAAAGGAATTTTCGTATTGCGATACCATGCTTTGTTGTACCGTATACACGAACCAGCGTGATCTTGTGTACCGCATATCAATAATGCAGGACACTTAATCTCATACGGCAAATCCTTTTCCATAGCCGTTGCCAAAATACGATAACCATGTCCGGCAATTTGTGCATAGCGTTTCTGATTGCCGTCATAAGTCAGCATCATTTCATGCATGAGGTTTCTACCATAATCAGTCGTAGCAACACCTTCCGCCCCCGATTTCAGAAGCCATTTCCACGGATAGTGAGCATATACCGATTCCATCCGTTTCAGAAGCCAGATTTCAACTGCCGTCACATAGCTTCGTTGCAACGGTGCAGAGTCAATAGAGATAAACCCTGTCATTTTGTCTGGGTAAAGCTGTGCATAAACCTGTCCCACATATCCACCCATAGACTGCCCGATAATAACAGGCCTTGTTATTCCTTCTTGGTTCAATATATCGTTCAGCCATTTTGCCTTATCGAACAAGTCAAAATCAAACCGAAACGGCCATGAAGAAGCGTGTGCCGGTGCGTCCCAGACGACAACATTATTCCTGTTCTCAAAATACTGAATTTGCTTATCAAACAATCGATGATCCGCAGTCAACCCTGGCAGAAAAACAAGAGTAATTGTATCCGGGTTTGATACGCTTGCCCAATAGTGAATCGTTCCGCAACGAGTTTGACAAGTCTTTTCTTTCATCAATCTTACCTCCACAAATTAGAATTTGTTACACATACAAGATGGAGGTTTCCTAAATAATATAGTTAACCACTCCATAAATCAAATGACATATCATAAATATTGAAATGGGGATAACAGCAATCATATTTTTTCTGTCAATAGCAAAAAACAGAAATGTCAAACATGGAAAAATAACCAAACCCAATATAACAATAGCTTTTGTTACACCAATATAGTAAAACATCCAACATAGAAAATACAGTAAACAGCAAATAATTGTAGCTATAATAAATCGTGTGATACTTATTTTTTTACGATTTTGATTAATGAATATACATAACGACATAACCATCAACACCTGACATATAGATGCTATTGCATCTACTGTCTCTGTAATTGACTCTCCCCTAAAAATATCATTTGGTGCCGGAACTACAAACCAAATAAAATTAGGAACCATAATAATGATAAAAATAATCAAACCCCATATATCAAAACCTATTCTGTATTTTTTAATCATCTCAGCAGTTCCACCAATTCCGATTTATAGATATGAGCGCACCCGTTGATACTCCCATAAAATCATTTTTCCCTATTATCAGGAACGGTTCATCTCCCGCAGAATTTCATCTAAATTTCTGCGTCCATATAGGATCCGCAAAATATAGATGGTTTCCGCCTTTTCATCCGGGAAATAATACAGAATATAGCTTTCAACCTGCTTTTTGCGAATGATCTTACAGGGTAGAAACGCATTATCCACCGGCGAACCGCTTTCCGGGAACAAACAGGCTTCCGAGATAGCCGCTTGAAGCTTTTCCAGAAAAGCGGCAGCCGCCTGGGAATTGGCAAGCTGGACAGCCATATAGGACAGAATGTTGTCTAAGTCCGCTTCTGCTTTCCCGGTCAGCCGGTAGCCAAATTCACAGGCCATACTTTTCCCTCATATTTTGAAGCACAGAAACACCGTCTTTTGTGCGGCCCGCTTCCACATCTTCCATTCCGGCAATCAATGCCTGGGCTTCATACATCTTTCGCATGGTTCGCTCATAATACTCAATATCCATGACCACCAGCCGCCCATATCCGTTTTTCGTCACATACACCGGCCCATTTTCTTCCGCACAGCGGCGCTCAATTTCGACGGTGTTCTTTAGGTCACGCATGGGAATGATCTGCATAATACCCGCTCCTTTCTTGTGGCTATATTATACCCTTAATTAAGCCGCGTTTCAAGTGTCTGCCAAAAGATTTTTCCTGAAGCTGTTGTCCATAATAGCAATCACCCCTGTCAGGTTCGCCAATCTTGCAGGACGGCAAACTCATCGGCGCCGTAACCCATGTTTTGGTAAACGATCCAACTTGTGGATACGGGATTTTTATTGAGAATATGCTCCAGGCGGCTGGGTAAAACAGTCGGCGCTCCCGGGCTGGTTTCCGGGAGCGCCTGTTCTATAAACTGGAAGTTATCCGTTATGAAATATTTGCAACAAATTCCTCTATCAAGCGATTCACCTGTTCAGGTCTGTCTGTGTTGGAATTATGTCCAGCTCCTTCAACCCATGTCAAAGGAATTTTCGTATTGCGATACCATGCTTTGTTGTACCGTATATTAGATATCATCTTATCGCACTCCTTTGCTGTTTATTATCTAGGGTTAAACTTAACTACTATTTTTTCTTTGCGATATAAAATACATAACTGTAATAATCTACTACTAATCTAAAACAAAGCGATTATAAGCCATCCTTTTTCCTATGTTTGTTTTAAAGTTTTCATCTATACACTTTTTTATCTTTTCCTGTTCTTTTTCTTTATCCATAACCGTTAAATTTTCAAGCAAATCAGCTTCCCATTGTATTTGAAAATCAAGTCCATCAATTTTAGATGGAGTATGATGGTTGCCTATTACAAAGCATATTCTATCAATATTTTTGTTATAGCCTACCATTTTTAATATTTCTTTCGCTACTTCTGGTCCTTCCTTTTCTTGATAGACACCATCAATAGAACCGTATTTTTTTTGTGCTTCAACCGCACCAATATCATGTAGTATAGCAATAATACTGATGAATTCTTTTTCTTCCTCTCCGATATTTTCTCCTTTCATTATATCTTCTGCATTTTTCAAAACTTTGAGAGTATGCTCTATGCCAAAAGGAATTTCTTCGAATACTTCTTTCATCTCTATAATAATTTTTTCTTTAAACATCAATTACCTCCATTTATACCTTATAGGTGTTTTAGTTCTATCTATCCACTTTTTTGTTCGCCGATACAATCAGCATCATGGGACGGCGCATTTCATCCCGCATCCCCGGAATATCCATCATGTTTTCCGGCGGCTGCGGCTCCACAATATGATTTATTATAAAACCATTTGAAAGCAGTGTATTTAGATATGTAGTCAGTGTTCTATGATATTTTGTAACCTTTTCTCCCAAAAACACAGCTGTCCGTTTGCCCTCATAATAATAATTATCCACCGGGAAATGCAGTATTTCTCCTTTTTCGTTATAATGCCAGTCTTGTGTTCCATAGGCAGTAAAAACAGGATGTTCAACCGTAAAAACTAGCTTACCACCAGACTTCAGTATTCTATATATCTTTTTTACTAAAATATCATAATCTGCTACATAGTGAAACGCAAGTGAACTTAATATTACATCAAAACTCTCCTCTGGGAATTCCACATCTTCTATAGCACAGCATTTATATTCAACCTGTGGAAAATGTGTTTTTTCTTTGGCTACCTCGAGCATTTTATGAGAAATATCAACACCTACAACAGAAGACGCTCCGTGTTCCATCGCATAAATACAGTGCCATCCATAGCCGCATCCTAAATCAAGCACACGCTTATCTTTAAAATCCGGCAGCAGCTTTCTCAATGTTTCCCATTCTCCTGCACCGGCTAGTCCCTGCTGTGAGCGACTCATTTGACTGTATTTTTGAAAAAATATATCATCATCATATTTGTTTTCTTTCATCTGAATTCCCCCTCGTTTAAAAAGTTATTTCTCTCCGTTGCAATTTTTTTCACTTCTTTATAAAGCTTCTCGGTCATATCGTAGCATTCAAAAAGTGAAAGACCGAGTACTTCAAAAATATAATTTACCCTTTCGGCATATTTTTTAGGTTTATATTCAAAAGTTTCAAGCAGTTTTATAGCTTTCTTTTCGTTAATGCAATAAGCATTAGCGGCTTGCTGCGTTCCATAAGGTCAACTCGGCGCGATGGGCTTCCTCATACTTATCCCGTTTGTTCGTCCAGCCGTTTTTCAGCTTTTTCAGTTCGGCAAGAATGGGTTTATACTGCGAATAATTCTCGCCGTTCTCTATCAGCTTTTGCAGCTCTTTCATGCGCTGCTCGGCGGCTTTCATTCCCTCGCGGATAGAAATTTGCCAAATCATTTTTACCTGTTCATCATTAAAACCTTATTTATCCATTGTATGGTTTGCTCAATAACATCATTTGCTTTAGATTCGTTAGGCTTTAGAACATTAAAAGTATGATTGGAGTTTTTTACGATTACAGTCTTGCTGTTTTCCACAATTTCTTTTGAATGATAATAGGGAACCAGTTCGTCTTTGTCGCCAGCTATAGCCAATATAGGACCTTCGTACATTCTCAATCCCATCATTGGAGTTGTATCACGAATGTCATCAAACCATTTTTTTGAAAGCAGCAAGTTCTCTCGCCAAAACATCGGTATCTTTGCATAACCGTTTTCCAATGCTTCTTGATAATACTCATCGAACCATCCTTTGAACACTCCTATACCATCATGACATGCACCAGACCAACTTATCGCAAATTTTATCGAATGGACTTCTTTTAATAGCTCTGCCATCTGGTCAATGGACAGCCAAACAGTATCTCCATCAAAGGTCGTTTCGATCTTTGTCAAGCCGTCTGCGGTAGTATAGATGACCATTTCTGAATTGTCCTGCGCATTCTCTCAATGCTCCATTCCCATCCCTCACATCTCTGCTTTTCCTGCACACCGGTGCCATGTTGTTTTCGGTGCAGGTAATGATCCTTTCGTTACTATATCACGTCATTTTCTCCGCTTCAATAGTCAAGATGGGGGATTTGGTTTTTCCGAAGGATGACCGATCAAGCAATGTGGCATACGTCCCCATATTCTTATTGACGCCAGGTACTTATTTCGTTATAATAAGGTAAGAATAAAGGAATTGGAGGAAACAACATGGAAATTCGATCTGCAACCGCCTTACGAAATGACTACGACGGTATGGTACGCTTATCCAAAGAGAAGCAAGCCCCTATTTTCCTGACCCGCAACGGAGACGGGGAAATGGTTTTCCTTCCCATTGAGCTGTGGGAAAAGCGGGAGGCCGAGCTGGACCTTCTGGCTGAAATGCTCCGGCGGGAAAAGAGTCTGCTTTCCGGGAGCCGAACCCATTCCCAAGAGCAAATGAAAGCACTGGCGGAGGACATTCTGCGTGAAGATTGAATGGCTATCCGAGGCATGCAGCGAATTCCGGGACTATCTGCTGTATTACAGAAATACAGCCGGCGCCAAATATGCCCGGGCCTTTTCGGAAAAGGTTTTGAATGCGGTAGAACAGTTGGGTGAGTTCCCGGAGCTGGGCGTTCTGCGGCAGGATACACTTATGGGCAAATACGGCTTCCGGGCGCTGTTTGTGGAGCAATATGTATGCGTATACCGGATCGAAGAAGAAACCGTGTATATTTACCACTTTGCGGACGCCCGAAAAAAATACATCTATCATATCTTTGGGATGGAGTAATTGGCAGCACGATCTGTTGTCCATACTGCCAATCACTCGTGTCAGGTTCGCCAATCTTGCAGGACGGCAAACTCATCGGCGCTGTAACCCATGTTTTGGTAAATGATCCAACTTGTGGATACGGGATTTTACCCAGAATATGCTCCAGGCGGCTGGGTAAAACAGTCGGCGCTCTCGGGCTGGTTTCCGAGAGCGCCGGTTCTATAAAC